>ERZ1027217.301-NODE-301-length-23735-cov-6.138007_pt1 | contig 23735 bp, 13 predicted proteins | sample MGYA00519268_ERZ1027217 | MGnify/ENA primary metagenome ERZ1027217 (study PRJEB26926, sample SAMN06164537) | human gut metagenome | biome: ENVO:00009003; feature: ENVO:2100002; material: ENVO:00002003 | host: Homo sapiens | place: USA | collected 2012 ...
GAGATCCTGAGATGTCTCGTGGGCTCGGAGATGTGTATAAGAGACAGCCTTATACTTATATACTGGAGAATAGTATGAAAAAACAGATTTTCTCGTTTATACTTGCGATTGCAATGCTCTTAAGCGTAGTTCCTGTGGCTTTTGCCGTTGAAACTGGTCAAATCTTCACTTTAACTTTTGATAATAAAGCTCCTCATGCTGGAGATAAAATAACTGCAACGATTAATTTGGATCAAACTCCATCTGACTACTATAAAGTCACTACCACTCTTAAGTATAACAAGGATGTCTTGACTTATGAGAGTTATACCTGCTCTTGGGAGGGTATGACTTGTACCGTAACGGAAAAAAACTCTGGTGACGACAGATCGAAGGTTTTCTTCAAAATCGACAGCAACAAAGGCAAAGATGCAGATATTTTGAATAAAATTCAGACGCGCCAAACTGGTGCGTTTGCCACAGTTACATTCAAGGTAAATGACTCCTGTAAGGTTGGACAAGCAATCAACTACACATTTCTCGGCTCATTTTATGATGCAAAAGCAATGGCTGCCATCAATAACGCCAGAGTAACAGGCTCTCTTGCTGTTACTGAGCAGGGTGGCAGTATAATCACCGTTCCAAAAACTGAAACCGGCTACTCTGTTTCTATGGGTGCTGACCAGCAGCTTGTTTCGGGTCAGAAGGTTCGCATTCCCGTGACGGTCGCCTCCTCCGAGAAAAACATCACCGGATTCAACGCCTACGACATGACCTTCACCTATGACCCGGCAGCCTTGACCCTGAACACCACCTCCAACGCCGCCGCCAACCTGACGGTGGAGGACAACAACGGTACCGTTCGGGTCCGCCGCTACGGCGATGCCGTGCCCTTGGGCGAGGCCCTGGCCCTGCAGTTCACCGCCAAGGCGACTGCCACCTCCACCGTGAAGCTGACCAACGCCAAATTTGATCTGGATGCCAACTCCATCAACTTTGACGCCCCGGATGCCGCCATTTCCGACGCCGACACCGTGGTCAACGCCAACAACTTCACCGTGACCCTGCCGGACGAGTTCACCTCTGACGCGGAGACCCGCCTGGTGCCCAGCGGCGGCAGCTTCACCTTCAAGCCCGTGGACAGCCACTATACCTACACCTTCACCGTGAAGATGGGCGATACCGTCACCGAGAGCCTGACCTTCGGCGCAGATGACACCTACACTATCGAGAATATCTCCGGCAATGTGGAGGTCACCTACACCGGCAAGACCCCCAAGCAGTACGATGTGAAATATATCATTTACAACGACACAGAGTTGGAGAAGGATGTGACCAAGGGTCCGGAGACAGTCACCTATCTGAATGACTACTCCTTCGGCATCACCCCGAGGGCCGGCTACTCCTACCATGTAGTTTACGAAGTAGACAACGGGGATAAGTTTGTCCATACAGTCATAGCGGTCCCCACTGCCAATGACGATGGCACCCTCACCTACACGGTCCCCGGCAGAGAAATCGTTGGAGATGTGAAAATATGGATCTCCGCCAACACAGAATCTGGTATTCCGGTCGTGTTCACCGGCAACGGCGCTGAGGACACAGCCTCCGGGAATGCAGGCTCTATGGGCAAGAATATGCCCTACTACTTCACGCTGAACGAGCGCGAGAGCTGCGACTACACCGTCACGGCTTACTATCAGCCCCTCAACACTCCCACAGCTTCTAAGAGGCCCGCCACCGTGCGCAGCCTTGGCAATGGGAAATATGTGGTCGAGGCCGTGAATTATAACGACTATCTGTATAGATACTCCAATTGGTGGAACCTGGTCGTGAAGGTGGAAAAGGTCTCTCACAGCGCGGAGGAAGTAAGTGTATCCACCTACCTGGAGCTGAATGACAAGACCATGATGCTCATAACGGTCAAGGGCACCCCCGAGGGAGGCAAAGCCTTCACCTATGACGGCAACACCATGTATAAGGTCAATGCCTACGGCACGGATCAGTACGCATGGCTGGTGATCGTGGACATGGGTCAGACCCTGACCCAGGAGGAGGCCGCTGCCAAGGTCGCCATCTCCGCCGCAGACAATGTGGTCACCATCACCCCGAGCTTCGATGTGAACATGACCGGGAAGGCGGATGTCAACGATGCGCAGCTGGTCTACGATATGTATAACGGCACATACAGTGACTTCACCCAGGTTTCCGTGGAGAAGTTCCTGCGGGCCGATGTAAACGCCACTAAGGCGGTGGATCACACCGACGCCGTGGCCATCGTGAATCAGTTTAAGTAAGACCCTGCCAGCTTCCCCTCCCCCAGCGGGAGGGGAGGCTATCCCCCGTTGGGGACTTCGCACCGGTCAAGCCGGGCAAAAAACGGCCCAACCGGGCGGAGAGAGAAGGAGATCAGCATGAGAAAACGCATTTTTACACTATTGGCAGCCCTGTGTCTGCTGCTGTGTCTGCTGCCCACCGCAGCTTTTGCCTCGCAGACAGGCAGCAAAACAGACGAGAGCCGCAGCTACAATTTTGACCTGTCCGTAGGCGGTGCATCTGAGGTGCGGGCCACCACTGGCGAGACCATCACCGTGACCCTGGTGCTCAAGCGCACCGACGCCCAGGAAAGCGCCGACATGTACGGTATGCAGACGGAAATCGAGTACGACGACACCTTCCTCCAGCTGGTGGACGGCAGCGTCATGACCGCCCCCGGCATCCGCTGGAGCGATTTAGGCCGCCGCACCGGCGGGCGGGCCTTCTATCTGAACTTCGTGTCCTTTAAGGGCGGCGAGGCTTGGGAGCCGGAGGTGGTAGTCGGCAGCTTTCAGATGAAGGTCATCGGCACGAAGGGTGTGTCGCAGCTTATCCCCACCAACACCCTGGTTTCCACCCAGGACGGCATGGCCGGATACACCGTGAAGGATAATAGCGTGTCCGTCATCGTCACCACGGACTGCACCGTTACCTTTGAAAGCAACGGCGGCACGGAGGTCCCCTCCCAGACCGTCCAGTACGGTGAAAAGGTGAAAAAGCCCGAGGACCCCATCCGGGAGGGCTACCACCTGGAGGGGTGGTACAGAGACCTGGACCGCACCCAAAAGTGGGACTTCCACAAGGACACCGTTAAGGGCAACATGACCCTCTACGCCAACTGGGCCGAGGGTGCCGCCGCAGGAAGCGTCACCTGGTGGATCATCGGTGGCGTGGGCCTGCTGGCCCTGCTGCTGATTCTGCTGGCCTTGCTGGGAAAGAAGAAGGTCCGCTTTGAGACCAGCGGCGGCACAGAGCTGGAGGCCGTTTCCGTGAAGCGGGGCAGCGTCATTGGCGAAGTCATGACGCCCACGAAGCCCGGTGCCGTGTTCGGCGGCTGGTATGCAGATCAGGCGCTCACCAAGCCCTGGGATACACAGAAAGACCCGGTGCGCAGCAACATGACGCTCTACGCGCGCTGGATGTAACCTACGCATAAATGAGGTAAACAAATATGAGAAAACGCATACTATCTCTGCTGCTGGCACTGACTTTGGCTCTGTCGGCAGGCGTATTCGGCGTCATACCGGCGCTGGCTGCGGATTCCTGCGTTTCCGTGAAGGCGGATGCCGTCACCACCGGCGAGGTGGTGGCCGGCAGCCTGCTGGAGATCAAGCTGGCAGATGTCTTTGAAGATACGGACGGCCATACGCTGACCTACACGCTGACCAACGCAGCGCAGTTCAGCGTCCAAACCAAGGTCAAGGACGGCTCACTCTATGTATCAGAGAAAGACCCCGGCACCTATGAGCCAAAGGTCAAGGCGACCTGCTCGGACGGCAAAGAGCTTACAGCGACCTTTACCATCACGGTCAAGGAAGCTCCCCACGGATTGGACGCACAGTATAACTACGATGAGACCCCCGCCAAGAAAGTCACGGTGTATGTGACCATCTCCAACGACGGCGTGCCCATCCGAGGCCGCGACGGCACGGTGCTGTGCCACAAGGCCATCACCGTCCCCTACTTTGACTTGGGCCGGTACAACTTGAGCGAATACTACCGCTATCACACGGAAAACGGAGAAGGCAAATACATCGACGAGAACATCGTGGAGCGGCCCACCGGCCTGCACCTGTATCTCTATCTGCTGGAGCGCTACTTCATCGGCCTGCCGGAGGAGCAATGCTGCAAGGGTGCCTATCCTCGTGACGCGCTGGCGAGCTTTAAGCTGGGTGAAGATGTTTGTTACATGGATGAAACACCGGCCTATACGGCAGACAGCTTTGCCGCTCTGACTATCACCGGCTCGCCCACCAGCCTGTATATGGCCAACTTCTGGGGTCATGATGAGAATTTAATGTATTACAGGAATCACTGCTATCCCTACATGAGTCCCGGCTGGGGCTCCACCTCCGACTACATCGTGCTGTCGGACGGCGATACCTGGGATGTGGCCATGTTCACCAACTGGAGCTTCTGGTCCAGCGGCGGTGCATTTACCTGCTTTGACAAGGACGCGTACAATGCCCGCCCCGGCATGGAGATGACGATCTCCTCTCAGGCTTACGGCACGACCTTTGAGGGCAGCGACTTCTATCCCTTCTCGAACCTGGATGTGTTCCTGTATAACGACAAGTGGGAGCAAATCGAGCAGTACAAGGAAGCGGCTGACGGAAAGAGCACCTTCTCCTTCACCGCCCCCACAGAGGAGGGCACCTACTACCTCGTGGGCATGGACCCCAACCGGACGATCCCCAAGGACGACAGCGGCGGCACGAACTATGCCAAGATCGCACCGGCCACGGCAATCTTGAATGTATCTGCTACCGCTGAGTTGGAGCGCCCCTTCCAGTCCATCTCTGTCAACGGTACGAAGCTGAATGCAAAGAACATTTCCTATGAGGGCATCGTTACCCTGGGCAGCGAGGACAACGAGGAGTTCAAAAATGTCTACGAGGAGATTCCCAAGTACCATGTGATCGTTCCGGAAGGAACAGAGAGTGTTGACATTACCTACAACGAGGGTGTGGATATTTACCACGCAGACGCTACTGCATACGGCTATGAGACGGACCTTGCTGTAGATGCGGTGTCCTCGGCAACTATCCGCTCTGTTACCTTGAAAAACAGCTACGAGGCCAACAGTGACGGCACCCAGACCGTCACCACCCCCGTCACCCGCTATATCCGCAATGCGGACGGAACAGCCATGGCGGTCACGCTGGAATCCAGCAGCACTAATAATTTTAGGCCCGTCGCCCTGTTCACCTTTGAGTATGCAAAGGCAGACACGAAGCCGGATGTGGCATATGGGGATGTGAACGGAGATGGCATCATAAATTCCACGGATGCAGCAATCGTCTATCGCTCGGTTAATGGAAGATACACACTGACAGATTCTCAGAAGTTGTCGGCAGATGTTAACGGCGATGGTGCTGTAAACTCCACAGATGCTGCGTTGATCTATCGTTATACAAACGGGAAAATGAGTAAATTCCCTGCAGAATCCTAAATACCATAAGGAGGTTAAACACAAAATGAAAAGAACTCTTTCCATTCTGTTGACAATCGCCATGATTATCAGCCTTATCCCTGCTGTATTTGCTGCTGATGTTCCGACGATGTCAACAACAGTTGATAAGACAGAGGTTCAGCCGGGTGATACGATTACGCTTACACTGTCGATCGACAAGACCATTACGAACCTGAATAACTGGGAGTGGGCAATTTATTTTGACAAGACTGCTTATGTCAAAACCAGCGGCGAGCTTGAACCTGGATGTATGTCGGGCACGGGCACTACTGGCGCAGTGGGAGATAATGTTGATATCCTTGGTAAAAATGCCATCCGGGTATCCGGCCTAAGCACTACAGGCGACCCTGTCACTCTTAACGCCGGCAAGATTGCCACTGTTACCTTTATGGCAACGGAGAACATCACGGCAGAAAACGCTCGCATTGAGGTCAAAACCGAAGCGCTGCCTGACTATGATACGCTTAAAGACAACGATGTCAAATTAACCGGCAACATCATTGATGTCACAGTGAAGTCCAGTGAAGCCAAGGGCTACACCGTGTCCATGGGTGCGGACAAGCAGGTAGCTTCCGGCCAAATCGTGGAGATCCCTGTGACCATCGGCAACAACGACGGCAAGAACGCCTACAACGCCTACGACATGACCTTCTCTTTTGACCCCACCATTCTGACGCTGAACATGGAAGCCACCAACATCGAGGGTTATCGCGTGATTCCCGGCAGCGGCACCGTGCGAATCGTGCGTTACGGTAAAGCCGCCGAGCTGGGCGATGCGCTGACTCTGAATTTCACCGCAGCCGGTCAGGGCCAGTCTGCTGTCAAGGTCACGGCGGCGTATGTGGATACCAATACCAATGCCATCGAGCTTGATGCCCCCGCCGCCATCGTGCTGAAGGATACGACCACCGTGACCGTCAGCGGCTACACCGTGTCCCTGCCCGATGACTTCACCCGTACCGACGCGGAGGGCTCCGTGATCAAAGCGGGCGGCAATCTGACCTTCGTTCCCAAGGATCCCAACTATGACTACACCGTGACCGTCACCGTCGGCGACGGCGAGGCAACGACAGTTAGCCCGGACGAGAATGGCACCTACACGGTTCCCAATGTCAACGGCAATGTTGTTGTTAAGAGCACCAAGACCCCCAAGAGCTTTAATGTCACCCTGGGCGACGATACCACCGGTGCTGCGACTGCTACTTACAAGGAAGACTACACCTTCAAGCTGACCCCTGCGACTGGCTACACCTATAAAATGGCCGTGACCATCGGCGGCAAGGACTACACCGGCTTTACAGCTGCTGCGAATGAAGATGGCACTACCACCTACACCATCCCCGGTGCGGATGTGACCGGCGACATCGTCATCAACAGCAACAAGCAGGTCAAGCAGCCGGCGACCTTCACTGTCATCTTTGACGGCACCGGCGCAGGCGATGCCACCGGCGAAAGCTCCGTCAAGGAAAACACCAACTACACCTTCACCGTGGCGAAGAAGGACGGCTTCAAGTACACCATCTCCGCCACCATGGGCGGCAAGGCCGTGACTGTCACCGAGGGTGCTAACAACACCTACACCATCGCCAATGTCACCGGCAATCTGGTCATCACCATCGAGAAGAAATCCACTCTGACCATGGAGGTAGCTGTTTCCGAGTATGTGCAGATGGATAACAAGACCGTGTTCCTGGTAACCGTGACCGGCACCCCCGAAGAGGGCAAGGCTTTTGCCTACGGCGATAATGTCATGTATAAGACTACCGCTCACGGTGAGAATGTTTACAGCTGGCTGGTGATCGTGGACAAGGGCGAGGCATTCACTGTGGCTACGGCTGAGGCCAATATCACCCAGGCCAGCGCCACAGCCGAGGAAGTGAAGCAGAGCTATGATGTCAACGAGACAGGCGTTGTGGACATCAACGATGCGCAACTCACCTATGACATCTACAGCGGCAAGTACACCGACTTTGAGAAAGTCTCTGTGCGGAAGTTCCTGCGCGCGGATGTGAACCTTGACAAGGCCGTCAACTCCACCGACGCCGTTGCGGTCGTCAAAAATTCCAAGTAAACCAAGGCGAATCCATAGCTTCCCCTCCCTTTTGGGAGGGGAGGCAATTCGCCGCATTTTGGGGCTTTACCATTGTCCCCTAATTAGGAGACAATGGTAAGAATCCAAAACCGCTATTTGGAGGATACCCGTATGAAAAAACGCAGCGGCCTGTTAAGCGCCGTAAGTATTTTGCTGGTCATTGTGCTGGTGGCAGGGATCAGCCTCTCACTTCTTTCCTCCGGTCGGACAAGGCCGGAGAATCCCATCAGCACTCAGCCGGATCGGCTCCAGGCGGAGTCGCTGCAAGGATCCGGCAGCACCGGCGGGCAAAGCTCCGGCAAGGATAATACAGAGAATACGGATACTGCCCAGGATCCATCAGAGCCGCAGAAGCCTGATGAGCAACAAAAGCCCGATGAGCCGCAGAACCCGAATGAGCCGCAGAAGCCCAATGAGACACAGAAGCCTGATGAGCCACAGAAACCCGACGACACCAAGCCGGATCCATCAGGTCCCACAGACCCCACGGATAACCCCGGCAAGGGCGACCAGGGCGGTTCCAAGTCAGACGATAACAAAGGCGGCTCCGAGGATTCCGGTGACCATGGTGATGGCACCGGCGGAGACGACGGGGACCACGGCGGCAGCGGAGGTGACCACGGCAGCGGCGGTGAGGAGGATGATACCCCCCGCATTTATACGACACTGAAAACCCAGCATCTTACCAAGGCAGAGCTGCCCGACAGCAAGCTGACCTTTGTGGCCTATCCCCTGGGTAAGGGCGATCTGCATATCCGTGTCCGGCTGAAAAATGAGACCAATTCCGGAAACGGATTGCTGCTTACTTCTCAGAATAACCAGGACTACGAGGCACAGCTGGATTTCAACGCAGATAACCTCTTTGTGCTGTCTCTTTATGATGGGGAGACCTTTCTGGGACTTGTTCAGTACCGGGTGGGCTATTACGCGAATCTTGCGGACGATACCCACCCGACGGTGGGGGACTATCCACCCTCCATCGTTACCAATCTGGACGGGGCCAGCCTGGACATGAGCTCCCAAACCTTCCCCTTGACGGTGATTGCCCGTGCCAACGCAGAGCTGGGAGCCGGTGTGATCTACTCCAATCAGATTCGGGTCACGCTGGACGGCAAGACCGTGGAAAAGAGCTACGGCGATTCCCAGCCCACCTACGAGCTGTATTTCAATCCCCCTCAGTTGGGCGATGAAGAAACCCACATCGTCCGGGTACTGGCCTGGGATGGTAACGGAAACTCCACCATGAAGATCTACACCGTCACCTATCACCAGATCAGTGAGGGCGACCCGGCAGGCTCGGTGGATGTGGTGCTGGATGCGACCACCATCGGCCTGGGCATTCTGGATACCGGTACGCTGGACATCGTGGAGGGCGAAACGGCGGCATCCGTGCTGCTGCGCTTCCTGCAGGAGCGCGGTTATGAGCCGGATTACCAGGGGTCTGCTAACATGAACTTCTATCTGCGCCGGATTAGCCGGGGCGACATTGCCTACCGAGCCAATGTCCCGGAGCATCTTTGGGAGCTGATCCTGCGGGACGGCATCACCACCAATGATAACTATGACCGGGACAGCATCGGGGAGTTTGACTATACCCAAGGCTCCGGCTGGATGTACTCCATCAACGGTACCCTGTATGAGGGTACCGGCATGAGCGGTTACAAGGTCCGCAACGGCATTACCATTTATGTGCGCTTCACCCTGTCCTACGGCAAGGACATCGGCGGCTACGATTCCACCGGAGGCGGCTACGGTTCACTGAGCAGCTACTGCGGCCTATGGATCAACGGCGGCTACCAAGCCCTGGGCCACGACTTCGTGGAGACGGACCGTTTGGAACCCACCGAAACAGAGGATGGTTACATCCACTATCGCTGCTCCAAGTGCCATGAGGAGAAAACAGATATTCTCCCGGCCACCGGCGGTACGGAGCCATCCCCCACCGCCGCACAGGCGGCCCCCGCCCTGCTCCTGCGGCGGGGATCGGGCCTTACCCCTTATCAAAACAAATTCCATAGAACCTGGGAGGCAGCAGCATGAAAAGAGCAACACGAATATTAGCGGCACTTCTTTGCGTGCTGCTTCTGCTTCCGACTTTGGCCCTTGCGGAAAGCGCTCCCTCGCTGAAAAAACAGATCGCACAGAGTGCGGAGGGAATGTCCGCTCTGGGCGGCAAGAAGGGTGAATTGCTGAAAGACCGGGAACTGTTTCCTGCAGGCGATTCCGTCTGCGATTGGCTGGCCATAGCTATGGCACTGTCCGGCACAAGGGAGAGCTATTCCGACTATTTGGCGGAACTGAAGGCCCATGTGGAGGACGCATACGCCAAAAACGGATGCCTGGACCGCAACAAGGCCACGGAATACCACCGGATTTCTTTAACGGTGCTGGCACTGGGGGGTGACCCCACCAACTTCGGCACGAAGCCCGACGGCTCGGCCATTGACCTGATCGCAGAGGGTACTTACAACTATGCCCGTGATCCGGGCGCTCAGGGCTTAAATGGCTGGATATGGGCGCTGCTGGCTCTGGATGCCGAGGATACGGAGGTCCCGGACGATGCCCGGTATTCCAGAGAGGACATGGTAAATGCCATTTCCGTTGCTCAGGAGCCGGACGGCGGCTTTGGCCTGATCCCCGGAAAATCGGATGTGGACATCACAGCTATGGCGGTGCAGGCCCTAGCTCCCTATCGGAACCAGATGGAGACCGAGATCGACGCAGCACTTTCCTATCTTTCCGGCCAGCTGACGGACACCTGCGGGTATATCGCCTACGGCGATGAAAACGCGGAAAGCACCGCCCAGGTCATCCTGGCCCTGTGTGCGCTGGGCATTGACCCGGAGACGGATAGCCGTTTTGTTAAGGGCGAGCACACCCTGCTGACGGAGCTTTCCCAGTTCCGGGAAGCGGACGGCACCTACCGCCATGTGTTGGAGGGTGCCGGCGACGGCCTGGCAACGGCCCAATCCGTCCTGGCCTTAGTGGCTGTGCAGCGTGTGCGGTCCGGGCAGCCGTGGGTGCTGCATTTTGACGGCACTCAAGCGCCCCGTGAGGCATTCGGCACAAACGGAATCATCATCTGCGCCGTGATCGGTGCGGTAGTCGTAATCGCCGCCGGTGCGATCTACATCATCGGCAGAAAGAGGAAAAAAGCATGAACAAGCTGACAGATCAAATTCAGGCAGAGGTCAACAAGGTCGTTTTGGGCAAGGAGGACATCGTCCGCAAGGTGCTGCTGGCCATCCTGGGACAGGGCCATGTGCTGCTGGAGGATGTCCCCGGCGTGGGCAAGACAACCCTGGCCAAGGCATTTTCCAAAACGCTAGGTCTGGACTCCAAGCGTGTCCAGTTCACCTCCGACACCCTGCCATCGGATATTATCGGGTTTTCCGTATTCGATAAGGCAGACGGCAAGCTGAAATATCAGTCCGGAGCCATTATGACCAATCTGCTGCTGGCGGACGAGATCAACCGTACCTCCAGCAAGACCCAATCCGCTCTGCTGGAGGCTATGGAGGAGTTGCAGGTCACCGTGGACGGCGTGACCCGGCCCCTGCCGAAGCCCTTTATCGTGCTGGCAACGGAAAACCCGGTGGGTTCTGCGGGTACGCAGATGCTGCCCGCATCCCAGCTGGACCGTTTCATGCTCCAACTGAGCATGGGCTATCCCAATCGGGCCAGCACGGCGGCACTGCTGAAGGATCGCCATCATGTGGACCCGCTCTCTGCCTGCCAGACAGTGACTTCCCCTGCCGAGCTGGAAAAGCTCATTGCAGAGGTCAGCAATATCCATGTGGCAGACCGAATTTATGACTATATTGCAGAGCTGGTGGATCTGACCCGCTCCAACGCCTATGTGACCCTGGGTGTCAGTCCCCGTGGCGCTTTGGCTGTGACCCGTGCGGCCAAGGCCAACGCCTACTTAGAGGGCCGGGACTATGTGATCCCTGACGATGTGTGCGCCGTGTTCCCGGATGTGTGTGTCCACCGTCTGATCCTCAACTCCAAGGCGCGGCTCCAGGACTATACAGCGGCACTGATCCTGCAAAATGTACTTACCTCCGTCCAGAAGCCGGATGTCCGGGAATTTTCCAGCAAATGAGAAAAACGATCTTAGGCAGCGCCCTGTGTTATCTGATCCTGCTGCTGGCGTTGGCGGCGCTGCTTCTTACAAGCGGCTCCTTCTGGGCGCTGGCTGGACTCTGCTTGCTGCTCCTGCTGCCCCTGGCCTCCTGGGCGGTCAATTTCTATGTCCGCAGGCACCTGCAGGCGGACATTCTGACCCCGGCCACAGCGGCAAAACGCACGGCAGTCAGCTGTCGGGTGCGTATCCGCAACGGAGCGTTTCTGCCCGTAATGCGCTATGGCTGTCAGGTCTCTATCCGCAATGATCTCACTGAGGAAGATCAGACAGTGACGCTGACCGGCAGCATCGGAGCCAAGGGCGAAAGCAGCCAAACCATCCTGCTGCAAAGCAGCTTCTGCGGCAGAGTGTATGTGCAGATCAGCCGGTTTACCCTGCTGGACTATCTGGGCCTGCTTCCCATGAAGGCCCTCGTGAAAGCGGATGCCCGTCTGACCATCCTCCCGGACCTGTATCCAATGGAGGCGGACATGACCGCCCGACCGGCCTATGCCGACGACGGCACTTCCAATCGACGGGGTGAGGACCGCAGCGAGGTGTACCAGCTCCGGGAGTATCGCCCCGGCGATGACATCCGGCAAATTCACTGGAAGCTGTCCTCCAAGTTAGATGAGCTGATTCTGAAAGAGGCCAGCCAGCCGGAGAGCCGTTCCCTTTTGGTATTCTGGGATAAGCGCCCCGGCGGTAACCCCCAGCAGATGGACGCATTGGCGGAGGTCGTGTCCTCCGCAGGCATGGCACTGCTGCAAAGCGGTGTACCCTATACCCTGTGCTGGACGGACCGGGACGATCTGCAGGTCCAGGACATTTCAGAGGAAAACCAGCTTTTGCAGGCTATCCCGGCTCTGGTAAAGACCAGGGGCAGCGCTGAGTGCCGCCTGCCCAAAACTGACGGTTACAGCCGAATTCTCTGTTTCGGCACAGCGCCGGAAGAACAGCTGCTCACGGACGGACGGGTGCATTTCATCCTCTGTACCGAAGAACAGTACCCCGGTGCGACCACCTTTGCCCCGCAGAATTATTCCGAGGCCATGCAGCGACTGGAGGTTTAACCCATCATGCGAAAAAATGAAAACGGACTCCAGTGGATTGTCGCCGAAACGGCTCAGAAAAAGCTGCACTTTCCCTGGGGCGCTTGGGTGGTCTGTGCCGTTCTGACGGTGGGCTTCTGCTTGCTTTTAACCGCTGCATTTCCCTCTGTTCCCTACCCATGGTGGGCCATGACAGCAGCTGCGATTTTGGTACAGGCGGCGTTGCTGATAGTATACCAAACCAGAATCGGGAACTGGCTCGTTCCAGCGGGCATCGGCGTGTTGCTTCTTCTGAGCTTGGCACTGAACAAGTTTGTCCTACCCGGTTTTGGAACACTGGCAAATGATTTCCTGACCCTGCTGACGAAAAAGACCGGGAAGATATACCTGGACCTTGCGGCAGCGGATGCCCAATTTCTGCCTCTGGCGGCAGCAGTCCTGCTGCTGGCGGTGTCGCTGCTTCTCAGCCGCAGCGCATGGAGCGGACGGATGCTGCTGGCCTTGCCGATTCTGCTGCCCTGCTATGCAGCCCTGTTGCTGGGCTTGTTTCCCATAGGCATCGGCGGTGGGCTGCTGATTATTGGCACGGTGCTGCTGATGGTGCAGCACACGGCAGAGGGAGAAGCCCTTGCAGGCGTTCCGGCGCAGCTGATCTTGCCGGTCCTGTGTGCAGCGCTGTGCCTGCTGATTGGCCTGTCCTGCCAAGACAAGCTGAATACAGACATGGTCGAGACGATGCAAACCCAGCTTCACCAGCGGCACTACGACAGCGATACCAATTCCATGCCGGAAGGAAACCTCAAGAACTTACCCGCCTGGAATAAAAGCGACACCCCGGCGCTGGAAGTCACAATGGAGCAGCCGGAAAAGGTGTATCTGCGTGGGCAGGTCTACGACACCTACACCGGCACCGGCTGGAAAGCAGCCGATACCGAAGAAACCGCCCAATATGAGGACCTTTTCTATTGGCTCCATGAGGCGGGTTTCTACGGCCAGAGTCAAATTGCACTGGCGGATGGCTATACGGAAACGGCCACACCGCTGTCCATGACTATACGAAATCTCTCCGCCTGTTCCGCCCACGGCTACTACCCCTACGCCGTCTACGGCAGCGAAACGCTGGCAGCGGACCGCATCGGGGACACGAATCTGCCCCCGGCAGAGAGCCTGTATTATCTGAAAGGCAGCGTCCCGGACTGGTATCAGATCCAGCGGAACCTCTCCACAGCCCAGGGCCGGGAAAACATCGAGACCTATCTATCCAAGGAGCAGGCCTATGCCGACTATCTCCGGGCCGTGGACCTGCAAATGACCCAGGACAGCTGGGCCGTCCTCCAGCGGCAATTGAAGCTGGACACCCAGACCCGGACCATCAGCGACATCCGCACCATCATCTTTGACTATCTACGGGAAGCCATGACCTACGATGAGACTGCCCGGACCATGAACGGCAGCGGCGACTTCCTACAATATACGCTGGAGCGCAGCGGACACGGCTACAGCGTCCATTACGCCACGGCAGCGGTGCTGATGCTGCGCTACATGGGCGTTCCGGCCCGCTATGTGGAGGGATATTACCTCTCGGCAGAGGATGCCGCCCGCTACAAGGCCGGTGAGACCATTACCCTGACGGAAGAAAACGCCCACGCCTGGGCGGAATACTATGTCAGCGGTGTCGGCTTTGTGCCGTTCGAGGTGACTCCCGGCTACATAGACGACGAGGAACTGTCCCTGGGCGGCGACAGCCCGGATGAGAATACCTATGAGAACAACACCCAGCAATTTGTAGAGGTGGAGCAGCCAGAGGAGGTCAACGAGCACAAGCAGGACCGATTTACCTTCTCACTGAATGCCCACTACCTACTGCTTCTTCCCTTGCTGCTGATCTTGCTGCTGGCCGGGTGCATTTTTCATCGCCGCAGGGTGTTTCGGAAGAAGATGGCCGCTATCGACGCCGCAAACGACCGGGAGGCCATTGCCATGCGCTATGGCTATGCCGTTTGCCTGCTGCGCCACAGTACGGTGCAGTTCTCGGAGGATGCTGCGGAGGCCGCAGAACTGAATCAAAAGGCGCTGTTCAGCACCCAGGAGATGACCCCGGAACAGCGCAAAAAGATTGACTCGTTTGCCGTGCGTGTACTGGATGCCTGCAAGGGCAGCTGGACAACCTGGGAGAAAATACGGTACAGGCTATGGAACTGCCTGTATTGAAAACAAGGAGGAAGGAAAATGCACAAAAGAGTAATGGCTCTGCTGCTGAGTCTGGTGCTTCTGCTCTCTGCCGCCATGCCGGTCACGGCGATGGCCGCAGAGGAGTACGCCGGCAGCTTCGTGTTTGTGGCTATGAACGCCAACAGCACCATCGTGGAGCCGACCCGTATCCAGTATAAATCTGGGCAAACCATTCAACAGGCGCTGGCGGATTCAGATATTGACTTTGTCGGCCTGGAAAACGGATTCGTCTATGAGATCAATGGCGTTTCCGCCAACTATCTGCTCTATTATGACAAGGGCGGCTACAAGCTGGACGCTCCGGCTTCTTCCGTCAAGGCCCTTTGCTTCCATGTATCTTCGACTTATTCGGACGCAGCTATCCAGCTGATTATCCAAATGGCGGATTACCTGGACATGACCAACCATGTGCAGAATTATCCGGCAGCAGCTAACGCCTACGCGGCGGCGCTGAAGGGCCTGCGGACGGCAACTGCCGACTCGGCAGGACCATTGCTGAAAAACCTGAAAGACGCCATTGCCGAATATGCGGCCCTTCTGGACGGGACCAAATACACCGTCTCCGCCACAGCAACCCAAAACGGCAATGCGGTGGAGGCACCGATCCTCTCCCTTACGGATGTCTATGGCAATGTTACCACCGGCACCGGCAGCGTCCAAGTCATCGCCGGCGACTATAAGTTCTGTGTGTCCGACGGCGGATATAACCGCACAGAGGGAACGCTGACGGTCTCCGCCGACGCCCAGGTCTCTGCGACCCTGCCCTACGGCGAGTGGTTCGGCAATATCCGGCTGCTGGATGTCGATCAAGAACCCTACCGCGCTGCACAAAACCGCGCGAACCACACGGCGCAGTATTGGATCGAGGATACAGCCAATGCTCTGAGCAGCGTGTACCTGAATGTTGTGATGGGCAATGTTCCGAATACCAAGACCACCAGGCTCCGCACCATTTATACCGGCACCAACGGCAAGGATATGTCGGGCACATCCCGCAGCTGGAACAGCACGGCCACATCCCTTACTTATCTGCTGACCTCTGGCATGGAGGGCAAGACCTTCGCGCTGGAAGCACAGTATACAGGCTCGGACGGCTACACGCAGATTCAGTCCTACGATGTCACCGTGACCCGTGTGCCCACGCTGAAGGCTCTGGCAGCCACGGCGGAGGGGACCAAGCTGCCCCTGGAGTTTGCGCCCAACACCCGGGAGTACAGCCTAAAAACCGTGTCCTCCACTGTGGATATTGACGCCGCACCATTTGGTGAGGATTATACCGTCACCGGAACCGGGGCGGTGCAGCTGACCGGAGACACGCAGGATCACAGGATTCAGGTAGCAGCGCCCAACGGGGAGCAGAGCACCTATACCCTCCACATTCAGAAGGTAGCTTCCGTACCGGTGACGCTGGCTGTGCCTTCCGGAACAACGGTGCAGGTAATCAATGGAGCAGGCTCCGAGATTGCCCCGGTGGACGGGATCTATCACCTGGTCCCCGGCGAGAGCTATACCTGCATCGCCACGAAGAACACCTGGTATCATACGCAGATCACCTTCACGGCCTCCAGCGGACTGAATGTGTCCGTCCCGGAGCCTGTCACCACCGACTGGCTGACCAATCTGGCATTCTACAACGGCACCTATGCTTCCAGCCGGATCGCCTACGCCGCCGACAAGACCTTCACGGCGGCAGACCACACCTACAACTATACGGTGTCCGACTGCAACAGCTCCGTTGCCATGCAGGCCACGGCAACCGGAACCGTGACGGCTCTGTATCAGACCCAAAGCACCGTGCCGGAGATTCATAATCTCGCACGGATGGAGACGATCACAACGCCTGTCAGCAAAACGGGTCTTGCTCAGAGCCTGACCTACGCCGTGGCCAAGGCCGGTTACGGCCAGACGGTGACGATCCGCATTTCCAAGACAGAAAACGGCACTACCTACTATCAGGACTACGATATTCAGCTGCTGCGGCAGCTGCACCTGTCCAGCCTGACTATTGCCACAAAGGATGAGACACTGCCCTTTGTAACTCCAAAGGGCGCAACGGCCCGCTTTGATCGAGATACCACGGATTATTATGTTAAGGTAGACCGGGAGGCCGCCGCTCTCTACCTCTCCGGCACCTATCCCAACAGCAGCACAGACACCGCCTGCTGCGGCGGGTACTATGCCAAGGTCAACGGCGTACGCTATGATACGCTGGCCGGCGCGGAAGCGGTCCTGGACACAGACCTTTATAATGAGGATATTTCGGTACAGGTCTGCCACGCAGATACCGGCAGCATTGAGCTGACCTATACCGTCCATGTTCAGAAAAGTGACCCCATCCAACTGACCATCCAAACGACTCCGGCGGATGCCACGGTGTTCCTGACCAACGACCTGAACGGCAAGCGCATCGTGGAGAAAAACGGCACCTACAGCCTGACCCCCGGTGCCAGCTATTCCTACACTACCACCTGCGCCGGGTACATCGGTCAAACGGTGGAGCACTATACCGCCCCCGACAAGAACGGTACACTGACCATTACGCTAAAGAAGGCTCCAGCCAACGACAAGCTCATCAATTTCGATTCTGCGTGGCCCCACTTACGCCAAAACAATGAGAATAACGGTGTGGTGGACTACAAGACGCCGGTCTACGCCAAGGATGCCGAGCTGTACTGGGCTACCTCCATTGGATCCGGCTACGATGTGAACGCCTGCGGCTGCCCCATTTTGGTGGACGGTGCCATCTACACCTACTCCGGCTCCCGCATTTACAAGGTGGATGCTATCTCCGGCGAAATTCTCATTGATAAGCCCATGGATCACAACTCCAGCTTCGCCATCAACCCGCCCACCTACGCCAACGGCATGATTTTCGTGGGCCTGTCTGACGGCACGATCCAGGCGTTCGACGCCAATACCCTGGACTCCCTGTGGATCTACCGGGACTCCATCGGCGGTCAGCCCAACAGCTCTATTGTCTATCACAATGGCTACATCTACACCGGTTTTTGGGTGGGCGAGATCAACGAGGCCCACTATGTGTGCCTGAGCGCCACCGACGAGGACCCCACGCAGACGATGGAAGAAAAGCTCCCCACTTGGTACTACACCAGCAAGGGCGGCTTCTATTGGGCCGGTGCCTATGTGTGCGATGACTTCCTGCTGATCGGCACGGATGACGGCGCTTCCGGCTACACCACCGGCAAGCCCAGTCTGCTGTCCTTTAACCCCAAGACCGGCGAACTGCTGTCCTCCTACAAGATGAATGTGTCCGGCGACATCCGCAGCTCTATCACCCATTACAAAGGCAAGTATTACTTCACCAGCAAGGGCGGCTACTTCTACGAGGCCACTGTGGACGAAAAGGGTACCATTGAGGATGTCCGCACCTTGAAGCTCTACAACTATGCGGACGATCCCGCCAATCCCGCCATGTCCACCTGCACACCCACCATTTACAATGGGCGGGCCTATATCGGCATCTCCGGCACGGCACAGTTCGGCGCATACAGTGGCCATAACCTTACGGTCATCGACATCCCCAACTGGGAGATTGCCTATACGGTACGCACCCACGGCTATCCCCAGACCAGCGGTGTTCTGACCACGGCCTATATGGAGGAGACAGGCTGCGTCTATGTGTACTTCTTCGATAACTTCACCCCCGGCAAGCTCCGGGTGCTGGAGGACAAGCCCGGCCAAACCGAGGTGTCTCTGAAGACCATGGAGACCTACACGGCCAGCGGCCAGACGGAGACCTATACGACGCCCTACAACATCTTCACGCCCAGCGGCGCACAGGCGCAGTACGCCATCTGTAGCCCCATCATGGATGAGTACGGCACCATCTACTTTAAGAACGACTCCGCCTACCTAATGGCCGTGGGTAGCACCATTGAACGCATCGAGGTCACGAAGCTGCCGGACAAGATGACCTACAATGTAAAAGACACCTTCGACCCCACCGGAATGCAGGTGACGGCCTACTACACCAACGGCAAGACCCGTGATGTGACGAAGTATGTGACCTGGTCGGAAAATCCGCTGAAGGCCAGCGATACCGATTTCCAGATCACTTTCCCCTACGCCATGTACCAAAACCGAGAAAACAGCGAGACCCTGGAGATGGAATACGGCGTCCACTGCGATAAGCCCATGACTACCCTGACCCTGACCATTGGGGACCAGACCGAGGTCAAATACGGTGATGTAAATGGGAATGGTAAAGTCGATTCCACGGATGCCGCCATTGTCTACCGTTATGCAAATGGAAAATATCAGTTGTCTGCGGATCAACTTTTGGCAGCTGATGTAAATGGTGATGGTGTCGTGAACACGACGGATGCTGCATTGATCTACCGTGTAGCAAACGGAAAGCTGTCAAAGTTCCCGGTGGAACAATAAATCATAGTGGTACACGGAAATAACCCGGATATGAAATGACCTCCCCAGCTTGACCCTGTCGCAAGCAGGGGAGGCCATTTCTATAATCACAGAAGAATTGATAAAATGGGGTGGATGTATGGCTGAGTCTAAGAGCAGACTCCTATATATTTTGCAATATCTTTGGCTAAAAACAGATGCCGAGCATTATGCCACGACCGGGGATATCTTTACATACTTGCGGGAGAATGATATTCGCTGCGACCGGAAGACTATACCCGGGGATATTCAGAAGCTCTGTGACATTGGCATTGACATTGAGGAGGAGCGTAGCCGGGAAAATCGCTATTCTTTGAGCAGTCATCTGCTTACGCTGCCGGAATTGAAGCTACTGATCGATGCCGTGGAATCCTCTAAGTTTATTACAGCCAAGAAAAGCGCAGAGCTTATCGAAAAGCTCTCCCGGATGAGCAGCATATACCAGGCTGCGGAGTTAAAAAGCAATCTGTATGTCTCCGAACGGGTCAAGTCGTTCAATGAGCAGATATACTATCTGGTAGATAACATCAATACGGCCATCAACCATGGAAAACAAATTTCATTTCGCTACTTCCATTTCGATCAGCATCGCAAGGAAGTCCCCAATAATGGCGGCAAACGCTCTGGGCAGCTAAAAGCTCAAACACCTGTACCTCTAAAACGATTTATATCCAGCGTGAAACATAAGAGCAGTCCCATATCCACTCAGGCAGAAGCATTGGCGCAGGAAAGGATATAATGGAAGCGCCCCGCATCCCTTTTAAGGAACGGAGCGCTTCCATTGCCGTTCTGGTATTTCACAGTTTGAATTTATCCACAGAAATATCGATAAACCCAATCGGTTCGTCTTGCAGGAACATGACCATGTAAATGGGGAGATAGGTCAGCTTTCCGTCAGTCTTTACATTATCATTCGTGAATACATAGGCTTCCTGAATCCCGTATTCCGGAACCGCCATCACATTGTCCAGTGCCGAGTGCTTTTCGTAGTCTTTTCCGATCTTCACTTCAATGGGGAGTACCCGCCCTGCTTGCTCGACAACAAAATCAAGTTCCCCCTTTTTCTTGCTGTTATAATAATACAGGGAATATTTGTGGGCATAAAGCTCCTGAGCCACCACATTCTCATAGACGGCACCTTTGTTGATATCTTTCTCCTTGGTGACGATTTTCAGCTTACAGGCTTTTCCGTATAAGGTGGTGAGCAGTCCCACATCTGACAGGAACAGCTTGAACAGCGTGCTTTTTTCATTCAGCATGAGCGGCACCGTAGGTTCCGTTGTGTTGAACACACCCAAAGCAACACCAGCTTTCCAAAGCCAGGTGAAGCTGTCCTCGATCCGGTCAAAGCGCAGTCCTTTCTTGATGTCCGCAATCATAAACCGCTTGTTCTTCTCATTCAGTTCGGCCGGGATAAGTTCATAAATGTGCGTGAGGAGCAGTTTGCGGTTTTCCGCTTCATACTGCGTAAAATCCAGCTTGTACTGCTCGATGATCGCTCTGTGTTCATCCATCACATCATCAATGCTTCCGGTCGTCCGGTATTTTTCCACCGCAGCAGGCATCCCGCCGATAATCAGATAGAGATTGAACATCTCCATGATTTTGCCGTGAATGACTTCCTCTACGGGCGTTTTGGATGTAAACGCCTTCCGCAGCGTATCCAATACGGGTTGGCCGACATGGAAGATTTGCAGGAACTCTTCAAAATCCAGCGGGTACATATTAAGCGTCTGCAAATAGCCGACCGGTGCGGATTTCAGATTCACGATCTCCACACCCAACAGGGAGCCGGACAGAATGTACCGGAATCGTTTATCGTCCACGAGAAACTTGACCTTCGTGGCGATCTCCTTGTATTTCTGAATCTCATCAATGAAAAAGACGGTCTTACCGGGAACAATTTTTTGATCGCTGTACAGGGATAGCTTCAGAATCAGGTCATCAATGCTTGTTGCACCGGCCAGAATCTCGACAATTTCCGGCTGCCGTATGAGATTGAACTCGATATAGTCACACCCCGCCGCTTTCAGACACTCCCGAATAATAAATGTCTTTCCCGCTTGACGGACACCATAGATCAGCAAAGCCTTGTCGCTGCTCTCGATCCAGTGCATAATCTCTTTCTCAATTTTCCTTTTTAGCATCATCAGCACCTCCACATCTATCCTGTGCGTTTTACAAGGCTATTATACCTACGGTGTGACACTTTTTCAAGGGAAATACGATTATAAATTGACACTTTTTCTTCTGACCGTATCAATAAGTGTAGCAGTCAAGAAAAGTAGACACGAAAAATATTTATTTTTAATTTACTTTTTCAAAAGTAGACATGAGGAACATTTTTGCAGAAGTTGTTTTTTCAAAAGTGGACACGGACAATAATTTTTGCCGAAATCCTTTTAAGGCTTACCCGCAGATTTTCCAGACAGCGTCTGGAAAATCTCTATGCAACATACCACTGTCTACGGACGGTTGATGATTTGCCAGTGCGGAAACAAATTCAACTTGCGGTTTCATTCCCGTGACGGACAGACGGCGTTGATTACCAATGCTACACATTGGTAAACCGGGGGAGCGTCGCCAAACGCCTGAACAAAGGCATCTCCATCCATTTCAATCTATCAGTCTAACAGAAGCTTGAACCATGGGCGGCGGGACAGTAAACTGCCCCGCCGCTCTGATTTTCAGCGGGCATGGTCTTTCTCGTGCGCAATGGTTCTCCACGCCGAGGCTGTCTCTACCAATATTTTGCATGGCAAGGCGGTGCGTTTTTTCGGAATATGACAGAATGACGGTATAATTCCTCCGAAAATATCTTGACAAGATTTATCAAGATTGATAGAATGGGTATATAACAAAAAAGGAGATGCAGGGATATGCTCATCACAAGGGAAACGGACTATGCGCTGCGGATGCTGCGGGTGCTGCTGGACGGAGAGAAGCACTCCGCCGCCGAGATGGCGGAAACGGAGCTGATCCCCATGCAGTTTGCCTATCAGATCCTGCGAAAGCTCTCCGCTGGGGAGCTGGTGCAGGTGAGCCGGGGCGCAGCCGGCGGCTGCCGGCTGTCCTGTGACCTGCGTGGCGTTTCCCTCTACGACCTCATGGTCGTCATGGGAGAGCATGACGTCCTGTGTGCCTGCATGGAGCCGGGGTATGACTGCCGCTGGCAAAGCGAACATGGGAAATGCGCCATCCACTGCCAGCTAACGGAGCTGCAGCGAAAGCAGGACGAGGCGTTCCGCGCCGTGAGCCTGCACCGGCTGCTGACCGGCGAAGCAATTCAAAAAGAGGAAATGACCCAACAAATGTGACATAAGGAGGTACACCGTATGCTGTTTCAGACCACACCCGCGCACGAGGAGCTGCGCGCCAAGATCCGAGCCTTTGCGGAGGAGGAGATCAAGCCTCTTGCATTCCTGCTGGATCAGAACAATGAATTCCCTGACGAACCTGTCAAAAAGATGGCACAGCTGGGCTGGCTGGGGCTGCCGTTCCCCAAGGAGTACGGCGGCGCGGGCCTTGACATTCTCAGCTATGCCATCGCCGTGGAGGAGCTGGCCCGTGTGGACGGCGGCGCAGGCGTGATCCTCTCCGCCCATGTGTCGCTGGGCGCGTGGCCCATCTTCGCCTACGGCACGGAGGAGCAGAAGCGGAAGTATCTCGTGCCGCTGGCAAGAGGCGAAAAGCTGGGCGCCTTCGGCCTTACCGAGCCTAACGCCGGGTCGGATGCCGGCGGCACGGAAACCACGGCACTGGACAAGGGCGACCATTACCTGCTCAACGGCGGTAAGATCTTTATCACCAACGCGCCCAAGGCGGACACCTATGTGGTATTCGCCGTCACCACGCCGGACATCGGCACCCGGGGCATCTCCGCCTTTATCGTGGAGAAGGGCTGGAAGGGCTTTGAATTCGGCGACCACTACGACAAGATGGGAATTCGCTCCTCCTCCACGGCGGAGCTGATCTTCAACGACGTGAAGGTGCCCAAGGAGAACCTGCTGGGCAAGGAGGGCGACGGCTTCAAGATCGCCATGTCCACGCTGGACGGCGGCCGCATCGGTATTGCGGCGCAGGCGCTGGGTATCGCCCAGGGGGCCTTTGAGCACGCGCTGGCCTACGCCAAGGAGCGCGTCCAGTTCGGAAAGCCCATCGCGGCACAGCAGGCCGTTTCCTTCAAGCTGGCGGACATGGCCACCAAGCTGCGCTGCGCCCGCTTCCTCGTCTACTCCGCGGCGGAGCTGAAGGAGCAGCACGCCCCCTACGGCATGGAGTCCGCCATGGCGAAGATGTACGCCTCGGACATCGCGCTGGAGG
>ERZ1027217.305-NODE-305-length-23510-cov-11.644127_pt1 | contig 23510 bp, 17 predicted proteins | sample MGYA00519268_ERZ1027217 | MGnify/ENA primary metagenome ERZ1027217 (study PRJEB26926, sample SAMN06164537) | human gut metagenome | biome: ENVO:00009003; feature: ENVO:2100002; material: ENVO:00002003 | host: Homo sapiens | place: USA | collected 2012 ...
GAGATCTACACGAGCCTTATCGTCGGCAGCGTCAGATGTGTATAAGAGACAGGGCGAGAATCTGGTCATCCGTCATGGATAGGAGGGGGGTTGTCGGGGCGAACTCAGGGATGTCTGACATTTTCGCATGGCGGTTGTGGGGGCATACATCCTGGCAGGTGTCACATCCGGCTATGCGTCCGCTGAGTTTTGTGCCCGGGGGGAAGTCGCCGCGGTGCTCTATGGTCAGGCAACTCAGGCATCTGGTGGCATCTACTCCGCGGTAACTGTCAGACTCGCATCCGAGAGCACCCACGGGGCATGCTCTGACACATGCCATGCAGTCACCGCATGTCAGGGTGCATGGAGCGTCAGGCTCGATGTCCATGGTGGTCAGAATCTCGCCGAGGACCACGTAGGAGCCTTCGCCGGGGATTATCAAAGTGTTGTTGCGTCCGATGAAACCGATGCCGGACTGTTGCGCCCAATAGCGTTCGCGGAGCGGAGCGGTGTCGACGCACACGCGGAAATCCGATTCACTGAGTCCTTCGGCTGACATGATGGCCGAGGCTGCATCTGAAAGCCGCCGGCGCACAACTTCATGGTAGTCGGCTCCCCGGGCATACCGCGCTATGGTAAAATGCGATTTTGGAGGAGGGGAAGGATGAAAGTAGCTGAACGCGGCCACAATGATGCTTTTCGCTCCCTCAAGGAGCAGACCGGGGTTGTCACGCACTTCGTGGTAGCGGTCCATGTAGGCGAGCGGTGCCGAGTGTCCCGATGCAATCCATTGCCGGTATGCTTCTCGTGCCGCGACATCCACAGTCGCGACGTGCGCTATGCCTACAGCCGTGGCTCCGGCATCTCTGACAATGTCTGTGATTGCGCTCTTATCCATGTGTCGGGATGATGCGGTTACTCGCTGGAGATGACACGGAACTCGTAGCCTTGACTCTTGAGCCACTCGATGCTGCGTGGCAGGGCTGACTGGAGATTCCGCCACGCCTTGAGTGAGTCGTGAAACACGATGATGGAACCGTTGCGCGTGTATTTCTTGACGTTGGCAAACACCTTGTCAGGGGTCATGCGCTTGCTGTAGTCGCGTGTCACGAGGTCATACATGATGATGTTGTAGTGGTGCTTGATGGCTGCAGCCTGTGCCCAGCGAATCAGCCCGTGGGGGGGACGAAACAGCGCACTTCCTATCAGTGCATCGGCTTCGGTGATGTCACGCATATATCGGAGCGTGGTCACCTTGAAGCCCTGGAGATGGTGCATGGTGTGGTTGCCTACGGTATGGCCACGACGGAGCACCTCCCGGTAGACATCGGGGTGCTTGCGCACATTGTCGCCCACCATGAAAAACGTGGCCTTGATGCCGTAGCGGTCAAGCACGTCAAGCACCCAGGGCGTCACCTCGGGTATGGGACCGTCGTCAAAAGTCAGGTATATGACCTTCTTGTCGCGGTGCTTAATACGCCATATCGCCTCCGGGAAGAGGAGGCGATATGGCAGTCGTGGTTGCTCTATAAGCATTATTTTTCGTCAGAAAGGAAAGAGGCCTGGCGGTTGAAATTGACGCCCTTGTTGGCCGCTTGCTGCATGAAAGTCTCTGCGTCTCCGCCGAAGTCGCTGTAGGTCTGGAGAAGCTGGAGGTAGTAGTGCTGGTCTATCCAGCGGTCGGTGGTAGGGAGTGTCAGGTATTGCCATGGTTTGAGACTCTGGTAATACACGATATTCTGGGTGTACTGGTCAAGTTCGCCCTTGAGTATGGCGAGAGCTTTGTCGGTCAGCGTCTTGTCGCCGGTCAGTTCGGCCAAGGTGCCGTAGAGTTCGGCTGTCTGCTGTCCGAGCTGTATGCCGAACGGCTGAGCCTTTGTGGGCATTTTGGCCATCATCAGGTCAAGGACGGTTACAGCCTTCTTGTAGCGGTCGGCGGCAAATGCCTCTGCCTGAGCCTTGTTGTTGGCTATATTGACACTGTCAGTGGCCTGGATGCCCTCCACGGTCAGCGCGTGGGCAAGGTCATAGAGCGATGAGCGCGTGGATGTCACCATGCGGCGCACTGTCTCGTCGAGATACACCTCTTTGCCGTCGTTGACGGCATCTATGCCGCCCCAGCGGAAGCGCTCGGTCACGTTGCGGTACATCTTGTCGGTGTTGACACCTGTCATGCCGTTAGGTTCGCGGATAGGCGATACCTCGTAGGCCATGCCTGTGGAACGCAGATAGGGCGACAGACCGAGATAATACTCCGTGGGCACCGTGGAGGCGAAATATATCGGGCGGTTCCAGCCGTTGGCTGCGCTGGTGGCTATCATGTCGAGCGAAATCAGTTTGCTCAGCGACATGCCGCCGTCACGTGCTGTAGAGGCATCCTGCATCATGTTGAAGTCTATGATGTCGTCGGCTACCTTGGCCTCGGCCTCGGTGATGCGTCCGGCTTTGACCATGGCTTCGCGGTCAACGGGGACATACATGTTGGGGTACTTCATCATCGGCAGGTTGTAGCCGTTCTTGTCGCTGCGTGCGTCATATATCTGCTCGAGTGACTTGAGGGCGTTGACCTTGGTGGTGTCCGGGTCAAAGAAGTAGTTAAATTGCAGACGGTCATAGGCGTAGTCGGCAGGCTTGGCGAGCATGTCGATGGCTGCGGCATCGTAGGTGGGATGCTTCATCTGATTGACATACCAGTCGGTGGTGAGGTAGCTGAGGTTGACCACGCGGACATCGGTGCGCACACCCTCAACTTCCTGGGCATACCAGAGGGGGAATGTGTCATTGTCGCCGTTGGTAAAGATGATGGCGTTGTCATCAAGCGAATTGAGGTAGTTGAAACCGAAGTCGCGGGCGGTGTAGCGTCCGCTGCGGTCATGGTCGTCCCATGTCTGCGATACCATCTGTATGGGCACCAGCAGACCGATGACGGCGGCGATTATGGCCGTCACCTTGCTATGGTCGGATTTAGACTTCTTTCCGAGCAATCCGTTAAGCGCCATCCACAGGCCGGTCACGCCGATGCCTATCCATATGGCAAACGCATAGAACGAGCCGGCAAACGCATAGTCGCGCTCACGTGGCTGTGTGGGTGTCTGGTTGAGGTAGAGCACTATGGCTATGCCGGTCATAAAGAAGAGGAAGAACACTACCCAGAACTGCTCAATGCCACGCTTGGAGGTGAATGCCTGCCATGCCAGACCGATGATGCCGAGAAGCAGAGGGAGCATGTAGTAGACATTGTGGCCCTTGTTGGCCTTGCCGAGGTCGTCGGGCAGGAGCGACTGGTCGCCCAGGCGCGGATTGTCGATAAACGGTATGCCGCTGATCCAGTTGCCGTTGTTGACCTCGCCGTTGCCCTGTATGTCGTTCTGACGTCCGGCGAAGTTCCACATGAAATATCGCCAGTACATCTGGTTGAGCTGGTAGGTGAGGAAGAATCGCAGGTTTTCGCCCATGGTAGGCTTTATTTTTGTCACCTTCTGGAGCGGTTCGCCGTTTTCATCCACATAGACGGTAGCATCTACAGGCTGCCCCTTCATGTCTATCCAGTCGGTGTATGCTCCGAGATGCGATGAGCTGTGGATGCGTGGAAACAGCATGTTGAGCTCGGGGGTGGTGACATATTCTTTCTTGTATCCGTAGTTGACATAGCGGTCTTTGCCGCCGTCTACTGCCTTGCCATAGAGCGGTTTGGTGAGATTGACCACCGGGCGCGGTGTCTGACCCTCCACGCGGTAGAGGATAGAGGAGTTGACGGTGCGTCCGTAGAGCAGGGGAGTCTCGCCGTATTGTTCGCGGTTGAGGTAACTTGACAGGGTGAATACGTTGTCGGGGGCGTTCTGGTTCATGGGGGTGTTGGCCGACGAACGTATCAGCAGCAGTGCATAGCTCGTATATCCGATGAATATCACGAAGCAGCTGAGCGTCACCACCGTGAGCACCCTGACGGGAATCTTCTTGGCAATCCACAGGTAGGCAGCCAGTCCGCCGAGGATGATGACAGGTATCCACATGCTTTCGCCGATGAAAGGTATGCCGCTGAGGAGGATAGCGAGCAGGAAGGAGACCTTCATCTTCATGGGGCTGTTTTGAGCATACATGGAGTGTATGCACCATATGAAGGCGGCGATGGTCATGAGTGCATAGATAAGCACGCCCATGTTATATGACATGCCGCAGGTGTTGACGAAGAACAGCTCGAAATATTGCGACATCTCGATGAAGCCCGGTACGAGGCCGAACAATATCAGTCCGATTATCACAAACGAAACCGCCAGGGCTATCAGCGAGCCTGATGCCGTGGTCTTGGCCCACTTGCGGTAATAGACCACCAGCACTATGGCCGGGATGCAGAGCAGGTTGAGCAGGTGCACGGCTATGGATATGCCGATGACGTAGGCTATCAGCACGAGGTAACGGTCACTGTGGGGCTGGTCGGCACGGGCTTCCCACTTGAGTATCAGCCAGAACACTAATGCCGTACAGAACGACGAGAAGGCATATACCTCGGCCTCTACAGCCGAAAACCAGAAGGTGTCGCTCCATGCGTAGGCCAGTGCGCCGCAGAGTCCCGAGCCCATGATGACTATCATCTTGGTCAGCGGTATGCTCTCGGCATCGTCACGTACTATCAGACGCTTTACAAGGTGGGTGATGGTCCAGAACAGCAGCAATATTGTGGCCGCACTGAACAGCGCCGAGGAGGCGTTGACCATCAGCGGAATGAGTTCGGTGTTGCCGCCGGCGAAGTTGACGGCTACGCGGGCCATCATTATCCATATGGGGTTGCCCGGCGGATGCCCTACTTCAAGCTTGAATGCCTGTGATATGTACTCCGGGCAGTCCCAGAAACTGGCGGTAGGCTCCAATGTGAGCAGATAGGTGACGGCGGCAATCAGAAAGCACAGCCATCCCAACGAGTTATTGACGAGATTGTAACGTTTCATCTATGAGTGTGATAATCCACGCAAAGTTACAAACTTTCCGCTAATCCCCTGCAACCTCCCTCGCCAAATTCATATCGTGATGACAGAGGATGCGCCTCGACTGGTGGAGCGTGGCGCATCCTGGGGACAGGGTTGAAGGTGTCATTGCGGCGTCTTGCCTGCTCCTTCACACTGTTATGGGGATGGTTACATATGCTTGGCCTGGGCGTGTCGGGCTATGGCTCCGGTCTCGGCGTCCTCTACCTCCTGTTCGGTAGGTTCGTAGCCTTCCTTCCATTGTGACACTTCCCATGGCTTGCGGTCCTCTATCTGCCAGTCAAAGGGGTAGAAGTGGGCATTGGGATCGCGCCAAGAGGGTTTGCGCTTGGCGTAGACTATCAAGGGGAGAGCGACGAAAAGAGCTGTGCCGAGTATCAGTATGCCGATGTAGACCACCGGACTGCCGGTGGCTATCTGTGACGGCGGCAGATAGCTGAGAGCCAGCGCAAGCACCGCTCCGGCTATGCCGAGTATGCACACCACCCACTTGCCGGCCTGACCGCCGGGCACTTTGAAGCCTCGCGTTTTCTTGGGCTGTGTGTGGCGCAGACGTAGGAATGCGGCATAAATCATCAGCACCATGATGAGGTAGATGATGGTAGCGAGCTGCGACATTATCTGATACGCTGATTCTACGGTAGGGAGCACGAGCAGAACCAGGGTAAGAACCGTTACGAATATGCCTTCAACCCAGAGTATGGGCTTGTTGATGCCGTTCTTGTTGACTTTCTGAAGCGAACGGGGCAGATACCCTGACTGAGCCACGGCCATAAGGCCTGTTACCGGGCCTGTTACGAGGGCACTGACCTGTCCTACCACACCGTACATTATGAGGAGTGCCATTATATTGCCGAGCCAGCTGACGCCGAAACTTGACCACAGGGATTTGTATGCTACCAAGAGCGATTGGAGCAGATTGATGTTGTCGGCAGGTATGACCACTCCGATGACAAGCGTTCCGAGGGCATACAGGGCAACGATTACTATAACCGCTATCAGCACTGATTGCGGAAACTGTTTGGCCGGATTGCTCATGTCGTTGATATGCACCGCCTGCATCTCCATACCGGCATAGAAGAGGAATATAGATGCGGCAAGCACTATGGTGCTGAGATGGGAGAAGTCAGGGAAGAACGGGACGTCGGTCAACGCTACCGGCTTGCCGACACACACATATATTACTCCGAGTATGATTAGCAAAGCCCCCGGGATGATGGTGCCGAACAGTCCGCCTGACGTACTGAGCTTGTTGGCCATCTTCTGTCCGCGGAAAGAGTTGAACGTGGCCGCCCAGTAAATCACCATCGCGACAATCAGGGTGTAGAACTTGTTGGAGGCCAAAGCTGCATCAAAACTCTCGGGCCATGCTATGTAAGCCAGTGAAGCGGCTCCGAACATAAGCACCGTCGGAAACCATATGACTATCGTCTGCCACTCAAGATACATGGCCGTCCAACCCCATCGCGGACCGAAGGCCTCGGACACCCATCGGTATAGACCGCCGGCTTTGGTGTAGGTCGATGCCAGTTCGGCGCATACGAGCGAAAACGGCACCAGGAAAACTATAGCTGCGAATATGTAATAGAATATTGACTGGATGCCGAATTTTGCCTCAGAAGGCAGCCCTCTCATACTCAATATGGAGGTGATTATCATAATAGCCATAGCCACCATGGTCAGAGACCCTTTGGCTGTGGAGATTATCTTCTTGCGCCCCGAGGCCGTAACCGCAGGTTCCGGTTGGGAGATGGTAGGTTTGCTCATATCTGTGTAATAACTGTCTTAGATTAAAATTAACTATAGTTATAACATTCTCGGGGCGCAATAGGTTATCTCATAAGGGATTTTAACACTATTCCCTATCTCCTCAGTCTTTGGCCTTTTTGCATGTCCATTCCGGAGATGTAACCGAGATGTTAAAAAATCATAGCGGCAATATCGCGGAGTTTTGCACATTTTCATTAACTTTGCGCTTGTACATACTTCTACCTGAAATAGATGAATTATTCTATACTTGACTTTCTCGGGCTGTTAGGCTCGGTGGGCCTCTTCCTCTACGGAATGAAGGTCATGAGTGAAGGCCTACAGAAGGCTGCGGGCGACCGTCTCCGCAATATCCTCTCGGCAATGACGCGCAACCGGTTCACCGGTCTGCTTACCGGCTGCCTTATCACAGCCCTGATACAAAGCTCAAGCGCATCTACGGTGATGGTGGTCAGCTTCGTCAACGCCGGCCTGATGTCGCTGGCGCAGTCTATGGCGGTAATCATGGGTGCAAACGTCGGCACGACGTTTACGGCCTGGATTATCTCACTGCTCGGCTTTTCGGTGGATGTATCGGCCTTTGCGCTGCCCATCCTGGCGGTGGCTGTGCCGTTGCTGTTTGCCAAGAAAGGACGCACCAAGTCCATTGGCGAGTTTCTCGTGGGCTTCGCGCTGCTTTTCATGTCGCTGGCGCAGATTAATCTCCATGTGCCTGACCTGCAGAGCAATCCCGAGATGTTTGCATTCCTGCAGAGCTATGCCGACATGGGTTATGGGTCGGTGCTGATATTCCTGTTGGTGGGCGTCGTGGTCACTATGGTGCTCCAGTCGTCGGCGGCTATGTTTGCCATAGTGCTGATAATGTGTTCCAAGGGATGGATTGATTTCGAACTGTCATGTGCGCTGGTGCTTGGATCCAATATCGGCACTACCATCACACCTATCATAGCCTCAATGAGCGGTAATGTCGCAGCCAAGCGCACCGCCATGGGGCATCTGTTGTTTAATGTACTCGGCACTGTATGGGCGCTTGCGGTGTTCATGCCGTTTGTTGACCTTACGGCGTGGGTCACCGAGGCTATAGGCTCGGGCAACCCCGAGGGGCTGTCGCAATATGTACGCCATCTCGAGGCTACCGACCCAGACATATACAATCATCTCTTCAACACCAATCCGCCCAACGAGATAAGCGAGCGGCTTGCCGCTTCCCAGGCCCGTGTGGCATCGCTGCAGGTAAGCGTGTCGATAGGCCTTGCCATGTTCCATACGCTGTTTAACCTGTTTAATGTCACCATAATGATATGGCTCACGAAGCTGTATGTGAAGGTGGTGATGTGGATAGTGCCGTCACGCAAAAACGAGGACGAGGAATTCCAGCTCAAATTCATCTCCGGCGGTCTTGTCAATGCTTCGGAACTCAACCTCTCGCAGGCCGAAAAGGAGATTGCCGTGTTTGGCGAACGTGTGCAGCGCATGATAGGCATGGCGCAAGAACTGGTGCACACCAAGGAGGGCACGGACGAGTTTACCAAACGCTTCTCGCGTCTTGAGAAATATGAGGAGATTTCCGACCGCATGGAGATAGAGATAGCCCACTATCTCAACCGCTGTGCCGAGGGTCGTCTGTCAAACGAGGGTAAGCTCCACATAGCCGCCATGCTCAGCATCGTTGCCGAAATCGAGAGCATAGCCGACTGCTGCTACGGTGCCGGCAAGATCATGCTCCGCAAGCATGAAAGCAATGCCGAGTTCAATCAGGAGATATATGATAATGTAGACAGCATGTTTGAGCAGGTTTCGTCGGCCATGGCCAACATGCTCAAGCTCATCGGAGACATAGAGCATGTGCATGAATCTGACATAATAGCGTCGTACAACCGCGAGCGCGAACTCAACAATATGCGCAACCAGCTGCGCGGCGAGAACGTCAACAATATCAACAACCGCGTCTACGAATACCAGAGCGGCATCTATTATATGGACCTCGTCAGCGACATAGAGCGCATGGGCGACTATATAATCAATGTGGTGGATACGGTCAAAGAGCGGTTCCGCCGTCAGATAGTGCGTTAAGATACATCATAGCCGATGCGTAAAATCCTATTGGTCATAATCGCTGTGTCGCTGGCTGTATTTGCAGTCTCGGTGGCTCTGACTGACCACACCAATGCCGGGGTGATCACAGGCCGGCCTCACCTGCGCCAGCAGACGGTGGATTTTGACATCAATATGCTTGCCGATTCATCGGCCGGATGGAACAGGGTGCTCGAGGAGATGCCCGGCAACACGAAGAAGATACGCATAAATGTAATAGGGCATCTGCGTGAGGTGTTCAACGACAGCAATCAGGTCCACTGGGCTGCGGCGGAGCAAATAGGCATCAGGCCGCTCACTGATACGCGGTCACATTTCGAGCCTGGACGTGATCTGGTCAAGGTGGTGTCATGCCGTGATTTCTATGTGGATGAGCTGACTTATTCGTCGCCATACCTCGTGCCTGAAGCGGCCACTCTGCTCCATGAGATAGGGCGGAGGTTTAACGACAGCCTTGCCGCCCGTGGCGGAGGCGCATACCGCATCCGCGTGACGAGTCTGCTCCGCACTCCTGAAAGCGTCGCGCGTCTGCGTCGCCATAACCGCAATGCGGTTGATTCGTCGGTGCATCAGCTCGGCACCACGTTTGACATCACGTATTCGCGGTTTGCGTGCAGCGACTCGTTGCAGCCACGCCGCAGTGCCGAAGACCTGAAGAATCTTCTCGGCGAAGTGCTCTACGGGTTGCGCCGGGAAGGCTGGTGCTACATCAAATTCGAGCGTCAGCAGCCTTGCTACCATATCACGGCACGTAAGCGTGACTGACAGGGTGCATATCGGCACTGCTCCGCGAACAAATCAGGCTGCCGGCACCTTACTTATATACTACACCATATTCATACAATCTTATCGTGGAAATTCAGCCTCAAGACAATAACGCAAATAACCATGCAGCTGCGCAGCCGAGTGGCGGCAAGCCCTCGAAGCGTCGCCGCCCGTGGTGGCTTAGGCTGATAAAATGGGTAGTGCTGACTGCTGTGGCATTGGTGCTCCTCGTGATGGGTGTGATTGGAGTGGCTGTATGGATTCTGACGCCCCAGAAGCTGACGCCGATTGTGGAGCGTGTCGCCGGCGAATATCTCAATGCCGATGTGGCGATAGGGCGCGTCGAACTGACCTATTGGAGCACATTCCCTCAGCTTCATGTCAAGGTGGATTCTCTTGACATAGTAAGCCGTTCGCTCAGAGGGCTCGGTGCTGCTGACCGTGACCGTCTGCCGGCTGATGCCGACTCGCTGATGAGTTTCGTGTCGCTTCAGGGCAAGGTCAACATCCCGTCGTTGATGCTGATGAAGGTGCAGCTTGAGGATATAGTGCTTGACCGCCCGGCTGTCAATATAGTGTGTCTTAACGACTCCATAAATAACTTTGACATACTGCCTCCGTCGGAGGAGGATGCCGACACTACGGCTATGCCCGATATAACCATCAACCGCTTCTCGCTCCCCGGAGGCCTCAAGGCGGCATATTTCAATGCTGCGGACACTACCGATATGCGTCTGGTGGTGACTCCGTCGCAGTTTGCCACAGACGGCAAGTCGGCTTATTCAGTATCCACGGGCGGCAATGCCCGCTTGGAGATTGCCTGGGTGGCTTTGCCCCCGTCGGTTGATTTCAGGCTTGATGGCAAAATAGTCTGGAAGAGCCATCAGCCCTATGAGCTGGGATTGGAGGCATTTGATATAGGTGTCGGACCGGTGAATGCTACAGTCAACACCCGGCTTGATTTTGCCAAAGATTTGGTAGTCAAGTCTTTTGATATAAACATGCCGGAGGTGTCAGTGATGGCGGTGGTCAATTGGTTGCCTCAGGAATATGTCTCGTCATTGGCTGGACTGAAAACCGACCTTAAAGTGGGGCTGTCGGCAGCTCTGACCGCGCCCTATGCTGTCAGCGGCAGCGACCTGCCATCGTTTGACTTCTCGGTAGATGTGCCCGACGGTTCCATGTCGTACCAGCAGATGGTACTCAAGTCTTTCGGACTGGAGGCTTCGGGCCACGTCGACGGCCATGATATTGACCGCAGTGTGATTGATGTCAAGCGTTTGTTTGCAGTGGGTGAGGGTATCGGATTCAAATTCTCCGGCACTGCCACCAGACTGTTGAGCGACCCTGTGGTTAAGGGCGAATTTAAAGGCGGCATCGGGTTCGCCAAACTGCCGTCGTCACTGATGGGTATGCTGCCTTTCACTCTCAAAGGGAAGCTGATGCTTGACGCCGACCTTGATTTCAGACCGAGTTATTTCGACCGTCTTAATTTCCACAAAATCAAGATTGACGGCCATGCCACCCTGACAGGCTTCGGGTTGCATATGAATGATTCGACTGGCGACATCTATGCCCGGCATGCTACCCTCAAATTCGGGTCGTCCTCGTCCATAACCGCCAAGGATGGCCACCGTATCGACTCGTTGCTTACGGTGTCTCTGAAAGTTGATACCGCCTCATACATGATGGACGGCCTCGGCCTGACAGGCAGCGACATGCGCATGGGGCTCGGCGTGAGCAACAAGGCGGCTTCGGCCGACACGGCGGTAGTCATACCACTCGGGCTCAACATCATTGCACAGAGGCTGCGGTATATCAACATGTCGGACAGCAGCAGTGTGATGATAAAATCGCCTAAAGTGGGTGCTGTCATCACACGTTACAAGGACAGCAAGAAGCGTCCGATGATGATGACGCGGATTTCGTCAGATTTCATCCGTTACCGCAGTCCGGAGGGACGCATATCGCTGCGTGAGCCCCAGGTGCAGTTGAGATTGCATCTCAACGCCCGTCCGCGCATGAACAAGCGTCTCGGGGCGATATTTGATTCCATATCGGCGGCGCATCCGTCGCTCAGGGCTGACTCGGTGTATGCGCTGGCTCGGCATGAGCTTGCTGCCATGCGCCATAAGAGGCGTGCGGCACTTGCCGCCCGGCCTCGGTCTGACCGTGACAGCACGGATGTGCTTGACCTCAGAGCCGACAAGGAGACACGCTCGCTGCTGCTCTGGTGGGACGCTTCCGGGCGTATCACGGCTAAGCGCGGACGCATCCTGACCCCGTATTATCCGCTGCGTAATGTGGTCAGGGATGTGGATATTTCGTTTGACATGGATTCGTTGGTAATCCGTGATACCAAACTTCGTGCAGGACGCAGTGCGCTGACTGTCAATGGAGTAATCAGCAACTATACGAATGCGATGCTGCGCAAACGTGCCGCGATGAATCTCAAACTCAATCTTACCGGCGACACCATTGACATCAACCAACTGGTCAATGCTGCGTTCTACGGAGCCGCTTATGCTGAAAAGGTGGCTCAGGGGGCTACGGCTGCCGTGAAGATGGGCGATGATGTCAGTGACGAGCGTCTGGAAAAGCAGGTTGAAAGTTCGGCGGCCGACAGTGTGACCGGGCCGCTGCTCGTACCCATGAATCTTGATGCAGACTTCAACCTGTCGTCAAAGGTAGTGCTCTATGAGGGGCTGACTCTCCACAATTTCCGGGGTGTGGCCATGATGCACGAGGGTGCTATCAAGCTGACCGAACTCGGAGCCACTACTGATGCCGGGCGTGTCAACCTCAATGCCCTATATTCCGCTCCTACAAAGGATGAAATGACGCTGGGACTGGGGCTTGTGCTGAATAATTTCTATATCGAGAAATTCAGCAAGCTCTTCCCCGCGGTTGACTCCATATTGCCGGCTCTCAACACCATTTCGGGCCGCATCAATGCTGAGATGGTGGCTACAACCGACATATTCCCCAATATGGATATCAATCTCGGGTCGCTGAGCGCGTTGCTGACCATCAAGGGCGACTCCCTGGTGGTAATAGACCCAGATACCTACAAGACGATAAGCAAGTGGCTGATGTTCAAGAACAAGAACCGCAACATGATTGACAGCATATCGGCTCAGGTGGCTATCGAGAACAATCAGTTGGAGATATACCCTTTCATCTTCAATTTTGACCGATACAAACTGGGCCTTATGGGCAATAATGACCTTGCCATGAACCTCAACTACCATGTGTCGGTGCTTAAGTCGCCTATTCCCTTTAAATTCGGTATCAACATTAAGGGAACGCCGGAGAATATGAAGATACGCCTCGGAGGGGCGAAGGTTAAGGAAAACATGGTGGCCGAAAGGGTCAATCTGGTTGATACGACACGCATCAACCTCGTCAAGGAGATGGACCGCGTTTTCCGCCGTGGTGTGCGTAAAGCCAGGTTGAAGAGCCTTAATGCGCGAGGCCACAATCCGGGCGAAATGCTGCGCGTCTATGAAGACCTTCGCAGCGACACCATCTCGGCAGCCGATTCGGCTCTGCTCATCAAGGAGGGGCTGCTTCCACCGCCACCTTCGCCATCGCCATCATCAGATACGAAGTCACAGTAACAAACACGATATACCACCGCTACAGTTATGACACATATCAAATCAGCGATAAAGCGTTTCATGGAAGCGCATCAATATACTCAGTTTGACCCACGCGCCGCTCTCATCGACATGGACGGGGTGCTCTACGATTCGATGCCGCTGCATGCCACTGCATGGTACGATATGGTGACCGCCCACGGCATCCACGCCACCCGTGAGGAGTTTTTCGGTTATGAGGGCATGACCGGGGCCGCTACCATCAATCTGCTTTTCGAGCGTCAGTACGGACGCGCTGCCACATCTGATGAGGTTGCTGCCCTCTATAAGGAAAAGACAGAGAATTTCCATGCCCAAGGCGAGGCTCCGCTGATGAAGGGTGCCGACAAGATGCTTGAAATATTCCGCAGCGAAAATATGGAGCGTGTATTGGTGACAGGCTCTGGACAGACATCTCTGATAGAGCGTACCACACATGACTATCCCGGAGCGTTTAAGACTGAAAATTTCATCACGTCACGTAGCGTGGCGCACGGCAAGCCTGACCCTGAGCCGTATCTCAAGGCCATGAAGCTGGTCGATGTCAAGCCGTGGCAATCGGTGGTGGTCGAAAATGCACCCTGCGGAGTCCGTGCCGGTGCGCGTGCCGGAGCGTTTACAGTCGGTGTGGCCACCGGCCCTATACCGCTTGACGACCTGATGGATGCCGGGGCTGCCATAGCATTTGACTCCATGGGGGCTTTCGTCAAGGCTCTCCCGGCTCTGATAGCTGACCTCCGTGCCTATAAATCATAATCGCAATCACACATTTATGTCACAGCAACTTATATTTACCGAAAACCCTGCACTGGAACTTGACCGCGTAGCAGGTGACATTGATCCTACCGGCCGTATCTTCATACTTACCGATGACAACACGGCCTCACTCGTGCTGCCGCGTGTGGCTGAGGAAAGCTATGTGGCTCGTCAGGCCGAAGTCATCACAATCCCTTCGGGCGATGTCAACAAATCGCTTGACTCGCTGGCCCATATATGGGACTGCCTGGTCGAAGGCGGTGCGACACGCAAGTCGCTGATGGTTAACCTCGGTGGCGGCATGGTGACGGATATAGGCGGCTTTGCGGCATCGACGTTCAAGCGCGGCATACGGTTTGTCAACATGCCTACGACGCTGCTTGCTGCTGTCGATGCGTCGGTGGGTGGCAAGACCGGCATCAATTTCCACGGACTCAAAAACGAGATAGGGGTATTCTCGCAAGCCGATGCTGTGATTATATCCACCACATATTTTGACACCTTGCCTGACGAAGAATTGCTGTCGGGCTACGGGGAGATGCTCAAACACGGACTGTTGGAGTCCCTTGACTCGTTCCGTAGGCTCTTGTCATATGATGTGACGGCACGTGATCTGGCGGCTCTGCTTCCCATCCTTGAAGAAAATGTCGGAGTCAAGCGCCGGGTGGTGGAGCAAGACCCCACTGAGCGCGGTCTCCGCAAAGCGCTCAACCTCGGGCACACCCCCGGGCATGCTTTCGAGTCATGGGCCATGCACCGTCAGCAGCCCATACCCCACGGTCATGCCGTGGCGTTCGGTCTGCTTGTCGACCTGATACTTTCACATATGCTCTACGGATTTGACTCGGCAGAGCTTCAGCATTATGCCTCCACCCTCCGTGAGCTTTACGGCACTCTGCCCATAACCTGCAATGATTACGACGCGCTGATTTACTACATGCGCCACGACAAGAAAAACATCTCAGGCACAGACATCAACTTCTCCCTGCTTGAGGCCCCTGGAAAAGTCCGCCTTGACAACATAGTCTCCGAAGAGAAGATACGTCAGGCCCTTGACATTTTCCGCGATTTCGTCCAGTAACACAGAAGCCTCCAAATTGTAGGGATGCACCATGGTGCATCCGCCACCAACTTAAGAAGGCGTAAATGCTTTAATGACGTTCTAATGTAGTAGGGACATGCCATGGCATGTCGCCTAAAGCCATATTAATGAGGGGTGTTGCGTCAGCAGACATGCCATGGCATGGCATGTCCCTACTACGATGAGAGCATTCCTTAGGTTAGCGACATTGTGCATGTCGTATCAATACAACATATTGTTCGCCAGTATATTACATTGAGAGTGAGGGCACGTCGGAGACGTGCCGGCCGTTCGTAACCCCATGCACGGCGCGGAGCGACGTACATGGGGCGGGGGATGCCACCACATAGTTAAACCTCGGAGAGGTTTCGCCACATAAGCATACGAGAGGGAGAGTAAATCGTATTAACGTATTTTAACAAATGGGGGGGTAATTTTATGAAGTTTTAGTACATTTGTAGACACAATCTTTCACTTTTAAATCCTAAATCAACATGAAAAAATTCTTGCTATCTATTCTGTCAATCTTTGCTGTGCTTTCAGTTGTCAACGCCCAGGGGCTTGATCCGCAGCGTATAGCCAATCTACAGAAGCTCATAGACAAGGCTCCTAAAGTGTGCGAAATCGCCGATGTTGACGAGTATGCCGGAGCTGCCGGAGCCGCAGCAGTGTTAGCTATCGCCAATTCCAAGCAGCTTGAAGATTTCAATGCCCAAATTGCAGCCGGTAATCCCCCGGCTCTGGCCGATGTGTAGACACTCGCCAAAACAATAGCTACCGAGAAGGAAGCTATCCAGAAGGCTTCCGAACTCGCTCCCAAGGCTGCACAGGCCATCAAGGATGAAGGCGAAAAGGCCAAGAGCGGCGGCATGAAAGAGAAGATGGCCGCAGGCAAGCGACTGAAAGCTGCCGATAAGGTAATCTCCTATGCCAATGATGCCACAGCCATGGTGACCGCTGAATCAGTGGCACAGGGCTTAGCCGTCAGCCAGATGATTGCTACACTTAAAGGTAACTGAAAATAATCCCTAATCCGCGTAAATGGGTGGAATACAGCCGTATGTCAGCCCATTACGCGGATTTTAACATGAAAATATGGAGATGAAAAAAATATTGCTGATACTGTGTGCTGTCATGGTCACATTGACCGTCTCAGCAAAAGACAACGCATCAGAGCCGGCAGGTCAATACCAGATACAGGGAGCCGGACCGGCCAATGGAGGTTCATCTATGGTCTATGTCACAGTCATGGCCAAGAAAGCCGACAAGGTGACGGAAGATATGCTGGTAAAAGCAGCCGTCCATGGCGTATTGTTTCGTGACTACACCGATGCGTCAGCGTCAGGGTTTGGGGCATCTTCGCATCATCCGGCCATGATGGGCATCCCGGCTGCCTATGCGCAGCATCTCGATTTCTTTGAGCCTTTCTTCCGTGACGGCCAGTATCGCGGCTATGCCCAGTATGTCGATGATTCGCGGCGTGTGGTCAAGTCGGGTAAAGAATACAAGGTGTCGGCCAAGGTGGCTGTTTCATCGGCTTCGCTGCGTAAAGACCTTGAGAAACAGGGCCTTCTGAAGGGTCTGCGCTCAGGTTGGTAAACACGATCAAACAACAAATTTTTCTTTAGAGTATGAAAAAGTTTATCGCCATAGCATTCACAGTCCTCTTGGCCGCCGGTGTATCAAACGCGCAGGAAAACAATATCAAGCGCATACCCTCGGTGGGCGGCAATACATCAGTCACCGACTATTCGTCTGCTGACAGAGGATTCTGGATGGCGGCAGAGCTGTCGGGCGGTGCTTCGCTGCGTATCAATCACCGTAATGCGCCATTTGGCGAACTTGACGTGACAGCCGGCTACCGTTTCTGCCAGTATCTCAAGGTTGGCTTGGGCTTTGGTGCCCGTTATTTTATCAATAACGACTGTCTGCGCCGCTCGTCTGTGCCTTGGGATTTCCCTCTCTATGCCAGCGTCAGGGGCAATTTCATCGATGAAACATACCGCACATGTGTCCCGTATTACAGTCTTGACGCAGGTGCTGCCATACGTGACGGATTTATGATACGTCCGACCGTCGGCCTGAGATTCGGGCAGCCGCGCAGTGCATTTTTGCTCGGTCTGTCATATGTCGGACAGGTGGTCAGCGGATATGATGAATCGGTGCCGGGACTTGTCACTGACAAGAATCGCTTTGTATCGATGCTTGCCCTGCGCCTCGGTTATGAATTTTAGCAGGTATATGAGTTGATTCTATTCTGCAATTTTCTGTTTAATCATTTATATGTTTATGAAAAAGACGATACAACATATCGCGCTCTTGACCATGGCGGTCATGGCTCTGTCATCTTGCTCGAAGACACAGAAAGTCAGCAAGACATATGCCTATGCGTCATATGAAACCACATGCCTCGGCAGCGGACATGACGGCTCAGAGACTGTCAGGGCCTGGGGCAGCGGCAACACCAAGGCCGAGGCCATAGAACAGGCACGCAAAAACGCTGTCTACGACGTGGTGTTCAAAGGTATCAAGGGTAAGGACTGCACAGTCTCGGCGATAGTGCATGAAGTCAACGCCGCCGAGCGTTATGCTGACTATTTCAACCCCTTCTTCAGTGTCGGCGGCGAGTACACCCGGTTCTGCAAGGTGGAGATGGGTGCGCCCAAGCCGCTTATTGAATCCAAGGGGACAAACCGTGTGTCATACGGGGTAGTGGTCACTGTGGACCGTGCCGCTCTTAAGTCCCAGCTTGCCAAAGACGGCATCCTGTCGGAAAACTACGCCTATTGACCCGCCACCTCCATCATCTGATCCAATCAAACATCGTTCATATCACATTCTATACTATCATGCAAAACTTACTTAAAACCCTCGGAGTGTCGCTCGCCATGGTTTCGGGCATATCGGCCTATGCGGCTCCGCCTACCATAATGGTGCTTCCCGATAAAGTGTGGTGCAACTCCCAGGGATACGTAGAGACCATCAACGCCAACGGAAAGCAGCGCATAGAGGAAGACTATGGCAAGGCATTCCTTGATTCCGAACTCAAAAATGTAACCACAGCCATCAACAGCCTTATGCAGGACCGTAATTTCCCTCTCAAGGATTATGCGGCCCAGGACGAGAGCGACGATGACGACGATATGTTTGACGAAGCCTTCTCCGGTGCTGAGTCAGGCAGCGAAGTGCAGGGCAACGCCATCGACCAGCTCTTGCAGAAGACGCGCCCCGACATACTGCTCCGCATAGGCTGGGATGTCAATAAGGTCGGCTTCCAGTATAATCTGTCATACCGCCTCGAAGCAGTGGACGCCTACAGCAACAAGGCGGTAGCTTCGGTCACCGGCGAAAGCGCTCCGACAGCACGCACCACTCCGGTGGCTGCTTGCCTAAAACAGGCTGCCGCTGACCACATCGACGAGTTTGCCGGCAAGCTGATGAGCTACTTCGATGATGTGCAGACCAACGGACGAGAAATCCGTGTGTTGCTACGCATAATCGACAACGGTGCCGGCCTTACTTTCAATCAGGAGTACGGCGGCAAGGAACTCAGCCAGATCATCTATGACTGGATGAGCGACAACACCGTCAACCACCAGTTTAACGAACGCACCGCATCGCGTAACCGTCTTGCCTATGACCAGGTGCGCATTCCTCTCAAGGATTCCAACGGACGCCCCATGCAGGCACGTCAGTTTGTGGCGCAGTTGCAGCGTTACCTCGCCTCGGCTCCGTATTCCATAAGGGCTGAAAATTCATCGCCCACGCTCGGTGTGGGCCGATTGATGCTCGGCGAAAAATAAGCATACTGACTCCAAGTCATGTAACCAATCAAAAATAATATACATATACACAGACTTTTATGTGCAGATTAAAAATAACACGCAGACTTGTCGGCATAGCCGTCGCTGCGATGTCGGCCATGACGGTATCTGCCTCCGACTGCCAGATTATGATGGGGATAGCTCCCATGGACCAGGGGGAGGGTGTACCTGAGGCTGTAGGGCAGAGGCTGAGCAACCGTCTTGCCAACCTTATGGCCCAGGAAGGGGTCGTGGCCGGTGACGATGAGAGCCGTTTCTTTGTGTCGGGACGGTTTGACAACGGTTTCTTTGACCGTAACTCTAACGGCAACTATCTCGTAAAGACCACCCTGACCCTGTTTATAGGTGATGTCGAGGGCAAGAAGATGTTTGCTTCGCGCCAGTTTGAACTCAAGGGTGCCGGCAAGACCGAGCAGCTTGCTTATATCAACGCTCTTAGCTCACTCAATGCGCGTAACCCTCAGTTCCAGTCATTTGTGGCCGACGGTCGCGAGAAGGTAGTCAATTACTTCAACTCCAACTACAAGACTTATCTCACACGGGCCAGGACAGCTCTGGAGACGAAAAACTATGACGAGGCGTTTTATTACGCTCTGTCTATACCGGAATGCTGCGTAGGCTATGACGAGGCTGTCAATCTCGTAAAAAGCGCATACACCGATCAGGTCAACGACACCGCACGCAGGCTGCTGGCTCAGGCCAAAGCTGCATGGGCCGCTCATCCTGACGAGGCCGGAGCCGAGGAAGCACACTCTTATCTGACTCAGATAGATCCTGATGCTTCATGCTACGGCGAAGCGATGGCTCTGAGCAAGAGCATAGGCCAGACGGTCAAGAAAAATTGGGACTTCGAGAATGTCACCAAATACAAGGATGCTGTCGCGCTTGAAAAACAGCGCATAGAGAGCGCACGTGCCATAGGTGTGGCATGGGCAAAAAAACAGCCCAAGACCGTCAACCGCTACTATTGGGTAAGCCGCTACCGTTATTGACTTTGAATCTGAAGTATCACAAGGATACCAATCATTATTTAACTTACCAATCAAATTAAAACCATGAAACTGACTAACGCTACAATTATCTCAGGTATGCTGCTGCCCATGGCCATGTGGAGCGCAGCCCAGGCTCCACAGACTCCGCAATTCATGCGCAGCTCCATCTATATGATACTCGTGCAGAGCGAAAACCAGAACCAGCGTCTTGAAAAGGAGGCCAAGAGTATCGATGAGAACGAATGGCTTGCCGTGGGTAAGGCTTTTGCCAACACTGATGCCAAGAAAGCCAAAGCAGAGGAAGCATCGGAGTTTGCCAATGTGCCTCTGACCAAGCTGCCTCAGGTGAGATTTCTCGACATACCTATCCCTAACCAGTTTAACGACCACAATCTCTCGGAACGCATACTTGACTTTGACGCGGTCAAATCAGGGATGTCAAAGGATGAGAAGGATGCCCTGACTCCCAAGGGGGCTAAGAAGAAAGGCAACGGCTTCAAGGCCTTTGCCGGAGGCCTCATGGGTGCTGCTGCCGGCAAGAGCGAGTCATCTATGGTACGTGCCGAAGAGGTGGACGAGTGGATGGCTCCTGTGGTGCAGAAATATTTCCAGCAGAACAATGTGGCCGAGCATATCGTAGGAAAATGGTTTGGCTATGAGGCCGACTCGGCTAATCACTGGGACCCTGATTTCAAGCTGATTCTTGCCCGTGGCTTGCAGAACGCTTCGGCCGAGGATCTTAACATGGCGGCAAAGAACACCAATCTCAACTCGATGCTTGCAGGTAAGGGCTTTGATCTTATCAACAATACCTACGTGGTGGCTCTCAACCTCCGTTTCCGTAACAACAAGGCTGTGGCAGCAGAGGCCGAAGCCATGGCCAAGGGTATGTTCGGCAGTCTCGGCTCTGTGGCCGGTGCTATAGGCCGTGCGGCTGTAGGCGAAGGTTTCACTGTACAGGCCGTGTCACAGCTCTATAAACTTGACTGGAACGATGAGATTTCTACAGCTGTGGCTGAAAACATCGTTGACAAAAACGCTACTATCGATGACCTTGTCAAGCTCGGCATATGCAAGTTGACTTATGTAGGCAGCGAAAAAAGCTCGGCATCAGTGCGTCAGAGCTATTTCTCCAACAAGCCGGTCAGCGAGCTGGTGCTCCGTGCCACAGGTCGTTCGATTGACGGTGCTATAGCCAAATTGCAGGAGAAGAATGAGGTGTTCCGTACCATCGTGCCTATCTCGGAAGTAGGGGCTGACGGTGCCATCTATGCCAAGATAGGCATGAAGGAGGGTTTAAGCAAGGGTGATGAATACCAGATACTTGAGCCTCAGGAAGATGCCAATGGCCGACTGACATATAAGGAGGTAGGCAAGGTGAAGGTTGACGAGAAGCATATCTGGAACAACCTCTACGGTGCCGAGGATGAGGCTGCCGAGAATCTGGCAGCCAATAAGGTGGCCGATGAGGATGCTGCCATAGAGTTCGGTGCTACACGTTTCCTCGGAGCCAAGAAAGGCACTGACTATTCAGGCTACCTGCTTCGCCTTAAGAAGAAAAAATAAGCAAGAGCCGAGGATGTCAGTCGTAAATGCTTGACTGGCGTTCTTATGCAGTAGGGACATGCCATGGCATGTCGCCTAAAGCCGTGCTAATGAGAGGTGTTGCGTCAGCAGACATGCCATGGCATGTCCCTACTGCAATTAGTATATACCCTCGCTAAAATGTAAGCAGCCGTGAGGCACCATAAGGTCTCACGGCTGCTTTTATTTTAGTGCTGCGGAAACAGCCTCAAATCCTACCAGGGGAGGAGGGCTGCGATATCCGCGGCGATGAGTACGGGGTCGAGATGGCACTCTTTCAGCAGTTCGGCGGCGTTATAACGGTCACGGAACTGCTTGGGGAGTCCGTAACACTTGACCATCATGGGTGTGGGGCCGTAATATCTGGCCACTTTCTCGCCGTAGCCTCCGTCGAGGATGCCGTCTTCGATGGTGACCACGAGGCGGTGGTCTTTTTTGAGCATTTCGAGGGTCTGCTCGTCAAGGCCTGAGAGGAAACGCGGATTGATGAGGGTGGCGTCGACTCCCTTCTCCTTCAGAAGGTCGCGCGTGCGCTGTCCCAGACGGTAGAATCCTCCGGCGGCAATGATGGCGATGTTGCTCCCCTTATGGGTGATGATTGAGGTGTTGATGTCGTTGTAGTCGGCAGGGTAACGCTCGCCGGTGGAGATGACCTCCATGCCCGGCACGCGGATAGCCACGGGGTGGTCGGTCTGTCCGACGGCCCAGTCAAGCATAGCCAGGTATTCCTCTTTGCACGTCGGGGCGAGGTAGACCCAGCCGGGGATATTGATTAGCTCGGGTATGTCATACCATCCTACGTGAGTGACGTCGTTCATGCCTATCGCGCCGCCGTAGAAGATGTTGAGCACAGGGGCTGTGCGGTTGATGGCTACATCCTGTATCAGCTGGTCGTAGGCTCGCTGCAGGAATGTCGACACGACTCCCATGACGGGCCGTCCTCCTGCCTTTGACATGCCGGAAGCCATAGCCACGGCTGTCTGCTCCGCAATGCCTACGTCGATGAATCGTTTGCCGGCGCGGTGGCGGCGGTCAGGGGGAAAACCGATGGCTCCGGGGGTGCCGGCGGTGATTACGCTCACACGTGGGTCAGCCGCCATAAGCTCCAGCATGTGCTTGCCGAAGATGTCGAAATAGTTGTCGTCCGACGGTATGCGCTTGAGGTCGCCGGTGGCTATGTCGAAAGGTGCGGAGTAGTGGAATGCCTCTTTCTGGTCCTCGGCAGGTTGGTAACCGTCGCCTTTGAGGGTGGAGATGTGCACTACCACAGGGTGGTCTATGTCCTTGACTTCGTCAAACACCTTGATAAGGGCGTCCATGTCATTGCCGTCGGCCACGAAGCGGTAGTCGTCGATGCCGAAAGCCTTGAAGAAATTACACGGGTCTGCTCCGTCGGTGGAGCGGAGAGCCGCGAAGTTTTTGTAGATGCCTCCATGGTTCTCGGCTATTGACATCTGGTTGTCATTGAATACGACGATGAAATTGCTCGTCATCTCTCCGATAGTGTCAAGACCCTCAAATGCTTCGCCTCCGCTCATTGAGCCGTCGCCGATAAAGGCGATGACGTTGTAGCTGTCGCCGTTGAGGTCGCGCTGTTTGGCCAGACCGGCGGCGAGGCTGAGAGAGGTGGAGGTGTGGCCGATGGTGAAGAGGTCATAGTCAGGACGCTCGTCTATGTCGGTATAGCCTGAGGAGTCGCGATAATGGTCAGGATCGATGAAAGAAAGGACGCGGCCTGTCAGCATCTTGTGGACGTAGCTCTGATGCGATACGTCAAACACGAGCTTGTCATCGGGGGCGTCAAACACTTTGTGGAGGGCTATCGTTGCCTCCACTACGCCGAGGTTGGGGGCTACATGGCCGCCTGTCTGGCTCAGCTTGGTTATCAGAGCTTTGCGCATCTCCGAAGCGATGGCTTTAAGTGCTTCGGACGAGAGGTTCTTGATGTCAGCCGGTGATTTTATATCTTTGAGAGTCATGGGTGTGAGAGAAGTTAGAGGGTGTTTAATAACAAAAGTTAAATCCTGAGCTGCGGATTTTGAGATGGA
>ERZ1027217.319-NODE-319-length-22681-cov-6.537965_pt1 | contig 22681 bp, 29 predicted proteins | sample MGYA00519268_ERZ1027217 | MGnify/ENA primary metagenome ERZ1027217 (study PRJEB26926, sample SAMN06164537) | human gut metagenome | biome: ENVO:00009003; feature: ENVO:2100002; material: ENVO:00002003 | host: Homo sapiens | place: USA | collected 2012 ...
TATCGTCGGCAGCGTCAGATGTGTATAAGAGACAGGCCTTGATGCGGTCCTCAGCGAAGAACATATGCTCGGTACGGCACAGGCCGATGCCCTCAGCACCCAGATCCACTGCCTGCTGTGCGTCACGCGGGTTATCAGCGTTGGTCATGACCAGCAGCTGACGAGCTGCGTCTGCCCAGCCCATGAAGCGGTTGAAGTTCTTGTTGCCGGTAGCGGCCACGGTTGCGACCTGCTCGCCGTAGATGTTGCCGGTGGAGCCGTCGATGGAGATCCAGTCGCCCTCGACGAACTTGTGGCCGTTGATCTCGAAGGTCTTTGCCTCCTCATCGATCTTGACCTCGTTGTCGTTGCCGCAGCCGGAGACACAGCAGGTGCCCATACCACGAGCAACAACGGCTGCGTGGCTGGTCATGCCGCCGCGGACGGTCAGGATGCCCTGAGAGACCTGCATGCCCACGATATCCTCGGGGCTGGTCTCCAGACGCACCAGAACGACCTTCTTCATCTTGCCGGACTTGACCATCTCCTCTGCCTCTTCAGCAGTAAAGACGATCTGGCCGCAGGCAGAACCGGGAGAAGCTGCCAGACCCTTGCCGACGACCTCTGCAGCCTTCAGGGCAGCAGCGTCGAACTGGGGATGCAGCAGGGTGTCCAGAGAGCGGGGCTCGATCATGGCCACGGCCTTCTTCTCGTCGATCATGCCCTCGTCCACGAGGTCGCAGGCGATCTTGAGAGCAGCCTGCGCGGTGCGCTTACCGTTGCGGCACTGGAGCATATAGAGCTTGCCGTTCTCGACGGTGAACTCCATGTCCTGCATGTCGCGGTAGTGATCCTCGAGCAGGTCGCAGACCTTGACGAAGTCAGCGTAGGCCTGGGGGAACTTCTCTTCCATCTGGGAGATGGGCATCGGGGTGCGGACGCCGGCGACGACGTCCTCGCCCTGGGCGTTGGTCAGGAACTCGCCCATGAGCTTCTTTTCGCCAGTGGCGGGGTCACGGGTGAAGGCAACGCCGGTACCGGAATTCTCATTCAGGTTGCCGAAGACCATCGGCATGACGTTGACGGCAGTACCCCAGGAATAGGGAATATCATTGTCGCGGCGATAGACGTTCGCGCGCGGGTTGTCCCAGGAGCGGAACACGGCGCGAATGGCCTCGTACAGCTGGGTCTTGGGGTCGGAGGGGAAGTCCTCGCCGATCTGCTGCTTATACTCGGCCTTGAACTGCTCGGCGAGCTCCTTGAGGTCGGCCGCGGTCAGCTCAACGTCGAGCTTGACGCCGCGCTTTTCCTTCATCGCGTCGATGAGCTGCTCAAAGTACTTCTTGCCCACTTCCATAACGACATCGGAGAACATCTGGATGAAGCGGCGATAAGAGTCGTAAACGAAGCGCTCGAAGTTGGGATCGGGGTTGCCTGCGATCATAGCGGCAACGACCTCGTCGTTCAGACCGAGGTTCAGGATGGTGTCCATCATGCCGGGCATGGAAGCGCGTGCGCCGGAACGGACGGAAACGAGCAGGGGGTTCTTCAGATCGCCGAACTTCTTGCCGTTAATTTCTTCCATCTTGCCGACGAATTCCATGATCTGCGCCATGATCTCGTCGTTGATCTTGCGGCCGTCCTCATAGTACTGAGTGCAGGCCTCGGTGGTGATGGTGAAACCCTGGGGAACGGGCAGACCGATGTTGGTCATCTCAGCAAGGTTCGCGCCCTTGCCGCCCAGAAGCTCACGCATGCTCGCGTTACCTTCCGAGAACAGATAGACATACTTTTTGCTCATAGGTTTTCCTCCATTTAAAAATGTATCGCTGAGTGATTTATTATCAAGCCATATTATTATAGACAGAAAATCACCGACTTTCAATAATAAGTTGTGAAATTTTTGTCGAATCTCATTCTTTTTTCTGCCGCGCGGCATTCTTTGGTGCGGATTCGTCCCGTTTTTGCCGCGCGGAGCCATTTGTCAAGAGTAAATGCACAAAAAAGCAAAAATATTTTTTATGAGGCCAGAATGAGGGCGATTTCTTCCCGGAAAAGCTGCTCGGAACACAGATAACCGAACATTTTGCGGGGGTAGTTGTTCAGCCAGTCCTCGATCCGCTTGGTTTCCTCGTAGGAGATTGTGCTCAGGTCGGTGCCCTTCGGCAGGTGCCGACGTATGAGGCCGTTCTGGTTCTCGTTGGATCCGCGCTCGCTCGGGCGGTACGGGTGGCAGTAGTAGACCTCAGTGCGGGATCCCCGGCCGGTGACGCTGCGCTCGATCCCGGCGGCGTCTGCAAACTCGCAGCCATTGTCGCAGGTGATCGACTGGAAGATCAGCGGGAACACTTTGGATCCGACTTTCTTCTCGAGGGTGTCGAGGGCAGCGACGACGCTGGCGCTCGTCTTATCCGGCGAGGGGATGATGATCTCGCGGCGGGTCTTGCGCTCAGTCATCACGATGTAGGTGTTGCTGACGCCTTGGCAGCTCTCGACGCTGTCCATCTCCCAGTGACCGAAGGTGCTGCGGTCATTGATGTGCTCGGGGCGATCTTCGATACTCCGGCCCGCGGGCTTGCGGGGCATGGATCCGGCCGGGCGCTCCGGCTGGTGGCGCTTGCCGTGCTGCGGTAGCATGGAGACGGTCAGCTCGTCGCCGAAGATCTCACCGCGGATGTAGTTGTAGGCGGTACTCGCGCAGATGTGGGTCTTGAAGGGCCAGCCCTTGACCTCGGCCTCACCGATCGCAGCCTCCGGGCTGTACTTCTCGTCGCGGATCTTTGCGATCAGATAGTCGGCCAGCTCGTAGTCGTTGCCGATCTTCAGCTCCGGCCCTTTGGCGCGGAGGTTGGCCTCATAGCGGGCCTGTGCGCCTTCGGGGTTGTATCTGGTCTCGGTGGTGTAGTCGCTGTTGAGGTGCTCATAGGTGCACCGCTTCAGCTCCCGGTAGATGGTCGTATGATGGACGCCGAGCTCCTTGGCGATGTCCGTCGGCTTCATTCCTGCGCGGATGAAGGCGTCGAGCTGGATGCGCTTGGTCGGCGTCAGATGGCTCCAGTGCTGTCCCATTGTGTTCCCCTCCGTGATAAAAGAAAAGGGGCGGCCCGCCGGCCGCCCCTTCTGTGTGTCAGTGTTCCTCGTACTTTTTCAGGAGCTCGAGCGTCTCCTCGTCTGTGATGATGTCGGCCAGCCTGCACTCCAGCGCGTTGCAGATCTTCAGCAGCGTCGGCAGCTTTGCGCCGTTGATGTCCCGGGCGCCGCGCTCGTACTGCTGGAGCACCTGCACCTTAATCCCGGCCAGATCGGCGAGCTGAGACTGAGACAGGCCGGCAGCCTTGCGGAGCTTTTGCAGCCCTTCGCTTTTGTAGGTCACTTTGATCGAGATGTCCATGTTGTTCCTCCCGCTTGACTTTGCCGTGGTTTCGTGGTTATAATGAAAAGGAACGGCGGGCGGGATTTTTCCCGCCGTCCTTCGACCTTACTGCTTGGGCTTTTGGTTCGGCTTTATTGTGATCGTAATGGTGGCAACCTGTTCACACTTTAGAGCCTGTTCCAGCAGCTCGAGCAGTTTTTTCATCTGCTCAGCATCCACGGCTTTGCCTCCTTTCCGCGGTTTTGTTCTCCTTTCTTTCTGTACTCGGCTATCCCTTGCCTGTGATTATATTATAGAGCATTTGCTCTATAATGTCAAGCATAATTCGGCAGATTTTCAACATTTTCCCGCGATTTTCCACGAAAAAAAGCCGCACGGCGTCGCTGCCGTGCGGTTTTCTCATTCTTTCCCGAGCAGGTGGTTGATGGTGGTTCCGAGAGCGGTCGCCAGATAGTCCAGCTCGTAGTCAGCGACGACTCGGCTGCCGTTCTCGATCCTGCTGATGACCTTCTGCGTGACGTCCAGCCCGATGATCTGGAGCTTATAGGCGAGCTGTTCCTGTGACAGGTTTGCCCGCAGCCGCTCCTCTCTGACTCTCTCCCCGGAGATGTTGCACCTGCCGTCTGGTTTGTATATTTTCGCAGCCCTCGCCTCCCTTTATGCTAAAGATGACTATGCAATATTGACTTTACCAGTTTTGGCATGGTAATATTGTGCCAAAGATGACTAAACGCTAAAAAGCGCACATAGGAGGGAAAAGCATGGGTACAAGGTTTAGACGCAGCTTTAAGGTGGCCCCGGGTGTCCGGGTAAACCTGAACAAAAAGAGCGCGAGCATCAGCTTCGGCCCGAAGGGCCTGAAGCACACGGTCAGCACGACGGGGAAAAGCCACACGACCGTCGGGATCCCCGGAACGGGCCTGTCATATACGACGAGCTCCGGCGGGAAGTCCGGCGCACAGCAGGGCGCGGTCAGCATCCCCGCAGCGCAGCGGCCGACGTCTCCGAAAAGCAAAACGACGGCGCTGCTGCTGTGCATCTTCCTCGGCTTCTTCGGTGTCCATCGGTTCTATGTTGGGAAAACCGGCACAGGCGTCATCTGGCTGCTGACGGCCGGGGCCTGCGGGATCGGCTGGCTGGTCGATATTTTCACCATCGCGCTCGGCGGTTTCTATGACTCCGAGGGCCGCGTGCTGCGGTTCCAGCCCACGGAGGCCGAGCTCGCCGCCGGTGAAGCGCCGGATCCTGACGTCGAGGAGTAAAGCCCCACATAACAGAAAAAAGCCCGCCCGGGATCTCCGGGCGGGCTTCTGCTTTTCTATGCGGTTTTAGAGCTTCGTGACGTAGTCCAGAGAGATCCAGCCCGCGCCGCTCTTGAGCTTGCCCCACTTGGTCGCGCCGGGCCCTTCGGCTTCGGCGACGATGGTGTAGATGCCCTTGCCCTTGATCTGGCCGGCGACGCCGTAGTTGGTGCCGGGGCCCTTGCGGATGTTCAGCACGTCGGCCGTCGTCCGCACGCGGTAGCTCGTGGCCGTGCCTGTGCTGCCGGTCGAGATGTCCGCAGCGTTTACCCAGCCGTAAACGGTGGAGCCGCCGCCGCTGACCGCCTTCAGGTGGTACGGGTGCGCCTTGCCGGCCGCGACGGCCGTGATGGTGGCCTTGCCGGGCTTGCAGATCTTGGCGTCCTTGGCCGCCGCGCTGGTGTAGTGCTGCGTGCCCTTGAAGTCGACCACGTCGCCGACCTTCAGGCCGGTCTCTGTGTTGCCGGAGGTCTGGCCGCCGGTGCTGCCGCCTGCGTCCGTGATGCCGAGGCGCTTGTTGACCTCGGCCGCGATCTGGCCGTGGCGGTTGTAGAGGTAGTCGCCCGGGCAGCTCTTATTCGCGTAGTCCCTGTGCACGGTCATGTTGCAGCCGTTCAGGTGGTTCACGCGGTCTTTTTTTCTGGTCGACCAGACGAGGCGCTTGATGCCGTTGCGCTTGCAGATGTCGGTCACGAGATCCAGCAGCGCGGCGTATGCCTTCGCGGAGACGGGCCAGTCAGGCGCGCCGCCGTTGTTGGCGACTTCGATGGTGACGGCCCGCTGGTCGTTGGCGTTGGACGAGGTGCACCACGAGCGGTTTGCCTCGTCGACGTACAGAGCGATCCGGCCGTCGGTGCCGATGCCGTAGTTGCTGGATGCCTGCCGCGCAGAGTTGGCGAACAGGTTGCCGCAGGTCTCGACGGAGCAGTTGCCGGCCATACAGTGGATCGTGATGGTGTCGATCTTCTTGGTGCGCTTGCCCGAGTGGTTCGGGCTGAGCTTGGTGTAGACCACCAGAGAGCTGTTACTCATTGTCGTCTCCTTTCCCGCCGGTCAGCTCGTCGAGGGTCTCGTCGGTGACGGTCTCGCGGGGCTTCAGCTTGATGTCGTCGGTGTTCTGGTTTTTCATGGGTTTGCCTCCTTTGCAAAAAGAAAAAGGGCGGGCCGGAGCCCGCCCCTCTCCGTCATTCGATAGTCAGGCCCTCGGTGTTGAGCTGCTTGACTGCTGCCTCGATCGCGTTGATGACGCTCTCCTCGTCGACCTTGAAGCCCTTCTGCTTCAGGAAGTCGATGACGTACTGCTTCTTCTCCTCGCCGCGGCCGGCGCCCTTGTAGAGCTGCTCAGCGGCAGCGACGCCGATCTTTACCCACGCGGTCAGCTCCTTGCGCTGTGCCTCGGTGGTCTGGCTCTTGAGCCACGGGATCAGGAAAACGCTCACGCCGGCGCCGATCAGGGCGATGGCTGCGTTGACGATAGGGGTGATGTCGATGGTGTTCATCCTTTTGCCTCCTCATTGTTGAGAGTGTCCCCGGACGGATCCGGGAGCGGTTTGCCGTCGGCGTCGAGCCTGTGGCGGTTTCGGCTGATTTTCTCGCCGAGGCTCTTGCCGGCGTATGTGATTAGATAGCCGACGCAGGCGGTGAAGATCGTGCCGGTCACTTCGCTGACCGGGTCGCGCCCGAAGGCTGAGAGCAGGTAGGACGTGGCTGCGCTGAGGCTTGCCACGATGGCCGCCCAGTATGCGAGCTTCTTGCTCGCCTCGATCTTCTTTTTCCGCTTGCGCCGGCGCTTCTTTGCGGCCATGCTGCTCACCTCCTTAGTCGATGATCGCGTGGATCCCCTGACTGGTGATGAAGTCCTTCTGCGCGTGTTTGATTTTGGCAGCGTAGTCGAGGGCCGCGTGCATATCCCCGTTGCAATGCGCGTCAGGGATGCGCTGCATGGCCCGGGCCGTCGCCTCGCCGAGGGCGATGGCTGCCGACGTGCCCTGAATGGTGATGATCTGGAGATCTTCACGGGCACGCTCTCGGGCCGCTGCCTCTTGCTGTTTTTTGGCCTCCTCGGCCTCCTTTTGCTTCTCGCGCTTCTGAATCCTGTGCTCGAGCATCCAGAAGCAGAAGCCGGTCACGGCCGTCGGGATCCCCAGCAGGACGACGAGCGCGCCGATGTTGATTTCGATCATTGTGTCACCTCATAAAAGCCGGAGGGCCGCAGGACGCGGCCCTCCTTGTTGTTTGGGCTTACTCCTCGACGTCGTCGAAGTAGCCCATGTCGACGAGATACTTGTGCACGCGGGCCTTCAGCTTCGCGGGGACGTCGTCCTCGGTGATGCGGCCCATGATGATCTCGCCTGCATACAGACGTACCAGCATTTCACGCTCCTCCTTTCCTGCAATTTTTAATAATAGCCACGCGAGGGCCCGGGCGATCATTCGGTCGCCCCTTCCTTCGCGGTGCCGGCGTTTGCGGCTGCCTCGAGGGCAGCGATGGCGTCCTCGACCTGCTTGCGCAGTTTCTTCGGGACGTCGTTGATGGTCATGGTGGAGCCTTCACGGGTCAGCTCCTTGACGTACAGCTCGACGATCTTGCTCATGCTGTGGTGTCCTCCTCTCCGTCGCCATAGACCACGTCGGCCAGCTCCATGATGCAGCCCTTCAGCAGTTCGATGGTGTCAGCCTGTTCGGCGATGGTCTTGTCCTTCTCGGCCTCTGCGGCCTGTTTGTCGTTCAGCTCTTTGATGCTGTCAGGTCTGTGCTTAATCATGCAAAGTTACCTCCGATCGACTGGATGTAGCAGGTCTCCGTAGCAGAGCCGCGGAGCAGCTTGGCCTTGACTTTGACGCCCCACGCTGCGGCCGTCTTGGTCTTGTTTGTGAAGTAGTGCTTCTGGCCGGTGCGGGCCTTCTGCGTGATGTCCTCCCACGTCGGGCTCGCGTCGTTGCCGTTGTTGCAGATCCAGACCTGAAGCGTGCAGCCGGCCGGGAAATTGCCCTGAATGTTGACGAGGGCCTTGGTCGGCATGGCGTCGGCCTCCATAGCGAGGGTCTGCTCGAACTCGACGGACGTGACGGCCTTGGTGAAGGTCAGCGTGCGGGTGACGCTGGCGTCCTTGGCGTCGGTCGCCACGATCTTCAGGGTGTGGCTGCCGTTCACGACCTTCAGCCACGCCTCGGAGCCGATCGTCAGCGTGTTGGTATGGCCGAGGGTCACGGTGTAGCTGCGCAGCGTGACGCCGTCCAGCATCTCCACGACGTCGACCTGATGGCCGTCTGCGTCGGTGACGGTGTACTCGTAGGACGGGGCCGCCGTGCTGAAGCTGCCGAGGGCGCCGTCCGTGCCGCTGATGACGGGCGGTCGGTTATTGGTGACGGTGCGGGTGGCGCTGGTGGTGTACGCACTCTCCGCGCCGGCGGCGTCGTATGCCTTGACGCGGTACTGCACGCTCGTCCATCCGTAGGTGATGGCGTCGGTGTAGCTGCGCGAGGATCCCTTGTAGATCTGCGCCCATGTGCCGCTCCCGACCTTGCGCTCCAGAACGTAGCCGGAGAGGTTGCCGTCGGGGTCGGTGGAGGCCGCCCACGAGATGCTCAGGTTCTCGCCGCCGAGCACTTCGCTCGGGACAGTGATGGACGACGGCGCTGTGGGCGCCTGATTGTAGATCACTGTATAGCATCCATCCGAGTCGACGGAGTCGGAGATCAGGAGATCAGAGGACAGATTACAAGCGGGGCGCAGGCCGTTGTTGCCGTTGTAGGCGCTGACCCTGTTCAGAGCGCCATCGGCGAAGACGACGCGGGCGAAGTCGGCCGAGCCGGCATAGGCGTCCCGCAGCCAGTAGTACCACGCGGCACCAGAGCCCGGGTTGCTGGAATAGTTGGAATTGGCGACGCAGGAGGCCGTCACGGTGGCGATGCGGCTGTTGTTGTCGCTAAAGATCGCCAGCTTGCTGCCGCAGACGTGGTCACCGCTCAGGCCGACCTCAGTGCAGGACAGGGGGAAGATCTTGTCCGTGCAGGTCTCCGTCCCGCCGCCGTCTGTGGAGCTCTTGCCGACCGTGATGGTGGTGTTCAGCAGAGCCGCCCGCTCGTTGGCGGTGAAGGCGTTCAGAAAACCGGCGAGGCCACTGTACGGGTTGACGCCGTTCCAGACGTGGGAGGAGTCCGGCGTCTGGTCTGCGGAGTGCTGTGCGGTGTACCACTGGCCGGCAGCCGCGGGGCTGTTGAGCCACTGGCGCAGGTTCGAGTAGATGTAGCGGTTGTTGCCGTAGCCGCGGCGGTCGCTGTTGCCGTTACTCGGTTCTGTTGCGTCGAAGCACAGCATCTTGATGATCTGGTTGGTCACGAGCGTGACGCTGTTGGAGGGGTAGCCTGCGTGGTTCTTATCGGCCACGATCCAGACGATCGGGCTGCCGTACAGGCTGCCGAACTTGACCTTCGACTTGTTTGCGAGGTTGCTCAGTTTTTGGGCCATGAGTTGTGTCTCCTTTCGGTGATGGTTTGAGCTCCGGGAAATAGCTGAAGAAATAGGCGTCCATGTTCTGCCGCAGGTGGTAGGTGTTGCCGTGTGAGATGTGGCCCGTCCAGCTCGCGTAGGATTGCACGACGCTGTCGAGTGTCATCTTGCCGGAGTCCACCAGCCCGCGGAACTTGCGGATCTTGCGCTTCATGTTGTCGATGCTCTTGGCTCGCACTTTCCTCACGACCTTGCCGGTCTGCGTGAGGTATGTGTGAAAACCGAGGAAGTCGATGCCGTTCTTCAGCGGGAGGATCTGCGTCTTGCCGTTCAGCCGAAGGCCGAGCGGCTTGATGTACGCCTCGATCTCCTTGAGTATCTGCCGGAGCAGCAGCTTGTCGCTGTGGATGATGTAGAAGTCGTCCATGTACCTGCCATATACGAGGCCGCGGTCATCCCTCAGCCAGTGGTCGAAGGCGTCCAGATAGAGCAGCGCGAGCAGTTGGCTCGACTGGTTGCCGATCGGGATGCCGGGGTCTGGCGTGCTGTCGATTATGAGCCACAGCAGCCACTCAGCGAAGTCGATCAGCTCGGGATCCTTCAGCCACTTCAGGGCCCGGCGGGCCGTTTCGTAACAGTAGGAATGGAGCAGGGTGTAAAAGAACTTTGAAAAATCGCCCTTCAGTACCCAGCCGTCGGCGTAGTCCCACTCGTTCATCGGCCGGGGCGGCAGGCCGGCAGCCTTGCGGGCTGCTTCGTCTGCTGCCTTTCGGCTGAAGAAATAGTGGCGCATGGCCGCAGCCAGACGGTCGAGGCCGTCGTGGGTGCCTTTGCCGATCTGGCCGGCGTAGTTGTCCCGGATGAAGCGCCGGGAGAACGCCGGCTCGAGGACGTTGTCGCAGAGCGAGTGCTGGACGACTTTGCCCTCGAAGCCGATGGCGAGGACGAGCCGCTCCTTGGGTTCGTACACCTTGAAGGGGTAGTAGGGCCCGAAGGAATAGTCGCGCCGCTGGAGCCTCTCAGAGAGGGCGACGGTGCGCTCGATGGCCTCCATGCGGTAGCGCATGGCGGTCGGGTTGTCGCGCTTTCCGCAGCGGGTTTTGCGGTATGCTTTGTAGAGCGCGATGGTGCTGTTTACGATATTCTCCATTGAAAAGTCTCCCCGCCGTGTATAGCTCCGGCCACGCTTTGCGTGCGCCGCCGGGGGCATCGGCGGTCTTGTGTTTACCCATGACCGGGCCGGTCAGACGGCCGCGGCTGCGGGAGGGATATGCCTTCCTTGGATGATGGGGCACAGTGTTCGCCGTCCGTCTCCGGGCGGTTAATAAGTCGGGCGATCCATCGAAGCGGGGCGCAGGCCGTTGTTGCCGTTGTAGGCGTTGTTCCTGTTCAGAGTGCCATCGGTGTTGACGTTGCGGGCGTTGTTGGCCGAGCCGGCACGAAAAAACAAGGCATACCCCGAGGGCCGCCTCACTGGTGACGCTTCTGCGCGTCCAGCTTGGCGGCCCTCTCTTTATCGGTTTTGTACCATTTGGCGGTCTGGTTCTTTACGCCGGCCGCCATCTTCGCCCAGTATGCAAAGGCGTCATCGCTGAAGCCGCTGAGGATCTCATGCGCGAGCTCGATGTGGTGGATCAGCTTTCGGCAGTTGCGAAGTGCCGACCGCTGCGCGCGATACCTGAGCTCACGCTCCTCGGGATCCGTCAGGAGCAGATCGTTGGCCTCCATCAGATCGGCGACGAGGTCGCTGGCCTCGTTCATCATCCTCTGTGCCAGACCGAGCCGCTCCTTCTTCGGGAAAACGGCCGGGTTTCTGGTCTTGATGTAGGTGTGTTTCTCGTGCTCCTTGGCGTCCGTGATGACCTGCATCTCGGGCAGTTTGTCACGGCCGAAGGGCGGGCGGCCTACATTGGCCCGCTCGTATGGCCGCGAGTGTCCGTTGCTTGCCGTAGTATCTCACCTCCTCGCCTTTGATTGTGACGCGGGCGCTGCTGCCGTCGTAGGTTTTGCCCTGAATGACGATGACGCCGTCCTCCCGCTTGCAGCAGGAGCAGGGCAGGGCCAGCTCGACGAACAGGTGCGCGATGATGCAGGAGGCTTCGGCCGGTGGGATCGGGGTGTAGTTGTAGCAGTTTCCCATCAGCACTCGAGCCTCCGCTGCTCTGTGTTCCAGATGCCGGATCTCACGGTCAGCCCCTCCAGATCGTCGAATGTGATCTGGAAGGGGTTGCTCGTGATGTCCGTGCAAACGAAGTCCCACAGGGCGTCGACCTTCACCTTCAGAGCGTTGTCAGCCGCGTCGACATACTCCTTCGTCGTGATGTCCTTCGGGTCGTCGACTGCTTCGTAGTGTTTCATAGGCCGGCCTCCTTACAGTGCGATGCTTGTGATGACAACGAGGATCGGGTTGGAGGGCGCGGCCGCGAGCGTGACCGTGACTTTGCCGTTGGCCGAGGCCGTGGCGTTCTCGAAAGAGACGTCGCCGATGACCTGCTCCTTGGTAACGCTGTCGATCAGGATCACGCTGAGGATGTAGCCGGTGACGGTGAAGCTCTTGCTCGCCGCGTCGCTGAGAGTCTGGACGGTCTTGGTGACGGCCTTCGGGATCGCGGGCTTGTTCTTGATGAAGGCGTCACTATTGCCGTCCGTCTCGTTCCAGTCGCTCTGGACGTTCTTCTCGGCGTCGGCGGGAGCGTGGGCGCTCTGGCTGTGGTCGTATGCCGTCTTGCCGCGGTCGCCGCGGTAGGCGGTGCTCGCAGTCTCGCCGATGGCGAGGTCGTTGCCGATGACGGCGTAGGTCGTCCCGCTCCAGCGGTACGTCTTGTTCTGGTACTCGCCTTCGCTCAGGATGACGTAGATCTTGTCGGACTCAGGCGTCATGGCGGCGCCGCCGGAGGTCTTACTCAGCCAGTCGGCACCGAGGGCCGTGGCGCCGGTGCGGATGTAGGCGTCGACGACGTCGTCCACATAGCTCGGGAGCTGGTTGGCCGGCACCTTGCCGCCGCTGTCCAGCTCGGCCACGCCGCCGGCTGCGCCCTTTTCCGTTGCGGGGATCGCGCCGACGTCGGTGGCCTCAGAGGGGATTGTCGGCTTGTTCTTGATGAAGGCATCACTCTTGGCGTCTGTCACGTTCCAGTCGCTCTGGACGTTCTTCTGCGCGTCCGTCGGTGCGTGGCTTGCCTGACTGTGCTGGTATGCGGCGTCATAATTCTGCTTCATGGCGTCGGTCAGGTTGTTGTCCGTCTGCTTGTCTGCCGAGACGGTGCCATCTGCGGTCACGCTCATACGGCTGCCGACCTTGACGCCGCCGAGCTTGTCCTTGGTTGCAGCAGGCAGCTCGTAGCCCTTGCCGACCGGTTTCCACTCGGTTCCGTTATACTGATACAGCAGCGAGTCGGTGCTGTTGTAGTAGATCTGGCCGAGTTTCGGGTTTGCCGGTGCGGTAGCGAGCGGCTGCACGATCGCGTTTTGGATCTCGTTCTGAGAGAGGTCGATGTTTGTCAGAAACTTCATGCTTTACCTCCTTAGTTGAAGTATGCAGTCCCGGAAAAGGCCGCGCAGAAGGTCAGGCGCACGGTGTTGTCGTCGAGGTAGTCAACCTCCCCGATGACCGCGGTGCCGGCGCTGTCGACGACCGTGACGGCGGGCCGCTTTCCGAGGTTGTGGGCGACTGTCCACACCTTTGCTGCCTGCGCCTGCTTGTGGGTGTGGTGCCTGTCGTCCGTGATGCCGAGCTGCGCCGGCGTCATGTCGCCGATCAGCTCGTGCCCGTTGATCTTGGGCTTGTTGCGCAGGGCTTCGTAGTTTGAGGCGCTGCCGCCGCCCGTCTCCTTCATGGAGGCGGTCATGGAGGCAGGCGTCTCGGTCATCTTCGCCCCGAAGGTCTCCGCGCTGCCAGAGAACGAGGCATTGAAGTCGACGCTCACTTAGATGACGCCGTCCTTCAGGATCCGGCTGAGCGGGGCGGTCATAATGTTGCTCGCAAACGCGCGCCCGTCCTCCGTCCTGCCGCGGATCTGCACCTCCACCTGTTGATCCTCGTCGGGAGACAGAGAGCCGAGCAGCAGCGTGTCGGCTTGCGTCAGGCTGACGGTGACGACCTTGTCGGTCGCGTCGACGCCCTCGTCCCCGAGGTGCTTGGTGACTTCCACCTGCTTCGGCGGGGCATAGGTGGCGAGCTGCTGCGTGCGGAATGTTACCCACATGGTCACGAACTCGCTGACGTCGATGTCACAGTTGATGGTGATGGTTGGTGTGGTGCCTCTATACATGGGCGGCCTCCTTTCTGGCCTTTGGCCGGTAGTTTAGCACTCGAGGCGCTGGAGTCCGCTGTTCCAGATGCCGGCCGTCAGGGTGATGCCCGTCAGGTCTGCAAACGTGATCTGGAAGGGGTTGGTCGTGATCTCGCTGAAAACGGCGTCCCACAGCGTTGCGATCTTGCTGGTGTTCTGGCCGACCGCGTTGCTCAGGTCGTTGACCGATGCCTCGGCAGCCTGCGCGATTGCGATGGCCTGCCGGGCGAGCGCCAGAGCCTCCTCGGCCGTAGCCTGCGCGCCGAGGGCGATGGCCTTGTAGGTCTCGTAGTCCTCTTTGGTGGCGTAGGCGTCGGCGGGGATGTAGGCGGTCACGTTGGTGGCCGTGCCGATCGCGGTGACGATGTCGATGGTTTTCTCGACGATGGTGGCGCCGCCGGAGGGCGGGATCCACTCGGCCAGATCGCCGCAGTTGCCGTAGCAGTACAGCACCTCGCCGACCTCGGGATCGGGATCTTCGGCATAAAGGCCGAGCTCGCGGTAGTAGAAGCCCTCGGTCTCGTCGCCGTTGGTGAAGATGCCGCCGACGGCCACGGTGCCGTCACCGTTGATCTTCAGCTTCGTGATGTCGACGGTCGCCTTCGGGCTGACCACGCCGGTGAGGGTGCGGGGCGTCTGGCCCTCCTCGAGGTAGCCATCGCCGAGGACGATCTTGGTGTAGTTGATCTTCTGGCCGGCCACGCCCTTCGCCAGAACGATCAGGCCGGCGGTGGTGATGTCGTTGTTGATAAATGCAGCCATGTCTATCTCCTTTCCTTAGTCTGAGATGACCGCCGCGTCGGTGCCGATGCTGACGGTCTCGCGGTTGTTGTCGTGGACGACGGCCGCGTGGTAGATGTGGATCTCGTCGCTGCCCATGACGTGCACCTCTTGGGTGTGATCCCTGACGGCCATGCCGGAATAAAGGAACATTTCGCCGGTCAGGCAGATCAGGATCGCGTCGAGCCACGAGCTGCGGCGCTTGACCGTCCGTAGCAGCTTCAGGAACAGGTCGAGGTTGCTGTTGACGAGGCTCGGGTTGTCGCTCAGCACCTTGAAGTGATGCGGCTGCCCGCCGTACTGATACCACTCCCTGACCTCGCCGGTGCCGAAGTAGTCGGCCACGATCTGCTCCACGGCGTAGGGGGTGCCGAGTTTCGCGTAGACGCGGTCGCTGTTGCGGATGACGGCCCGCTTGGCTGCGATGGGCGCGGTGCTGTCATACCACTGGATGTTCAGCTCCCACGCCATTTCGTCGAGCTCTGCGTCGCTGAGCTGGTCGATCTTGTTCCACCTGCTCAGGAGCTTCAGGCGTGCATAGGCGTCGCGGCTGATAATGTCGCAGCCGGTGGCAAGGCCCTTGTCGCCGCCGTCCTCCTGCATCCACGCAGGCAGCAGTTTGACCATCTCGGTCTCATTGAGCCGCATTTACACCACCTCGCTCTCGACCTTGTGGCTGACAGTCAGGTGGCCGCTGAACTTGGCGACTTGCGTGTCGTCGAGGGCCTTGTAGGTCGGCTTGACGACGTCCACGCGGAAGGCGCCGGTCAGGTTCTCGCCCCACGAAGGCGAGAGGATCCGCTTGCGGAGCTGGTCGGGGTTGATGTCCCGGCCGAGAGCTGCGACTTGCCACTCGTTGTAGCGGTCGATCGCGCCGCCGGTGCCTTCGACGTTGGCGATCACCTCGGCCTCGCTCTCCGGCGTGGTGTAGTACACGATCTCGATGTCGTAGGTCTCGACCTCCGGGGGCACGGCGCTCACTTTGTCAGTGAGTGGCCGGATGTCCTTGGCGTTGACCACGTCCAGCACCTTCGCCAGCATGGCAGCGTCGGGGATCCCGCCGCCTTCCAGCAGGGGGACGATCTTGACGCAGCCCTCCAGCGTGCGGGTGATGATGATGTCGATGCTTTCAGCAGCCGCGAGCCTGCCCTTGAGCGTGATGGCCAGCAGGCCGTCGGCGTAGTCGACGGTGTAGTCCGTGTCCTTGACCGCCGCCGTGCTCTGCCCGTGGGCCTTCACGACGAGGGTGTCGGTCAGAAGTGTGCCGCCGCCCTTGAAGGCTTTGCCGTCGTAGACCGTGAGGGTCTCGCTGACGGTTTCCTTCTCGCTGACGGCCTTTGCGTCCACGATGGAGCTGTCGGCCGTCATTACCCAGTAGATGTAAGCCTGTTCAGGGCCCGCGGTGGATCTCTTGGCGGGCGCCAGACGGATCCGCTCGCGGAGGCGGTTGTCGCCCTCGGTGGTGTAGGGCTCGCCGTCATCGCCTCCGGCCGTTTCGGTCAGATTGGTGACGGACTCGATGTAGGGGATCAGGTCGACAAGGGTGGTGATCGTGCCGGCTGCGTAGCCGTTGAACTTCGTGCCGTTGCTCACGGCCGAGGTCGGCACCTCCACAGAGTAGGCGCCAGCTTGCAGCACAGCGATCTCGTCGGTTGCAAAATAGTTTTCGCTGTCCGGCGTCACCTTCGTCCACTTCGGAATGATGATGTTTTTCTCCTGCGGCGTGGAGACGGAGAAGCGCATGGTCGTCTTGGCCGGTGTGCCTTCCAGTCGTTTCACATCCTGTCGCTCGCCGATGGCGTCCAGCACCTCGCCCCTCGCATAGCGGAGGAGCGTCTGCCGGCCGACGTCGTTGAGGCTGTTGTAGAGGGCAACGAACACGGGCACGAGAGCCTCGCCGAAGATCCGGCGCTCGTCGCCCGGGTAGAGCGGCTCGCCGGCGCCCTTTTCGAGCTCGGTGATGATGGTCTTGTATAGGGTGCTCGCGTCTGTCGTGGTGAGTTTGATGTCCTCGCCGTAGGTGTTTGTCGCGTCGCTCACGCTGTTCACCTCCTTCATGTGATGTTGTCGATGCTGGCCCGCAGCTCGAAGTCGCCGGCCTGAGCGGTCATAGCCTTCAGGTCGGAGTCACTGAGCTGCACGCGGGGCTCGTAGGTTTCCACGAGGAACTCCACGTCGGCGGCCAGATCGGTCGCAGCGGTTTCGCTCGGCTTGTCGATCAGCGTGCGGTCGATCCCTTTGATGCGCTCATAGGGCACCTCCCCGCGGATGGTCTTGAGGAGGTTCTGCACACAGATCTCGGGCGCTCCGTTGCCAGATGCTTTCATTGGGATCACCTCGCTTTACTTGAGCTGCGCATTGGTTGGCTTTTTGGATGCTTTGGCGCTGCTGGAGGCTCCGACGTTCACAGCCGAGGAGCTGATGCCGAGCTCCTTGTAGGTGGCGATGCCCGCCGCTGACTTGGAGCTGCTGCCGCTCTTGCCGCTACTGCTGGATTTTCCAGAACTGGCCTTTTTGCTGCTGGCCTCCTCGGCGTACTCTGTCAGCTTGATCGTGATCTTGCCGGTCAGGATCCTGCCGAGGTTGTCCAGCTTGGTGTCTGATAGGCTCACGCCTGTGAGCTGAAGGTTGGCCGGGCCGAAGCGCCGGCCGGCCAGATAGAAGGGGGCATACTGCCCGACCAGCGCCGTCCACGACTCGTACTCGCTGCGCACGTCGCAGCCGACCGCGGCGGCCAGATCGAAGTCGAAGCTCATGCTTTGCAGCTTGAGCGCCTTGGTCTTAGTCGCCGGGGATCCGGCTTTGTCGTCGCTGTTTTCCGTGTCGAGCTCGACGCTGTGAGAGACGCCATTCAGGGCGGCGATCCTCTGGCTGGAGACGCCCCACGTCTTGCCGTTCCATGATGCCATGACGGCCATGTCTATCCCTCCTTACTGCGGGCCAGAAGTGCTGCCTCCCATGCTGTCGGTGTGGGTGTGGCCGGTCAGGCTGATGCCCGTGGCGGTCACGTCTGCCGACGGGACGCTGATGCCCTTGTCCTGCATCGTGAGCGCGCCCTTCTTGACGGTGATGTCGCCCGGGACGATACCGTCCCACTCTCCATCCATGCGGGAGAGGATGATGCCAGTGCCGTCCTCGAACATGGCGTAGGCGACTTCTGTGCCGGGGGTCAGGTTTCCCATTTCCCCGCGCAGATACCACGGGATCGTCAGCGGTCGCGTGACCATGCTGTCGGCTGTGCTCGGGAGCACTCTGGCCGTGGTTTTGTCGCCGTTCCTGTCGGCCTTTCCCTCCACGCTGGAGATCTTGCCCTTCTGGATCATTTGGTTGTTGCTGTTCATCAATATCCCTCCAGTGGCTTGCGGAGGTATAGCTTGCTCCGCGTCTTGACGTAGTCGTGCCGGATCCGGCTGATGAAGGCTGTGCCGTCCCACGACTTAACGCCCTCGGTCGCCAGCGTGACCACAGATCCCGCCGCATAGTCTCGCAGCAGCGAGCCCGTCCAGAGGGTGCCGACGGTCGCGTTTTTGTTGGCGTCCCGGAGGAGGCCCTTGGCGAAGCGATCGGCCTCGCTCTGGTCGGTCATGCGGAATGGCAGGATCCGGCGCAGCGCCTTGTCGCCGCCGTTCGGGGCTGCGAAGGTGCCGGTCAGGCCGCCGTTGACGGCTTCGGCCGAGCCGTAGGCGTTGGTGCCCTCGTCGCGGTACTCGAAGTCATTGGCCGGGGTGATGGTGATGGTGTCGACGGGCTGCTGGCTTTCCATGTACGCCTCGTCGTAGACGACCAGCTTGCCGTCATACACCAGAAACGCCGCGCCCTCGAGGGTGCAGCGGTTTTGAAAAAATGCGAAGTCTGCGAGGTTGTTCTGCTCGACGTAGTCGTAGGTCTGGTCGGTGATCCCGTAGGTCTCGAGCGTCAGGCTGTGGCGGCCGGCGATCTCCTGAGCCAGTTGCAGGAACTTGACCTTTTCCCACGATTTGCTCCGCTTATCCTTCGCAGACTGCGGGATGGAATAGGCCCGCAGGGTGATGATGCCGGACTCGGGGACGACGCTCTCGACGAACATTTTGCCCGTCTTGGCAGCGCCGTCCTCGATGGCGATGGTGTCGCCCTTCTTGGGGTTCCACGAGTCCCACAGCTCGCGGGTGTCGTTGAGCTTGAGCAGCAGCTCGTCGCTCTGCTTTTCGGCGTACATATCGTGATAGCAGCGGTGGACGCTGACGTCCGGGTAGATGTCGACGCCTTCGTATAGGATCTTCACGGCGTCACCTCCTCCACGGCGGCAGGGTCTCCGGCGTCTCCACGGTCTCGACGATCGGGATCCGCACAGCCTCGCCGCCCTCGAAGATCAGCACGTCGCTGAGGTCGGGGTTGGCCTCGATGATGGTGCTCGCCATGCGCTCCTCGTTATAGGCGACGAGCGCGATGCTGTCGAAGGTGTCGCCGCCCTGCGCCACATAATCAATAAAGCCGACTGTCTGCTGCGACATAGGCGCCGCCCTCCCTTCTGCTGAGTGCCTCGAGAATGAAGTCGATGAACTCCGGCTCGAGGTCGCGGAGCTTTCGGATCAGTGCGTCCTCGTCAGTGTCGCCCTCGACCTTGATCTGCGGAGAGAAGGACAGGCCACTCAGGTCGTAGACCACAGCAGTGCCGGAGCCGCCGCTGAGCAGCTCGTAGTCGCTTTCGCCGTCAGATGCCCCGAGCATCCGGCCCGCCTCTGCCCAGTAGGACAGGTTTTGCGAACGGTATGCAGGGTTGAAACTGATGACCGCCTCGGTCGGGTAGCGTGGATCCTCGCCGGCGATGGACGGCCCTCTTGTGAAGCCGCCGGTAGCATAGCCAGAGACAGACGCGCTGCCGCCTCCACCTCCGAACAGGCCGGCGATCTTTGAGATGACGCCGGAGCCGAAGCTGACGATCTTCGATACCCAGCCGACAATCGTGCCGAGCACGCTGGCGATGGGTTCCAGAATAGACAGCAGCGGAGTCAGCAGTGGGGTGATGGCGCCGATCAGGCTCAGGATCGGGGGGAGTAGTGCCTGAACGAGCTGCATCAGGGGATCAAGCAGCGGCATGGTGACGCTGTTGACGATTTGCAGAGCCACTTCCAGCAGCGGGGTGATGACCGGCAGCAGGCTCGAGATGATGCTCACCAGCACAGGCAGCACGGCGCTGACGATCTGCGTGATGATAGGGAGCACGGTGGCAAGCAGGCTGGCAATAGGCGGCAGGATCGCGGAGACGATCTGCATGAGTGGCGGGAGGAGCGTCTGCACGAGGTTGAGAAGCGGCGGGAGCAGGGTGCTCATTAGCTGCGTCAGAACTGGCAGAAGGTCGGCCGCGAGCTGAGAGATCAGGGGCAGAACGTCCTCGAGGGCGTCGGCCGCGCCGGTCAGGAACTCGTCGACAAACGGGGCCGCAGCCTCGACCGCCTTGGAGATGGCCGGAGTGATCTGCTCCATCAGTTTTTGCAGGGTCGGCATGAACTTGTTGAGCCCGTCGAACACAGTGTTCGCCATAGGCTTGAGGGCCACTTCGAGCCCCTGCTTCATAACCTGAAGCCGCTCGGCGAAGTCGTAGGTGTCATCAGCTGCGCCGGCGATTGTCTCGCCGTTTTCTTGCAGCTCAGCCGTCAGGTCTGCGACGGCCAGAGAGCCGTCTCGGATTGCTGCGGCCATCGTGGAGCCTGCCCTTGTGCCGAAGATCTCCGACGCGATGCTGGCGGCCTCTGCGGCCGTCCCGGCGTTTTTGATCTTTTCGTAGTACATGGCGAGCCCGTCGCTGGCGCTGATGCCCTCCTTGGCGAGTGTGGCGACGCTCTTTTTCATAGCGCCGAGCACTTCGTCGGTGTTTACGCCGGCCTTGTCGAGCTGGCCCATCAGGGCACTCGCCGTCTCGAAGGAGTAGCCCATCTCCTGAAGCTGCGGGCCGAACTTCTGCATATCTGCCATCAGATCCGTGAAGCCCATGCCCGTGCTCTGGCTGACCTTAAAGATGTAGTCCATAGCGCCGCCCATGTCGTCGGCGTCGATGTTCCACTGCTGGAAGGCTTGGCTCGACTCCTCGATCACGCTGCCGAGGTCGTCCCCGAGCATATCGCTCACTTGGATGGCCTGCTTGGAGATCTCCTGAAGTTGCGGGCCGGTGAGGCCGAGGCGGGTGTTGTAGTCTGCGATCGCCTTGCTGGCGTCCTCCATTGTGGTCGGGACGCTCTTATAGACGGCGTCGAAGTCATCCAGAAGCCCATCCAGCGCGTCGCCGGTGGCGCCGGTTCCGATGCGGATAGCATCAGCAGCGTCATCGAAGGACGCGCCGAGATCCTTCATGTACTTTCCAGCCTCGACGGCTGCCTTGCCTGTTGCCACAGCGATGCCGCCCACGGCTGCACCAACGGCCAGCGCCTTCACGTTCAGGCCGCTGATTTTCTTCTGAGCCTGTTCGATGGCTTTGCCGAGTGATGGGTCGATGCTGCCGGCCAGATTGACGACCGCCTGCATCGTTTTTCCGTTTGCCATGTGCGTCACCTCCTTCTGATGTGTGGTTTCTTAAAGCTGGCCGCACGAGTCGGCCGGCTCGCTTGGAGCCGCTTGGCCTCCTCGACGGCCTCCCCGTATTCGGTCAGGAAGTCGGTCAGCCTTCGCTCTCCGAGGTCTCGCGTTGATGTGTGGAAGGCTCGGGCGTAGTCTCGGATTGCGCGTCGGAGCTGTCGGGGGTGTAGGGTTCCTCCGACTTCCCGGAAATAAAATCCCGGCCGATCCTCATAATCTTCATAACGTCGTAGCCGCGGACGCGCTCGAGGTCGGAGATGTCGATCTCAGGGTTGACCGCGATGATGGCAGCGAAGCCGAGGTAGAGGTGCAGGCCGTAGTCCAGTTCGGCCGCGCCGGCTGCGTTGCCGTTCTTGGATCCGCTGGCGCTCAGCTTTCTGGCGTCAGCTTCAGCAAACGCCTGTGCGGTGATCTCGCTGATGTCATAGGTCAGCTCGTTGTAGCTCTTGCCGTTGATCTGCACAGGGTTGTCGAGCTTGATGGTGTTCTTCATTGGGTGCGTCTCCTTTCGATAAACAGAGGGCGCCGCATAGGCGCGGCGCCCTTCAGGTTACAGCAGGCTGCGGATGTCCTTGGCGTAGTCGACGCCGCCGACGCGCAGGATCGTGTTGAGCTGGTCGATCAGCCAGTATTCAGCGCCGCCGACGTAGAGCTGGTAGCGGCTCACGGCAAACGTGGCCTCGTTCTCGCTGGTGTTGCCGGGATCCACGGAGAGCCCCGGGATGCCCTTAGAGACGCAGCGGAGGAACGCCTTGCAGCCTTCGGTCTTTGTGGAGCCGTCGGCCTGCTTGACGTCCTGAGCCCAGCGGATCTCGATGGTCTTGCTCTCGAGCTTCATCATGTTCCGCAGGCCGAGGTCGATGCCGATCTTGGTGATGGATGCCTCCATAGCCTCGATCTGGCCGAGGATGGGGGCGGTGTAGGTTCCCATAGCCTTGAAGTCAGCGGTCACGGGAGTGACAGCCGGCAGCGCGATGGTCACGTCTTTGGCGACGAGAGTGCCGCCGATGTAGACGGTGTCGGCGAGGATGGGGCCCTTCAGGTCGAGCCACAGGTTTGCCATTACTCGTCACCTCCTTCGTAGTAGACAGAGAAGCCCGCGTCGGTGTAGGCGACGTATACGCTCGCAGACTTGAGGGGCGGGGTCGGGGTGACGGCGATGTCCCAGCGGAAGTCGCCATTCATCACGTCCGTGGTGCTGTTCTCGCTCTCGAGGAACAGGATCACGGGCTCGCCCAGCAGGGCGCCCATGCTCACATAGCCGTCGAGCTTCTCCTGCTCGCGGTTGATGATGCGATCCTTCAGCGCGCGGGTCATAGGGCTGTCGATCTCAGGGCTCCACTCGCGCTGGAAACTATTGGTGATGTGCATGAGCATACGCATGGAGACGTCAAAGATCGCGCGAGGATCCACGTCTGCGCCGTATGTGTAGGCGGCCGTATGGTCGCCCCACAGTACCCACTCGCCTCCCCATGCGACGGCGGTGCTGATGCCGTTCTGCGTCAGCTCCTTGCCGGTCTGCTGGTCGAAGCCGCGGTTGTTGGCGTTGGCCCCGAAATACTGCTTGATGACGGGGATGGCCTTGTTGCCGCAGGTCTCCATCGGGACGCTGTTGTGGCTGAAGTCAGCGCGCATAAGCTCGACCACGGCCAGCGTGCTCAGGTGGAACACGTTGCCGAGGTTGTCCACAGCCTGCGGCCAGTAGACCTTAGAACGCTCGCCGGTGAAGGCGTTGGCCTTCTTCCATGCGATCGCCTTGGTGATCGTGTCGACCGCCTGCGCGGTGCTGTCCACGAGGGGCAGGTCGGCCACGACGAAGGCGTCCCAGTGGCCGTTGATCTTCTTGCAGGCCGTCAGCATGGCGTTGTAGACGGCAGGGCTGTGACTCCAGCCGGGGGCCGCGATCAGATTGCAGACCGCGAACTGCTCGGGATAGAGCAGCGCGATCGCGCTCA
>ERZ1027217.323-NODE-323-length-22402-cov-11.311585_pt1 | contig 22402 bp, 15 predicted proteins | sample MGYA00519268_ERZ1027217 | MGnify/ENA primary metagenome ERZ1027217 (study PRJEB26926, sample SAMN06164537) | human gut metagenome | biome: ENVO:00009003; feature: ENVO:2100002; material: ENVO:00002003 | host: Homo sapiens | place: USA | collected 2012 ...
ATACGAGCTCCTGAGATGTCTCGTGGGCTCGGAGATGTGTATAAGAGACAGCTTCCTGACGCTGTACGGAGACGAGGAGGGCCGAGTAGGTCTTGCCGAGGCCGGAGGTGACTACGTTTTTGCCGATTAGCGGTGAGTCGGCTTTGAGATCGACATTGAGCAGGCGGGCATCGGCTTGGATGTCGTTTTCTTCCTGTTCTTCCGTGCCTTTCTCGATGAGGGGGATGACTGTCTGCAACTGTTCGTCGGTGCCTACGATGCCGAGTATGTCACCGGGGAAAATGCGTATGGATGATGAGGGGACATAGGTTATATGTGAGCCTCTCTGGATACTCATGATGCTGATGCCGTAGGCGTCACGCAGGTGGCTGTCGGCAATCTTCAGTCCGATGAACTGGCTGTCATAGCCGGCTTTGACGTAGGCGAGGTGTATGTTGCTGACCACATTGTTGTTGCGTCCGCTGCGGCGCAGGTCGCGTTCGTTGAGGTTGTTGAGAAATTTTGATTCTATGGTCTTGGCTCTCTCTTTGACTGATTTCCCGAAGATAAAAACGATGGCAATGAATATTACCAGTCCGCATGACCATCCGACGAGAAGGTTGTAGATGTGGCTCAGCACATAGATGATGAATCCGAGGGCTATGATGAATCGGAAAATACGCATCACCAGAAACGGTACGTTGGCAAGAGGCCGTTGTCCTTTGAGCACTTCTATCTCGGAGCGTTTCATGGATGACATGGTGAGGGCGTAGACAAACGGAGCCATAGAGCCTAACGTGACCGCCGCGCAGAGCAGTTTGCCCCACTGGGGCCACAAACCTGTGAGCCAAGGGAGTAAGTAGGTCAGACTTAGAGCCACGATGGCCACGAGCAATATGGAGTAGAGCATGATGCGCCACAACGTGCGTTTCAGCACAGATACCCACAGCTCGCGTGTCTCGTTGCCGGCGGTGGCTCTGACTGAATACCGGTCAAGTAGGAAATTGAATCTTGCCGGCAGGTGCTTGGCTACGAATCTGTATGCCGGGTCAGACAGACGTATGAAATATGGTGTGGTAAATGTTGTCAAAACGCTTACCGCCACTACTATAGGGTATATCTCAGCATTGAGCACACCGAGCGACATGCCCAGTGACGCGATGATGAAGGCAAATTCGCCAATCTGTGTCAGCGAGAATCCCGATTCGATTGCCACTTTGAGATTCTGTCCTGTGACAAGCATGCCAAAGGTGCCGAATACTATCATGCCCACTATGACCGCTACTGACAGGGTGAGTATCGAGCCCCAATATTGGGTGATGACTTCGGGATTGACCATCATGCCCACCGAAATGAAGAATACTGAGCCGAACAGGTCTTTGACAGGGGCTGTCAGCTTCTCTATTCGCTCTGCAAAACTGGTGCTGGCGAGTATGGAACCGATTACAAATGCCCCGAGAGCGAGCGAGAATCCGCAAGCTACCGAGAAGACCGCCATGCCGAGGCAGAGCCCCATGGATACTATCAGCAGGGTCTCGTTGCTGAGGAGTTTGCGTGATTTGTTGAGCAGAGTAGGGATGACGTAGACGCCGACAAGAAACCACATCACGAGGAAAAACACCAGTTTGCCTACGCTCATGACCAGTTCTGACCCCTCTACGGAGTTGTTGATTGCTATGGATGACAGCAACACCATCATCAACACCGCGAAAAGGTCTTCGACTATCAGCACTGCAAATACCAGCGATGCAAATTTGCGCTGGCGGATACCGAGGTCGGTAAACGCCTTGATGATAATCGTGGTCGACGACATGGATAGCATGCCGCCGAGAAACAGGCTGTTGATAAACGAGAAGTCCATCAGTCGTCCGATGCAGTAGCCCATGCCCATCATGCCGCAGACGATAATCATGGCTGTTACCACCGCCGAACCGCCGGCATTGACAAGTTTCTTGAAACTGAACTCCAATCCGAGCGAAAACAACAGCACTATGATGCCTATCTGGGCCCAGAACTCAATATTGCTTTCATCGGTGACGGAGGGCAGATATTCGAAATTGGGGCTGGCAAGAAAGCCGGCAACGATGTATCCGAGCACCACCGGCTGCTTTAGCAGCTTGAATATGATGGTAGTGACCGCTCCGAGTATGAGGATGAAGGCGAGGTCGCCTATGAGGCTGTCGATATTCAGGCTTTCGGTGGCCGCTTGGGCGGCGGATAATAATAACATCGTGCAGAGTGGCGTTTTGTTCGGTTATAGGATTTAAAATCCGGGCTGGCTTGTGATGGCTATGGAATCGGTAGGATAGATCTTGCCGAGGCTGTCAAGCAACTTCGGGTAGGATGACGATTCGTTGATCAGTATGATGAGATTCAGGCTGGTCTGCTGATGCTCATAGTCATACTGCACATAGATATTGACGAGTTGTCCGCCATGGTCGTGTAATACAGTGCGATATGGCTCTATGTCGGTCACTATGCCCGGCAGCGACAGGCGTATGGTGCGTGAAAAACTTCCCATGCTCAGGCGGTGCTCGATGTTTTCAAGCAGTATGAGTATGAAGAGAATCATCAGCGTAGCCACGACCGACACTGTGTACAGACCGCTGCCTACAGCCAAGCCTATCATGGCCACCATCCATATGCCGGCTGCCGTGGTCAGACCGCGTACCGAGCCTTTCATCTGTATGATGGCACCGGCACCGAGGAAACCTATGCCTGACACTACTTGGGCCGCTATGCGTGTGGGGTCTCCGTGGATTTCGCCCATCAGTTCCTGAGGTACATATATTGACACGAGCATGGCCAGTGTCGCACCCATGGATATGAGGGCAAATGTGCGTATGCCGGCGGTCTGTCCTTTACGTTTGCGCTCAAAGCCTACGGCGCAACCGAGAAGCATGCTGAGGAGCATACGCCATATGCACGCCGACAGGGTGAGTTCGGTGCTGAAACAGTCTTGAAATGCGTTGGTTATGTAGTCCATAGTAGGTCGTTGGCTTGAATCAGAGCGCCGCTGCACTTTGATGTTGTCCGGTTATTTCTGCATGGTGAAGTGGCGCGAGCACAGGCGGTAGCCGTCAGTGAATAGCTCCACCGTGTAATCGCCGGGGTTGAGAGCGGTGTTGACATCCCAGTATATGCGGACGCCAGAAAGTTCCTCACCCGAATACTCTATGGTTTTGCGTGCCGAGCAGGGGACATTTCCGCCTTCGAAGGCAAACGACCCGGCACCGCCGAGCAGAGTCCCTTCGGGGCTGACGAGGCGCAGATAGATGACTTTGGAACCGACGGGTGTCGAATTGTTCTGAGGGATGGTAAAGGTGACCATCAGTTGCTTGGCCTTGGTGATATTCTTTTCGGCCTTTCCGTTCTTTTTAAGAGCCGTGAGGCTTACGCCGGTCACATTGAGTTTTTCGGCGAGGGTCATGCGCTGCGACAGGGCGGCGTTTTTCTCTGTTTCGGTGTTGATGCGGGTAGATAGCTGCTCGTTTTGAGCTTTTACTTCCGCATTTTCAGCCCTTAATCCTTGGTTTTCCCTGTTGAGGGAGTCAATCTGAGCCACATAGTGGCGCAGAAGCCCTTTCAGTGTGCCTATTTCGTCCTGAAGCTGCTTGATTTTGGCCTGTGAGAGATTGCGCTCGTTTTTCATCTGCTTCATCAGGTCCTCAACCTTGTTTTTCGCGGCGGTGTATTTGGCGAGTATGCTGTCGTTGGCGAGTTTGATGGCCTGGTTTTCATACATCTGAAACTCGTTGTTGATGGCCGCATATTCGTTGCTGAGTTTGAGCTGCTCGTTGGAGAGCTGGAGCTGCTCGTTCTCGCTTCGGGCTTCTGACACCTCGTTGCGGAGAGACTGCACCTTGAATACGGCGAGTATAACTGCTACTATCAGGAGGACACCTATGACTATGGCCCCTATCTTAAGCGTCTTGACATTCATTGTTGCTTGCTTGTTATGGAAGTGTGAGGATGGATATTAATAATAGATGATGCGTCGGCGGTCAATGCTGTAGCGAGTCGTTGGCAGCGAGTCGCCGGCGGTATGTGTGGTCCATATGGTCAGACGTTCGGTCCAGTTGCCGCGCTTGTCATATTTGCGGTACACATTGTGGGCCGATGTGTCAAACTTCGGGTCGTTGGAGTGTATCTGCTCGCCTATGATGCGTCCGTAGTCATCGGTTATGACATAGCTGACCATGGTGGGCGATGAAACCTTGTGGTGGTTTTCGTCGATATGCTCGAAGTCATATGAATCCTTTAGATAACCCGGGTGTATGGCCGGATAGTTAGGGGCACGGTCTTCCCAGTGTTCTATACGGCCGTTTTCATCGCGGCGAATACGCTCGTGTTCCTTGGCTATGTAACTGCCTTCGGTAGAGAAATATGCCGTAGACTCCACTATGTTACGGCCGGCGGTGTCGATGGCAAGTTTGTTGTCGTTGTCGCGCACCACATCGTAGAAGGTGGTGCGGCGGCATGATTTGACCGGTCCGGCCAGTTCGTAATGGCGCATATCAGGAGTGGTGACCTGCGAAGATATGACCCCGGCATAGTCAAATTCTTCTACTTCGGATTCGTCGGCATCGGAATTGTCGGTTGTCGACGAGCATGAGTAGGCCAGCAGACACGACGCCATGAGCATTAATGCGTTGCGTAAAAACATAAATATGTATTATAATATAGTGTGCAAAATTACATATTTATGGTGGATATTTCAACTTAAGTCGTCCATAACTCGTAATTATGAAAAATTAAGGTGTCTCTTTAGGAAATATTTCGTTAAATTTGCATTCAGAATTTTAGAAACAATATTTTCCCAATATTTATCACAGAAAAGCTATGTCTAAGGTAACAGTAGTAGGTGCCGGTAATGTAGGTGCCACATGTGCAAATGTTTTGGTTACTAACTCGGTAGCCGACGAAGTAGTGCTCATCGATATCAAAGAGGGTCTCTCTGAGGGCAAGGCCATGGATATCATGCAGACTGCCAACATCCTCAACATCAACACCCGTCTGACTGGCGTGACCAACGATTATTCGAAGACCGCCGACAGCGATGTCGTTGTCATCACATCAGGTATTCCCCGTAAGCCGGGCATGACACGCGAGGAGCTTATCGGTGTCAATGCCGGTATCGTTAAGTCGGTGACTGAGAGCGTGCTCAAATATTCTCCCAACGCTATCATCCTCTGCGTATCCAACCCCATGGATACCATGACATACCTTATCCACAAGACATCCGGTCTGCCCAAGAACCGTATCATCGGCATGGGCGGTGCGCTTGACAGTGCTCGCTTCAAGTATTTCCTCAGCCAGGCTCTCGGTGCCAACGCTACTGAAGTTGAGGGCATCGTAATCGGCGGCCACGGCGACACTACCATGATACCTCTGACACGCTTCGCTGCTTATCGCGGCATACCGGCTTCATCTCTTATGGATGCAGAGAAGCTCCAGCAGGTAGCTGCCGATACTATGGTAGGCGGTGCTACTCTCACCAAGCTCCTCGGCACATCTGCTTGGTATGCTCCCGGTGCTGCTGCAGCACAGGTAGTGGCTGCTGTGCTCCATGACCAGAAGAAGCTCATCAGCTGCTCTGCTCTCCTTGACGGCGAATATGGCGAAAAGGACCTCTGCATTGGTGTTCCCTGCGTACTCGGCCGCAATGGTATTGAGAAGATTGTAGAGTTTGACCTCAATGAAGAGGAGAAAGCTCTGTTTGCCAAGAGTGCTGAGGCCGTGCACAAGACCAACGCCGCTCTCAACGCTTGATATTCACAGACATATACCATGTCTTGACGGCATAAAGTGGTGCGATGCTTTTAAATGAGTGTCGCATCCTTTATGTTTAAGAGGGTTAAGCATATACGGCAGATAAACCATCAGGCTTATATGCTTGTTTCAATCTCAGAACAGAAATACATATCATCGATGATTATTATGAAACGTCCAATGCTTTTTATTGCTGCACTGGCGATATTTGCCTGCGGCTCCTGCCAACCCAAAAATAAGTACGATCAGTCTGAAGCCGTTTCGACCGACTCCATAGCTGCGTATGAATCCAAAACTACAGTCAAGGATGTGGATAACAATCTGCCCATAGTCTACGATTTCTCGGCTGTATGGTGCGGGCCTTGCAAATTGTTTGCTCCGGTTTTTGAGAAAGTTTCAAAAGAGTATGCTGACAAGGCCAACTTCGTAAAGGTGGATGTTGACACCAACCCCGAACTGGCACAGCAGTGGAACATCCGCTCTGTGCCTACCATAATCGTGGCACATCCATCCACCCGTCAGTATGCCATGGCTCAGGGTGCCATGAGCGAGGAGGACTTCAAAGCCTTCCTTGACCAGGCTCTCAAGCCGTGAGGCCATCATAGCTCCACATCTCATCATGTCAGGCTCCATAGAGCTGGCAATTAGGTGACTTGCCGCAACTTTGCTTGCCGCAGGTCACCTGTTGCATATGCAGCTGCCGGTATTGGTTGTTTTGGAGCGAGAGTAATATAATATGTTATAGTCGTCGGCGGTTGATTGCTTCGGTTTATGCGGAAAAAGTCGTAATTTTACGGCCATTAAAGGAAATGCACCTATGCAGTAGGGAGATGCCATTCAAGCATCAACAACTGTTTAAGTTAATGACATTGAAATACACGCCGTTTCTGCATATCTTGGAGCCAGTCAATATCATATGATCTTACATATCAAATTTTCGCAAACCTTTGGCCGGCATATGGCATTGGTGGCTATAGCATCTATCTGCATGGCTGTCGCCATGTCATCATGTTCGTCCGATGAAGTGGCTGACGAACCTGCTCCTGTGGTGACGGGTACGGTGGAGCATACACTGTTCATGTATTTCCCGTGGTCCACTAACCTGACAAACTGCTTCTATCAGAATATAGCTGACCTGGAGAGTAGCATAGTCGCGCAAAACGGGCTCAAAGACCAGCGTGTGATAGTGTTCATGTCTACGAGTGCAGCTACGTCAAAGCTGTTTGAGATAACGTATGCCGGCGGTACGTGCCACCGGCGTGACATAAGGACCTATGCGTCTCCTTCGCTTACCACTGCAGAGGGCATTTCCTCCATATTGTCGGATATGTCTGCTGCGGCTCCGGCGCGGCGTTATGCCATGACCATCGGCTGTCACGGCATGGGCTGGCTGCCTGTCAATCCATCCACACGCATGAGTACCGCCGACATATCTCCTGAGCAAGAGGTGATGCATTGGAACTGTGGGACGTCTCTGCTTACACGTTATTTCGGAGCGATGGACAAGGCGTATCAGACCGATATTTCTACTTTGGCCGATGCGATAGATGATGCAGGTCTCAAGATGGATTACATCCTGTTTGACGATTGCTACATGGCCAATGTGGAAGTGGCTTATGAACTTAAGGATGTGGCAGACCATCTCATTGCTTCTACATGCGAGGTGATGGCATACGGCATGCCTTACGACAGGATAGGCCGGCATCTTATGGGCGAGCCTGATTACGAGGCCATATGCAATGAGTTTTATGCTTTCTATGCCAACAGCAGCACACCGTGGGGCACACTGTCGGTGACTGATTGCTCGCAGCTCGATGGACTGGCTGCGGTGATGAAGCGCATCAATGAGTCTTACGGATTCATACCGTCGGCCTTATATTCGTTGCAGTCGCTGGACGGCTATTCTCCATCCATATTCTACGACTACGGCGATTATGTAGAGCATCTCATGGGGTCGGCCAATCCGCAGCTTCTCAGTGAATTTCGCGCTCAGCTGGCTCTGACTGTCCCCTATAAGGTCAATACCCCGACATACTATACGGCGATTCGTGACCGCACGCTGCCGATACATAAGTATTCTGGTCTGACTACTTCGGATCCCAGTGTGCATCACCTGTCGGCCGACAGGGAGCATACAGCATGGTGGAAAGCCACACATTGATTGCGGCTTTGACAGTTTAGTCATGTCAAGTAGGGTAGAGTATGGGAAAAATGCGTAACTTCGCGCATAGTTTCATCATATACCACCGTGAATTTCCGCAGCCCTATAAAATGGACATATAAGACCCTACGTACTGTCGCCGTGAGCGTCATCGCTCTCGTCTTCGGTATTCCGGCGTTGCTCTATGTAGGGTTGTCGTTGCCGTTTGTGGAGCGCAGCATCGCTGACGTGGCAGAGAGGCAATTGAGCGAGCTGCTTGATGTCAATGTGACCATTGGAGGGCTTGAGATAAGTCCGTTTAACCGTATCACGCTGACAAGGGTGGTGGTCGCGGATACTGCGGCGATGGAGCACGGGCCTATAGCTATGATTGACCGTCTCGGAGGGTCGGTAAATATCAACGCTTCCCTCATCGAAGGATCGCTGATTATCAACTATGTGGAGCTTATCGGCCTTAACGGAACACTGTGGCAGCGCGATGCCTCGTCACCTCTTAACATCCAGCCGATAATAGATGCTTTAAAGCCTAAGGATAACAAGGAGAAAAAGCAGATAGAGCTGCGCATCAATTCGGTGTTGATACGTAAATCCGCCATAAAATATGATAGGCTGGATGCTCCTGTAAAGCCTGTGGAGGTGATGGATTTCGCGCATATGGCAGTCAGAGACCTTCGGGCCGACATCAGCATTCCACTGATAGCCAAGGACAAATACGATATAAGCCTGAGCCGTCTGGCTTTCAGGGAACGGTGCGGAGCGGAGATTTCGCTTTCGGCCGATATGTCGCTTGACAATGAGGCTATTGACGTGGATGGACTGGATGTGCGCTTGGATGGCTCTGACATCCGATTCGCAGACATACACATCCCTATAAAGTCGGTTAAGACCATAGGCCGGGATTTGAAGGATGCTCCGTTTGATATTGAAATAATGAAAGGGTCGTCGGTCTCAATGGCCGACATGCGATATTTTGTCCCGGCATTGGCTGCCGGCAATCTGACTGTCGGTATCGAAGCGGCTGTGTCGGGTCGAGCCGAGCTGCTGAGTGTCGACAGGCTGAGGCTTGATATAGGAGGCAAAGGTGAATACATTACTGCGCTTGCCGAGATAGCGTTGCCTGACTTGAAAGCCGAGCATATACATGTGAATCTTTCGGATTTCAAGTGCTATGTCACATCACCCACGGTACTGGAGACCATGAGCCTGTTTCGCCCGGTGGGTCCCCATCTGCGTGACATCCTCGGCCGCGTGGAATATCTGGATGCCCATATGCAGGGTAGCTACACTCCCAATGCCGCCGAGCTGCATTGCAATCTGCAGGCGGCTTCGGGCACTCTGCTTGTTGACGCTACGGCCAAGGGACAGCTCTCCTCGCGGTCTGCTGAAGTTATCGTGACCGCACAGACTCCCGAACTGGCTATAGGTGCGGTGACTTCTGCGCAAGCTTCATTGGGAAGTGGCTCGTTGCTGATAGACGGTAAGGCCGTCATAAGGGACGGGCAGCTCAGAGGTGCAGACCTGCATGCTGATATTGACCATATAGAGTGGCGTAATCATCTGTGGCAATCGGTCAATATAACCGGCTCGTATGATGGTAATGCTCTGCTTGCTGAAATTATAAGTGACGATGATGATGCCCGGTTTGAGGCAAAAGCTTCGGCTGCAGTATCACGAGATTTCAAGCGGTTTGCCGACCTCGCCATAAATATGGATGCCGGCAATATAGGTTTAGGCCTGTTCACATCCAAGAAGCCCTGGGAGGGCTATAAGGCTTCGTTCCGTCTTGCGGCCTCCGCTGATAACGTAGATGTAACTGCTATGGATGCTCGTGCAAGCATTAACGACCTTGTGTTGAAATCTGTAGGCGATGACGGCCAGACGGTAGAGCTGGGAAACATCGAGATAGAGATGCGCAACAGCGAGACCCCTATGAGGACATCGCTGACGAGCGAGGTCGCCGATGCCAGTGTGAGGGGCCGGTACGATTTGTCGACTGTAGGAAGCGATGTGCGTCATTGTCTCCACCGCCTATGGCCCTCGCTGGTGTCATGCAGGGAGGACAATGACAGACGATATAAGCATAAGCTCGACAATGAATTCGCTTTTGATATGACGGTTAAGGACACCCGTACCATCGAGCAGCTCGTCAAGCTGCCTGTCAGCGTAATCCACCCTGTGGATGTGTCGGGTTATGTCAAATCATCCGCCGGCATAATAGCTCTGGATGTGGATGCTCCGTATCTCTTGCAAGGAAAGAAACTTGTGGAGAACACGGTGGTCAATGCAGCTGTCAACGGTGATGCCGGCAAGTCATATCTATATGCCACCACCTCGTTGCCCACCAAGAACGGACAGCTGTCGCTTACACTCAATGGCGAGGGCCAGTCCGATATGATTGATACCTCTATGGCGTGGGCTGTAGATTCAAAGAAGGCTCTTAGCGGTAGCCTGGAACTTACTGCCAAGGCCTCTCGTGATGAAAATGACAATCTGGTCGGGACGGTTGACATCCATAGAAGTTCTATGACCCTCAATGACACCGTGTGGACCATCCACCCCGCTACTGTCGCCATCTCAAAGGACCGCTACGCTATCAGCAACTGGCGTATAGGCAATGAAAAGCAGCATGTCAATATAGATGGTGTGGTGGGACGCGAGCCTGGCGATGTGGTCAATGTCGGGCTCTCAAACATTAACCTTGACTATGTGTTTGACATACTCAACATCAACAATGTGGATTTCGGCGGTGTCGCTACGGGAGATGTCAGGGCCACAGACCTTTTGTCGGGCGTACCTCAGGCGTTCACTGACAATCTTGATGTCAAGAATCTGTCATACAACAATTGTGTATTCGGTGATGCCATAATTAAGAGCTCATGGGATCATGAGCGTCAATGTATAATCCTTGATGCCGACATCACGCGCCAAAACGGAGGCGGCAGCACGGTCGATGGTGTCATCTATCCGGTCAAAGGCGGAGGAGGCCTTGATTTGGCGTTCACCGCCGATCGTACCGGCATAAGTTTCCTTCAGCCGTTCATGTCGGCTTTCTGTTCTGACGTTGACGGCCTCGTCAGCGGCAAGGCACGTCTTTTTGGCTCTTTCAGCGATCTTGACCTTGAGGGTGATGCCTATGTGGAGGATATGAAACTGACCATACCGTTTACCAACACTACATATACCGCAAGCGACAGCCTGCATTTCCGTCCGGGGTCCATAGATATTAATGACCTGACGCTACATGATGCTTATGGCAATACGGCCAAGTTCCGCGGACATCTCAGCCATCGCTATTTCCATGACCCGGTATTTGCCTTCTACCTCTATGATGCCCGCAATTTCCTCGGCTATGACATGCCTGACAATGGCGAGCAGCCATGGTATGGCAAAGTGTTTGTTGATGGCGGCGCATCTGTTATAGGCAAGCCCGGAAGGGTTGATATAAGCGTGGTTGCTTCAACTGCTCCTAAGAGCACATTCGGATTTGTGCTCAGCGACAATCTTCAGGCCGGCGAATATACATTCGTTAAATTCCGCGACAGGGAGATGCTTCAGGTCTCCGACTCGCTTTCTCTCTCCCCTGTCGAACGTATCAAGAAACTTCTGAAGTCGCAGATTCCCGGCGATGACAATCCTACCGATTTCAATATAGACATATCCGTTGATGCCAACCCCAATGTGGAGGTTACTCTCGTCATGGACCCGATAGCCGGTGACCGTATCAGGGCATGGGGCAGCGGTAACATGCGCATGACGTATGCGAGCCGCAATGACGATATGCAGCTATTTGGCACATATACCCTTGACCGAGGCACGTATAATTTCACCTTGCAGGAGATTATCGTGAAGGATTTCACCATAGATTCCGGCAGCTCCATCTCTTTCCACGGCAATCCTTATGCAGCCCAGCTTAATATTACGGCTGCCTACCAGACCACGGCCAATCTCAGTGATCTCGATGTCTCGTTTAACACTGACAAGGATTTGGCGCGCACGAGTGTGCCTGTCAGGGCGTTGCTTAAGATTTCAGGTGACATGCGTCAGCCTGAACTGACTTTTGACCTTGAATTTCCCACTCTGTCAAGCGATATAGACCGTAAGGTACGCTCGATAGTTAACACCAACGATATGTTGAGCCGACAGGTGATATATCTCCTTGCCCTCAACAGGTTTTATACACCCGAGTACGCCAATTCGGGCACCAATCACGGCAGCAGCGAATTTGCCTCACTGGCATCAACCACATTGTCGAGCCGCTTGTCAAGCCTTCTCGGCACTATCAGTGACAAGTGGACCATAGCCCCGTCTGTGCGCAGCGACAACGGCGATTTCAGCGACATGGAAGTAGACCTTGCACTGTCAAGCCATCTGCTCAATAACCGTCTGCTCATCAATGGCAACCTCGGTTACCGTGACAAGACTCTCAATCCTACAAGTTTCGTCGGCGATTTTGACGTGGAATATCTGCTTAATAAGTCCGGCACAATACGCCTTAAGGCCTATAACCGTTTTAATGACCAGATATTCTCGGCCCGGAGTGCGTTGACCACCCAGGGAGTCGGGGTAGTTTGGAAACTTGACTTTGACAATCTTGACAGTTGGATCAAACGCCTCCGCCGTAAGATGACGAAACAAAAGTCGGCTTCGGCACCTACACCTGCCGTTAGCGATACTACATCCGTCGTTTCCGATAGCATCAAGGCCGGACAACGTTGATAATCTGATGGTTTCGCAGTGTATTTAATCCCTATGGTGTACTGTGTGTTAATTTAATTAACTAAAAAATCTCAAAACTTATGTTTAAGAGATGCTAAAAGTTGTATCTTTTGTAGTGAAAATTTAACAGTGTGTTATTAGCAAATACATATGTAGTTTGGGATGTGAGATTTGATGCACAAAATATGCTGTTGCGTGCAATAATGTATAGATTTTGTAATCTGTTGGTGTAATGGATATTATGACATGGTGTAAGTAGGTTATGCACATAAAGTGCACTATTGTGTATCCCTATTGTTAACGGATGTGAGATTTAGTATAAAAATGTACTTCAACGTGAAACTTTACTTAATTTAACTTCTCGGATTTGGCTTTATTGTCTGTCGTGTCGGTTATGAGTAAATTTGCAGTGCAATTGAAAATCACCAGTTGCCACAAAACATCACTCTTATGAAGCTTATCCGTCTGATTTCTCTTGTAGTATTATGTGCCGCTTTCGGTGCAAACACTGCTGATGCAAAAAAGCCTCACCTCCCTGTCAAGCATCAGGTACCGGCTGTAGTAAATCAGCAGGTGGATGAGGAGGAGCAGATGACTTTCATGGAGAAAGCGATGGATTCGGCTCGTGATTTTTCACCTTTCTCTCTCAAACCTCTTATTGACCCCTCGCAGTTTATCGGCAATGCGCTCGCCGGAAAGATGGTTGACTACGCTGCCAAGTTCCTCGGCACACGTTACCGCCTCGGTGCCACCGGACCCCACGCTTTTGACTGCTCCGGTTTCACAGGTTGGATCTACCGCAAGTTCGGCATGAATCTTGAGCGTACATCGCGCAGCCAGTACACTCAGGGTAAGCGTGTGGATATTGATGAGCTTCAGCCCGGTGACCTTCTTTTCTTCAGCTCTCGCAGCAGCGGCCGTCGCAATGTAGGACACGTGGCTATGGTGGTGTCTGTGGATAAGGCCAATGGCACATGTGAGTTTATACATGCTTCGACTCGTAAGGGCGTTACATACCAGTCATTCCCTGACAATGCTTACTACAGCCGTCATTTCCTCGGTGCGCGTCGCATGCTCGGCACATCGGTATCGGCCGGCATCGTCTCTGATGACATGGGTATCTGATTGAGCCCCTGGGCTTGAGGAAACCTTTCCGACAGCCTGTTTTAGTTTAAAAAATCATTTCTGTTAATAGTGACAAGCGGTGTCATCTGCCTTATATGGCCGATGACACCGTGTTTTTATATCCTTGCCCGGGCATGATATACACAAGTAATAGGCGACATGCCATGGCGCAATGCCACTAACTTAAGGAGTCCCGAAGGGACGGATTCATGCTAAACCGTTGATGAGTAATGGCGTAGCCATGACGAGTCTACGGGTATCCAAAGGATGCACACATTGTAGTAGGCATGTCCCTACTACGATGGGTGCATTCCTTAAGTGAACAGCATTGGGACATGCCATGGCATGTCTGCTAACGTAATACCCCCTCATTAGCATGTCTTCTAATGCAGCCTCCTGATTTGCAAAGCTTTAGGCGACATGCCATGGCATGTCCCTACTGCATAACAACGCCATTCAAGCATTAAAGACTCCTTAAGTTAGCGACATTGTGTCATGGTGTGTCGCATAAAGCCATGCTGATGAGGGATGGTTACGTCGGCAGACATGGAAATCCCGGAGATACTGCAAATTTTATTGCAGTATCTCCGGGACTGGTTAGTGGCATGTCCATGCAATCATGAGCCTTTAAGCTGGTGGCATTGCATTTTTCCGGCTGATGTTACGTTTCTTTTGAATTGATGGTTATGAGGGAGGTGCCGGATGACCGGGTGCATGTCAACGGTTTTTGTAGTCTTTGAGCTGCGTCTGGAGGCGCTGGCGTGCGAAGTAGATACGGCTTTTGACGGTGCCGAGGGGGAGGTTCATCTTTTCGGCGATTTCGCTGTATTTGTAGCCGGCTACGTGCATCGAAAACGGCACACGGTATTCATCGCCGAAAGAGTTGATGGCTGCGTTGATTTCACCTACTGCGTATGAGCCGTCAGGTGATGCACAACCGGAGTCCTGGGCCATGTCGAGGTGATAGAGATCTTCGGATTTGTCGATGATTGTCTCCGAGCGCACCATGCGGCGGTATTTGTTGATGAATATGTTGCGCATTATGGTGAAAACCCATCCCTTGAAGTTTGTGTTGTCCATGTACTTATTCTCGTTGTCAAGTGCTTTCAGGGTTGTGTCCTGAAGCAGATCGTATGCATCGTCGCGGTTTGAGGTGAGGATGTAAGCGAAGTTGAGCAGATTGCCTTGCAGCTCAACCAGCTGGCGTTCGAACTTAGGTGTACTCATAGTGTCGCTGTTTTTGAAGTAATTAAGTAATTAAGAATCAATCTCAATAAGAATAGCCTTGATGCGGAGAATTTTTAGAGACTATTACATACATCTCAGGCAGTGTTCAAAGTTGAATATATACAAATTTAGCATTAAGATTTGGTTTGAAAAAATCATTGACGCATTATTAATCTAAACTTCCTTAATTTAACCAAATTTATGCTTAACTTGCATATAATCAATGATTTACTTCGTAACAAACATGTATCTGACATGTTACAAAAATGTAACAAAATGAACATTTTTGTTTGAAACTCTATTGTAGTAATCAAATAAACATGAAAAAGTGTAAATTTGCATATCTTTAAAGAAGTACACAACATATACTATACAGCGTTAATACAGCACTGATGGAAATCTCAAAGCAAGAATTGCTGGACCGACGGTATCTGCGCATGGCGACGATATGGGCCGAAAACTCCTATTGCGTGCGCCGTCAGGTAGGTGCGCTTCTGGTCAAGGATGACATGATTATTTCTGATGGATATAACGGAACTCCTTCGGGGTTTGAGAATATCTGTGAAGACGAAGCCGGACTGACGAAGCCCTACGTGCTCCATGCCGAGGCCAATGCCATAACGAAGGTGGCGCGCAGCAATAACTCGTCGCAGGATTCCACTCTATATGTCACTGCCTCTCCGTGTATGGAGTGCAGCAAGTTGATAATACAGTCAGGTATAAAGAGGGTGGTGTTCCATGACCTTTACCGTATCACTGACGGGCTTGACCTGATGCGTCAGGTTGGCATAGAGATAGTGCACATAGCCGATCTGTAGAAAACCCACTCGTTACAATGAACAATAGATTGAAGAATCCGGCAGTATGGATTCCGTTGACTGTCGCCCTGGCATTTGTCGGCGGCATGCTTTCCACCAAGGGATTGTTTGTGCAAGACCGGTCTGCGTCCGGCAACAATAAGCTTAACACTCTGCTCAACATAATCGGACATGAGTATGTCGATGCGGTCGATACCGACTCGCTGATGGAGACGATGTATCCGCAGCTGCTGTCGGGTCTTGACCCTCACTCGGTGTATATCAAGGCCGAGGATCTGGAGGCTGTCAATAGCGAGCTGGAGGGGTCGTTCAGTGGCATAGGCATTACCTTCAATATGCTCAACGACTCTATAAATGTGCTTGAGGTGCTGTCGGGCGGACCGTCGGAGAAGGTCGGATTGCTGGCCGGCGACAGGATTGTGACGATTAATGATTCGGTGGTGGCCGGCAAGAAATGGTCCAATGAGAAAGTCATGTCGTGGCTGCGTGGCGAGTCTGGTACGAAGGTGAGGCTCGGTATCCGGCGCTCGACTTCTCCCGAACTCCTGCCGTTTGAGGTGACACGAGGACCGATTCCGGTGACCTCCATTGATGCGTCATATCTGATTGATGATGAGACCGGATATATCCGTGTCAATAAATTCGGACGTACTACCTACGATGAATTTTATACCGACATGGTGAAGCTGCGTGATGCCGGAGCCAAGAGATATGTGGTGGACTTGCGTGGCAACGGCGGAGGATTCATGGAGATGGCCGTGATGATGGCCAACGAGTTTCTGCCGGCCGGACAGCTGATAGTAGCCACTCACGGACGCGACGAATCGGCTGAATCCACGGCGGTGAGCGATGGCGGCGGTACATTCCAGAATGCTGAGTTGACGGTGCTTATAGATGAGTTTTCGGCGAGTGCGAGCGAGATTTTTGCCGGAGCCATACAGGACCATGACCGCGGACTCGTGGTAGGCCGAAGGTCGTTTGGCAAGGCTCTGGTGCAGCGGCAGATGGAGCTTCCTGACGGAAGTGCGGTGCGACTGACCATTGCGCGTTATTACACGCCGTCGGGCCGATGCATCCAGAAGACATATACCCATGGCGAAAATCTGGATTACGCCCATGAGATTGTCGACCGTTATAATTCAGGCGAGATATTTAACGGCGACAGCATCAAGCACGATGACAGCATGATATTCAAGACCGACGCCGGGCGCGTGGTCTACGGTGGCGGAGGTATCATGCCCGACATATTTGTGCCTAACGACACGGCTGAAATAACGTCATATTATCTTAACGTGCTGAACAAAGGCCTCTTGCAGAAATTCTCCTTTGATTTCACCGACCGTCACCGTGCTGAGCTTAAGAACGCCGGTTCGGTCAATGCGATGCTCAAGGTGCTGCCCCCTGATGAGGAGCTGCTTGTGGAATTTGTCGATTATGCGAAATCCAACGGTGTGCCTGCCCGCTGGTATTACATAAACATTTCGCGCAAGCTGATTGTTAAAGACTTGAAAGCCTTGATAGCCCGGGATGTGTTCGGGACATCGGCTTTCTATAAAGTTAACAATCTGACTGATCCAACCGTGGTCAGGGCGTTACAGGAAATGCGCCGGGGTGCCACAAGATTTCCTGTCGGAGTATCTAAAGCCAAACCTACCGCTCATCTTCTGTGGCCTGAAGCTAATTATAGGATGATTCCATGGACAAACAAACTGTACGCAGTAAGATAAGGGCTACAAAGGCTCTCCTTACAGCTTCTGAAAAGAAAGCAGCAGCCGATAGCGTCTGGGCGATGCTTGAGAATACGGCCGCATTTATGATGTCCGATCATATACTGATGTATCATTCTCTTGCCGATGAGCTTGATACACATGGTCTGCTCAAAAAATGGTGCCGCTCGAAACGTTTTTATCTCCCTCGCGTCAATGGTGTCAATCTTGACATACTCCCGTTTGATCCGGATACTCTGGAGGAGGGCGCATATCATATTATGGAGCCGTCAGGCAGCGAGACCACTCCGCTATCGACCATTGAGATGATAATAGTGCCGGCTGTGGCTTATGATGTCCGTGGTAACCGTGTCGGTCGCGGCAAAGGTTTTTATGACCGTTTGCTCGCGGATGCCAAGGCTATGAAAGTAGGTGTAGGGTACGACTTCCAGGTAGTCGACGAAATCGACGCCGAACCCCATGATGTGGGCGTCGATGTGGTCATAACCGAATCCCGGTGTCTGCGCATCACACCCAAAAGCCGCAAATTCTGACGTGTAACCATACATTTCTGTGTCCTATATATAAATTATAGGAGTCATAGGAATAAAAATGGCATAAATATTTGGCGTGAATCAAATATAATCATTATATTTGCAGTGTCCAAAGCGGATGCCTGTCTTGCAGAGGCGTCCGGCATTTAAGGGGTATTAGCTCATCTGGCTAGAGCGCGACACTGGCAGTGTCGAGGTGAGCGGTTCGAGTCCGCTATACTCCACTTCTCCTTCTCTCCATTATCCCCCTGATTTTTATGGTATAGAAAATTTGCATCCGGCTCATCAGAGCGGATGGATGCCATAATTATGTGATTGCGGTACGCAACCTTCCCCTCCACTTAATAATTTATTTTATTCCTGATTCTCTCTTTTAGGATAAATCCCTCTGTGTCGCACTTCGATTCAGCTTCATGGTTAAGCTGCCTGCGGCAAGAACTCTGAGGAGGAACTCCCACCCATCTATATTCCGAACACACCCTTAATTTATATCCGAACACACCCTTAATTTATATATGTATAATATTGCTGATCTTAATGCGATGCCCGATGATGAACTCATCAAAGTCGCTGAAACCATGGGAATGAAAAAGGTTGACCTCTCTAACAAGGACGAGGTCATCTATGGAATCCTTGACCAACAAGCCATCAATCATGCTACTTCTGCCACCGAGCGCAGCCAGCGTCAGTCTCGCGAGCCGAAGCAAAAGAATAATGTAACTGATGAATCCGCCGCCCAGGATGCTCCGCGCAAACGCGGACGCAAACCGAAATCGGCAGTCGCTCAGCAGCCGGCCGACGGTGCGGATGCTGTAGCTGCGGCGTCTCCTGTTGCCGAATCGGCCTCAGAGGATGCTATGGCAGGTGCCGATGTCGTTGCAGAGGCTCCTGTTGCTCCGATGCCGCGTAAGCGCGGACGCAAGTCCAACGCCCAGAAAGCGGCTGAGGCGGCTGAAGCTGCCCGGCTTGCTGCAGAGCAGGCCAAGATGTCGCAGGACATGGCTTCCGACCAGGCACCTGATATGCCGGCTGATATGGCTTCAGGCGATATGCTCCCGATGCTTGAGGCTCCGGCAGCTGCAAGCGCTTCGCAAGTTCAGCAGCCCAAAATGGTGTTTACTCCGCGCCGCAATGCCGCTCCACAGGGCGAGCCCTCCGACAATGAGCCGCAGCAGCCGGCTGCACCCAAGGTGTTCACTCCCCGTCAGGGTGGCAATCAGGAGCAGGGCAATGATGCTGCAAGTTCGCTTGTGAGCTTCTTCCCTGCGGTTTCAGGCCGCAGTTTCATGCCTTGTCAGCAGCGTGACCGCAATGGTCAGCAGCCGGCCAAGGAACAGAACCAGCCTCAGAATGTCAAGATGGCTCCCGTGGTCATAGCAGAGCCGGGTCAGAAGATACCTAATCAGCCTAACCAGCCCCAGGGTAAGGGTAAGAAGAACAAAAACAACCGCATGCAGCAGGTCAAGGATACACCCTATGACTTTGCTGACCTCATAGAGACCACCGGCGTGTTGGAGATAGTGCCTGAAGGCCACGGTTTCCTCCGTTCCAGCGACTATAACTATATGCCGTCGCCCGACGATGTGCTCGTCAGCCAGCAGCAGCTTAAGCAGTACGCGCTCAAGAGCGGCGATGTGGTGGAGGCTACCATACGTCCTCCCAAAGAAGGTGAGAAGTATTTCCCCCTGACCGGCGTGAAGCGTATCAATGGCCGCACACCGGAGTTTATACGTGACAGGGTGAATTTCGAGCATCTCACACCTCTTTTCCCTAATGAGAAGTTTGATTTGACTTCCGGCCGCTCAAGCAATATATCTACCCGTGTCGTTGACATGTTCTCTCCGATAGGCAAGGGTCAGCGCGGCCTGATAGTGGCACCGCCCAAGACCGGTAAGACCATCCTCCTTAAGGACATCGCCAATGCGATAGCCGAAAACCACCCCGAGACATATATAATGATTCTCCTCATTGACGAACGCCCCGAGGAGGTCACCGACATGCGTCGCAGTGTCAATGCCGAGGTGATTGCATCTACTTTCGATGAGCCGGCTGACCATCATGTGCGCATTGCCGGCATCGTGCTTGACAAGGCCAAGCGTATGGTTGAGTGCGGCCACGATGTGGTGATTCTGCTTGACTCGATTACACGTCTGGCCCGTGCTTACAACACATGTGCTCCGGCTTCGGGCAAGATTCTGTCGGGTGGCGTGGATGCCAATGCTCTCCAGAAACCCAAACGTTTCTTCGGCGCAGCCCGTAATATCGAAAACGGAGGCTCGTTGACCATTATCGCCACCGCCCTGACCGAGACAAGCTCAAAGATGGACGAGGTGATATTCGAGGAGTTCAAGGGTACTGGCAACATGGAGTTGCAGCTTGACCGCAAGCTCAGCAACAAGCGTATATTCCCGGCTGTCGACATCATGGCTTCGAGCACTCGCCGTGACGACCTGTTGCTCCGCACCGAGACCCTTAACCGCATGTGGATTCTGCGCCGCTTCCTCAGTGACCGCAACAGCATAGAATCCATGGAGTTCATCAAGGACCGTATGGAACGCACCTCCGACAACGACGAACTGTTGCGCACCATGGGTGACTGATAGCCATAACGCTGCATCCTGACATCGTATCAATCATTTTTATCTTGCCATGCGAAACGGAAAACTGTATTTTAAGTATGGCACCATGGGGTCTGCAAAGACCGCCATGCTGCTGACTACTGCCTATAATTTTGAGGAACGAGGCATGGACTATCTGTGTCTTAAACCTGTCATAGATACGCGCGACGAGCGTAATGTCATACGTTCGCGTATAGGCATCGAGCGCGAGTGCATGTGGATCTATCCCGAGACCAATCTCTATGACCTTTTGCGGCAGGTTTTCCGTGACCGAGGCCGGATTATCGAGTGGATACTGATTGACGAGGCTCAGTTCATTGTCGCTAATCAGATTGACCAGCTGGCACGTATCGTTGACGATTATGGCGTGAATGTCATGTGTTACGGACTCCGTACCGATTTCCAGAGCCATCTGTTTGAAGGCTCGCGGAGATTGTTTGAGATTGCCGATTCCATAGAGGAGATCAAGAGCACATGTAATTGCGGACGCAAGACCATCATCAATGCGCGATTTGACGCCAATGGCGATTTCGTGGAGGAAGGCCCCAAAGTGGAAATCGGTGGCGATGAGCGTTACATGGCTGTATGCCGCAAGTGCTGGCGCAACAAGCGCATCGAACAGGCCGAGAGGGCCATGTTGCCGCTTGAAAATCTTGATGGCGATAGTTCTGACCGTGCGGCGGCCCTTGATGCGGCCCTGAATCATCAGGATTATTGATGCAGTTATTTTTCACTGTCGTGTTAAACCATCGTAGGCTTTAATTTGTCTATAATTTAAATCTGACTGAAATTTAAATTCATCACGATGAGAAAAATAGCTACATTATTAGTTGTGTTGGCGGCACTTATTGGTGCTGTCAACGGTTCGGCGGCTACCGGTTTTCAGGATGAGACGCTCCAATACAAGGTTATGTATAAGTGGGGATTCATTTCTAAGGTCGCAGGTTACGCTACTCTGCATCTTGAGACATCGCCCACGGTCTATGAAGCTGTCCTCACGGCCCGTTCGGCCAAATGGGCTGACAGAATATATGCGTTGAGAGATACTCTCTACACTACCATGTCGCCTAAGACCATGTTGCCTGACAATTATGTGTATATAGCCCATGAAAACGGCACATATAAGCATGACCAGGTGAAATTCAGCCATGTAGGTGACCAGTTTACAGGTATAGCCACCCGAAAATACCGCAATAAGAAAGGCGAGTGGAGCGAGGAAAGCAAGACCTTGACAGCCACAGGCCCGTCGGTGGATTTGCTGAGCATGTTCTTTTATGTGAGAGCCATTGACTTCCCGCGTATGAAAATCGGCTCGTCTGTCAAGCTCAACTGTTTCTCCGGTAAGAAAACTGAGGTATTGACTGTCACATATAACGGAACTCAGAAGATTACCGTCAATGACAAGGAATACCTTGCTTATTATGTCGGCTTCACATTCACGCGCAACGGTCAGAAGTCATCGGCTCCGATTTATGCCTGGATTACTGCCAACAGCCAGCGACTGCCTCTGCAAGTCGAGGGACAGCTGCCTGTAGGCAAGATCAGATGTATGCTCGCTGATTGAAATCACGGCGTTGAGCCACAAAATAATCTTGGTAGGGCAAAAAAAATCGCAAAGATTTTGGATTTGTTAAAAATAGTCGTACCTTTGCATCGCTTTACCAAAGAAACGGGCGCTTAGCTCAGCTGGTTCAGAGCGTCTGCCTTACAAGCAGAGGGTCGGGGG
>ERZ1027217.331-NODE-331-length-21891-cov-11.420819_pt1 | contig 21891 bp, 17 predicted proteins | sample MGYA00519268_ERZ1027217 | MGnify/ENA primary metagenome ERZ1027217 (study PRJEB26926, sample SAMN06164537) | human gut metagenome | biome: ENVO:00009003; feature: ENVO:2100002; material: ENVO:00002003 | host: Homo sapiens | place: USA | collected 2012 ...
TTTTGTGGTATTTATAATCATATTACGCCAGATTTTGGGATTTTATAGCTTAAGGCATGTCCCTACTACATAATCAAGCATCAACGACTGTTTAAGTTCGTGACATTGCCGCGTGGCGGCTCCCGGCCTGACGAGGGGATACGTGGATATGGCGAGCAGGGACACAACGGCCTGTGCGTTGTGTCCCTGCTGTAGGGTTTGGTTTTTCCCCGAATTGTAGGGCTGTACCCTGGTACAGCCGATACACACGGACTGATTATCAGCGTGGTGGCGGATGCACCGGGGTGCATCCCTACAATTTTGGGTGGCTTACGGTCAGAAGAGGACGTTCATACCGAAGTTGACGCTGGCGTTGCTGGAGAGGGGGACGCCGTCTTTGGTCAGTTTGCCGAGCGTATGGTCCATGCCCACGAAGAGGTTGAAGCCAGTCACATGGAGGTTGGCGAGCCATCCGAATCCGCAGCCGTAGGAGCCGACGGCCATATTGGCCGTGGCCGAGAAGATTTTCACCGGAGCCACATTGGCCGACAGGCGGAAATCGGTCCAGCTGTAGGCACCCTGGATTTTGGTGGTGTTCATCAGGCCGAATGTCAGATTGCGGTAGACAGGGAGGGTGTATTGTCCGGCGAAATTGAGTGTCGCCGCCAGCATGGTGGTGCGTCCTCCGCGGTCACCCATGTCATCAAGCTCATATATGGCCGAGAAGTCGTTGCGCAGCTTCTTCCACTCGTTGTCGAAGCTGTTTGTGGCGTCATTGTCGGCATTGAATGCGTAGCGGTCGGTGTAGAAGTGGCGTTCGCCGTTGGTCGAGGCCACCATATTGTTGCCCCAGTGGATGAATCCGAAGTCGAGCACCGACGCGCTGAACTGCCAGTCACGGTTGAGGGTAAACACGGCTCCGAGGTCTAAGGCCATACCGAAACCGTTGAGTCCGGTGCCGTCGACATCCATGCCGCTGACATAGCGGTGACGGGTGTCATCGTTGACCTCGGTCTTATATGTGAGTCCCTTGACGCTTGACTGCAACTCGGCATCGGCCACGACTGACCAGTTGTCGACCCCGAGGTCCAGACGAGCCTGCTTGAACTTGGCATCCATATTGGCACCTCCGAGGAGGAATTTGAGCGTACCGCCCACGCGCCACTGCTTGTTGATGTCACGCGAGTGGCCGAATGCTATCTCGGCGAAAGCGTCGGCGTGAGCCCCTATGTCGTGGATGTCGTAGCTGCGGTTGGCCACACCCTCCTTGAGCAGACTGAAGAGTTCACGCGGCACACGAAGAGCGGCATTGGCGCGTGCGCCGATGGTCACCGTGTTGTAGCCCCCCCACGCCTTGAAGCCGCCGGCGAGCAGCGTCACGTTGACATCGGTGCTCAGGCGGTTGTTGTCGCCGATGTTGTCCATCAGTTCGGCCACGGTGACGCCGGGATTCATAAAGGTGGTGGTGCGTCCGTTGACGTTGTAAAACACGTCAGACACATGAAGATTGCCGCGAGCGGCCACATTGAGGTTGCCTATGGCCGGCACTGCCACAAAACGTGTGGAATCGTTGCCTATGGCCGGATTCATGCGGTAGCGGTACATGTATCCGTCGAGGAAGTAGCCTGACTGGGTATGCTGGGCGACAGCCGCGGGGACAGCCACGGCCACAAGAGCCACCCCTGCAATAATATGCTTGATATTAAGTAGTCTCATGATTTAAGTATGTGATTTAAGGGGTGGATGTCAGAGAGTGGTGTTGTAATAGCCTGAAACCTTGGGGCGGATGGAGCTGAGGTGGATTGACTGTGAAGGCTTGAGTACCTCGGCATTGCTGCCCGGACGGGCAGTGGCCGTAAACTCTATGCCGTCAAGGTCACGGACCTCGCCGGTGATTCTGATAGTCACCGGATAGCCTTTGGCTCCGGCAGGTACGTCGGCTCCCACTATGTCTACATTGTTGATGCGTTTACCCTCGGGGTTGATGGGATAGCCTGTGAAATCAAGCGAGAACGGCAGGTCGGAGTCAACCACTGCGGTCACTACGAGGGTCTGCACGGTGATGTTCTTCACATCGTCGTCGCTCCAGCCGTCTATGCGGTCAGTGTAGACGATGCGCGAGCCGGCGGCCAGTTCGATGGGCGCATAGAAAGTGTAGTTGCCGCTGACAGGGCCGAGGTCGCGTCCGATGGGCAGGTCGGTGGCAGGCTTGTCGTCAACACACGGACTGATAAGGTCAATGGCGAGCGAGCCGGGGAGGCCGCCGTCGGGCATATCTTCGCCAGGCGAAAGTATGTTGGACAGAGCGGGATATGCTACATGGTGCGAGCCGGGATACTCGGAGTAGTAGGCCGAGGGTTCCGAGGGCGAGAGGCAGTAGTTGACCGGCTGGGCGTCAGCGATTATCTCAAACGGCGCCGGCAGGGGGAAGTCAAGCGTGGGCTTGCCATCGCGCTGCGCCTTGATGTCGAGGCCGGTCTGGGCAGTAGTGCCGTAGGCACCTACAGGATTGGTGATGCGGAGATAGAGCTGCGGATTGGCCAGACGTATGTCAGTGCCCTTGTCAGAGAGCACATCCGGGAGGTTGGTCAGGTCGACAGAGGGAATGTTGATACCCGATACGGTGTAGCTGATGCGGCCTGTCACAGTATTGATGGCAAGCTCGGAGAGGGCGAAATCGGTGCGGAAAGTGCACGATGAGGGGAGCAGCGAATAGTCGGTGATGCTGAGGTCAGCAGGGGTGATGACCAGATCGCCGCCGGCGATGCCGAGGTCGTCGGCAAACAGCATGGTATGGGCACCGTAGTTATATACGGCCCCGGCCTCGCTGATGTTGAGACGGCTGGCTGTGACCACCACCTCATACGATGAGCCCTGCGCCTTGCAGTCACGCAGCGCAAGCAGACCGGTATCCTTGTCATAATTACCGTCGGCAGTCACCCCGTAGAGGCCCTTGGGGAGCTGGAGCACCACGTCGCGCAGACCCATGCTCTTGAGTACGCCGTCGCCGAAGCCGCCGACAGTCAGCTTGATGGTGATGGTGAGATCGGTACCCACCTCTGTGATTGACAGCAGGTCAGCCGATATTTCGGAGGCATGCATGCTGAAGTGCGACGGGTCGCTTTCAAGCGGCAGCTTCACCTCTCCGCCCTGAGCCAGCGTCTGGGCGGCTCCCGTCAGCATCATGTTGCGCACGCTGGGCGACATGGTGGGGCGGTTGAGCGTCACGGCATTGATTTTGACCGGGTCGGTGGTGAACGTATTGTTTTCGATGACGGCATACACACCGTCCACTTCCTGGATGCGGTCACCCTCCTCTATGTCAAAAATGCTCTTGAGGGTGATTTTGTCGATGTTGACCGGCACTACAAGGTCATTGACCCGGATCTGCACATCCTTGTCGAGATCCGACAGGTCATACTTGTCATCGGTACATCCCGAAGCCAGCAACGCGGCACAAGAGATTCCGATGACCGATTTTAAGGTTGGTTTCATAATGTGAAATATTTGATTGGTTTGATTTGTCATTACGCATGATTTTGCCGGGATACACATGTGGCGATGCACACGGCAAATTTATTTTCCACCTTACAAATTTACTAAAAATTCATTAACTACACTAAATAAAATCAAATTTTACCCCTCCATATTGTTAAATTTTGTTATTTTAACCGTTTTTTTGTGTGTCGGCATGTGTGGCGAAACCTCTCCGAGGTTTATCTGTGTGTGGGGAATGCCTCCCACGCACCGCTGCCGTCACTCAAGCATGTCTGCCAACCAAACGCAATTTATTGACAGACAACCTGTAGCAGGGACATGCCATGGCATGTCTGCTGACGCAACACTCTCATTAGCATGACTTTAGGCGACATGCCATGGCATGTCCCTACTACATAGGAACGCCATTCGAGCATTTACGCTTGTTTAATTAAACAGCATTGTGGCATGTCCCTTCTACATATGGGCGCCATTCAGGCATTAATAAACTGCTTAAGTTTGCGACATTGTGACGTGGTATTCCCCCTGCTCCATTTTTGCTTTTTCTATGGGGGGATGCGCAAAAGACCCCTTGATAATCGGAGATTATCAAGGGGTCGGGGGGGGGTGGTTGTCTTACCTGGATTCGAACCAAGACAGGCAGAACCAAAAACTGCAGTGCTACCATTACACCATAAGACAATCCTATGCGCTCAAGCTCTGACAAGAGAGCCTAAAGCTGTGGCAAAGTTACGCACAATGGCGCAAATATGCAATACCTTATAAGAATTATAAAACTTATACGACTTATAAGAATTATATCACCCTAATCAGGAAATAGTTCTTCTTGCCCTTCTGGACGAGGATGTACTTGTTCTGGAGGAGCATGTCGAGGGTGACGTCGGCGTAGATGTCGGATACTTTCTCCTTGTTGATGGAGAAACCGCCCTGCTGGGCCAGTTTGCGCAGCTCGCCCTTGGAGGGGAACACGGAAGCCTTGTCGACGAGCATGTCGGCGATTTTGAGACCGTTTTCGATGTCGGTGCGCTGCACCTCAAACTGGGGCACACCTTCAAACACCTCCAAGAGGATGCTTTCGGGAGTGTTGCGGAGGGTCTCGCCGGCGTGGTTGCTGAAGAGTATCTGCGAAGCCTCCACGGCAGCCTGCCAATCGGCCTCGGAGTGTACCATGGTGGTGATTTCCTTGGCGAGGCGGTGCTGGAGGGGACGCTTGCCCGGGTCCTGCTGCTGCTCGGCCACGAGGGCTTCGATTTCCTCGCGCGGCAGTTCGGTGAAAATCTTGATGTATTTCTCGGCGTCGGCGTCGCTGACGTTGAGCCAGAACTGGTAGAACTTGTAGGGCGAGGTGTAACGCGGGTCAAGCCATACGTTGCCGCTCTCGGTCTTGCCGAATTTGCCGCCGTCGGCCTTGGTAATCAGGGGGCATGTCAGGGCGTATGCCTCGCCTCCGGTGGTGCGGCGGATGAGTTCGGTGCCGGTGGTGATGTTGCCCCACTGGTCGCTGCCTCCGAGCTGGAGCTTGCAGCCGTAGTTGTTGTAGAGGTTGAGGAAGTCGTAGCCCTGGACGAGCTGATATGAAAATTCGGTGAACGACATGCCCTGCTGGCTCTCGCCCGAGAGGCGTTTCTTCACTGAGTCCTTGGCCATCATGTAGTTGACGGTGATATGCTTGCCGATGTCACGGATGAAGTCGAGAAATGAGAAATTCTTCATCCAGTCATAGTTGTTGACCATGATGGCGGCGTTGGGGGCATCGCTCTCGAAGTCAAGAAACTTCGCGAGCTGCTTCTTGATGGCCTCCTGGTTGTGGCGCAGGGTCTCCTCGTCAAGCAGCTTGCGCTCCTGGCTCTTCATGGAGGGGTCGCCTATCATGCCGGTGGCACCTCCGACGAGCGCGATAGGTCTGTGGCCCGAACGCTGGAAGTGCTTCAGAATCATTACGCCCACGAGGTGGCCGATATGGAGGCTGTCAGCCGTGGGGTCGATGCCGAGGTAGGCGGTGGTCATCTCCTTCTTGAGCTGTTCTTCGGTGCCGGGCATCATCTGGTGTATCATGCCTCGCCACTGGAGTTCTTCGACGAAATTCATTGTGCTGTTGGGTGATGTGTATGGTTGTTGTTGTTGTGTTGTAGTTGTAATAGCAGTCCTGTGGGCTTACGCGGCGTCACTTCTCGCGCATGTACACGTTGATGGGCGTGCCCGAGTAGTCCCAGTTTTCGCGTATCTTGTTTTCGAGATAGCGGCGGTAAGGCTCCTTGACCCACTGCGGCAGGTTGCAGAAGAATATGAATGTAGGCACGGGCGAGCCCTTGAGCATGGTGACATACTTGATTTTGACATATTTGCCCTTGTTGGCAGGAGGCGGATATGCCGCGATGGCCTCGAGCATGACGGTGTTGAGCTGCGACGTGGGCACCACCCGCTTGCGGTTTTTGTAGACATCCACGGCAGTCTGGAGCACCTTGAATATGCGCTGCTTGGTGAGCGCGGAGGTGAATATGATGGGGAAGTCGACAAACGGAGCGAAGCGGTCACGTATCGAAGCCTCGAAATGCTTGATGGCCTCCTGCGACTTGTCTTCCACGAGGTCCCACTTGTTGACGCACACCACCAGCCCCTTCTTGTTGCGCTGGATGAGCGAGAATATGTTGGCGTCCTGGGCTTCTATGCCTCGCGTGGCGTCAATCATGAGGATGCAGACGTCGGAGGCCTCTATGGCGCGGATGCTGCGGATGACCGAGTAGTACTCGATGTCCTCGTTGACCTTGTTTTTCTTGCGGATGCCGGCGGTGTCGACGAGATAGAAGTCGAAGCCGTATTTGTTGTAGCGAGTATAGATGCTGTCACGTGTGGTGCCGGCGATATTGGTGACGATGTTGCGGTCCTCGCCTATGAAGGCGTTGATGAGCGACGATTTGCCGGCGTTGGGGCGGCCCACGATGGCAAACTTGGGTATGTCGTCAAGCTGCTCCTCGGCGTCCTCGTCAGGTTCGGGCAGCTCCTTGACCACCTCATCGAGGAGGTCGCCGGTGCCGAATCCGCTCATGGCCGATATGGGATACGGGTCGCCGAGACCGAGGCTGTAAAATTCAGGGACATTGTAGAGCCAGTCGTTGCTGTCGACTTTGTTGGCCACGAGAATCACCGGCTTGCGGGCCTTGCGTAGGATTTCGGCGATGTGGTCGTCAAGGTCGGTGACTCCGTTCATGGCATCGACCACGAAGAGGATTTCGTCGGCCTGCTCTATGGCGAGAGCCACCTGCTTGTTGATTTCCTCCTCGAATATGTCTTCGCTGTTGACCACCCAGCCGCCGGTGTCGATAATCGAAAATTCACGTCCGTTCCAGTCCACCTTGCCATACTGGCGGTCACGGGTGGTGCCGGCAGTCTCGTCCACGATGGCCGTGCGTGACTGCGTCAGGCGGTTAAAGAGCGTCGATTTGCCTACATTGGGGCGGCCGACTATGGCTATCATCTGTCCCATAAATAGATAGAATATTGTTGTGAGATGAATGTCGCAGTTACCGTTGACATCATTATTGTCCCTACTGCATCAGAGGAAGTGTCAAATGGACAGCACCTCTGTTGTGAAATGCAAAGTTAGTGAAATTTTTCCGTGTAATCACTCTATGTAGCCGAATGCGCGGAGCTTGTTGTCACGGTTACGCCAGTTGGGCTCCACTTTGACGAACAGCTCGAGATAGACGCGCTTGTCAAAGAAAGTCTCGATGTCCTTGCGCGCCTCGATGCCCACCTTCTTGATGCGCGAACCTCCGTGGCCTATGATGATGGCCTTCTGCGAGTCGCGCTCCACGTAGATGACGGCCATGATGTGGATGGCGGTCTCCTTCTCGTCAAATTTCTCAACGATGACCTCGGTGCTGTAGGGCACCTCCTTCTCGTAGTTGAGCAGAATCTTCTCGCGGATGATTTCGGTGACGAAGAAGCGTGCCGGCTTGTCGGTCAGGGCGTCCTTGCCGAAATACGGGGGCGAGTCGGGGAGCAGCTCCACGATGCGCTTCATCAGATTTTCCACATTGAAGTGGAGCTTGGCCGAGATGGGGAATATCTCGGCGTTGGGGAGCATCTGCTGCCAGCGAGCCACGATAGCCTCCAGATCGGCCTGTTCCTTGACGAGGTCTACCTTGTTGATGACGAGCAGTACAGGCACCGTCTCCTTGGCCACCTTGGCGAGGAAATCGGCGTTTTTGGTGGGGTCCTCCACCACGTCGGTGACGTAAAGGAGTATGTCGGCATCGGTCAGGGCGCCTTCGCTCGCCTCGAGCATGCTCTCCTGGAGCTTGTATTTGGGCGCGAGCACTCCGGGGGTGTCAGAGAATACTATCTGGTATTCGGGGGTGTTGAGAATGCCCATGATGCGGTGGCGCGTGGTCTGAGCCTTGGAAGTGATTATGCTGACGCGCTCGCCTACGAGGTCGTTCATCAGGGTTGACTTGCCGACGTTGGGGTTACCGACTATGTTGACGAAGCCGGCTTTGTGTTCTTGTGCCATATCTGTTTGCTTTTAAATTTTGCATTTATACTTATAACAACAAAGATAGCACCTTAAAAGATGCTATCTTATGCTTAAATTTCATTGAAGGCGCAGCCAGACGGCTCTGTATCGCCAACTTTTGCCGAACCCCGGAGGGATGCACACATCGCAGTAGGGACATGCCACAATGCTGTTCACTTAAGGAATGCACACATCGTAGTAGGGACATGCCATGGCATGTCTGCTGACGCAACGCCCCTCATTAGCTTGGCATCAGGTGACATGCCATGGCATGTCCCTACCACTCCTTAATGCGGCAATGTTTTATGGTGCAACCCTACAATTTGGCGACGGAAATGCGATGGGGTCAGATGTCCCAGACCACGTAGAGAGCGCCCCATGTGAAGCCGGCACCGAAGGCGGTCAGAATCATCTTGTCGCCGGGCTTGAGGGTGTTCTTGTACTCGTCGATGCAGAGGGGTATGGATGCTGCGCTGGTGTTGCCGAACTTCTGTATGTTGACAAGGACCTTGGAGCTGTCTATGCCGGCACGGTCGGCCACAGCCTCGATGATGCGCAGGTTGGCCTGATGGGGTATGAACCAGTCGACTGACTCCATGGTGAGGCCGTTGCGTTCGGCCACATCGAGCGAGCTTGTGAGCATGTCGGTGACGGCGTGCTTGTAGACCTGACGGCCTTCCTGATATACGTAGTGGTCACCGGCATCCACGGTCTCATGGGTGGCAGGGTGCACCGAGCCACCGGCCTTCATCAGCAGGTGGGGCAGTCCCTCGCCGTTGACGTGGAACACGCCGTCCATGATGCCCACGGGCTTATCGGTAGGCTCAATCAGCATGCAGGCTGCGGCGTCGCCGAAGAGCGGGCATGTGGAGCGGTCGGTGTAGTTGGTCATAGATGACATCTTCTCGGCAGCCACGACCACCACCTTGCGGCGCAGTCCCGACTTGACGTAGGCAGCGGCATCCTGGAGGGCCACGAGGAATCCGGCGCAAGCGGCCTGGATGTCGTAGGCATATGAGTTCACAAGGCCGCAATCATGGGCTATGATGGAGCCGGTGGAGGGGAAACGGTAGTCAGGGTTGGATGTGGCGCATATCAGCAGGTCCACCTCCTCGGGCGAAGTGCCGGTGGATTCAAGCAGACGCTTAACAGCGATGGCACCCATATAGCTTGAGCCGGTGCCCTCCTTTTTCAGGATGCGGCGCTCCTTGATGCCGACACGTGTGGTGATCCACTCATCATTGGTATCGACCATCTTTGACAGCATCTCGTTGTCGAGAATGTCATCGGGGACGTAAGAGGCCACACCCGAAATTTTTGCGTAAACCATGATTCTTTGGTGTAATTGTCTGTTATAGGGTAGATAAATGCAAAGAGATGACTATCGCCCGTGAGGGGCGATAATCACAATCTGCAATGCTTCCTGCGCAAGATTGTTATTTGCACTGTAGAGACATGCGCGCGCATTGGTGTCAGCATGCCACAGAAGCGTCACGGCATCGCCTGGTGCAGACGAACGCCGTGTCAGCCGGATCAGACTGTCTCAGCCTTCTCGATTACGACTTTGCCGCGATAGTAGCCGCATACACCGCATACGGTGTGATATACGTGCCATGAACCGCAGTTGGGGCAGAGAGCCAATGTGGGGGCTACAGCCTTATCGTGGGTACGACGCTTAGCGGTACGTGTCTTTGATTGCTTTCGTTTAGGATGTGCCATTGTTGTTTATCTGTTTATGAGTTATATGTTTCTGTTGTGTCGGGTATGTATTCAGTCGTTGTCATCACCGCCGCCCTGCGAAGCGAGCCCTTTGAGGGCGTCCCAACGGGGGTCGGAGGGCGCGTCATCGTCAGGAGCCGCGTCCATCGAGTCCATCTCCTCCATGAGCGACTCATCGAGTTCGCCGTCCTCGGCCGATGGCGCGTGGACCTTGTGGCGGTGGAGCATGGCGTTCATCTCCTTGTTGCACTGTCCCGGGGCATGCACATGCTTGATGGGGATGGTCAGGGCCACAGTGTCGTAGAGCATATAGGCCACGTTGAGATAGTTCTCGCTCTCGGGTATCTCGAGCAGCGTGTCCGAATCGTCGCAATATGCGTCGCCGTACTTGACGCTGATGTCGTAGGTGGTGTCCACATCGTGGAGCATGGCATCAAGACAGCGGTCACAAAGCAGGGTGACGGTACCTGTGATATGGAAATGCAGGTCATATACGTCAGCCTTGTGGGTGACGGTCAGCTTCACGTCAAGGTCGGCCCCGTGGATGTCGGTGCTTTCCATGTTGACGAAAAACTGCTTGCCGAGATGATAGTCAAATGTCTGCGTACCCACAGGCATGGACTTCAGAGGCAGCTTGAATTCGGTGAACTTTCCCACGGCTTTAGTGATTGGAGATAAGTCTCTTAGGTGTGAGTTGAGAAAAACTGTGCAAAGTTAATGATTTTCCTGATATAAAACAAGCATTGCGAAAAATCACACGCCGACAGGGCTATAAGGCTTATAAGCCCTCATGACAGGCAGCATGCCACACCGCCTCGGAGAGCGACGGATGCGTATGGACCGCGGCAGCAAGGTCACGCACGGTCAGCGAGGAGCTCATGGCGGTGGCGACTTCCTGGATGAGGTCGGCGGCGTGTGCGCCGAGTATGTGGCAGCCGAGTATGGCTCCGCCGTTGTATTGGCTTATCAGCTTGACGAAGCCCTGTGTTTCGCCCATGGCGGCGGCTTTGCCGTTGGCGGCGTAGAGCGAACGGCTGACGCGGTAATGGAGTCCGCGCTCCCGGCACTGCTCCTCGGTCAGACCGGCCATGGCGGCCTCCGGCTCGGTGAACAGTGCGGAGGGGATGACGCTGAGGTTGACATCCTCGCCAAGCACACTGCGCCCTTGGGCTGATGCGGCATGGGCGAGCATGCAGCGGCCGTTGACGTCGCCGATGGCATAGATGTGTTCGCGTGATGTGCGGAAATCGTCATCGACCATGATAAATCCGCGATGGTCCACTTTGATGCCGGCCTCGGCGAGGCCCTCGGGCAGACAGGCTTTGCGCCCCACGGCCATGAGGACGGCTGAGGCGGCGAGCGACTGCGCTTTGCCCTTGGCTTCATAGGCCACCTCCACTGTGGAGCCGGCTGCCTCGGCTATGGATGTCACCCGGGCATCGGTGACAATCCTGATGCCGCGGCGCGACATCAGGCTGCGCAGACGCTTGGCCACGTCGCGGTCAAACGGCGGCAGTATCTCCTTGCAGAACTCCAGCACCGTGACCTCCACGCCGAAGGCGGCGAGGATGGAGGCGAACTCCATGCCGATGACTCCGCCGCCGATGACGGCGATGCTCGGTGGGAGCGTGTCAAGGGCAAGGAGGGTGTCGGAGGTCATCGCCAGATGCGCCCCCGGGATGGGGAGCAGCGAGGGTACGGAGCCTGTGGAGATGATGAGCCGGTCGGCCATGTACCGGTCCTCCCCTACCCACACCGACGGACCTGTGGAGGCGAGCCGCGCCGTGCCGCTGACTATCTCGACCTTGGAAAGCTCCATGGCCACGCCCTCCCGTAGTCCGCTGACCACTTGGCGCATACGTGCGGCGGCAGCGGCGAAGTCGGCCTTCCACTGCGATATCTCCACGCCGAATGCGGCGGCATCCTGCAGGGCAAGTATCCGAGAAGCTGACGCGCAGAGGGCTTTGGTGGGTATGCACCCACGGTTGAGGCACGTTCCGCCGAGGTCGGCTTTCTCTATAAGGGTGACTTTCAGCCCTTGACGCGCAGCCGCCGCAGCAGTCTCGTAGCCGCCGGGGCCCGCGCCGATGATTATGAGGTCGCTTCGTTTGATTGACATTTCAGCATTGAAATTTAGAGGGTGTTTGCGTATGGGATGACGTGGGAGCGCATCAAGTCAGTGACAGTTGTCGCCACTGGGCATAAGTGGTGACGGGGGTTATGGCGGCGGCGGTGTCGTCGGGATGGCTGACGGGGGTTTCGTGGGGGGCATTCTTGACCACCTCGGGGGTTTCCGCGGCCTCCCGGGCTATCTGCCTCATCGCGTCTATGAAGGCGTCGATGGTCTCGAGGCTCTCGGTTTCGGTCGGCTCTATCATCAGCGACTCGTGGAAGAGCAGAGGGAAGTAGATGGTGGGGGCATGGTAGCCCATGTCGAGCAGACGCTTGGCCACATGGAGGGTGGTTACGCCTGTGGACTTGTCGGCCAGACCGTCAAACACCATCTCGTGCTTGCACAGACCGTCGATGGGGAGACAGTAGACATCCTTTAGTCTCTCCTTTATATAATTGGCATTGAGGGTGGAAAATTTACCTACGGCCATCAGTCCGTCACTGCCGAGCGACAGAATGTAGGCGAGTGCACGGAGCTCCACGGCGAAGTTGCCGAGCCAGTGTGACACGCTGCCGAGCGAGGCAGGGCTGTCGGTCACCACGTCATAGGTGCCGTCAGGCTTGCGGACCACCCGGGGCATCGGGAGGAACTGCTGCAGACCGTCACGCACGCCTACAGGTCCGCTGCCGGGGCCGCCACCGCCGTGAGGGGTGGAAAATGTCTTGTGGAGATTGATGTGCATGACATCGAATCCCATGTCGCCCGGACGTGCCACGCCGAGCATGGGGTTGAGGTTGGCACCGTCGTAGTACATCAGTGCTCCGGCGGCATGCACCGCGTCGGCTATGGCCGGTATGTCACGCTCGAAGATGCCGACAGTGTTGGGATTGGTCATCATCATGGCCGCCACAGTGCCGTCAAGTTTGGACAGGAGGTCGGCGGTGTCTACGGTACCGTCGGCAAGGCTCTTGACCTCCACGACCTTGTAGCCGGCCAGAGCCGCGCTCGCCGGGTTGGTGCCGTGGGCCGAGTCGGGAATCAGCACCTTATCACGAGCCGAGTCGCCGCGGCTCTCGTGGTAAGCCTTGATGACGAAGAGACCGGTCAGTTCGCCTTGCGCCCCGGCATAGGGGTTAAGGGTGAACTCGGCCATCCCCCCTATCTCGCTCAGAGCCTCCTGGAGGGTATGGTACGCCTCAAGGGCACCCTGCACGCTCCAAGCCGGCTGCAGCGGATGGAGGTCGCTGAAAGCATGGTGGGCGGCTATTTCCTCGTTGATTTTGGGGTTGTACTTCATGGTACACGACCCGAGGGGATAGAAGCCTGTGTCAACACCGAAATTATTGGTGCTCAGATTGTTGTAATGACGCGCCACGGTGGGTTCGTCGACCTCGGGCAGCTCGGCCGGGGTGATGCGCCTGAACTGCTCGGGGATGCCGACAGGGAAGTGCACTCCGTTGGAGGGCACTTTGACACCTCTGCGCCCCGGGTGCGACAGCTCGAATATGAGCTTTCCGTATAGTTTCCGATTCATAATCGAGTTTTTTAGGATGAATGTTTTACCTGCTGTATGGCGATGGACCTGGCTGCATCGGCGAGGGCATCCATCTCGGCGCGGGTCTGCATCTCGGTGACGGCTATGAGCACGTGGGTGTCGTCGATTCTGACACCCCCGAGGATGCCGCGGTCGGCGGCAGCGCGGAGATAGATGTCGGTGCCGCAGGGGACGGTCATCACAAACTCGTTGAGATAGGGGCTGTCGGGGTAGGTCAGCGACATCGCGCCTGTCTGTGAGAGGCGGTCGGCAAGATAATGCGCGCCCTCGAGGCCGCGGCGGTTGACCTCCTCGAGGCCGTGACGCCCCATCAGCGAGAGGTATATGGCCGCATAGAGGGTCATCAGCCCCTGGTTGCTGCATATGTTGGAGGTGGCTTTCTCACGGCGTATGTGCTGCTCGCGCGCCTGGAGGGTCAGCACAAACACGCGCTGGCCGTCACGGTCGGTGGTGGCTCCTACGATGCGTCCGGGCAGCTTGCGTATGAGGGCTTTGGTGGAGCAGAGATAGCCGAGCGTGGGTCCGCCGTAGCTCAGAGGCATCCCGAGCGACTGCGCATCGCCGCACGCGATGTCGGCGCCCCACTCCCCTGCGCTGCGTATGACGGCCAGGGCCGAAGCCGGGCTGTCGATGGCCAGCAAAGCCTTGACGGCGTGGCAGCGGTCGGCCAGACCGGTGAAATCCTCAAGTATGCCGAAATAGTTGGGCGACGGCACTATGACTCCGGCCACACCGCCGGCGGCTATGCGCTCCTCCATGACGGCCATGTCGGTCACGCCGCCGGAGGTGGCAGGGATGACCTCGAGGGTGATGCCGTGGAAATGGGCGTAGGTGTGCATGACGTTGAGGGTGCGCGGATTCATCGTGGCGGAGGTCAATATGCGTCCGCCCTTGCGCATGGAGGCGTTCATCATCAGCATCGCCTCAGCAGCGGCGGTGGTGCCGTCGTACATGGAGGCGTTGGAGACATCGAGGCCTGTCAGCTCCGACATCATGCTCTGGTACTCGAATATGTAGTGGAGCGTGCCCTGCGAGATTTCGGGCTGGTAGGGGGTATAGGCGGTCAGGAATTCCGACCGCGACAATATGGTGCGTATCAGGGCCGGGGCGTAGTGGTGGTAATAGCCGGCTCCGGCAAAGCAGGTCATGGCGCGGTTTTTGCGACCGAGAGCGTCAAAGAAGTCGCGCACCTCCTTTTCGCCCATCTCCGGAGGGAGGCGGTAGGGGGCGGTGAGTCTCAGGCTGTCGGGCACATCGGCATAGAGTGCGTCAAGCGACTCCACGCCGCAAGCGTCAAGCATCCGGCCGATGTCATCGGGCGTATGCGGAAGATATCGGTGGGTCATATACGGGGGGGGGTGATATGGCTTGTGATGACTGCGGCCTATTTGCTGATAAGGGCCTGGTACTGCTCCTCGGTCAGGAGTTTGTCAAGGTCGAGGGGTGCCGACAGCTCCACCTTGATGATCCATGCGGCTTCGGGGTCTTCGTTGATCAGACGGGGATTGTCGACAAGCTCCAGATTGGGCTGCACCACCGCGCCTGTCACTGGCGAGAACAAGTCGCTGGCGGCCTTGACGCTCTCTATCGCGCCGAACTCCTCTCCGAAAGCCACGTCGTCGCCCTCCTCGGGCATATCCACATAGACCACGTTGCCGAGCTGCGAGGCGGCGTAGGGGGTGATGCCCACATAGGCCATGTTGCCCTCGATGCGTGCATACTCGTGTGACGGAAGATAATATGTGTTGCTCATAACTGATTGGATTTAAGGTGTTTAATAGTGTTGATGGGCTTTATTTCTTGTATTTGGGTTGGTAGAATCTCTTTTTGATGACCACGGCGGGCACGGTCTTGCGGCGTATCTGCACCTGCAGCTGTGTGCCCACGGCGGCAAAGCGGCTGTCGACCATCGCCATGGCTATGGACTTGCCGAGGGATATTGAGCGGTAGCCGGTGGTGACGGTGCCGATTTCGTTGCCGTCAGGGTCGAGCACCTGATAGCCGTGGCGCGCTATGCCCGGGCCGAGCAGATCCAGCCCTACGAGCTTGCGCTGCAAGCCCTCGGCTTTCTGCTTCAGCAGGGCGTCGCGGCCTGTAAACGACGGTTTGTCAAACTTGACAAACATGCCCAGCCCGGCCTCGAGCGGAGTGGTCAGTTCGGTCAGCTCGTCGCCGTAGAGGGGCAGTCCGGCCTCGAAGCGCAAAGTGTCACGGCATCCGAGGCCGCAGGGGACGCAACGGTCCGACGCGGTCAGCTTGTCCCACATCGCGGCAATGAGCCGGGGCGATGCGTAGATTTCAAATCCGTCCTCGCCGGTGTAGCCTGTGCGGCTGACGAGTATTTTCTCGCCGTCATGCTCGCGGACGTCAAAGGTGTAAAATTCCAGACCGTCACAGCCGATGCCGAGCACGTCGGCCATGACCGATGCCGACAGCGGACCCTGCACGGCCAGCTGCGCCGCAGATTCGCACAGGTCGTCGATGGCCACGTCGCGGCCCTCGGCTCGGGCGCGTATCCAGGCTATGTCCTTGTCGATGTTTCCGGCATTGATGACGAGCAGGAATGTGTCAGAGGCGATTTTGTAGACGAGCAGGTCGTCGATGACACCGCCGTCGGGGAGCAGCATCATGCCGTAGAGAATCTTGCCGTCGGACATGCCACTGACATCGTTAGTGAAGATTTCGTTGACGAAGGCCTCGGCATCCGCGCCGCTGACCATCACCTCGCCCATGTGCGAGACGTCAAACACTCCGCATGACTGCCGCACGGCGTTATGCTCCTCCTCTATGCCGGCATACTGGATGGGCATGTGCCACCCGGCAAAGGGGCTCATCAGCGCACCCATCGCCTCGTGGCGGTCGTGGAGACATGTTTTCTTGAGGTTTTCCATAAGGTATCAGTTGAGATGTGGTAAAATCACGTTGCAGGGATATTCCGCCGGCAGCTCGCCGGGCATGCGGCCTTGCAGCTCCCGGGTCAGGAGCGCACTGAGGTCGTCGGTGGCCATCACATCGCCGGTGGCGGTGACTGACCGGATGCGGCCGTCGGCTCCGAGGGCCATGCTGACGTTGAGCCATCCCTGGCCGGGCAGATGGAAGCGGCTCACGGGGGCGAGGTGACGCCGCCCTTCGAGCCATCCGGGGCGGTAGTATGACGCTTCGATGGCACGGACGGCGGCCTCATCGTCAGGGGTCAGACGGCGCACGTCATCGGCCAGACGCTGCTCGGCCACGCGGCGGAACTCTTCGGCCGGCATGTCAAGCCAGCGGTTCAGGCAGGTCACTCGCGACCTGACGGACTTCACGCCGTGAGATTCGAGTTTATGGGGCTGCGGTGTGAGGACCTTGGCCATGACTTCGGGATTGAAGTCGTAGAGGAGCGTGCCGTGGATGATGTGACGGCGGCGCCCTGTCAGATAGGAGTATCCGCTGACCTTGCAGCCGTCGACGGTCAGGTCGTTGCGACCCGACACACGGGCATCGACACCGAGAGAGCGGAGCAGCCCGGCGGTCTTGGATGTGAATCGGCCAAATGTGTCCTGAACGGTCTCCCCTGGCAGAGGAAACGCCATGTAGCTGAACATGATGTTGTCCATGTCGGCATACACCGCTCCGCCGCCGCTCTTGCGCCTGACGATGTCTATACCGTGGGCACGGCAATAAGCGGTGTCCACCTCGTCATGGAGCGACTGGTGACGCCCTATGATGACCGTGGGCTCCACGCGCCACGTCATGAAATAATCGCCGTCGGATGCCGCATCGGCAGCGGCCCACTCTTCCATGGCAAGGTAAAATGCCAGCGGTCGCGGACTCTCGTCATCAAGCCTCAGATGCGTTATCATGGTATATTAAGGCGTATAAGTGATTTAGGAGTGAATCAGTATAGCCAAAGATAGGGAAACTTTTCATAACTGCAAAAACTTTCGTATCTTCATGGCGTTAACTCCATATACATATCAATGCAATATCTTACAGCTATGAAAAAATTTGCCTCCATCGCCGCCGCGCTGACCGCCATAGTGGCCCTGACCTCATGTAACGAAGCCGCAAAACTCGCCGCCGACACCGAAGGCTCGTGGAGCGGAGCACCCGAACAGTTCACGGTCAATGACGCGGCTGTGGCCACCATGACACCCATCTACACTTTCGTGCTCGGCGACGGCGACAAGGAGGGCGGCACAGTGACCGTATCGGCCCTCATATCGGCCACGATGCCCTACACGCCTCAGGCTCCCGAGGTAGTGCTGCCGTTCTCCATCACGGCATCGGCCATAGGCACGATTGAAGGCACATGGAAAGCGATGGATGACGACGACATTGCCTTCAACTTCAATTTCGACTCGCTCAACGTCAACGTCAACCCCGACAACATCACCCTGAGCGACAACGCCCTGACCGACCAGACACAATCCAACTGGGAGCAGTTCAAGCCGGCCTACATCAAGACTCTTGAAGCCCGCTTCTCCGATGCGATGCGTCTGCGCTTCATGGCCATCCGCGGCCTCGAGGACATCAAAATCAAGGACGACATCATGGAGTACGAATTTAACAACGTCAAAATGTACATGCACCGCGACGGCAACCTCACCCCCATAAAATAACCGCCACCAACTTAAGGAACGCACCCTATCGCAGTATGGACATGCCACAATGCAATGTCACTGACTTAAGGAATGCACCCCTCGCAGTAGGGACATGCCATGGCATGTCTGCTGACGCAACACCCTCATTAGCATGACTTTAGGCGACATGCCATGGCATGTCCCTACTACATGAGGACGCCATTCAAGCGTCCACGATTAAGTTAGTGGCACTACTGCCATGGGGGCGGAGGGGTCAGGTGCGGCTGACGGCCATGGCGCGGATGGCGTTGAGGACGGCGAGGACCATCACGCCGACGTCGGCGAAGATGGCGAGCCACATGTTGACGATGCCGAAGACGCCGAGCACGAGGCATGCGCCCTTGATGCCGAGGGCCATGACGATGTTTTGCCAGACTATGCGGATGCACTTGCGCGAGATGCGTATGGCTTTGCCTATCTTGAGGGGGTTGTCGTCCATCAGCACCACGTCGGCGGCCTCTATGGCGGCATCGCTGCCCATGGCCCCCATGGCTATGCCTATGTCGGCGCGTGACAGCACCGGGGCATCGTTGATGCCGTCGCCCACAAACGCTACCTTGCCGCTGCCATCAGCAGCCGACGCCATCACCTCCTCGAGGCGCATCACCTTGTCGGCTGGCAGCAGCTGGCTGTAGACCCTGTCTATGCCGAGGCTGCGCCCCACTTGCTCCGCCACGGCCCGGGTGTCGCCGGTCAGCATCACAGTGCGGTCCACGCCCGAGCGGCGCAGGTCAGCGATGGCGGCCTTGGCATCAGGCTTCTCCACATCGCCCATGACTATGTGACCGCTGTAGCCGCCGTCAATGGCCAGGTGCACGATGGTACCGGCGGTGTGGCAGCGGCACGGAGCGAGTCCGAGCGACTCCATCAGACGGTCGTTGCCGGCGGCGACAGTGCGTCCGTCGATAGTCGCCGTGACGCCGTGGCCGCTGAGTTCGGTGATGCCGCCCATGCGTGAGAGGTCCACCTCACGTCCGTAGGCTTCGCGGAGCGACCGCCCCACGGGGTGGGTGGAGGCAGACTCGGCCATAGCCGCCGACTCGAGCAACGCCGCCGCATCGGCCTCGCTGAGGGAGCGGTCGTGCATGTCGTGGATGGCGTTGACCTCAAAAACGCCCCGGGTCAACGTGCCGGTCTTGTCAAACACCACTGTCTTCACCTTCGACAACGCCTCAAGGATATTCGCCCCCTTGACCAGAATGCCCTGACGGCTCGCGCCGCCGATGCCGGCAAAAAACGACAGGGGGATGCTCACCACCAGAGCGCACGGGCAGCTGATCACGAGAAATGTCAGGGCACGGTAGACCCACGGCTCAAACGCCGCGAATCCCAGAGGCGCACTCCCGGCAAGTATCATCACCAGCGGAGGGAGCACCGCCAGAGCCAGAGCGCCGTAACATACGGCAGGGGTGTAGACCCGTGCAAACCGGGCTATGAAATTTTCCGACCGTGACTTGCGCGACGCGGAGTCCTCCACGAGTTCAAGAATCTTCGACACCGTGGACTCGCCGAACGCCTTGGTGGTGCGGACGCGGAGCACACCTGACATATTGATGCTGCCGCTGATGACCTCATCGCCCTGCGCCACCTCCCGGGGCAATGACTCGCCGGTGAGCGCGGAAGTGTCGAGCGACGACTCTCCGCCGCTCACTATGCCGTCGATGGGTATCTTCTCGCCGGGCTGCACCACTATGATGTCGCCCACAGCCACATCGTCAGGGTCAACCCTCACCAACGCCCCGTCACGCTCCACATTGGCATAATCGGGGCGGATGTCCATCAGGGCGGCTATGCTGCGACGGCTGCGCCCTACGGCATATGACTGGAACAGTTCGCCGGTCTGGTAGAAAAGCATCACCGCTATCGCCTCCAGATAGTCGCCGCTGCGCTCGTAGATGGCGAGCGCGAAGGCCCCGACAGTAGCCACAGCCATCAGGAAATTCTCGTCAAACACACGTCCGTTGACTATGCCCGACCAGGCCTTGCGGAGTATGTCGTGGCCGATGACAAAATAGATGGCCAGATAGAGGGCGAGCCTCAGCCAGCCCGAAGTATCGAGAAACTGCACGCCCACAGCCATCACCACAGTGATGACGATGCGCACGAGCATATTGCGTTGCTTCCTGTTCATTGTCTTTATATTATATGAGTGAATTGACGACCGGTGCCGCCGCAACGAGGCATCACAGCAGACGGAAATCGGGCTCTATCTTCTTGGCCGTCTTTTTGACCGCCTCCATCACCGCGGCCTCGTCGGCCCCCTCGTCAAATGCAATCTTCATCTTCTGGGTCATAAAGGAAATCGAGGCATCCTCCACCCCTGCTATTTTCTTGACCGCCGCCTCTATGAGGTTGGCACAATTGGCGCAGTCCACTTCGATTCTGAAAGTCTTGCTCATGATTGTCTATGCTTTGTTTTGTGAGGTTATTGCTGTCGTTTCTTTTTTACGATGGCAAAGTTACCTCATCAACCCTGCAACCCGGTTGCATTTATTTTTTCACTAAATTTGCGATATGAAACAAGCAGCAGACATCCTCGCAGCAAAAAGCGTCAAGTCAACCCCCAACCGCCTCCTCGTGCTCCATGCGCTCCTGCGTGCCGGCCACCCCGTCAGCCTGACCGACCTCGAGACCGACCTCGAGACCATGGACCGCTCCAGCATATTCCGCGTCCTGACCCTCTTCGGCAGCCACGACATAGTCCACAGCATAGAGGACGGCAGCGGCTCGCTGAAATACGAAGTGTGTCACGGCGAACACAGTTGTACCGTCGACGACATGCACGTCCACTTCTACTGCGAATCATGCCAGCGCACCACCTGCTTCGAGGACATCCACATCCCTCAGGTCCCCCTCCCCCCCGGCTACCACCCACGCTCCGTCAACTACATGGTCAAAGGCCTCTGCCCCACCTGCTCCGCCAAAACTCGCTGACACTGACGTTTTCGCATGGCGTGGCCCACTGTGCCCGTTTATCTTTGACTGTATTACATCAACACACAAACAATCAAAGACTCATCCACTATGGCACGACCGGCAAAACCAGGCATCGACTACTTCCCCTTTGACACCGATTTCTTCTCCGACCTGCGCATACGCAAGCTCATCCGCTACCAGGGAGGCGAAGCCGTCACCGTCTATCTCATGCTGCTCTCCAACATCTACCGCAACGGCTACTACATCCGCTGGGACGAGAGCCTCCCGTTCATTTTATCCGAGCAGTCGGGCTACGAAGAAGACTACATAATCAAGGTCATCGGCTACTGCCTCGACATCGGCCTGCTCCACAAACCCCTCTACGACTCCGCCCGAGTGCTCACATCGCGTGCCATCCAGGAGCGTTACCACACAATATGCACCCAGTGCCACCGCACAAACACCATCTCTGACTATTCGCTCATTAAGTCGGAAGAAACCCCGGTTAAGTCGGAGGAAACCCCCATTAAGTCGGAAGAAACCCCGGTTAAGTCGGAAGAAACCCCCATTAAGTCGGAAGAAATACCACAAAGAAAAGAAAATAAAAATAAATCAAACAAAACATCATCTGACGATGATGTTGAAAGTAAAGCGCCGGACTCCACCACACCGACGACGGATTTTCTTAACAAGGGCTCTCTCAACGGCAGCTCCGCTGCCCCCTCCAATACGATAGACGCAACCCTCGCATGGGTGGGCGGCAACGCTGACAAGCTCGCACGCGAATGCAACACCCTCCCCGACACCGTGCTCCAATACGCCCGTCAGGTAGCCCGGAGCTGGCGCATGACAGGCGAGTGGGACCGCGCCAAGCCCAACACCCACATGGCCTCAGCCATCAAAGCCCGCATACGCAAACACCGCGACAACCCCTGTCTCTTATACACATCTGACGCTGCCGACGATAAGGCTC
>ERZ1027217.333-NODE-333-length-21795-cov-15.899172_pt1 | contig 21795 bp, 16 predicted proteins | sample MGYA00519268_ERZ1027217 | MGnify/ENA primary metagenome ERZ1027217 (study PRJEB26926, sample SAMN06164537) | human gut metagenome | biome: ENVO:00009003; feature: ENVO:2100002; material: ENVO:00002003 | host: Homo sapiens | place: USA | collected 2012 ...
CGTTGTTGTAGAACGGCACGGCTTCTTTCATTGCCTTGCGCACTTCCTCTATATCGTGGAACTCTTTGCCCTTGAAAAGCTCGTTTTTCAGCGTGTTATTGACGCGCTCGGCCTCGGGATTATCCTTGGGATTACCTGATTCTGTCATACTGATACGCATTCTGTATTGATGCAATACCTCAATATAGTCCGCTGATGTGTATTGTGTCCCACGGTCGCTGTGATGAATTGTGGAGGACAGTTCCACTCCATAAGACAACAGTACGTCTATGGCCATATACAGTGCCTCCAGGGGATAAACCGTCTCCAATGTAGACCCGACACTGTGTCCCAGCAATATCTTGGTATATGAATCAAGGACAAGACTTGCGTAGCAGAAAGTTCGGTCACCGCTGATGGCATCTATCAAGGGAATATAGGTTATGTCGCTGACTATCACCTCTCCAATGCGTGTGGGAATCAACGACTTGATCAGATTGGGATATGTAGGGTTGCCATGGCTCGAATCGGTGGTGCGGGTGGTCCGCTTGCGTCGGCGCAGTTTGTAGCCGTATCGGTCGAATATCTCGCAGAAACGGTCTCGGCCTATCGCAGATTCGCTTCCGAACTCCTTCATATACATGATCCAGATTTTTAGTCCTCCGATGCCGGGGTCTTTTCTCCGGACTTCTCCTATATAGCGGACAGCCAGTTCCTCCATGACCATGCGTCGCATATGCACATCCGCATCGTGCTTGTAGTAAGCCTGTTTGCTCTTACCAAACAGCCCGCACAGCTCTGATACCGTATAGATATCGGAATGCCGTGCGTACAGGCGTCTCACTGTTTGGTACCAGCTTTTTTTCTCACGGGAATGTTGAACATCTCTTCGGCTACATCTATCATCGTGTCCAATGCCTCGGAGCGCATCTTCTCCTGACGGAGTTCCTTACGCAGGCGTGTGACCTCTGCCCGCAGCTTGTCATAATCTTCCTCGCTGGCATCCTTCTTCTTTTTTCTCATAGTCGGAATCTCTGGAAGTTCAGACGCAAAGTTACGTACAATATACTCCACTGTGCGTACTTGAACGCCATTTTCTTCCGCTATCTCGCCGTAACTGAGATCTGTCTCCGCATAAAGTCGTAGGACTTCATCGCGGATCGCTTGCCGTTTCTGTCTCGGCAGACTCTGAAATTTTATCATCTTTTTGACTCGTTAGGAGTCAACTTTTTTCAGGACGAGACACAAACGAGCTTAAGAATCCACATTTACGCAGAAAAAGCGTAAATTTGCATGCATATTATTACTAATCATTTATCTTCGCAACGAAGAGTATTAGCCATGTTTGAAGTAATCGAGAAAGAGCAATTCTCACCCAAAGTCAGCAAACTGATAGTCAATGCTCCCATGATAGCCCGTTCTCGTCGTGCGGGCCACTTCGTGATAGTCAGAGTAGGCAATGGCGGCGAGCGGATTCCACTCACCATCGCCGATGCCGACCCCGTGCAGGGCACCATCACCCTCGTAGTGCAGAATGTAGGTGTGTCTACTGAGAAAATCTGTGCGCTCAATGACGGTGATTCATTCACGGATGTAGTAGGCCCTCTGGGGCAGGCTACAACCATCCCCACCGGCAAAACAGTGGTATGCTGCGGCGGTGGCGTAGGCGTAGCCCCCCTGCTGCCCATCATCAAGGCGATGAAAGCGGCCGGCAACAAGGTCATATCGGTACTGGCCGCACGCACCAAGGAGCTGATTATACTTGAAAGCCCTGTGCGCGAGCACTCCGACGAGGTCATCATTATGACCGACGACGGCAGCTATGGCCGCAAAGGTCTCGTCACCGAGGGCGTCGAGGAGGTCATCAAGCGCGAGCAGGTCGACGAGGTAGTGACCATCGGCCCGGCCGTGATGATGAAATTCGTGGCGTTGCTGACCAAGAAATATGGCATCCCCACACAGTGCTCACTCAACACCATCATGGTCGACGGCACCGGCATGTGCGGAGCCTGTCGCGTGACTGTCGACGGCAAGACGAAATTCGTATGTATCGACGGTCCGGAATTCGATGCCCACAAGGTGGACTTCGACGAGATGATCATGCGTCTCAAATCCTATAACTAATCCTGTCATCACCGACTCCCCCACATCATAAATATACTATGGCTGAAACATCAAAACTGGCTCCGCGCGACGCTGCATGGCGTGAAGAATTGCGCAAAGCCATCAGTGCCAAGGAACGCGGCGACATACCCCGCGTGAAGATGCCCGAACTCGATCCGGCTTATCGTGTGACCTGCAACGACGAGGTCAACCAAGGGCTGACTTTCGAACAGGCCCAGCTCGAGGCCACCCGATGCCTCGACTGTCCGAAACCCACATGTATGGAAGGGTGCCCTGTCAGCATCGACATCCCCGGATTCGTCAAAAACATACAGCGCGGCGACATAGCCATGGCTGCCCGCGTACTCAAAGCCACCAGCGCCCTCCCTGCCGTCTGCGGCCGTGTGTGCCCCCAGGAGAAGCAGTGCGAATCACGCTGCATATACCACAAGATGAAGAAAGAGCCGGTGGCCATCGGCTATCTCGAACGCTTTGCATCTGACTATGCCAACGACCATGAGGACGATATGGCTGCCGACACTGCATCCGCTCCTAAGCGAGGCATCCGCGTGGCCGTAGTAGGCTCAGGACCTGCCGGACTGTCGTTTGCCGGCGACATGATCAAGCGCGGCTATGAGGTGACGGTATTCGAGGCTCTCCACGAAATCGGCGGTGTACTCAAATACGGCATCCCTGAGTTCCGACTCCCCAACAGCGTGGTCGAGAAGGAAATCAACAGTCTGCGTTCGCAGGGAGTGGAATTCGTCAAGGACTGCATCATCGGCAAGACACTCTCCATGGAGCAGCTTGAGGCCGACGGCTACAAAGCGGTGTTTGTGGCATCGGGTGCCGGTCTGCCTCGATTCATGGGCATCCCCGGTGAAAACCTCATCGGCATAATGTCAAGCAACGAGTATCTCACCCGTATCAATCTCATGGGCGCCGGTCAGCCCGGCTGCGACACCCCGGTACTGGAGGGAAAGAGCGTGGCCGTCATCGGCGGAGGCAACACCGCCATGGACTCTGTGCGCACGGCACGCCGCCACGGAGCCTCTCGCGCCATGATTATCTACCGCCGCAGCCTTGAGGAGATGCCGGCACGTGTGGAGGAGGTACACCACGCCCAGCAGGAAGGGGTGGAATTTATGACCCTCTACAACCCCATAGAATATATCGGCGACGACAAGGGACACGTCAAGAAGGTACGCCTGCAACACATGCAGCTCGGCGAGCCTGATGAATCAGGACGCCGCTCTCCTGTCCCTGTGCCCGGCGACATCCTCGAGGTTGATGTCGACGAGGTAATAGTCAGTGTGGGCGTATCTCCCAATCCCTTGATTCCCAACGCTGTCAGCGGACTTGACGTATCACGCCGCGGCACCATCGTGGTCAATGACGAGACCATGCAGTCAAGCATCCCCACACTCTATGCCGGTGGCGACATCGTGCGTGGCGGTGCCACCGTAATCCTCGCCATGGGCGACGGCCGACGCGCCGCCCTCGCCGCCCATAAAGCCCTCAGCGGAGAATAACCATCAGACAGATGCTGTTGCAAAACTTGCATTCAGCACCGCCAAATTGTAGGGATGCACCCTGGTGCATCCGCCGACACACTGAAAACCAGATTATGTTGTATATCGGATGCACCAGGGTGCATCCCTACAATTTGACAAGTTTGCAACAGTCTATATCTGACCCTTATAACATAATCTTAAATTCACAATACACATGAACTTAGTAGACCGATTTCTACACTATGTATCATTTGACACCCAGAGCGACGAGCTTACCAACATGTGGCCGTCAACTCCGGGCCAGATGATATTCGCCCGCGAGCTCGAGAAGGAACTGAGCCGGATGGGACTCGAGGACATCACTCTTGATGACAACGGATACCTGATGGCGACCCTCCCGGCCAATACCGACAGCAAGGACATACCCGTCATAGGTTTCATAGCCCACCTCGACACGTCGCCCGACATGAGCGGACGCCACGTGCATCCGCGCATCGTAAGCCACTATGACGGTGGCGACATCGTGCTCAACGACAAGGAAGACATCACTCTGAAGCCTTCGGAATTTCCCGAACTGCTCCACTATGTGGGTCAGGATCTCATAGTCACCGACGGCACCACCCTGCTCGGTGCTGACGACAAGGCCGGTATAGCAGAAATAGTATCTGCCATAGCCTATCTCCAGGACCACCCCGAAATCAAGCACGGAAAAATCCGCATAGCATTCAATCCCGATGAAGAGATAGGCCAGGGGGCACACAAGTTTGACGTTGACCTGTTTGGTGCCGACTGGGCATACACGATGGACGGAGGCGAAATAGGCGAACTGGAATTTGAGAATTTCAATGCTGCCGTGGCTAAGGTGACCTTTACCGGCCGCAACGTACACCCCGGATATGCGCGCCACAAGATGCTCAACTCCATGCGCGTGGCCAACCAGTTTGTCATCATGCTCCCTCGCTGGGAAACTCCAGAGCATACCGAGGGCTACGAGGGCTTCTATCACCTGACATCGATGGAGGGCAATGTTGAGAAGACGGTCCTCACCTATATAATACGTGACCATGACCGTGACCGCTTCGAACGCCGCAAAAAGGAGCTGGAGCACCTGACCCGCAAAATCAACAACGAGTTTCCCGGCTGTGCATCCATAGAAATCAAGGACCAGTACTACAACATGCGCGAGAAAATCGAGCCTGTCATGCACATCATCGACGTGGCTGTCCAGGCTATGAAAAACCTTGACATCACACCCCATGTCGTGCCCATCCGTGGCGGCACTGACGGCGCACAACTCTCGTTCAAAGGACTGCCCTGCCCCAACATATTTGCCGGAGGCCTCAACTTCCATGGCCGCTATGAGTTCGTGCCCATCCCGTCAATGGAGAAGGCGCGTGACGTAATCGTGGAGATAGCCCGGCTCGTGTCCGACGGTAAGTAAGAGAAAATACATACCTTGACCCATCAGCCCGACACTCCATCCAAGACACTAATCGTGGTCACCGGCCCGACTGCCTCGGGCAAGACCGCGCTTGCCATAGATATAGCCCGTGAGCTCGGCTGCGAGATAATCTCAGCCGACTCACGGCAAATCTATATGGGCATGCCCATAGGCACAGCCACTCCGACGGCTGACGAACTGGCCGCAGCGCCTCATCATTTCGTAGCCACGTTGCCGCTGGATGCTTATTACAGCGCGGCCGAATACGAGGCTGACGTCATGGCTCTGCTGCCAGAGCTGTGGCTGCGGAGTGATTACGTGGTGATGTGCGGAGGGTCGATGATGTATATTGATGCGGTGACTCGCGGCATCGACGACATCCCTACCATATCTGACGAGACACGCCGGAGGGTATTGGCCGAATATGACAGCCATGGACTGCCCCATATGGTCCGATGGCTCCGTGAACTTGACCCCGAAGGTGCGGAGACCGTAGACCTGCAAAATCCGCGCCGCGTCATCCATGCCATTGAAATAACTCTGCAAAGCGGCATCCCGGCATCACGTCTGCGCACAGGGCAGCCCAAGCATCGCCCGTGGCGCACTGTCACCATGGCGATAGATTATCCCAGGGACGAGCTGTTTGACCGCATAAACCGCCGCGTTGACCGCATGATAGCCGAGGGGATGGAGGCCGAAGCCGCCTCTCTCTACCCTCTACGCCATCTCAACTCGCTCAACACTGTGGGCTACAAGGAGTTATTTGCCATGATGGACGGCACGATGGACCGCGACACAGCCATAGCACGCATAGCCAAAAACACCCGTGTGTATGCAAAAAAACAGCTCACCTGGCTAAAACGCCGCCCCGAAGTCCACTATCTCACCCCTTCCATGCCGCTCCTCCAACAGGCCCTCAGGCTAATAAAACAGCACGACTAAAACGCAGGGATGCACTCTGGTGCATCCGCCCATACACGATTACCACACAACAATGACCGTCAAAGATATAGACATAGCCCAATTTGACTACGAACTACCCGACGAACGTATCGCCAAACACCCTCTGGCCCGGCGCGAGCAGTGTCTGCTGCTGATGCGTGACAGTGACGGCTCGCTGTCGACACATATTTTCGCCGAGCTCCCCTCTCTGCTGCCCGATGACGCGATGCTGGTTTACAATGCCACACGTGTCATAAATGCCCGTCTGCGCTTCCGCAAACAGTCCTCACCCAACGATGGCAACACGCAGGGAGCACTGATAGAGATATTCTGCCTTGAGCCTCACAGTCCGCGTGACTATGCAGTGAACTTCGCATCCACCGGCAGCTGCGAGTGGCTATGCCTCGTGGGCAATAGCAAAAAGTGGAAATCAGGGCCGCTGTCACTTCCGCTGGAGATTGACGGCCGACATGTCATACTCTGCGCCGAAAGGATAGACCGCGTGGGCAACTCGTCGGTAATCCGTTTCAGCTGGGATGACCCGGCGGCCACATTCGCCTCCATCATCAGCGCAGCCGGCGAGATACCCATCCCTCCGTATCTCAACCGTGGCACAGAGGAGAGCGACAGTTCGGACTACCAGACGGTCTACGGCCACATTGACGGCTCCGTGGCAGCCCCGACAGCCGGACTGCATTTCACCGACGAAGTGCTTGCAGGGATTGACCGCCGCGGCATACCACGCCATGAGGTCACACTGCATGTGGGAGCCGGGACATTCCAGCCGGTCAAGTCCGACACTATCGGCGAGCACCCGATGCACAATGAGTTTTTTGCAGTAGACCGCTCCGTCATTGAAGCCTTAGCACGCGGCGATAGCCGTGTGATAGCCGTAGGAACCACATCAGTGCGTACTCTTGAGAGCCTCTACCACCTCGGCTGCATGAAACATACGGGTGTCAGTGGCGACGAAGTACCGCAGTGGTACCCCTATGATCCCTCTCATCCACATCTCTCGGCCAAGGAATCCATGGAGGCTCTGCTTCGCCATCTTGATGCCACCGGGGAGACATCCATCGTGGCATCCACTCGCCTCATCATCGCCCCGGGATATACACCGGGCATCGTCAAGGGGATGGTTACCAATTTCCATCAGCCACGCTCCACCCTGCTGCTGCTCGTATCGGCATTCACCGATGGCGACTGGCGCAAGATGTATGACTACGCCCTCGCAGGCGACTACCGTTTCCTGTCCTACGGTGACGCTTGCCTGATTCTGTAAGACCTATAAACCTATGAACCTCTGCTACGTCTCCGACATCACCGCACCCGGGCTTGCCATGTTTGCAGGCCTGACCGACACCCAGCTGCGCAACCGTCTTCACCCCGAGGATGCCCTCATCATCGTTGAGAGCCCCAAAGTGATTCTCACCGCGCTCTCACGCGGCCTCGTCCCCGTGGCGCTACTCTGCGAGGAGAAGCATATCACAGGCGACGCAGCAGCGGTCATAGCGCAGTGCCCTGCCGACATGCCCATATATACAGGTAGCCGAGAAACCCTCCAGAACCTCACCGGCTACCGGCTGACACGCGGAGTGCTGTGTGCCATGCGCCGCCCATGCGAGCCTCCGGCACAAGCCGTCTGCCCCGTCTCGTCAGGACGCATAGCCGTCATCGACGGAGTGGTTGACACCACCAACATCGGAGCAATATTCCGCTCCGCAGCCGCCCTCGGCATGGATGCCGTATTGCTGACACGCTCATCGTGCGACCCCTACAACCGCCGCGCCATCCGCGTATCCATGGGCTCCGTTTTCCTGGTACCATGGGCCTGGATTGACGGCGACGTAAACGACACTCTACACACCCTCGGCTACAAAACAGTCTCAATGGCCCTGCGCAGCGACTCCGTCACCCTCGACGCAAAAGAACTGAAACAGCAGCCGCGCCTCGCCATCATCCTCGGCACCGAAGGCGACGGCCTCGCCGACCGCGTAATCGCCAACTCCGACTTCATAGCCAAAATCCCCATGTCCCACGGCGTAGACTCCCTCAACGTAGCCGCCGCCTCAGCCATCGCCTTCTACGAACTCACCCGCCCCTGACCCCATCTCAACCCCATAGGACATACCACGGCATCTCCATCCACCATACCCAATATCGCACCAGCCTATAAATCAGAAACATAAACCACGAAAAGCGAAAGTATTTCCGCTTTCTTTCGCTTTCTTTCGCTTTCTTTCGCTTTCTTTCGCTTTCTTTCGCTTTTACATATTTCACCATCCTCATATCCCATATATCCCGAAAAGTCCTAACTTTGCAATACAAACGCAATACGCGCTGGCCTTGACCCAAAATACGACACAATATTTTATTCACATATAAAGGAAACTCCACATAGCATTACTGGTCATTTCCCTGCTAAAATGGAGCTTTCTGTACGAAAACATGACTGAAACCCAATCTGACATCAAAGAATTTCACCTGTTCGCCGGAATAGGAGGAGGTATATATGGCGGTATGTTACTCGGACATAAATGCTGTGCAGGCGTTGAAATCAATGCTTTCTGCCAGACTGTCCTACATCAAAGACAAAAAGATGGATGGTTGGAAGAATTTCCGATCTATGACGATGTTACAAAATTAGATGGTTCCAAATTCATTGGCTCATTTGATGTTTTATGCGGAGGTTTCCCTTGTCAAGCATTCAGCACAGCTGCACACGGGAAAAATATAGCCGAAAAAAATCTTTGGGACTATATGCTTAAATTCATCAAAGAGTCGGATGCTCCTGTGGTTTTCGGTGAAAATGTAGTTTTAAAAGCTATTTCACATGCACGTGAGGATTTGGAAGCAATCGGATATAAAGTTTGCTATTGCCGCCTGTCATGCAGAGATTTAGGAGCTGACCACCAACGCAATAGATTTTGGGTAATGGCAGTAAAAGATGACGAAGTTTTTTCGCGGCTGTCTTCTCATATCTCATCGCTTCCTAAAATTAAAGCAAGTTGTTGGGCCGAACCTCCAGCAGAGACATATCCTGTAGATGTGCATCGCCGTAGGGAGCAGCTAAAAGGTATTGGCAATGCTCAATCTCCTTTAGTCGCAGCCGTAGCCTTTAGAATATTAGTCAAACGACATCTCGCTGCAGATTATAACTCGCTTGTTGTTTCCGAGAGCGAACTTTCCGCCGAATTTGTATCTGGGGAAACCTGGATAAGTCGTACATTTGGTGATATCGGAGGCCTACATACCCCTACAACTATGGCGAATTATGCTTGCGCTTCAATGATGAAACATAAATCATGCCAAAACTTCGTCAAAGTCTTCGGTACTCCACAGCCACTGAATGGAGAGTATCTAATGGGAATGCCAATAGGCATGACATCGCCTGAACATGTAAACAAAAAACACCTTGAAAAATGGATCAATCAGACATCGTATCATTAGCAGATGCCAAATACAAACCAGTAGATGGTGGAGCTACCTACTTAGGCACATATTCCTCAATATCATATAAGAACCTTCTCACTCAGCAGGTATCTAACCGGGCGAGCAAAAGTTGGGGAAAAGGTGAATACATAATAGTCGGTGCGGATGATAGCGATTGCTCAGAAGACGAGCTTCTTGCAAAATGGAAAGAATTATCAAGCTATGGCAACCAATATCTCATTTTGCAAGTCCCGGATACAGGATGGAAAGTTTTTAATGCAAAGGGAGAATATCTCGGTAATGAGGATTACATTGAACGTTGTTTCAATCTCCCACCCGTAATTAGTACAACAGATACGGTCAACGCCGACTATCTCCGGGCTATGCGGACAAAACCATTCCTCTTGCTGGCAGGTATATCCGGCACTGGCAAGAGCCGTATCGTCAAGCAGATGGCATTTGATTCTTGTCCTGATGGAAAACTTAGAGAGGACAAGACGTCACCCGGCAATTATTGCCTTATAGAGGTAAAACCTAACTGGCACGACTCAACAGAACTTCTCGGCTATGAGAGCAAAATCGGAGGTGAACATTATGTGCTTACTCCTTTCGTCAAATTCCTTGCGAAGGCTATGCTGCACCCCAATATACCATTCTTCGTATGTCTTGACGAAATGAATCTTGCCCCAGTCGAACAATATTTCGCTGAATTTCTAAGCGTACTTGAAAGTCGCACCAAACTTGATAACGGACACATCGTTTCCGAGCCGCTTATCAAGGCTGATATCTTCCATAAATATCCGGCACTTGCCAAAGACCTTTTCTCCCTTGAAGAAAAGTCGGATTATAATGGAAACGGCACGAGCGACCCCGCCGCACCTTACGGCAAGGAAGCTGAAGTCTACGAAACGCTCAAACGAGAGGGAGTGCGCATCCCCGAGAATGTCATTGTAATCGGCACGGTAAATATGGACGAGACAACACATCAATTTTCGCGCAAGGTAATCGACCGTGCAATGACCATAGAGATGAACCTGCCCGATGGCAATCCATTCATGGATTTCTACAATAATTCATCACAGCTCATATATCGCGAAAATCCTACTTCACCATCGTCCTACCTCTCTACCGAAGTAAAGGCTTCGGACGTGATAAAACTACTTGCTGCTGACAATGCCGAGAAAACCGAATGGCTGAAAGGTGAAGTAGCCAAGTTTCTCAACGACTTAAATGCTAATCTTGACGGCACTCCGTTTAAGGTGGCATACCGCGTCCAAAACGAGCTTCTACTCTATTTCTACCAATCATGGCTTGAAGACAAGTCAGCCAAATGGCGCGACATTCTCACCAGTTCCTGTGATCGAATTCTGATGATGAAAGTGCTCCCTCGCATAGAGGGAGATGAGGAACTGTTGGAGCAACCTCTTGAAAAACTACATCAGTTTTTTGAATACAACGACTACAAGGAATCAAAAAATAAAATTGTAGAGATGCAGTCTCGGCTTGAAAAGGCGCATTTCACATCATTCTGGCCGTAATCCTATCATCATCATGGATGTTTTCTCTTTCTTAAGCACTGATGGAAACGTTGCCATCAATGCCGGCACTGCTGCCGACATGGCTAACTGTTGGCATCGTTTCAGCAGCCGTGTAAGGGAGAAAGCAATGGTATATTGCGACTACCGTGCCACACTTACAGGTACATTGTCGCTCGCCTTACCTCCAGCCAATCCACTCTCGCCAGTCGGCGAACCCAATTGCACCGAGTGGAAGGATCTGCCACCAGTATTCTACGAAACAGCCACTTACAATATCGTCATACATCTGAAAGACGTAGCAACCAAGCCGCAGGTACTTCACAAGATGAAAGAGGTGACGGAACTGTTTACGGCTCTCCCGATAAATAAAGATAAGACCGAATGGCTGGTTTCAGCACCGCTGTCATTTGTCAACCAACCTGGCATATTCGAACTGAAATTCAAATATCAACCCATCGGCAGGCCAGAGCGGACTGATGCGTTCTCGTTTCGCGTAGTGTCACCCAAACTTGATACCAAGGACGATTACAACCATATACTCTCCGAAATCAACGCCCAGTACAACGAAATAATCTACCAGTATCTGACTTTAACGTTGCAGAACCTGCAACGCGGAGGCCGCTCGGACAATGATATAGTATGGCTGTCAATATTCCGCGAGATAGTCGCCGGCTATGTGAGAGCTGTAACTTACATAGTCAACCGCCCCCACCTGCGGCAGACACGCAGCGTGTATCACGACCGTGCCGACCGCATCAAGCGGTGGACGCCGCGCATGGAGGAACGCTACGCCGAAAGCGACGCGGAGCAGACGCTTGATCGCGCCTATTTCCGGCACGAAGAAATCATCCATACCCACAACACCAGGGAGAACCGATTTGTCAAGTTCACACTTGATCGCATTGGCAAACGCCTCGGCTCGATTGTCGACACAATCGCCGACAAGAGCGCAAAGGTAAAAGATGCCGACAAGGTGGCAGACACGGAGCTTGCGGAACTTAACAGCCATGTTGCATCGCTGCGCCGCCTTTCGCATTCATCCCTACTGCGCAACCTGCGTGGCGAGCCACTGCGATCAGAGAGTATGGTGCTTCAAAAACGCACTGGATACGCTCAGGTCTACCGCTATTGGCTGTTGCTCCAAAAAGGCATTGAGCTTTTTGAAGGGCCAAACGCTATCGGCGTTCGCCCCATCTGGGAACTATACGAACTTTGGTGTTTCCTCAAGATGCGCCAGATGGTAGCCGACATCCTCGGACTGCATTTTGAGAACCACAACGAGATATATGAGAATCCAATGCCGATGGTAAAACCCTTTGAGGACAACAACCAAGAGCATACCGTATATTATACCTGCAAAGACGGCAGCAAAGTGCGTCTGCACTATCAGCATACTTATAAACGAGACGGCAATAAGGCGCACACAGCCACAACCGAAAACCGTCCCGACATTGTGCTTACCGTAGTGCGTCCCGACGGCTTCGAACTGACATATCTCTTTGACGCAAAATATCGCCTGTATGATGACAATAAGCTCAACAAAGAAGACCGCGATGAACTTGCCGCTGCCAATCTCACTGGAGCCGACATGCCACCCTCCGATGCCATAAATCAGATGCACCGCTACCGTGATGCTATCTATTACGCCTCTGACAGACAGACCCATGCTGCCAAAGAAGTTATTGGCGGCTATATTCTTTTCCCTGGACGCGGCAATAACGAAAGCGTACGCCAGCGTTATTACTACAAAAGCATTGAGACGGTCAACATCGGGGCGTTCCCATTATTGCCCGATGCTTCCGATCCCACAAACGAGGGCACGTTGCTGTATGAATTTCTCACGAAAATTCTCACGATGCCCCACGCCATTGACCACATACGCGATGCCGTGCCGCAGAAAGGTTTGCAGTACCGCTCGGATTTTGCTCCTTCTGACGACGAACTTGTCCTCGTGGGCTATTACAAGACCGACCAATGGGAGCATATCGTCAACAACCACCTCTATTATGTTCCGGCAGCTCTCGGCAAAGGCTCGATAAACCTCGTATCTGGCTTTGAGAAAACAAAATACCTTCTTCTCCATCACGACAAAGACCGTCGTCTCGTCAGGCTCAAAGGCGACGGTCCGAAATTCTTCCCCAAACCTGCCCTTGAAGCCATCGGCTTCTCCCCCACCGGCGACTACTACCTCGCCTTCGAAATAGTGAACTTCAACCCAGTTCCAGGCATAGATCCCAACGCCTACGAACTCGAGCGCAAAGGCAGACAGACCACCACCCCATATTTCACCACATTTGACAAAATAAGACTCAACCAGCACAACGAATGAGCATGTGGAAATACATAGGCGAGTTTATGCTATTTCGGTGGCTGTTCGGCAATCGGGATACGGACAGGCAGCATGATGCCGGCAGCTCCAGCTCCGTGGATACTAACGACTTCTCGCCTTGGCGCAGCAACTACGATGACTATTCCGCCGATGACAGCTACTGCTCCTCGCTCGATAACTTTCACAACGAGCAGGACGACTACGACATGATGGACGATGACTGGTAGGGACATGCCATGGCATGTCTGCTGACGCAACACTCTCATTAGCATGACTTTAGGCGACATGCCATGGCATGTCCCTACTACATATGAACGCCATTCAAGCATTTACGCTTGCTTAATTAAACTATAAAATCCCTCAAAAAGACGTAATATTCGATAACTATATGATAATCAATTCCTGAATATTTTCGTATATATTCCACCTTGGAACAATATTACAAATTTCAATAAGTAGATTCTCAGATGTTTATAAACGTATTACGCCAAAAAATGTGATTTTATAGATTAAACAGCATTGCGGCATGTCCCTACAACATATGCCTACCCACCATATGTCACTCGCCATAGGGGGCGGCTGACTCGGCTGCCATGGGGAGCGGCTCGCTGGTGGGGGCGGTGTCGGTGTAGGCGGCGGCTTGCTGCTTCATCAGATAGGAATGGTTGATGAAGTATTCGATGGAGGCGAGAGTGCGGGCTCTGACTGCCGGCTTGAGCTGGCACTCCCATACCGTCAGTACGTTCCACCCCATAGCGCGGAGACGGTCTTTCTGGGCTTCGTCACGCTCCTTGTTGCGCCGTATCTTCGCCGTCCAGAAATCGGCATTGGACTTGGGCAGGTGCATGTGTTCCTCATGGCCATGCCAGAAACAGCCGTGTATGAATATGACGATTCCGTATTTACGCAACACTATATCGGGTGTCCCCGGCAGACGCTTGACATGCTTGCGGTAGCGGTAGCCACGCGACCACAGCCACCGCCTCACTATCATCTCCGGCTTGGTATCCTTGCCCTTGATGCGACTCATGCAGCGCGACCGCTGCTCCTTAGTCATCATATCAGCCATAACACTGTCGTCAGCATCCGTAACCGTCCCCACAAATATAACACATAACATCGAAAAAGAGCACACCCTCCCCACCCCATCCATCCCGAAATCATCCACACAATAGACGCCCGGCCCGACCAACCTATGCCCCAATAATAAACCGCATCAACCGAAGATTATCTTGATTTTCACGCAGTTATCCCATCCCGACAAGATGGAAACAATCCCATCTGTGTTTAGAAAGCAAAGTATGTTACCGGCATCACGGATGTCGGCGGCCAGTTTAAGATTGCCATTGTACTTGAGCGCATTACTTCCATATGCAAGCTTTATATATTCCGCAAATGAGTCGCACACTCCTATGCGTTTCTTCTGTAATGACTTCAAAATATGCTTATACCCCTCCTTGCATCGGCCGTCCTTTTATTTATGGAATTTGCTCCACTCATCATAGGTTTGCTATCTTGCATCTGTGAAACAGGGTTGTGCCAAGAAAACGTTTAACTTTACAAACAAGAAATTCTTAACAGCGGATGTAAAAGACGAGAGAGACAACCGCAAGGTCATCCCTCTCCAGATGTTTTCACAACGGAATAATCCTTATTGTGATTTGCTTTGATTTTGTTTCACAAAGATATATGAAAATGGCTGAAAATACAAATTTATTTATAATTTTGTGGAATTAATTCTCAAATCATACTTTTTGCTACAGCAGGATGCCAGTATGATAGCAATCATTTAATAGGGTAACCAATCAATCAGCATCCCCGTTTACTAATCTTATCAATCTTAGCCATGAAAGTTCTTGGACTTGACCTCGGGCCGACCTCTATCGGCTGGGCGATAATCGAAATAGATGACAAAGACAACCCTGTCTCAATCCTGGGCATGGGCAGCCGCATAATCCCGTACGGTGTTGACACTGCCTCTGACGACTTTTCCAGAGGGAAAGGCGAAAGCCCTTGTTCTGAACGAACCCGTTACCGCCAGATGAGACGCAACATCGACCGATTCCAGCTGCACCGTCAACAACTAAAAAGCCTATTGCTCGGATTAGGCATAATGAAGACTGACACCATCACTCCGGCCGCCAATCCATTGGACACATGGAAATTGAGAGCGGACGCCGCCACGCCCGGAATCAAACTTTCGTTGGAACAGCTTGCCTCCGTACTTCTCCACATCAATCACAGGCGAGGATACAAACACGCCAAATCAGATATTGGCGATTCCAAACAGACCGATTATGTCTCCAGGATAAATGACCGCTATGCAGGGATTAAGCAATCCGGGAAAACAGTCGGCCAGTATTTCTACGACAGGCTCAAGGAGTCCGAGGCCATCAATGACAACGGAAAGAAGTCATACACCTATCGTATCAAAGGAAAGGTCTGCCCTCGGAAGGCATACGAAGAGGAGACAGACAGAATCCTTGCGGTCCAGAGCGAATTTTACCCGGAGATACTTACAGAAGGCAATCGGCAGGCAATCAAGCAGACTATCTTCTATCAGAGACCGCTGAAATCCTGCAAGAATCTCGTATCTTTCTGCCAGTTTGAACGGCATGAATTTCTCAATAAATATGGAGAGAAGGTAGAAAACGGTCCAAAGGTAACTCCCAGGTCATCACCGCTGGCTCAAATCTGCCGCATATATGAGGCCATCAACAATATCAGGCTCGTCAATGCCCGGCGACAATGCCAGAAAACGGATTGCACGTCTTCCATTTTCAATGGTCCGGCCTCCACTACGAGAGAGGTCCGCAAACTGATGCCTGAATACCGTTTTAACGAAGAAGAATACGAACGTATTTTTGATTTTCTCAATACCCATGAGAAAATGACCGAGAAAGACCTGTTTAAATTGCTGGGTCTCGCTGCTGATGACGGATTCAAGTCCGACAAGGCCCTCGGCAAAGGGATACAGGGCAATACTACCCGCTGGCAGATTGCAAACGCCCTTGGCGACCACCCCGACAAGGAGAAACTGCTGCGTTTTGAAATCGTTGAAGAGCATCCGGCGTCCGGTCCGGACATTGCGGCCTCCACCGGCGAAGGTCTTCCACGCATCTATCCACAGTATATACACCAGCCGCTCTATATGCTGTGGCATACGCTCTATTCTATCAAAGACAAGGAGGAGCTGTTCAAGGTGCTTTCGGCGAAATTCGGGATTAACGACACTCCGACCCTCAACCGACTATACGCTCTTGATTTCGTCCAAGCCGGCTATGCCAACAAATCTGCAAAATTTATACGCAAACTGCTGCCGCTGCTCAAACGTGGCATGATGTATAGCAAAGCCTGCGCCATGGCCGGCGTGAACCACAGCAACAGCATGACTCGGGCCGAAAACGAAGAACGGGAGCTGCATCCAAAGCTTGCCCAGCTGCGCAAAGGGGAACTCAGACAGCCCGTAGTGGAAAAAATCCTCAACCAGACCATCAATGTGGTCAATGCTATCATTGATGAGTTCGGAGTAATTGACGAAGTCCGCATCGAACTCGCCAGGGAACTAAAAAAGGACAAAGAGGGGCGTGAAAAAATGGCCCGAGACATCGCCAGGAATGAACGAGAAAACAGGGCTCTGGCAGATGAAATAAGCGGTCTGGAAATACAGCCCTCACGTCGGCGCATCCAGAAAATGAAAATGCTCAAAGAGACCGGCAATCGATGCATGTATTGCGGCAAACCCGTGACACCGTATCAGTTTATCGAAGGCCATGGTTATGACATAGAGCATATAATCCCACGTTCCAGGCTGTTTGATGACAGTTTCGCAAATAAAGTCTGCGCATGCAGGGAGTGCAATGCTGCCAAAGGGGCTCACACAGCCTTTGACTTCATGAAATCAAGAAGCGAGCAGGATCTCAATTCGTATCTTGACCGCGTGGATGAATTGTACAGGGCCAATAAAATATCCAGGACCAAACGTGACCGGCTGCTGATGTCTGCATCCGACATACCCGACGATTTCATCCAGAGAGATTTGCGTGAGACCCAATACATAACCCGGAAGTCTATGGAGATACTTTCAGCAGCCATACGCAATGTCCATGCTTCATCTGGAATGGTAACGGACTTTTTCAGGCATGCCTGGGGATATGACACCATACTCCACGACATCAATCTCCCACGATATGAGGCTGCAGGTCTGACTGAGAATGTGGAATACCAGTCCCACGGACAAAAACACATGGCACACAGAATCAGAGGCTGGTCAAAACGAAAGGACCACAGGCATCATGCACTTGACGCTTTGGTCGTGGCTCTGACCCGTCAGGGATATATACAGCGTCTTAACACCCTTAATGCTCTATCTGACAAAAGTGACGACGGTGAAAAATGGAGCAGCCTTGACAGATGGGCTGCGGAAAGGCCGCATATCGGGCGTCAGAAAGTGATAGAGGCATTGGAGAAGGTGGCCGTCTCGTATAAACCGGGCAAAAAGCTCACTACTCCAGGCAAACGATATGTCCGCAAGGATGGGAGACGGACATGTGTCCAGACGGGTGTGACAATACCACGAGCTCCTTTACACAAGGAGACCGTTTACGGCCGAATAAAAATTGATGACGGAGAAAAGGACTTGAAACACGCGCTCCAGAACATCAACCTTATAAAGGACGACGGCATCCGTCAGCAGCTTGCTATGCGGCTGCAAGAAAATGACGGGAACATCCCCTTGACCATAAAGGCTTTGAAGAAAAACAATCTGGAAGTCGGTGGCCGTTCAGTGGAAAACGTAAGATGTTATCGCGAAGAGATAGTCGTCCGATACCCTCTTGAATCCATCCGATATAAAGACCTGCGCTACATTGTGGACCCACATATCCGTGAGATTGTGCAGACCCGGTTCACCGAAGTCGGAAATGCAGATAAAGACTTTGTAAAAAGCCTCACCGAACGTCCGCTGTACTCCGACAAGAACTGCCGACATCAAATCAGGGCCATCCGGCTAATCTCAGGCTTAAACCCGTCGACGCTTGCCGGCGTGCGCAGAGACCAATCAGGCGATACAATCGGATATGCCCAGACGCGCAACAACCACCATCTGGCTTTATACAGGAATCCCGACGGCAGTATTGTGGAATCTGTGGTCAGCTTCTGGGACTGCATCAAACGAAAACAGGCCGGACTACCGCCGATAATCAAGAATCCCGCCGAAGCCTGGGACACAGTCATTGCCAACAGTGAATCTGCCCGTTTCGCAGGTATTGCAGACACATTACCTCCTGATGGCAGTGAATTTATCATGTCACTCCAACGCAACGAAATGGTCGTGCTCGGCATGTCGGACGATGAATGGAACGACGCTGTGGCTTCCAATGATTTCCGCACCATCAACCGCCATCTTTACCGGGTTTGGAAGCTAAGTTCTGGAAAGTACTGTTTTAAATTCCACACCAACACCTCTGCGGCCATCGAGGACGGGGACAGGGAAATCAGGCAATTCTATGTGACATCACTGTCTTCTTTAAGGGCACTACATCCTCGGAAAATCACAATATCCATACTCGGCAATCCTGACAGTCTCTCCGATGATAAAGAAAGTCCTATGCTTTAGCAATCGCGCCTATCTGTCGTGCCGTCAGCGGCAGCTCATTATCAAGGCTACCGACCGGATGACCGGTGAACCATGCGAATACTCGCGCCCCGTCGAAGACATAGGAGCAGTGGTTATCGAGAGCGGACAAGTCACACTGTCATCACATCTTATTTCTGCTTTGCTTGAAAACAAAGCGGCTCTTATCATATGCGATGAAAAGCATATGCCATCTGGATTGATGCTGCCTCTTGAAGGGAATACGCTGCAATCAGAAAGATTCGAGGCCCAGATTTCGGCATCTTTGCCGCTCAAAAAACAGCTGTGGCAGCAGACCGTCAGCATGAAAATCAAGAATCAGGGCGCCGTGCTTAAAAGAGCCAACAGCATGGAGATAGGCAACATGCTTGCATGGGCCTCACAAGTCAGGAGCGGAGACCCCGACAATCTTGAAGGCCGAGCCGCTGCCTACTATTGGAAAAACCTGTTTGGAGAGGACTACGGTTTTGTCCGCGGACATGAAGGAGACGGTCCTAACGTACTGCTTGACTATGGATACGCCATACTCAGAGCCATCATTGCCCGGAGTCTTGTGGCCAGCGGACTGATGCCGACACTCGGCATCCATCATTCCAACAGGTACAATGCCTATTGCCTCGCCGATGACATGATGGAACCCTACAGACCGTCTGTTGACCTTATGGTATTAGACATCATGCGAAAGCATCAATTGCCTCCCGAAATTTCAAATGAAACCAAAAGGCATCTCTTGAGCATTCCTGTCATAGATGTCAGGATGGGGAAACTATCGCGCCCGCTGATGGTAGCAGCCTCCATGACCACAGCTTCCCTGGCAAAATGCTATCTTGGCACCACAAGAAAACTCCTGTATCCGGAAATAGAGACATAGACCGCATTTACCATGCTGACAGACTTAATATCATATCGTCGTATAAGCTCATACCAACTCATGTGGATACTTGTTATGTTCGATTTGCCCAACGAGACAAAACGGCAACGTAAACGTTACTCGGAATTTCGAAAGTTCCTGATTCAGGATGGCTTCACCATGTTTCAGTTTTCGATATATGTGCGCAACTGCGCCTCCAGAGAAAACACTAAAGTCCACATTGACAGGATAAGGAAACTCCTGCCCGATGAAGGGAAAGTATGCATCATCACGATAACTGAACGACAGTTTAATGATATCCTGCTGTTTGAAGGCTTGAAGAAAACTCCGCCTATGCCAGAGGCAGTTCAGCTCGAGTTATTTTAATAAAGAGACCTCCTCGCATACGCAGAGCATCCTTATCCTCTGATTTAAAACAAGGACATCTTAAACGATTTTAATGCATTCTTTTCGCAGATAGACGTTTTCTCAAGTCACCGGACATAGACATATCATCAGAATACCAAAACAAGCAAACAAGAAAAGTCAGAGATAAAATTTCTCCGACTTTTTTACTTTATATCCTTCAATACAAGCACCTATATATCAGAATATTACCAAAATCAAGGTGTGATTTATCACACAAATATAATAAAATCAAAGCAAATCACAACAAGACGCTTTGCATTTACATAAGCAGTTATGGTGTGATTTATCACACAAATATAATAAAATCAAAGCAAATCACAACTTGATATTGTTGCAAAAAAAACTGACAATGGGTGTGATTTATCACACAAATATAATAAAATCAAAGCAAATCACAACGAGTTCATATAGTGTTTCACGTGGAGGTATTGGTGTGATTTATCACACAAATATAATAAAATCAAAGCAAATCACAACCAAGATGAATGCAACTCAGCAGAAACTTGAGGTGTGATTTATCACACAAATATAATAAAATCAAAGCAAATCACAACTGGCTATACTCCTCGCTATGCCGAGTATAGGGTGTGATTTATCACACAAATATAATAAAATCAAAGCAAATCACAACATATGTGCAAGCTGAGGAGTAGGTAACTGAGGTGTGATTTATCACACAAATATAATAAAATCAAAGCAAATCACAACATCATTGATGCAACTCCGCTGTCAATGCCGGGTGTGATTTATCACACAAATATAATAAAATCAAAGCAAATCACAACTGATACTGAAATGTCGTCTCTTCGTCAAAGGTGTGATTTATCACACAAATATAATAAAATCAAAGCAAATCACAACTGCCGGACTCCCGGAGATTGCAACAAATTCGGTGTGATTTATCACACAAATATAATAAAATCAAAGCAAATCACAACGAAGCATTGCAAGGGTGAAACAGTGCTGCCGGTGTGATTTATCACACAAATATAATAAAATCAGAGCAAATCACAACGGGCTGATGTAACAACTATTTTTCAAAATTTAATCGTACATTTGTGATATTATGGGACATTTAGTTGACAAAGAAATTCCACAGCCATTTATGTGCGAGGATTGTAAGCACTATTTAGGCTAATTTCATTGCAGGGCTTTTGATAATCTTGTAGCAGTAAAAAATGCGCCCATTGGCGAAGAACATACTGAGGTTGTGCCTGGCCAAAAAGGAACTTATGTATTTGAGACCGATAAACCACGGCAGTACATACGAGCTTATGTGGCTGAAGGGGAGATTGACGCAACGCTTCATATTGAGCACGGACTATTGCCCCAATCGCAGCCGAAATCGGTCACGTTTTTCATTATTAAAATACTAAGCCCAAGCTTCTGCAAAAATTCCTTTTTACTGGATATGATTTCTCATTCCTATTCTTCTTGTATCATAAGCATAGTATGATAATTTTTCAGTTATATATTCTTCTCCTTTAGATTTAGCTGAATATTTTGAAGAAATTCGGAATCATGTATGATTTACCACACAAATATAGTAAAATCCCAGCAATGGAGAGCCGACATCATTTTTGAATTCTACCCCGAACTCAAG
>ERZ1027217.335-NODE-335-length-21490-cov-6.207511_pt1 | contig 21490 bp, 19 predicted proteins | sample MGYA00519268_ERZ1027217 | MGnify/ENA primary metagenome ERZ1027217 (study PRJEB26926, sample SAMN06164537) | human gut metagenome | biome: ENVO:00009003; feature: ENVO:2100002; material: ENVO:00002003 | host: Homo sapiens | place: USA | collected 2012 ...
GCCATGTGTGGGAAGCCTTGGAGGATGAAGATTTCCTCCTGAAGCTGGGTGCTGTGGGCATCGGCCCTGACGGAAAGAAGCATCCTACCTCCGCAGGACTTCTCATGTTTGGCAACGAGTACGATATTGTGCGGGAATTCAACGCTTACTTTCTGGATTACCAAGAACAGTATGATGCTGATACCCGTTGGACAGATCGTATCATTTCGTCTTCCGGTGACTGGAGCGGTAATGTGTATGACTTCTATTTCCGCGTCTATAACAAGCTGATCCAGGACATCAAGGTGCCGTTTAAGATGGACGGGGGCGTTCGGGTGGATGATACTACGGTGCATCAGGCACTGCGCGAAGCGCTGGCCAACTGTTTGGTCAATGCTGATTATTACGGTAGGCAGGGGCTGGTCATCATCAAAAAGCGTAATAGCATTACGATGTCTAATCCGGGCAGCTTCCGCATCGAAATTGATGCCGCAAAAAGCGGTGGTGTTTCTGATCCGCGGAACGGAACGATGCTGAAGATGTTCAACCTGATTGATATTGGTGAGCGTGCTGGAAGTGGTATTCCGAATATATTCCGTGTCTGGCGTGAGCAGGGGTGGAAAGAGCCAGTTATCGTGGAGCTCTCTGAACCGGACAGAATTATTCTATCATTATCGCTACTCAAAAAAGAAAGTAGCGATAAAAAAGTAGCGATAAAGAATGGCGATAAAGGTACAAAAACCGCCACACAAAAAATCGCCATCCTTGAATATCTTACAGATCATGCTTCTGCAAAATGCTCAGATATTTCCGATATGCTCGGCGTTAAAGACGCAAGAGCAAGACGGATACTCAGCGAGATGATCGTTGAGGGAACGATTGTTACAGAGGGCGGCAATCGAAACCGCATTTATAAGTTGAAATCATAAGGAAAAAACTAATTCTGTCACAAAGGAGGATTGCACAATGCCGCACAATGAAAACTCTCGAGTCAAAATTCCTGCATTGGTGCATTTCACTCGTCTGGGATATAAATACATCTCTCTGAGAAAATATGAAGGAGTCATCGACGACGATACCAACATTTTGGTCGATGTTCTTTGTGATGCAATCAATCGGATCAATGCTACTTCCTTGACTACCACAGATGTCCAGAAAATTGTCAATGCTTTGAAAGCAATGCTGGAAAACGATGATTTGGGCAGGGAGTTTTATTCAGTTCTCATCAATGGATACAACGGCTTGAAACTGATTGATTTTGAAGATTTCGGAGGGACAGTCAACTCTTATCATGTGGTCACAGAGATGACTTGCAAGAATGGTTCTGATGAATTTCGCCCTGATATCACTCCACTTATCAATGGTATTCCTTTGGCTTTTATCGAAGTAAAAAAGCCTAACAACAAGGGCGGCATCAAGGCCGAATATGATCGCATGTTGATGCGGGTTAAGAATAAGAAGTTTAGACGGTTTATCAACTTGACTCAGATCATGGTGTTCTCCAATAATAGCGAATATGATGACACCGAAGCCGTCCCTCTGGAAGGAGCATTCTACTCCACCATCAGCTATGAGAAGCTGTTTTTTAGTCATTTCCGAGAGGAAGACGAAAAGCTCTTGACTTCCGTGCCAGAGAAGGATGAGGCGGTTGAAAATTTCATTCTGACCGATAACAATCTGAGTAGCATCAAGTATAGCCCGGAGTATGTAACAAATAGTTCCCCAGTTTCGCCTACCAATAGAATTATCACTTCGCTTTTTTCGTTTGAGCGTATTCTAACTTTCTTGAAATATGCAATCGCTTATGTAGAACGGACAGATGAAAATGGTATCACCCATCTGGAAAAACATCTGATGCGGTATCCACAGTTCTTTGCTACTAAAGCAATCGAAAACAAATTGAATGCCGGGGTAAAAAACGGCATCATTTGGCATACCCAGGGCAGTGGTAAAACAGCGCTTGCCTATTACAATGTCCGTTATCTGACTGACTACTATCAGAAGCATGGAACGATTGCAAAATTCTATTTCATCGTAGACCGTCTTGACCTATTGACACAGGCAGCCAATGAGTTCCGTGCTCGTGGACTTCATGTAGAGGAAACCAATTCCAAGGAAGACTTCATCAAAAACATCCATTCCACCGGAACAGTCAACAACACCGGCAAACCTACGATCACGGTGGTCAATATTCAGAAGTTCTCCAAGGAATCCATTGCGAAACAGTCCGACTATGCAGTAAATGTACAGCGCATCTATTTCTTGGATGAAGCCCACCGCAGCTATAAACCTACCGGATCCTTCCTTGCCAATCTACTTTCCTCCGACCGAGAAGCGGTTATGATCGCATTGACTGGCACGCCACTGATTGGTACGATTTACGATGATGACGGAAAGCCGATTGCAGGCAAAAAATATGATTCCAAGTCTGTGTTCGGTAATTATATCCACAAATATTACTACAATCGCTCTATTGCTGATGGATATACTCTCAAGTTGATTCGCGAAGGCATTGAAACTACCTATAAGAAAAAGCTGCAAAAAGCATTGGAAGAAATTGAGATGCTCAAAGGCTCTCTCGATAAGAAAGAGATGTACGCGCATCCGAAATATGTTTCTGCCTTGGTCGAGTATATTACGGACGATTTCCGCAAGAGCCGTATCGCCATGAACGATGAATCCATCGGTGGTATGATCGTCTGCGATTCTTCCGAGCAGGCGCGTGCGATTTTTGAAGAGTTAAAATCCTATCCCTATTCTGCGGCATTGATTTTGCATGATGCAGACGACAAAGAGACCCGAAAAGACAATATAGACGCCTTCAAAAAAGGCACGATTGACTTTCTCGTGGTCTACAACATGTTGCTGACCGGCTTTGATGCTCCTCGGCTGAAGAAACTCTACTTGGGACGTGTGATCAAAGACCACAATCTGTTACAGGCCTTGACCCGGGTTAACCGGCCCTACAAGAATTATCGATACGGTTATGTGGTCGATTTTGCGGATATCCGTGCGGAATTTGATAAGACCAATAAAGCATATTTCGATGAGCTTCAGGCCGAACTGGGCGATGAGTTCAAGCAGTATGATAACATCTTCAAATCCCCGGAGACAATTGAAGCAGACTTGCAGGACATTAAGGACGTACTGTTCCTGTATGATACTGGAAATGCGGAGGTTTTCTCACAGCAGATTTCTGCCATAGACGATAAACAGGATCTCATACAGCTCCGCCGTGCATTGGAACTGTATAAAGAATTGTTCAATGTTGCAAAACTGTTCGGCTATGACGAACTGGCTGACCAATTTGACCTGAACAACATCAGTGCCCATTATAGCGAGGTCTGCAATAGGATTGCACTTATTAACCAGAAGAAGCTCCTTGAAGAAGCCCAGGATATGAGCGCTATTCTGAACCTTGCTATGGACGAAATTGAGTTCCATTTCCGCAAGGTTTCCGAGAAAGAACTGGTGATTGCTGATAAATATCAGGATACCCTCAATCGGACCCGCAAGGCCGTTCTGCATACGCTCGACCCAAAAGACCCTGAGTACATCACACTACTGGAAGAACTGCAGCGTTTGCTGGCTAAGAAGAATATCGAGGAATTGACCGCTGACGAAATGACAGCGGATATCGAAGCCTTAGAGCGCATCCGCAAGCTGGCCGAGCAAAAGAATCTTGCTGACCAGATGCTGGCTGCCAAATACGATGGCGATGTGAAATTTATGCGTACCCATAAACGCCTGCGTGAAACGCCGCCTCCCATTGCTGGGGATGTCGTACTGCATCAGGTCCTTACGCACCTGAAGCACCGGGTGGATTCCCAAGTGCTTTCCAATAGTCACTTGATGGACAATGAGCCTTACTTCATGCAGGGCATGTTCCCGATGATTAAGCAGGAGCTTGACGCCCAGCATTTGAAATACTCTGCTGCGCAAATCAAGTATATCGGCACCTGTATTTCCAACGAATACTTTACGGAAAGGAATTTTGCATCATAATGGATTCCAATATTACTCTGCAAACCAAGCAGATGATCGATAGCCTGAAGGCTGTATGTACCAATTTCGGTTTGGGCAATGCCTCCAGCGAATACAAAATCATCACTGAGGTTTTCCTTTACAAGTTTCTCAACGACAAGTTCCTTTTCGAAGCGAAGCGAGTAGAGCCTGTGCTGGCAAAGCTGTCCCCGGCAGATGCCGAAAAGCAACTCGCCCAGATGACCGATGATGACTATGAACTGTTCCTGCTTGGTTTTGGCCCGGATACTGCAAAACTGAAGCAGACTCACTTTATCTCTTACCTGTTCAACCGAAAAAATGAAGAAAATTTTCATACGGTCTTTGATGATACTCTGCTGGATATTGCTACATACAACATTGATATCTTTTCTGTCCGGACTGGCGGCCAGTCCAACATGCGCTTGTTCAGCGGTATCTCCCAGCATGTGATTGAGGCTGAGAAGAAGGACGATTTCTGCCGTGCTATCATCGACAAGATTGCCGAATGCAGCTTCGATAGTGTGTTTGAGCAGAAGTACGATTTCTTTGCTCAAATATTCGAGTATCTGATCAAGGACTACAATAAGGATTTCGGTAAGTACGCCGAATACTATACGCCACATTCCATCGCCAGCATCATTGCAAAAATCATGGTGCCTAACGGTGTAAAGAATGTGACGGTGTATGACCCAGCCGCAGGCTCCGGCACACTGGTGCTGGCGTTGGCCCACGAAATCGGCGAAAGCAACTGCACCATCTATACCCAGGATATATCCCAGAAGTCCAACGAGTTCCTGCGCTTGAACCTGATTCTCAACAATCTCGTCCACTCGCTGCCCAATGTCGTACATGACGATACTTTGTTGCGGCCTTATCACAAAAACGCCAAAGGCGATGGGCTTGCCACGTTTGACTATATTGTCAGCAATCCGCCTTTCAATATGGATTTCTCCGACAGCCGAGATACTTTGGCAGGAGATAATCACAAGAAGCGTTTTTTCGCAGGTGTGCCGAGTATTCCCAAAAAGGACATAGAAAAAATGGCAGTCTATCTGCTGTTTATCCAGCACATTTTATACTCACTTGCCCCCAAGGGAAAAGCAGCGATTGTTGTTCCGACAGGTTTTTTGACCAAATCGGGAATTGCAAAAAAGATCCGAGAGTATTTGGTAAAAGAAAAGATGCTTCGCGGTGTAATTTCTATGCCCTCCAACATTTTTGCCACCACCGGTACCAATGTGTCCATTTTGTTCATCGACCGAGAAAACAAAGACGGAAATGTGATTCTGATGGATGCATCCAAACTGGGGACGAAAGAAAAGGTCGATGGCAAAAATCAGCGTACTGTGTTGAGCGTTGATGAGATCACGCATATCATCAAAACCTTTAATGCCGGAAAGGCTGAGGACGATTTCTGTGTAACTGTCAGCTATGCTGATATTGAGGGAAAGAAGTTCTCCTTTTCTGCCGGCCAGTATTTCGAGGTCAGGATTGAGTATGTGGAGTTGACGCCAGAAGAATTTGTGGAAAAGATGGATAACTTCACTTCTCGATTGGATGAAATGTTTGCAGAAAGCCGTCGTCTGGAAGATGAAATTAAAGTACAGTTGGGACGGGTGAAGTATGAGTAAGTGGATACACACAACTCTTAATGATATTTGCCGTTCCGACAAAGGAGCCATCATATCTGGCCCATTTGGTTCGAACATCAGTAGTAAATTTTTTGTTTTGGACGGCGTGCCTGTAATTCGCGGCAATAATCTAAGTTTGTCATTAGATAAGTTTTATGATGATGACTTTGTGTTTGTTACGGAAGAAAAGGCAGATGAACTGAATTGCTACGCCGAAGAAGGAGACCTGATTTTTACTGCTGCAGGAACTATTGGCCAAGTAGGCATTCTTGAAGCTCTTTTAAATACAAAAAGTATGTGATTTCAAACAAGCAGCTTCGAGCTCGTATAGACACAAGAAAAGTCGATCTTCTATATGCATATTATTGGTTTGCCAGCGCTTGGATGCAGAATTATTTTATTAGAAATAATAAGGGCAGTACTGTTCCGTTGATAACACTTTCTGAATTAAAAGATGCACCTATATCATATCCGGAAGATATCACTGAACAAAAGAAAATCGCGATGGCAATAGAAGCCATATCCCGAAAGATTAACAACAACCGAAATATTTGTTTTAATCTTGAGTCTATGGCCAAAACACTCTACGACTACTGGTTTACGCAGTTTGATTTCCCGAACGCAGAGGGCAAGCCCTATTGTTCTTCCGGCGGCGAGATGGTCTGGAATGACCAGCTCAAGCGCAAAATCCCGAAGGGATGGAGCGCGGGGCAGCTGTCTGATATTGCCAACATAACGATGGGGCAATCTCCATCGGGTGACACCTATAACGAAAATGGGAGTGGAACGATCTTTTACCAAGGCTGTACAGACTTCGGTACACGCTTTCCTGTTCCAAGAGTGTATACATCTGCACCAACCAGATTTGCTAAAGCTGGTGACATCCTTATGAGTGTCCGCGCTCCGGTGGGTACGCTCAATATTGCTATGGAGGATTGCTGCATTGGCCGTGGCCTTGCTGCACTAAACAGCAAATTTGGGTCTCAGCTTCACTTGCTGTATACCCTTTCAGGATTTAAGCAACTTTTTGATGTGATGGATGGCAATGGAACCACCTTTGGTTCTATTACAAAAGATACTCTCTTTGAGATGAAGGTAGTTATCCCCAGAAGAGACCAGATAAAATCTTTCGAGGAAATGGTGCAACCGATTGAGCAAAAAATCAGAGTAGCAGAGCAAGAAAACCGAGAGCTCACAAAACTCCGTGACTGGCTGCTCCCCATGCTCATGAACGGACAAGCTACGGTGGAATGAAAGCAGGTGAATCCATGAGACAAAATTTTGCGCAGATTTTAAAAGATGCAAAGATAGATATTAAGGTAGAATATCAAAAACTTTATGGAATGTTATATGATCGTAGCATTCCTGTGTCAAACACAAACCGGATATCCGTTTATGATGAGCTCAGCACATATTTTATCGCTTTTTGCTTTAGAGGGACATGTCTTTCGTTAGATGAATTTAATGATTTGCATGGATTTCATTTTGAAAAAGATCCGACTAATTTCAATATTGACCATTTAATTTCGTTGTGCGAATATATTGAAAACCTACTTATAGCATACCAATGTGTTCCCCTGAGTTATCCTTATGGATATGGGAATATGCCAACAAAACTTATTGATGTTCAATTCTATCTACAGCAAATCAGCCAGGTGATTGAAAAAATCGGATATATGCAGGCGAAGCAGAATGACCTTACTATTTTTGTGGAGAAAGACCCTGCTGCAATAGCTGTTGCTGAAGGTGAATTTATTCCAGAGAGCTTGTCGTATAGGCTGATTTCCTATAACCATTATTCGATGAAAGGTAATCTGGCAGAAAAGAAAACGACTTTGCTTGATCTTGCGAATTTGCTCGAACCGCAGAGAACAAACCTCGAAAGAATTGATAAAACATTTTCCAGCGACTTATTCTATACATTCAATAACTTTCATATACGCCATAACAATATAGACCAATTGGGAACAAAGTATAAAAAACCTGTTGGCGACCTATCAGATGAACAGTTGGAGTATTGGTATGACGAGGTCTATCAGATGTGTTTGCTTGCGTTCATGCGATTGGAGCATATAGATCGAAAGAAAAAATTTGATTCGCTGAAGTCTCAAATAGAGGGAACGTAATGAAAACTTATGACGAACTGGTTTCTCTGTTTGAAGAAGCAAACCTTGCGTTCTTGCAGGCCGAACATAGCTTATTTAGAACCGAGGTCGCTGAACGGACCTTGTGTGGTGTGCTGATGCTACATATCCACGATATCATCAAGGAAGATGACTCTTATTCGGGATATTACGCGGATGTGGAGTATAACAGAAATGCGGGTGGTATCAAGACCATTCGAAAAACCACCCGAGGGCAGCAAGAAGAAATAATCCCCATAAATTGTGATTTAATCCTTCACAGCAGAGGTGAGAATGTAGACCAAGACAACCAAATCGCTATTGAAATGAAAAAATCCAATGCTCCGTCAGCGAAGAAACAAAAAGACCGTGAACGGCTTATTGCCCTTACGAAAGATTCGTTTGATGATGTGTGGGCGTGGGATCATAATTTGCCAGAGCATGTGTGCCGGTATGTATTGGGCGTATATTATGAAATCAACTATAGGCAGAAGGAAATCCATATCGAGTACTATCGCCGTGGAGAATTAGTTAGATCCTATAGCAACTACTTTGTAGGTTGATTTGTGTTTTATAAATGGGGCGCTTCGATGTTAAACTATGACGAAGATTTAACTGAATTAGTAGAATCATTGATTTGCACTGGGCGGGAGGATGATTGGTGGGATTTCAAAGAATGCTACCACGAGGATAGGGCTGCTTTGCTGCATGATATCATTTGCCTTGCGAACAACCGGGCAGACCGAGATACCTATTTGATTCTGGGTGTTCGTGATAAGACATTTGAAATCATGGGTGTCGAAAATGACCCTCACCGAAGAAATCAACAGAACATAGTTGACTTTCTAAGTCAAAAAGAGTTTGCAGGACAAATACGCCCTCGAGTAGAAGTGCGTACAATTCGGTTGGAAGGTCACGAAGTAGATGTGTTTATTATCAAAAACTCAACCGATGTTCCTTACTATCTGATCGAGAGTTACACGGACAAAAAGTACAAGCCGGATCCTCCGAAGAAGGGGAAAATGGTACAGGCTTTCCATATCTACACCCGAGTGATGGACAACAATACGCCTATCGACAAGAACGCTGATATCCGCGATGTGGAGCGTCTTTGGAAAAAGCGGTTTGGTTTGTTGCAGACACCGCTGGAACAAGTCAAGATTCTGCTGCGGAAACCGGATGAATGGGCAGAAGAAGATTTTCGATATTACCACAAGCTGTTTCCTCAGTACACGATTTCCGTTGAATATGAGGAAGACGAGCATGGTATCGGCAAAGAAGGACATCGGGCGTTCTATCATCACCTGCAAACAGACACAAGAACACAGTATGGTGTCCTGAAAATATATCATTACAGTACGCAGCTCTTTTCTTGTCAAATAACCGAACTCGATGGCCATAGAATGACCGCGCCCTGCCCTGAAGCGAAGTATATTCCATCTCGCCACTATAGCGATCCAAACATTTGCTTAAGGTACTATGTGACTTCTGATCTTCTGTATTTATTGCTGCGGTTTCTGGAACATCATATTGGAAATAACAATGGAAACGAAGCCCAGTATGCAACGCGACGACTGCTGGATGTCGTCCTTCTATTTGACAGCAATGAGGATGCTGAAGATTTTGCTACCTATATCCATCGCCATTTAGGGACATTTGACAGCAAGGTTTTAGAGCAGAGAGAACCATATATTGCTAATGAAACAGATATGGCTGCAAAAGCACTGGCACAAGAAATTCGCAATAGCCAGGCACTTAAAGAAATGCAACCGGAATGGGAACTGTTTAGACTGGAAAACGCATAAACAGAGAGGAGCGTTGCTGGTGGCCGAAGCGTACTACATTTTTACTGATGAAGCTGGTGCATATAATAAGCGGCCATCTGAGTCGTTCCGTCGCAGCCATCCCTTCTACATACGGGCAAATGTCCGTTTATCTGCCAGCGATTATCGTGTGTTCCAAAAAGAGATTCAGGAGCTCAATACTAAGTATGGTGTCCCGGTTGGCGAAGAAATCAAGTGGTCAGATTTGTGGGAAATCTCAAAAGGAAAATACCGTGTCGATTTTCTGAAATCCTTTACTCCTGACAAGCTCAAAGGGTACTATCGCCGGTTCTTCAACCGTGTGGTGGACAAGCCCTCTCTGCTGTTCATATTCACAGTGACCTGCGTATACACCCAGCCATGCTATCAAGCGGAGAATGAGGTGCTGAAATTTCACATGCAAGAGGCATTTCAGCGTATCCAGATGGATACCCGTCCCGACGGCTTTGCCACAGTGATTATGGATGAGCTAAATCAGGATAAAGTCAAACAGCTCAAAGATGCCTGTCATCGGATGATGGTCGAAGGTGACTTTGTGAAATACGAAAATGTGTATCACGGTGTGCTGACAGAATGTAGCTCTCAAAGCGCAGGAATTCAGTTGGCTGATTATGCAGTAGGTATAATGAATGGTTATCTCCGTAAGCATCTCATGAGTCGTGGAGACTACACGTTTGCTACAGACCTCTATACTGAATTCGTATTGCCTCATTTGAGAAAGCATGCGAATGGAACGGTAGTTGGCTATGGTGTGCGAGAGGTTCCAAGTGATTCTTCCATAAGGCAAGTCTTGATGCCGTTATTCAACTAATCAAAAAGGAGTGAGACATATGGCGTCTCACTCCTTTTTGTTATTCCTTTTCCCGCGCCCCGTTCAGGCTGGCCCAGTGCTGGCGCAGCAGCCTTTCTGCTTCTCTGCGAAGGGAATTTTGGAACATGACAGCCATAACCAATGCGCTAAGCACTGCAGCCACAGACTCCAGCCAGGGATATGCGGCCCAAAGCTGTTCTCCCCAGCAAGCAAGCGGAACACCAACAAGCAGCATAAACAGCAAAATAATGATGACAACGTCGGGTCTGCCGTAGCCTTCACGTCTTTTGATTTTGGCCCGAATCTGTCGAAGCGCACGGGCTCGGATATCCCGGATGTTTCTGGACGAACACTGTTTGTCCTGTGCGACGGATTCAGTGGACTCGCCATTGATGATCGTGCGGAACAAAATCTCCCTCTGCAGTTCGGTCAGTGCATGCAGGGCGTCATAGATTTGGGTGTCCAAATACATGAAGGGATCTTCATCAGAACCCTCAGGCAGATACTTGCTTCGGTCAAACCACCGTCTGTCGTTGTAAATTGCGTTGCGTACTTCCTCCGGCAGGAACGCTTCCGGATTGTAAGATCGGGGCTGCTTTATATCCAAATCCTCCAGAGTATCCGGTGCTACACGCTTGTGAAAGTTCGCCTCGCTGTAGTAGAGCATATGCTCCAGCTCCTTCCACTCCTCCGGATGCTCCTTCACCCATTGGTCTGCAGCGGCGGCAGCTTCCGGGTCCATAGAGTGTATCCAGCGCCAATCTGCCTGAAGCTCTTTATAAGATTGGGTATCCTTGAAGGACATGAGCTCACCACTCTTTCTGCATTCACAAAAAGTTTACAATTCCAGACCTTCCGATTTTGCGAATTTTCTCTAAGTAATAGTAGAAGGACAATTTCACCCGGGTGAGGTTGCCCCTGGTTCGGCACGGCACGGTATCCACGCCGACGAATCCACATGGCCTTAGACAGAGCACCCCATGAGAGCATGTGCGCTCTCTGCCATTCGGCAATCCGCTCGGAAGGTCATTCCATCTCTGGCCGTGCTCCCGGGAGCACGGTCTCTTTTTATTCTAACACGGAGGAGGCGAAAAAGATAGTTTACAGATGAGGGCAAAGGAGGAATGTGGATCACACAACACACCCGCAAAATAAAAACCGCCGCGACTGCGGCAACAGTCCGGCGGCTCGGCGCACACACAGGCACGCACAAATCTACTGATAAAAGTATATCAGGTAAACAGCAGAAAAGCAATGAAAAATTTTCTGTTCCCTGTGTGAGCGTCATCGAACTCTACGACAATACAGGAGGTATGAATTGAGTTTCAACAAATGGCCCAAGCGCAGCGCAGAAAAAAACTATTTTATGGTACCAAATGAGATATTCAGCATCGGTCTGGATTTTCGTGAGATCTCCATCTATTCCTATCTGCTCCGGTGCGAGAATCGTAAGACCTACCAGTGCTACCCCAGTTACAAAACTATCGGCCATGCGATCGGCATGAGTGAAAATACGGTGGCAAAGTACGTGCGGCAGCTGGAGGAGAAAGGTCTCATCTACACAGAGCCGACGATGGTACGAAGCAAAGATGGCAGACCCCTGAACGGAAACCTGCTCTACACCGTTCGCCCTATCCAAGGTGTACTCGAAGCATTCTATGAGCGGCAGCTCCGGCAGGCAGAGGAGGCCGCCGCCCGCTATCGTGCGGCGCAGCTCCTCGAAAAGTCCAACGCCCAGGGCCGCCAGAACGCCTTGTGTGCGCCTTTCCGGGAGGAAGCGAGTCCCAGTCCCAGCCAGAGGATTGAAGCCGGATGTGAGCCGTTTTCGGCAGACTTTTGCAGGACGAAAGAAAAAGCAGGATAAAGGCATGGCGTCGCAAGCGCCGCCGCAGCCGCCACTTCTGCCCGCAGTGCGGGCAGTTTCGGGAGCTTGAAGCTGGCGTCTTTGAGAGGCGAAATAAGCACCGAGGGCGTCAGCTTCCCCGAAAAGCCCCGTGTTGCAGGGCTTTTCAAGGATGTCTTACAGCAAAAAGGAGGAATTGAATGAGTAAAGAAACCAGAGATCGTATTGCATTCCGGATGCAGCCGGAAACCAGAAGAAGAATCGAGCAGTGGTACGCCGCCGACAACTGCCAGAGCAAAAATGAGTTCATCGAGAAAGCCGTGAACTTCTATGTGGATTATCTGGGAATACAGGACAACACAACGCTGCTGCCCATGGCAATCATGTCTGCCATCGACGGCAGGCTGAGCAGATTGGAGGACTATATCGCCCGCAGAGATTTTACCAGATGCGTGGAGCAGGACATGACCAACAGTATCATCGCGGAAACGTTCGAGATGGACCAGGATGACCTGAATCGCAGGCGAGCGCAGAGTGTCCGGAATGTAAAGGTCACAAACGGTACCATCTCTCTGGAGAAGTATGCGCGCTCCCGTCAGGAGCCGGACTGGGATGATGACGAATGGCAAGACTGATCCTCAAGAGTCCCTATATCAAAAGCACCGGCGGGGCCTCCGGATACCTTCGCTACATCGCGACCCGGGAGCGGGTGGAGCTTATCCCGGATGACCGTCCGCCCACCCGAAAGCAGGAGCAGCTCATCGCCAAACTGGTCAAAGACTTCCCGGACAGCAAAACGCTCTATGAGTACGAGGACTACCTGACGAAGCCCACCAAGGTCAGCGCCTCTGCGTTCATCACACTGGCTCTCGAGTCCAACTGGGATGCCATCCACGAGTCAGACCAGTACATGAAGTACATCGCCACCCGGCCTCGTGCTGAGCGTATCGGTGCTCATGGTCTGTTCGGTGATGAGAACACAGTCTCTCTGGACAAGGCCATGGAAGAACTGGAGAACTACACTGGAAATGTGTGGACGCACATCATCTCCCTCAAGCGTGAGGATGCGGCCCGGCTTGGCTTCGACAACGCCGCGGCGTGGCGAAACCTCATCCGCGCCCACCGCAACGACATCGCGGCGGCAATGAAGATCCCGCCCGGCGACTTCCGATGGTACGCTGCCTTCCACAACGAGGGCGAGCACCCGCACATCCACATGATGGCCTGGTCCGCCAAAGCGGGACAGGCCTACCTCTCCAAGGAAGGCATCCGTCAGATCAAGTCCAAGCTGACCAATGATATCTTCCGCAACGAAATGCTGCACCTTTACGAACAGAAGTCTGAGTCCAGAGACGAGCTGGTGCGCCAAGCGCGGCGGGCAATGTTGGAACTGGTGCAGACCATGCGGGATGGTGTGTGCAATCATCCGGACGCCGAGCAGCTCATGCTGGAGCTGGCGGCGCAGCTCGAAACGGTCAAGGGCAAGAAACGATATGCAGAGAGGCGCGGCTGAGAAGATCGGCGGCTTCATGGAATCCGCTACGGCAATCACCACCCCGGAGCCTCCCAATCCGCCGGAGGAGAACCGGTGCAAGGTGATACCGTTCGAAAAGGTAGGATAAAGGAAACGAAGCCCAAGGGACAAAACTATGTCCCTTGGGCTACTCTTTTTCAGTTGAAAGGAAAACTCCTTCATTTTTGTGCGGACAATGCAAAAACTCGCTCGGATTTTGTGCGAAAGTAAGATTCGGAGTGTTGTTATACTATAATGCCAGGGAAATACTTGCTTCGCAGACCTGTCAACACATCTTTGTGCTCGCTTAAATAAGTAAAAACGGCTTCTTTATACGGCATTTTATTTTCGAGTTTCAATTGTGGGAGGAACATTGTGAAAATACCTTTGTTATCGTAATATCGAAGCAAAGTGTTGTAGTCATCTGCATCAATTACTTGCTGGATTTCAGCCTCATAACTGGCATGTAAAGCATCTAAGTCAACACTACTGCTAAAAGATGTGTATTCCACTTTTAATTCCGGAAAATCTTTTAGCCTCTTAATTTTCCCGGTGAAGAATGTTTCTCTCAAACGAAATGCAATCTTTCTGATAATCCACTGCTCTTTTTTTGAGATGAAATCGTTTTTTAGCGCAGACTTGAGATTTGCGAATGCATTCTCTTTGTCACGACTGAACGTTGCAATCACACCGGTTATGATTTCCTCTGAGAAAAGAAAATTCTCGATTTCAAAGAATGGCAAATGAAAGATACCATCGGTTTCCTGCCCTTCTAAATAGCTTTGATCCTTGTAATCGCAATCAATTATTCCAAATGCTTTTTGTGGGAGGCCGGCAATTGAATATGCTTTTACTTTGGCAATAACGGCATCGCATCCGGCGGCAGGAATAACTTTGAACTCGGGGAACATCATTTTGAATACAATATCGTCATACTTGTATTCATCTTGCGATTCACAGAACAGGACAGGTTCTCTGTTGCCCACAAGGGCTACCATGAGGTGCTGAGGAAGATTATCGTTCTCGGGCAGTGGTTTATAGACCCATTCGGTGCCATCATACTTTTCAATCCAGAATAATTTGCTATTTATTCGCGACGCAACAAAGTTGCTATCATGAGTTAGGTAGACAAATATACTTCCTTCACGGTGTTTCTCAATGATATCCCATAGTTTGGAGACAATTGACGGATTGAGATTGTTCTCGGGTTCGTCAACAAAATAATATGACTTTTTCTCTTTAAGAAAGATGCAGGCAAGAAAGTAGAAAATACTTTTTTCGCCGCTACTAAGATATTTAATAGGATATTCCGTTCCGCCTAATGTTTGAACCTTTAGAGCTCCTTCCGAGAATAGAATACGATCTTTTATCAGCTCATTCCATATGCCCAGTATTTTTTCAGTAAGGCTATCTTCCAGCCGCAGCTTTCCCTTTGCATAAAGATCCATTTCTGTTGCTCGCTTCTTCTCAAATAGGGTAATGGTTTGGTTTATTTGCTGAACGATATAGTGCGCCTGTGATTGATTATCAATATCGCTTGCGTACTTGTCTGCATTTTGGTAGCTCTTAGAAAATGTAGCAAAATCACGTTCTGGATTATAGCTGTCATTAATCACCAAAAGCCGATCTGCTGGATAATACCCAATCTGATCTTCGCCGGTTGCATTAATCAGATTTCGCAAAAGGGTAGTTTTCCCGCAACCATTTGGTCCGACAAATACAACTGTCTTTTTTTCCTCACTTAAGAACTTCAAATAGCGGAGGCCGAATAATTTGTCATGATAATCCGACAAGAGGGCCAAAATATTTTCTGAGTCGATTGGCTTTGTGGTGCGTAGTGTTCCGCCTTTAGCCTCAGGGATTAACTGAGCAGTTTTCAAACTGTTGAAGGTGCTTTCCATCATAGAAATATAGTTTTCAGTATATCGACTGTAATCATCGTTGTATGCCTTGTAGATTGCTTGAATTGTAGCAATAACCTGGGCTACATTTGGGGGAATGCTACCTTCATAAGCATTAATCAGTAAATCTAACTGGTTGTTTTGATACATATTTCTTTCTCCTTATCATAAAGGGATCACAATGATATAAAAAAGACCGCATGGGAACACACCCATACGGTCGCCTTGGTGGCACAAAGGCCTACCGTGGAGATATTATAGTGCATAGCGACGAATATTTCAAGATGTTGTCACAACTACGTGTAAAAAATGGCGAAAATGCACCCGTTAGGGATGGGTTAGGGATTTTGCATTTTTGCAGTCCGACTATGCTCCGGTTTTCACCGCAATTTTGTCCCTCTGGCCACAGTTGTCATGTGGTTAGACACGACTCAAAATAGAACTAATAACGCAGAAAAACCGCCTTTTTAGGCGGTTTTTCCAGGAAAGGTGGTCCGAGTGACAGGATTCGAACCTGCGGCATCCTGCTCCCAAAGCAGGCGCGCTACCAACTGCGCTACACCCGGTTATTGAGTTTTTTATCCGGCTGGTCGTATTCTCCCAAACCTATGTCTGAACTTTCAGCGAGGGGGCTTGCGCACTCTTTGGCACTTTCCGGTACTCCTGCGGTTCCTCTTTGGAACTCTATTGGCCTGTTTATTTCAGGCACCGCTTTCGGCTTTTGGGATTTGTGTGGGATTGAATTCTGTATATTAAAAGTGCTTCCGACCGGGTTTACCTCCAACAGCAGGTGCTTTTTGCCGCAGAGAGCAGCTCAGAAACTGCGCCGCATAAACAAAGAAATAAGCGCGATGACAAAGAAACAGCAGGCTGACTTGGATGATAGCCAGCCTGCTGAGCGAAGATGCTTATTCGATGTTTTGTCTTTCGGCAGCAATGCGTGTTCTTTTGCCAGAGAATGCAATGCCGATTTTTATAATTGACGTAACATTCATTGCCTGCAAATCAACGCTGTATGCACGGTCGTTGATCTGTTGCAAGGCAACATTGGCAAGGTCTTCAAGCTGTGTTTCAGAGCGGTCTTTCCCCGCCTTTAATTCAATCAGAATACCAGGAAGCCGCTTATTCAAAGGAAGCATCTGAATATCAAATCGTCCATCACCAGCTTCACGATTGGAGGTAATGCGATAGCTGTTGTCCATCACAGCGCACATACCCAATATCAGACCATGGTAAAATGTTTCGTCGGCAGCATCGTGGAAACTTATTGTTTGGAGCAGGAACTTTTCCAAGGCTTTTTGCAGTGAGTCGATATCTGCCTTGTAGATAGCTTCCTGAATAGCAATAGCAGCGGAACGAGGAATAATATCCTCAAGCTGAGAGAGGATCTCCTTGCTGTAGACGAAAGAAATCTCTTTGTTGGGCAGAGCCACTTCACACATATAATCCTCGCCATAAGACTGGTCACAGCTCACGGCTTTCAAGTAACCAGCTACAAGCAGAAAGCTGTAAACAGAGGACGGATCATTCTGGATTTGCGGATAAATGACACCCGTGTCAATGTGCGTGACAAAGGACTCGCCCTTCATCAACAGCTCCAGACGCTCCATAATATCCGGTGTTGCGGAAGTCAGCACCTCACGGATGATATCATTGCTTCCGGTAGACTGCCAGAATGCTTTGGGACGGCAGTTATTGTTGAAGTACCCAATGACAGACCAAGGATTAAAAATCTCGGTATTACCGAAGCGGTACCCATCATACCAATCGCAGAGCTCCTGATACTTGTCAGATGCGCTGTAGTATTCTGCCATTTCACGCACTTCGTCCGAGGTGAAACCGAAATACTCGCTATAACGTTCATCCAAGATGGAGTTGATTTTCAGGTTGTTCAGGCCGCTGAAGATACTCTCCTTTGCAACACGCAGGATGCCGGTCAGGAAACCATAGCTCAGATGCGGATTGTCCTTCAGACCACCGGAGAACAGATTGCGCATAAATCCAATGACAGTATCATAGAAACCGTTCACATGTCCCTGCTGGATGGGAGTATCGTATTCGTCAATGATGACGATGGGGGCAACATCATGGTGCTTATGAAGCAGCAGCGTCAATGTCCGCAGGGACATTTGATAATCCACTTCATCAGCAGCTTCTGTTGCGAGAATGGAGTATTCCTCTTTTTCGTAATTACTGAGCGCAGAACTGGAGGCCAATTCATCGTGACGGCGGAATTCCTGCGCGATCAGCTTTTGGAGCGTCTGATAGGTTTCTTCCCAAGAGGTGTATTTAACATCCTTGAAGGACAGGAAGATCACAGGGTACTTTCTATGGTGGGCAAGATAGGATTCTCCGCAGGACCAGATTTTCTTATCTCTGAAGTAAACGGATGTGTCCTCGGTCGTCTTTTCGAAGAATGTGCGGAGCATGTCCATGTTCAGCGTCTTGCCAAAACGTCTGGGACGGGTGAACAGGGATACCTTGGGGCGCTCATCCAGAAATTCCTTGATCATCAGGGTCTTGTCCACATAGTAGTAGTTCTTGCAGGCATCCCGGTAATCAGACACACCAATAGGCAAGGGCTTGCGTGCGGATGACACTGCGGGCTTCACAGCACTTCGGCGGCCACGCTTATCCATCGGCTTTTGAGTACCGTCCGGGATAAACCACTGCCTGCCCTTCTTATATGCGCCGGAGATACGTCCGGTTTTGCAAAGCTCATTGACCCGCCGTTCAGTAATGCCCCAAGCGGCAGCTGCTTCTTTGATCGTCATATTGGAACACCTCCATTGCAGTTCGTCAAGAACATTATAACCACTATTCCGAATAAAATCAACTGTATTATTCCGAATGATAACGGCATTATTTGGAACAGCTTTGTTCTGCGGATATTCTGTTCTTTTTAGTAGCTATTTCCTGCTTTCTGTGATATTGTTCGTTTGCCAAAAGGAGGCGATGATATGCAGAGAGAAAACAAGCTGACGGTCGGGCAATGGTGCGACTACTGGTTCACCGCGAACCGACGCAAATGGAACGGCAACACCGAGGGCGGGTACCGCAATCTGATTTACAGCCACATCCTCCCCGGTATCGGGAGTGTGGCACTCTCTGACCTGACGGAGCAGGTGGTAACGGATTTCTACAACAGCCTGCGAAGCCAGGGACTCGGCGCCAGAAGCGTCTGGTGTGTCCACCTGCTCCTGCGCCGGTGTATGGATGAAGCGGCACAGGACCAACTCATTCCCTACAACCCGGTGCGGCTCTGCCGGGAGCCCAAGGCAGAGGAATACAAAACAGCCCCTCTGCGATTGGGGCAGCTCCAGCGTTACCTGAACGCGGCAGAACAGCTCGGCGTACTCCCCATCATCTATACAGGACTTTCAAGCGGCCTGCGGCAATGTGAACTGATCACCTTGTCGTGGGCCGATTTTCATGTCCGCTACAAGTACATCCTCAGAGGTCAACGCCTGCTTACGCTCAATGAGAAAGGGGCGTATCTCTTGACACGGATGCCGGAAACCAACTCGCCCTATGTGTTCTGTAACCCCAAAACCGAAGCGCCGTACAAGCTCCACGAGTTCTACTATTTACACAAGAAAATACTCAAACAGGCCAGGATCCCATGGGTGGCCTTTCGAGACTTACAGCGTCAGTGCATGGAGGTGGGAATATGACGCTCCGAGAATACATCAGCTTCTGGCAGGAAGCCTACGACAGGCACCAAAGCAGGGCGACCACCTATGCAGCACACAACTATGTATTCAAAAACCATATTCTCCCCGGTTTGGGTGACATACCGCTCTCTGAATTGACATCGGAGATGGTCGGAGAATTTTTGGAGGAGCGGCGGCGCTTCGGCAATCATCGACCCGGCAGCTCCGGTCTGGGCGAAGAAACCATGCGGCACATCCACCGCCTGCTTCAGCAATGTCTGGACCAGGCCATCCGGGATGGCCTCATAACAGAGAATCCTGCCAAGTCGTTCCACTACCGCAAATCCACGACGGTGAAGGCAGATATCATGACGCCTCTGGAGATGGAGGACTATCTGGACGCTGCCGAGCAATTGGGCTACCTCCCCATGTTCATGTTGGCGCTGACGACAGGCATTCGCCAAGGCGAGCTCATCGCCCTGAAATGGAGTGACCTGGATATGAAAAAAAGGACGCTGACCATCGCGGAAAAACGTGCGGTGGAACGGCGTGAGCTGGTGGAGTACGGTAGCCAGACGAGGTCAATAAGGCTGACCCCGGAGGTGGTCGACCTTCTCATCATGGAGCACAGCAAGCACCCCAGCAGCCCACTCATGTTTATGCACCCGGCCACACTGAAACCCTACTCGCCGCAGATGGTGCGCCGGATGCACAAGGAGATCATCAGGGAAGCGGGCATCGACCATATCCGATTCACGGATCTCCGCCATACCTGCGCCATCCTTGCTCTAAAGAACGGCATGGATGCCAAGGAGTTGGCGCAGATGCTTGGACACTACCGCCCCACGATCACCCGGCAGAACTATGAACCCTATCTGCCGCACAAGGTGCAAAAGGATGAAGATATACCAAACAAAGCCACTCAGGGCGAGCTTCAGCAGGCGGCAAATGTTCTGGATACTCTTCTGAAATTCTGATAGATATTCCGCAAAAGGTGAGTTGTCCGCAGAACTCAATCATTTTACATCCAAAGAGGAGGAAACAAAATGAAAAAGCGTATCATCATCGCCGCGGCGATTACCGCCTGTCTGGCCCTGTGCGCCGCCATGTGGCCGCAGGCCGAAACGGTCGGGGAAACACCCGCCGTGATCGTCCCAGAAGCGGCCGTTGTGGAACTCAAAACAGAAGCCGAAACGGCACTTCCGTCAGAGAAAGAAAAGACTGCGATTCCACAGCCGGAACAGACCCAGGAGGCCGTCACGGAACCGAAGTCAGCACCTGCGGAAACACCCGCAGTCCAGTCCGCACCGGAGCCAGAACCTGTCCCGGAAGTGTCTTATGGTCTCGCCCCGGAGCAAGCTGCAGAACCGCACGTAGCTAAAACAACCATTGAACCTCCGTCTGGCGACATGGTCTATGTCCCCGGCTTTGGCTGGATACAAAGCGAAGGTCCCAACCATGTCGAGTACGCCGAGGATATGTACGAGAACGGCAATAAAATCGGCATCATGGGTTGACCTCAAAAATTGAGCCGCATAAACAATGAAATAGCCGTGGGAGCGAATCGGAACGCTTCCGTGGCTTTTTCATCGTGACCAGATGATTCGAAATATTCTCTCTGAAATCGAAAACACAGATCTGAAAAATGGATTTTTGATAGACAAAATGGCGCCTCTATGCTAAAATTAACCTGTATTAGTGTATACTCCGGGGATGAGGTGTTACAATGACGATTTGTTATAACAAGCTGTGGAAGCTCCTGATCGATAAAAATATGAAAAAGAAGGATCTGCGTCTGGCTACCGGTATGTCTACGACCGCCCTTGCCAAACTGGGCAAGAACCAGCATGTCAGTACAGAAATCCTGATGAAAATCTGTACCGTGCTGGATTGCGACTTCTGCGATATCATAGAGCTCGTAAAGGAGGAAAACCATGATTGACTTTTCCAAAATCGAGCAATATCGGGAGAATAACCGTATTGAGGCCAAGAAAGCCCTTGGCGGGCTTCCCAAGAGCATTTGGGAAACCTATTCCGCTTTTGCCAATACCCACGGCGGCATTATCCTGTTGGGCGTGGAAGAATGGGCGGATAAATCCTTGCACACGGTAGATCTGCCAGACCCTGACAGACTCATCAAGGAGTTCTGGGACATCGTCAACAATCCCAACAAGACCAGCGTGAATGTGCTGTCCTCCAAGGATGTAT
>ERZ1027217.341-NODE-341-length-21152-cov-12.091956_pt1 | contig 21152 bp, 20 predicted proteins | sample MGYA00519268_ERZ1027217 | MGnify/ENA primary metagenome ERZ1027217 (study PRJEB26926, sample SAMN06164537) | human gut metagenome | biome: ENVO:00009003; feature: ENVO:2100002; material: ENVO:00002003 | host: Homo sapiens | place: USA | collected 2012 ...
CACTTTTCTACCGTTTAGAGTGTATAATACTGATAATCAACTAATAATACATTCTCTTACTGTACTAATCTAAAATCTGTAGCCATCGGCACTGGATTACAGACTATAGGGTATGGAGCTTTTTTTTCTCCAGGATTAACCACTGTAATCTATGGAGCTATTGATTGCAACAATAGAGAGTATTACCCTGGCGTTCAATGTGAAATTTTCCCCCCAAGTGTCACATCTCTTACAATCAAAGAAGGCGTAAAGACGATACCGTCAAGAATGTTTGCCTACTTAGAAGAACTTGAGGAAGTGCATTTGCCAGAGTCATTAATTAGCATTGGGGAAGAAGCTTTTACCAATTGTTCTGGATTAAAATCTGTAAACTTCCCTCGGAATTTAGAAAGTGTGGACAACTATGCTTTTAGTATGTGTGAGAACCTTGAGACAGTGTATTATGATGCCATTGACTGTAAAACGTCTCTTGGGATAGCAATAGCTCCTGTCGTTAATTTGTTTATTGGAGATGAAGTCAGAAACTTGCCAGACCGTTGTTTTGCTTCTTGGAATAAAATTACGCAAGTAGTCCTTCCATCATCTCTTGAAACTATAGGTGCTGAAGCGTTTGCATCATGTACTGCTCTTGAATCTGTTACGTTTGGAGAAAACATTAAAAATATAGGGGAACTTGCTTTTTCTAATTGTAGCAGTCTCTCTGATGTGGACTTGAACATGACCAAGTTAACCGAGATAGGAGGACATGCATTTCAATGGTGCGAGTCGATCACCACTTTTTCCGTGCCTGAGTTAGTCAATGCTATAGGAGAAACGTTTTTGTACGGATGTAAAAATATTGTCACATTTAATTATAATGCCATTGATTGTGAGGATTATAACATGTATGCACTTTTGGGATGTAGTGTCTCTAAAGTGAATATAGGGGATAAGGTCAGGGTTATTCCGTCGCACATGTTTTGGGACTCTCATTCTCTTGAATCCCTTGTTGTACCATCGTCAGTAGAAAGCATAGGACAAGATGCTTTTAGAAATTGTGGTCTAAATGAAGTCCGTATAGGTGATTCTGTCAAGGAAATCCAAGTGGGAGCTTTTGCTGGCAACGAGGATTTGAAATCGGTAGTATGTGATGCCGTTATACCGCCTAAATGTGCATTAGGAGCATTTGATGTGACATATAACGATGATTATGAGGGCTATTGCATTGACATAAACCTTACAGTGCCTGATGCCTCGGCTGAAAAATACCGGGAGGCAAGTGTATGGAAATACTTTAGGACCATCAATGATGTGGAGTCATCAATATCTGATGTGACAGCTGATGCATCTCTTTCGAATCTTGATGGCGAACAATCCATTTCTGTCTATGACTTGATGGGTAAACTGGTTTATAAGGGTATTGTGAGGCTTATGCCGTCACTGCCGCATGGAACATATGTGGTAAATACATCGAGCAGAACATCAAAGATGTTTATCTGAACTATAGCCAAAGTAACCAATTTATATAATCTAACTTAACCAATATCTAATTATGAAAATTTTCAATTGTAAAGTTTTAGCTATCATGTGTTGTGCCATGGGGCTGTGTCTGACTTCGTGTGGCGATGACAATGATGAGCCTGCTGCAGGGTCGATAAATCCGGCTCCTGTACCTGGTGGTGCTGTGTCAGTCAATCCTTCGGATGTGTTTGCCTCAGGTATGCCATCAAAAGTCGGCAGTATGTCGGTGGTTTGCGGGTCTGACGGTCTTGTGCAGTCGATAAATGATGAGGATGTCACGGTCACGTTCTCATATCCCGGAGTGAGTCGTGCCGATTCCTATGATGTGGTTATGAATGTCAATGATGGCGGAGAGACAGGTGCCGATATCTTCAGCATGCTGCTTAATGAGGCTGGTTTCGTCCGGTATTGTCATCAGTTCAAAGGTGACGGTACGGTAGATGAATGGTGGTTTGACTACAATGCCTCTGGTCAGCTCGTCAAGATGAAACGCACCGAGGGTGATAATGAGGTCACGGATATAGTCTATGACGGTGGTAACATCGTCAAGGTGACCATGCATTCTGACGACCCTGATGTCGGTGGCGCGCATCTTATAGGCTATGGAGTTGCACCTATCAACAATAAGGGATGCCTGATGCTCTTTGATGAGACCTTCGGCATTGACATGGACGAGATGGAATATGCCTATTTCGCAGGTCTGCTTGGAAAAGCTACAGCCAACCTGCCGGTCTCGCGTCTTGAGGATGACGGCGACAGCCATACCTATGAGTGGACTCTCAATGATGCTGGCATGCCTGTCAAACTCGTCAGCACCGACACTTGTGACGGCTACACTGAGGAGCAGACTCTGACATTTGAGTGGTAAGCTCATTTGCGGTATTGATATACCATGTAGGGACATGCCACGGCACAATGTCACTAACTTAAGCTTAAATGTCTTCTCAAAGGCAAGACCTCCAGCGGAGGTCAACATATTAGGCCATGGTCATACAAGCTGTTTAGGCTGGTATGACCATGGTAGCATCATCCCCTCTTGATCAATGCCTCCATAGGAGGCACACATACACCTGATGCGGAGGCTGAAAAGAGGTGGCTGTTCATTAACATGGGTCATACAAGCCTAAACAGCTTGTATGACCCATGCCTGATATATCAGACCCATACTGGGTCTTTGAGGCGCTTAAGCTAGTGACATTGTGCCGAAGGCATGTCCCTACAAAGTTATTGGGGGTGGATTAGAGGGTGATGAGTTCGTCGGGGAGGAAGTCGCGGGGGGCTTTTTTGCCGATGACGGTGTCCCAGAGCATCGGGGAGATGCCGTTGCCGGGACGCTTGACGGTGAGGTTTTCTTCGGTGAAGATGTCGCCCTTGCTGATGGGGCATGCTGCGATGATGCTTTTGCGTGCCACCTCTATGTTGGGACGCTCGGCCTCTGCCACGACCTTCTCGCCGGAACCGAGGGCTTTCTCGATGTTGCGTATGGCGGTCACCATGGCTTTCAGTTCCGTCGGCTCCAAAGATGCACGGTGGTCAGGCCCGGGAAGCGTCTTGTCAAGGGTGAAGTGCTTCTCTATGACTTTGGCTCCCATGGCCGTAGCCGCTACAGGGACTTCGATGCCGCATGTGTGGTCGCTGTAGCCCACCGCGCCGCATCCTATTTGTTTGAGCGTGTCCATGGCACGTAGGTTGACGGCTTCCATGGGCGTAGGATATTGGGTGGTGCAATGCAGCAATATGACGTCACGGCGCGGTATGCCCCCCTCCTCGAGCACTGCCACAGCAGCCTCTACCTCGTCAAGAGTAGACATGCCTGTCGACAGTATCACGCGGCCTCCTTTGGATGCGATTTTGCGTAGATAGGGGAGGTTGGTGATTTCTCCCGACGGTATTTTCCAGTAGTCCATGCCGAGCGAGGCGAGGCAGTCGATAGACACGAGGTCAAAAGGGGTCGACATGAATCCTATGCCTACTTCGTCACAGAGCTGTCGCAACCCGGCGTAGTCGCTGAGAGGCAGATGTATGGCGCGGCACATATCAAGCTGGCTCTGCTCGCCTCCTGTGGTCTCTTTCTGGTATTCGGCTTTGGGGGCTATGGTGGAGATGACCAGCTCGGGCACGGCGGTCTGGAATTTCACATAGTCGGCACCGGCCTCTTTGGCCGCGTAAACCATCTTGCGTGCCAGGTCGAGATTGCCGTTGTGGTTGACTCCGGCCTCTGCTATTATTATGACGTGGTCTGTATCCTCAGTCGTTTTCATCTTTTACTAAAATTCCGTTTCTGAATGTGACTTCCTGCATGTAGCGTGTGATTTCCACGCCGCTGTCCCATGTGGCGCGTGACGGCTTCTGATTCGAGGCTTCCTGCAATATCATCTTGGGTATGTCGGCACCGGCGTGCACGGCACATACGGCACCGCCGCCTAACCGGGGGTTGATTTCCATCAGCATCAGCCGTCCGTCACGCTTGTCACGGATAATCTGTATGGTGACGGCTCCTCTCAGCCCGAGAGCCTTCAAGGTCTTAGCGGCCAGATTCTCGGCATCAGGGTCGTGGAATGTCACCGTGCGTGAAGCCTCTCCGCCTATTACTTCAAGCCGACGGCGTGTCACGGCTGCCAGCATCTCGCTGTCAATGGTTGACACATAGCAGTCCACTGATATTTCCTCGCGGTCGTCTATCCTTTCCTGTATGAGATAGCGGTCAACCGGCATAGGCAGCTGTGCCAGGTCTTCAGGATTGTCAATCATCTCTATGCCCTTTGATGCCGAGCCGTTGCGCGGTTTGGCTATCAGAGGCATCGTTATGTCGCCGCCATGGTAGGTGGCCGGGACAGGCAGGGCGGCGGATTCAAAGACAGATGCACTGACACACTTGTCAAACATGGCTTCTGCACTGCCCCTGTCGCCGACAGGTACAAAGACAGAGCCGGGGAAGCGGTCACGGTAGGCAGCCGCGACTCCCACGGCAGGGTCGACAAACGGGATGATGACATTGATGCCGTATCGCATCACTGTCTGATGCAGATGGTCGAGTATGTCAGGGTCGCAAAACCGCTTGCCTGTTATTACCGTGGCGCACTCGGCTATAGGCACGGTCTCTGACAGCTCGTAGCTGTAGATATGCGCGTCGGAGCCGAGCTGACGGGCTGCGCGTAGAAACATGTGCGCCATGGAGACACGTTTCGCGCCTCCGAGCATCAGTATGCGGAATCCGTCAGACATTGTATATATTGCTTTTGTACTTGGCAAGGTTGGCCGGGTTGACAAACCACCGGATGGTCTTCCTCAGACCCTCCTCAAGCGTATGGGCAGGTCGCCAGTCGGTGAGCGATGTGATGAGAGTGTTGTCGCCGCAGAGACGGAACACTTCGCTCTTTGATGGTCTGAGCCGCTGCGGATCGGTGACGAAAGTGACATCGGCATCCATCAGGCGCGCTATGGTCTCTAAGGTCTCCTTCATGGATACCTCGGTGCCTGTGGCTATGTTTATCTCCTTCCCTTCGATACCGGGGGCTTCGGCGAGGGCTATGAATCCGGCTGCTGTGTCGGCCACGTAATTGAAGTCCCTGGTAGGGGTAAGGTCGCCCACTTTTATCTCACGGGCGCCGTTGGCTATCTGGGTGATGATGGTGGGGATTATGGCGCGTGCGCTCTGGCGCGGACCGTAGGTGTTGAACGGTCGGGCTATCACTACTGGCAGGTCAAAAGCATTGTAGAAGCTCTTGGCCAGCGCATCGGCTCCGATTTTGGTGGCTGAGTAGGGCGATTGGGGCTGCCGGGGATGCCGCTCGTCTATGGGGACGTACTGTGCCGTGCCATACACCTCGCTTGTCGATGTCACCACGATGCGGTCTGCTCCTTCGTCACGTGCAGCCTGAAGCATGTTGAGAGTGCCCTTGATGTTGGTGTCTACGTAGCTGTCAGGTGCCACATAGCTGTAGGGGATCGCTATCAGTGCGGCGAGATGAAACACCGTGCCGGTGCCTCGGGTGATGTGCCGGCAGAAATCCGGGTCTCTGACATCGCCGCAAACCACTTCCAGGCGGTCATCGTGTATGTCCTCGAGCCACCCCCATGAGTTAAACGAGTTGTATTGGGCGAGAGCCCTTACCCGTAGCCCCTTGTCAAGGAGAGCCTGTACGAGATGTGAGCCGATGAAACCGTCGGCACCGGTCACGAGCACCGGCTTGTTTGCGTCTATCATAGTGTATGTCGTTTATAATGCAAAATTACCAAATTATTTTCAAACCATCGGAATTGTGGTACCTTGGGTATAGGCGGTATTCAGGCGTGGACTGGTTCGGCTCCGATACCGGGGAGGTCGGGACGGAGGGTGACTTTTCCGTTGACTATTTTCATGCCTGAGAAGCAGTCATTGGCTATGAGCAGGTTGCCGTCAAGGTCGGCCCAGTCGGCCATGGGGGCAAGCTGTGAGGCTGCAGATATGGCGCACGATGTCTCGGTCATGCAACCGAGCATCACCTTCATGCCCATGCCTCGGGCGAGCACAGCCATCTTGTAGGCGTCATGCAGCCCTCCGCATTTCATCAGCTTGATATTGATGGCATCGTACACACCGTGGCACTTCGGCACGTCCGCGAGTCCCTGCATGAATTCATCGGCCACGAGCGGCAGCGGAGACCGTTCGCGCAGCCATGCTGTCTCGTCTATCATCTGTTTGGGCATCGGTTGCTCTACAAACAGGCACCCCTGCTCTTTGAGCCAGTGGCACATGTCGAGGGCTTTGTGCTTGTCGTCCCATCCCTGGTTGACGTCCACGCATATCGGTCTGTCGGTCATCTGGCGTATAACCTCTATGGTCTCGCGGTCGCGGTTAAGTCCCATCTTGACCTTGAGCACCTTGTATGGCTCAGTCTCATTGACCTTGACACGCACTATTTCGGGTGTGTCGATGCCTATGGTATATGACGTGCATGGAGCCAGCGACGGGTTCAGTCCCCATATGCGGTGCCACGGTTTGCCCATGATTTTTCCGAGCAGGTCATGTATGGCGATGTCCACTGATGCCTTGGCCGCATTGTTGCCCGGAGCGACGCTGTCCATATATTCATGTATCTCGTCTATGCGGAAAGGGTCGTCAAACTGGCTCAGGTCAAGCTTTGACAGAAATCCGGTCACGCTCTCCACGCTTTCGCCGAGATAGGGAGGCATCGAAGCCTCTCCGTAGCCTGTGATGCCGTCGACGGTCAGCGAGGTCAATACGTCAGGGGTGGTGGTGCGTGAGTATTTGGCGAGGTTAAACGAATGCTTTAGCTTCAGTTCATAGGGCTTGAATGACAGTTGCAGCCCTTTGCCTGATAGTTTGGGCTGCGGAGGTCTGTCGTCAGCCCATAGCCGTGATGGGATGCTCAGTGCCATACCGGCAAGAGCCATATTGCGCAAAAAATGTCGACGGTCCATTGGATATATGTGTGGTAATAGTATTTGCTGGTGTTGGTTTTGATGCGTGAACTTTACTCACGAATTTACGAAAAATGAATGTGAAAATTGTAGTCAGGTATGCGGAGAGGATGTTAAAAAGGCTATTTAATACTAATTAACTGTTGAATACATATTTTTATGGTACTGTTACTTCGTTGTGGCATAGTAGTTTAAGTGACAGAGCTGTTAATGTGGCTTAAAAAGGTTGTTATTAAACATATTAAAAAGCTTGACAAGGCATCTTAAAGGGTGTACCTTTGCATCACAAACCTAAAACAATCTTTTTTACCTTAGAAATTGTACCTATTGGAAACCTATAAAAAGAGGCTGCGTGATGCAGCCTCTTTTTATTTGGCCGTATATGTCAATACCCGGAGCCACCAAGACGTTGCAAAAAAAGCGCAGCGTATGCGCCGATGGACGCATACGCTGCGGTAGGTGTTATTCGGTGTCGCCTCAGGGGATGAGGTTGTAGCGACGGAATACTTTCTGGATTTTTTCGAGGGCGGTCTGCACCTGCTCCTTAGTGTGGGTGCCCATGAGACTGAAGCGTATGAGCGTGTCGTGGGGAGCTACGGCAGGGGACACAACCGGATTGACAAATACGCCTTCGTCAAAGAGGTCGCGAGTGATGGTAAATGTCAGGTTGTTGTCGCGGATGTAGAGGGGGATGATAGGGGTTGAGGTGTTGCCTATCTCGCATCCCATGTTGCGGAATCCTTCAAGCGCGAAATTGGTGTTTTCCCAAAGCTGCTCCTGACGCTCGGGCTCGGTCTCCATGATTTCAAGGGCTTTGAGCGCTGCTGCGGTGGAGGCAGGGGTGATGCTGGCTGTGAAGATGTAGCTGCGTGAGTGGTGGCGCAGGAAGTTGGTGATTTCCTTGTCGGTGGCGATGAACCCGCCCAGCGAGGCAAATGACTTGGAGAATGTGCCCATGATGAGGTCTACATCGTCGTTTACTCCGAAGTGGTGGCAAACGCCGCGTCCGCCCTTACCGAACACTCCGATGCCGTGGGCCTCATCGACCATGACGCTGGCGTCGTATTTCTTGGCGAGGCGCACGATTTCGGGGACATTGGCCACGTCGCCCTCCATGGAGAATACACCGTCGGTGACGATGAGCTTCACCTTGTCGGGGTCGCATTTCTGGAGCTGCTTTTCAAGCGACTCCATGTCGTTATGCTTGTACTTGAGTGACTGGCTGAATGAAAGACGGCGGCCTTCGATTATCGATGCATGGTCCTGTTCGTCCCAGAGGATGTAGTCCTCTCGGCCTGTGAGCGCGGATACGACTCCGAGGTTCACACCGAAACCGGTGCTGTATATCATTACGTCCTCTTTGCCGATGTATTCGGCGATACGGGCTTCGAGTTTCTTGTGGAGGTCAAGTGTGCCGTTGAGAAACGGTGAGCCGGCACATCCTGTGCCGTATTTCTTAGTAGCCTCTATTGCGGCTTCCTTGATACGGGGGTCATTGACCAGGCCTGTATAGCAGTTGGACCCGAACATCAGCACCTTGCGGCCGTTGATTATGACTTCGGGGTCCTGCTCACTTGAAATGGCACGGAAATAAGGGTAAATGCCTGCTGCCTTAGCTTCTTGTGGGGCTGTGTAGCGTGCAAGCTTAGCCTGTAGTAGCTTCATATGGGGATGAATTGTAATTAGGCTGCAAATTTACAGAAAATTTCTCATTTATTGTCGTGTTGGACTTGATTTTTAATGAATTGTTTTGCGATTTTATAATTTATAATAAGGAGTCTGAAGTGCGGTCTGTAGACACAGGTATGATTGCGGAATTTGAGTGATATTTTTTTCATAAAAAGTTTGCATGTTTGTTGAGTTATTGATTACTTTGCGTCAAATATCGTTGACGAGATGCTTGTAGGGCGGTTTTTTGCTTTGGCTTGCATCCGTAAGACGACAGACGAAACAAACATAAACAACAACTATAATTATATCTAATTAAGCAATGATTTTTACTTTCCGCATAGTCTCTGATGAGGTGGATAATTTCAAGCGTGAAATCAAGATTGATGCTGACAACACTTTCCTTGATCTCCGAAATGCCATCTGCGATAGTGTCGGCTACGATAAGAATCAGATGAGCTCGTTTTTCCTCTGTGAGGACGGATGGGAAAAAGGCAAGGAGATAACGCTGGAGGATATGGGCTCTGACAGCTCCGAGGAGGTCTACATCATGGACGAGTGCCCCCTGAGTGATTTCATAGAGGATGAAGGACAGAGACTGATATTTGTATTCGACTATATGACTGACCGCTCGTTCTTCATGGAGATGAAGAAAAGCGAGCCGGGCAAGCATCTCAGCGAGGCATATTGCTCCATCTCGATGGGCAAGGCTCCGGCACAGTTTGTTGACCTCGATGAGTTTGATGCCAAGTCAGATGCCAAGGCTGCTGCTAAAGCTGCACAGATAGCCGATGATGACATGGATGCTGACTTCTATGGCTCGGAGGATTATAATGATGACGAGTTTTCTCTTGAAAATTTCGACGAGATGAGTCTTGACGAATAATCCCGTAGTAACAAAAAAAAATATATACAGCGGCGGCCATTGACCCTTGATGGGTACGATGGCCGCCGCTGATTTTATGATGTGTGTTATGGGGTGTGGGTCACGACTTGCGGGCGCGTGTCTTGCGTTCCTCGTTGTAGTGTTCGATGTCTTTGCGTGCCGAGGCGAGTTCCTTGTTGAGGGTCTCGATTTCGCGGCTCTGGTTGCGTATGGTAGTCAGCAGGGCGTTGAGCTCTTCGTTCTCGATGGAGAGGGGATACTGCTCCTCCACACGCACTATGAAATCGGCCAGGACGTTCATATAGTTGGTGAAGGCCTGGAATGGGGATTCATAGGGGCTGAACAGTGAATGTATGGAGCCGTCGGCGCGGTGTTTGGTCGACATGTAGAAGAGGTGGTCGCTCGCCTGGAGATACATCCAGTCTTGCTTGAGGCGTCGGTCGTCACAGAGCCTCACTCGCTCGGCCACACTGTACAGCTTGCCGAAGGCTTCTTTCTGGAGGTCGTTGCCGAGCCATGCCGATGTGTCGCGTGCCTCGTCGGCCCATGAAATGGGGTGTATCACCTCTAACGATGCCACCGCAGGGATGGTGTCAACGGCTTCGGAGGGGGTGATGAAACCTATCCCGGCATCACGCGCAAATCGTGGCAGAGCCTCCATGAAGTTGAATATGCCGCTTTCGGCCGGTTGTGTCTCGCCGAGGGTCTCCATATTCATGAATATGTTGAATATCTGCTCCTCGGCCGGTGTGGCTGCAATCTGGCCTATGTACTGGTCGGCGGTGATAGGGTCTGATGAGAAGTGATAGTTGATACGGTCAGTCAGCGAGTCGTTCTTAAGCAGCAGCTTCAGCTCGGGGGCATCGGAGGCTGAATAGATGTAATTGGGTGATTTCCATCCGAGGATGTGCTTCGCCCCTTCGGTGATGACACCCTTGTAGCCCATGGCGAGTATCTGGGGCGCGAATTCGTCACAGTAGATAAGCTCGGTGTTGCGGAGCACACGGGGCTGCTGCCCGAATAGCTGCTGTATCTTGTCGTCATGCTCCTTGCACTGGAGTGCAAACTCCTCAGGGGCGGCAAGCGAGGCGAGAGAGTGTGAATAGGTCTCGCCGAGTATCTCCACGCATCCGGTGGCGACGAGCGCCTGCAGGCGGTCGATAAATTCGGGGACACTCTGCTCGAGCTGTTCCAATGCTATGCCGGTGATGGAAATGGCGCATTTGAACGCACCGCCTGAGTCTTTGATCATGCGGAGCAACGTGTCGGCGGCCGGGATGTAGCTGCGGTGGGCGATGCGCGTGATGATATCCTCATTGGTGAAGTCGTCGTAGTAGTAATGGTCGTTGCCGATGTCAAAAAAGCGGTATCTTTTCAGGCGGAACGGCTGGTGTATCTGGAAATAGAAACAGATGGATTTCATGGTTGGTATGGGTGTATGTGTGTATGGTTTCGCGTGGATTGTCTTGAATTTGCTTATATGTCAGTAGCCAAGCACTTTATGGTATATGTCTATGACTTTCTGACCGGCCTTGTCCCATGTGATGGCGTTGACTTCGGCGAGTCCGTCGTTTTTGAGCTGCTTGTGGAGCGACGGATATGCCACGATGGCGTTGATGGCATCGGCCATGGCGTCAATGTCCCAGTAGTCTGTCTTGATGACGTTGGTCAGGATTTCGGCGCAGCCGCTCTGCTTGCTTATTATGGAGGGGACCCCCATCTGCATGGCCTCAAGCGGCGATATGCCGAACGGTTCGGATACTGACGGCATCACGTAGACATCGCTCGCCGACAGCATCTCGTAGACCTGTCGGCCCTTCTGGAAGCCGGGGAAATGGAATCGGTCGGCTATGCCGCGCTTGGCTGCGAGTGCTATCATCTCGTCCATCTTGTCGCCGCTGCCGGCCATTACGAAGCGCACATTGTGGTTGTTTTTGAGCACTTTGGCTGCCGCTTCTACGAAATATTCCGGGCCCTTCTGCATCGTGATTCGGCCGAGGAAGGTGACTACCTTCTCCTTGGGCCTGGGGGCTTTGATGCTGAGAACATCGGGGTCGAGGGGCGTCACGGCATTGTGCACGGTGGTGACCTTGGCCCGGTCTATGCCGTATTTGTTGATTACGGTGTCGCGTGTCAGGTTGCTGACTGTGATGATATGGTCGGCGTTGAGCATGCCGTCACGCTCTATGTTGAACACCGTGGGGTTGACATTGCCTCGCGAGCGGTCAAAGTCTGTGGCGTGTACGTGGATGACGAGCGGCTTGCCTGTGACCTGCTTGGCGTGAATGCCGGCCGGATATGTCAGCCAGTCGTGGCTGTGAATGATGTCAAAGTCGAGCGTCCGCGCTATCACACCGGCGGTTATGGAGTAGTTGTTGATTTCGTCAATCAGATTGTCGGGGTAGCGCCCTGAGAACTCTATGCAGCCGAGGTCGTTTGTGCGCATGTAATTGAAGTCGGCGTATATGTGGTCGCGCAGACGGAAATACAGCTCCGGCGACATCACGCGCCCGATACGCTGCTCTACATAATCGCGGCTGACATCCCTCCATGCTATCGGCACCTGGGATGCGCCTATGATATTGGCAAAATGCTTGTCTTCGTCGCCAAACGGCTTGGGAATCACAAATGTGATGTCCATGTCGCCGCACTGCCACATGCCTCGTGTCAGGCCGTAGCTGGCTGTGCCGAGACCGCCGAGGATATGAGGGGGAAATTCCCAACCGAACATTAGTGCTTTCATGTCTGTATTTTGGGTGTTATGCGGATGGGCTACTTATGTGTTGATTCAAACTTGCGCAATGTGGTCAGCGCACGGAGCACTTCGGCCACATTGACGGCATGGCTGACGGCTCCGTGTCCGTTGAAGGGGGGATTGCCGTCGTAGAGCTGCGACAGCGAGCCGATGCAGCCCTGTGACATTTCTTCCTCGAAGCCTATGAGCATGCGGTCTATGTAACCGACGCCGCTCATGCCGAATACTTTGAGATACGCCGAGGCATAGAAGCCCATCAGCCACGGACGTGCAGGACCGTTGTGGTGAGCCTTGGCTCGCTCCTCGGGGGTGCCTACGTATAGCGGACGGTAATTGCCGCTCTTGGGTGAAAGTGTGCGCAGTCCCTTGGGGGTGAGAAGCTCGCGTGTGACCACGTCAAGCACTCCCTTGCGCTGGCGGCGGTCAAGGGGCGTATGGCGCAGTCCTATCGCGATGGCCATGTTGGGCCGTACCTCGGGGTTAGGTCCGCTACGCTCTACATAGTCCCACAGGTATCCGGCTTCGTTAAGGAACATGGAGATAAATGCCGGGGCAAACGATGCGGACACGCCTGACCAATTCTCTCGGCGGTCATCAAAGGCGGAATCTCCATCAAACAGCTCTACGGCAAACTGCAATGCGTCATACCACAAGGCATTCAGTTCCACCAGATAGCCGGTGCGCGGTATCAACGGCACTGTGCTGCCGGGCATGGTCGCAGCCATCCACGAGGCGGCGGTGCGGTGTCCGGCGGTCTCTATCAGTCCGCGGTCATCGACATGCAGATTGGGGTGCTTGTCGGCGAGGATGTCATCTATGACTCTTGACACGAAGTCGCCATAGTTGGCCCGTGTCTGCTCCATGCCGTAGCGTGCGGCATATTCCTGCACTGCCCACAGTGCCCAGAGAGGTATGTCGGGGGCATCGAGGTTCTGGATGACGGTGTCGGTCATCCCTTTGTCAAGAAATTTCAGCAGGGCGGCCGATGCCGTGGCAAATATCTGTTCGAAATCCTTGGGATGGTCTATGCAGAGTGTGGAGCCCGGCAATGCCATGAATATGTCACGAGCCCTTATGCCGCCCCACGGATAGGCCGAGAGGATGTACATGGCTTTCTTGCCGTCATGGTCGGCGCGCAGATAAAACTGCTTGGCTGCATTCTTGAGGCAATTGAAGAAACTCGTGCGGCAGGTGCGGCTGCCGATTTCCGATTCATACATCTCTTCAAGCTTCTCGGGTGCCACCTCCGAGGTGCCGGCTGAGAATATCACTGATTCTCCCGGACGTATGGGCAGTTCGATGTAGCCCGGAGTCCACAGGTCTTCGCAGCGTCCTTCGTATCGCTCTACATCTTTGATGTATTCGAAGTTTTTATACCAGTCGGCCCTGGGTATGAATTCGGAGGATGCGGATGTCTGCATATAGAGGTGCGGGTAGCCCTCATAGAGGCAGCAGTCTATGCCGCCGGGGACATGGCGTACCTCAGTGTTGATATGGTCATTGGCTATACATATGTCATCGGCTTTGCGGAAAGCCAGCATCGGACGCAGACGCAGCGTGGTGGGGGAGTGGGCTTCCAGCAACGTATAGCGTATGAGTATGCGGTTTTCGTTGGATATGAATATCTTCTCTTTGGTAAGTATCACGCCGCCCACGCGGTAGGTGGTACGGGGGACTCTCTCGCAGTCAAACTCGCGGATGTATTTGTGACCGTTGGGAGCATACACTCCTCCCTGGTAACGGTGCAGTGCCAGATTAAACATCGCGCCATGCTGGATGACTGTCTCGTCAAGCGATGAGAGCATCACATGAGGCTCGCCTCCGGCCGCTGGCAGAGGTATGACGAGCAGCCCGTGCTGACGGCGTGTGTTGCAGTCGGTCAGCGAGGTGCAGTGATAAGCTCCGCTCTGATTGGTGCGCAACATCTCCATGCGTAGCGACTGGTCGAGATTAATCAGCAAATTTTTGTCAAATTTGAGATAACTCATTGTTTTTCAGGTATTTTAAAAATATTAGATTAATGTCTAAAATGAATCATGCTTTAAGTCCGGTGCATATATCAGACTTAACACCCAAATATAGCAAATCGCGCTGTCATCCACAACAAATCCCGTCAATAAAATCTCTGAAACACCCTCTAACTTTGCTCCATTGGATTTGCGGCGGCTTGTCAATATGGCATAGCTTAGGCTGTCGGCTTTGCGTGGTGACAGTTGGACTGTCACGCAGAGCTGATGCTCTGGTCCGCGTCAGAGGTTGCCGAGGAGCGAAGGGAGCATGTCGGGGAGGATGCGGCGGTAACCTTCGGGGACAGATGGCATGTCAACTTGCGAGCTGTCCCATTGTGCCCGACCTGTTTTCCACGATACGGATATTTTGACAGAGCGTTTGCCCGGGACATTGATGGCCATCTTTCCGGCTACGGGCCCTGCCGGGGTCTGCGATTCAAGTCCTTCATAGCTTATGGCGGCTTTGGGTCTGCCGGATGTGGATACGACCAGCTCTTTTAGCAGATTGAATGTGTCGAATACAAACGAATAGTCCCAGCAGCTGTCAAATGGGGGAGGTGTCACCGACCATGTGTCGGCTGTGAGTTTGCCAAGGGTGAGGTCGCTGGATGCTGTAAATCCGTCTCTGCCGGCCACAAAGGGGCGACCTAACAGTATGTCCTGGAGATTGTTGACTGTGAAATCGAATCCGTCAAGCAGGCCGCTGACCGATTCGGTCAGGTACATCTTGTGGTATTTGTCTATGACTGTGATCGAATCGTCTGTGACTGTCAGGGTTCCTACCTCTACCAGTCCCATGAAGCGCAGCGACATGGTGATGCCCCGGTTACGCTGCATCACCACAGTGCCGCCGAGCGATGCCTTGACCGGGCTTTCAAGTTTGAGGTTCATCGGCATTTTTACCGATTTCCATGAGTGCATCGATGATGCCACTTCGTTGAGACGGGATGAAAGCCCTGATGTGGTCACCTGTCCGTCAGACCCTACGGGTTTGGCTGTCTGCTGCGATGACTTACAGCCTGAAAGCAGCAATGTCAGCACCATCACTGACATTGCGTATAGCTTATATCTGCTCATGTTCAATCAAAGAATATGGTCTTGTTTTTGACTTTGCGCTTGATTGACGCATTGTCTTTGTCAAGTTTCAACGCCTCTCGCCAGTATTCGAGGGCTTTGTCGCGGTCACCGTTCATAAAATAGATGTCGCCGGCATGGTCGTATTCTTCGGCGGTCATATCCGCCGGCTCGGTAAGCGACAATGCTTTGTCTATGATTTCCTTGGCTTCGGGATAACGTTTCAGTTTGAACAGCACCCAGGCATAGGTGTCAAGCGAGGTAGGTTCGTCGGGGCGTCCCTCCACGGCTTTCTTGACCATGGTCAGAGCTTCGTCAAGGTCACGGTCCTCGCATGCGAGATAATAGGCGCAATTGTTGAGGGCAGTCCAGTTCTGAGGGTACAGTTCTATGGCTTTGCGGTAGTATCCGAAGGCTTTGGCTTTGTCGCCTGAGGCATATTCGATGTCTCCTTTCGCACCGGTTATGGCCGACAGGGTAGCCAGATCGGTGGAGTCGGTAAGTTCTTCTGACTTGTTGAGCATCTGGAGCGCATCGTTGTAACGCTGCTCCTGCTGGTAAGCTGCCGACAGCATCAGGGGAAATTGGCTGTTGGAGGGGTAGTAATGCATGGCCCGGAGGGCGTTGGTTTCTACCCCCTGGGGGTCGTTGGCTTGCATGTTGAGGGATATGAGGGCTGTCCATTGCTCCTCATCGGCCGGATCCAGCTCGAGGCTGCGTGCGAGCATGTCGGCGGCTGCTTTGTAGTCGGCCATCGACAGCAGATAGCTTGCATAGAATTTGTAGGCATCCGGTTCGTGTGGGTGCTCGTCAAGCACTATCTTAAACAGATTGTCAATCTCGGCCTGTCGCTGTGCGAGCCTGTTGACGGCTATTGTATCTGCCGGGACGCTGTCGACCAACACCGAGTCGGCGAGAATGTCGCCGCTCTGGCTGTTTTCTACTACTGATTTCAGTATCTGTAGCTTGGTGTCAAGATCAAGCGATGTCTTCTTCAGGGCGTTGACAATCTCGCGTTTGTACGCTTCTGTGTCTCCTTGGCTGTTGTAGAAGTTGGCCAACGAATAGAAGGCATATCCGTCGGTGGAATCCACCTCACAGGCGTTGCGGTAAAATTCCAGTGCTCCCTCTTTGTCTCCGAGTGCTGTGTGCACGTCACCGGCATAAGAGGAAATCTGGGCCGAATGAGGGAACGCGGTCAGGAGCGATTGCAGTTCGTCGTAGATGTGTGCAGTGTCATTGCGTGTCAGGTAGTAGCGTATCTTGGTATTTGACACCTGCAGGTCTTTGCCGTCCATGACTTCCAGGGAGTCATACAGGGCTATGGCCTTGGCGTTGAGGAGTGTGTCGCGGCTGTTAAGGAGAGCTTCGGCATAACGGTAGGCTACCTCGGTTCGCTCTGGGTATATGACATGCAGCTGACGCCACACTTCGAGTGCTTCCTCGGGGCGTCCGAGCATCTCGCTTACACGGCCGTAGGTCACGCTGCTGTAGAAATCTTCAGGGTGGGCGTGGAAATATCCCTGCATGCGGTCATATCCTCGCGCTATGGCTGCCGAGTCCTTGCCGCTGACCATTATCTGATAGAAACCGTAGCTGAAATCCAGCATCTTGTCGTCGGGATTCTCACGCAACGCGCTCTTGAGCAGGTCGAAATATGCGTCGTTGGCATCGAGTGCCTTCTGATGGCCGGCTTCAAGGAATATATAGTCAGCCTTGCGGCGTGATGCCTCGTCGTCCCACTTGGCCGGTTTTGAGCCGGCGATAGCAGGAAGCACCACTATGAGTGTCACAGCCAGAGCAAGGGGCCATAATAGTTGTGTATGTCTTGCCACGTTTATAGCGTTATCGTTGATTTGATTATGAATTGCTCTCCGGGGGTCAGCCTATGCCTGTATGGCCGAAACCGCCGTCGCCACGTTTGGTCCTGTCAAGTTCATCTACAGGTTCCCACTCCACGTGGCTGTATTGGGTGATTACCATCTGGGCTATGCGTTCGCCGTCATTGACGGTAAATGGCTTGTCGGAAAGATTTATCATTATCACACCTATTTCTCCGCGATAATCGGCGTCTACGGTGCCTGGGGTGTTGACAAGCGATATGCCGTGCTTGAGGGCGAGTCCGCTACGCGGTCTTATCTGACACTCATGCCCCTGCGGAAGCTGTATCCTGAGGCCTGTAGGTATCAGGGCGCGCTGGAGTGGCTGTAGCACCACGGGTTCCTCAAGGCATGCATGAATATCCATTCCTGCCGATGAGGGTGTCTCATAAGCAGGAAGTTCGTGACCTGAACGGTTAATTATTTTAACTTTTATTCTTTCCATCAGATTAATAGTTGAACGTGTCATGGAGTAAACCAAACACACATTATACGTAATACAACAGCTAAAGTAGTGAAAAAGTGGCAGAAAACAGACCCGGCCTATCTTAAAAAAGATTATATGCAGGTAAAAACTGCCATACTATCGCTCAAAACATCAGCATAAGCATTGAAAAGCATGGGGTAAAAGGCGTGAAAACTTTGTATTTTTTATTGTAACTGCCATATTTATGTCTATATTTTTAATCTGTATGATGTAATTTAATGCTTTGATTATTTGTTATTTAAATAAGTATCAAGTATAATTTTATCTATATTTCGTCTATATTTGATTGTGCGCTGCATGTCTGCTTTGTAACTTTGCATCGTCAAAACAACGACACACAGTCTCATCTATAAAAACTGATGTTTTTAGGTTAATGCAAGAAATAAGAATTGGTAAGAAAGATGTGTTTTTAGATAAAAACTCTTAGTCGTTACACATACGACACAATAAGGAGCGACATTGTGAAATGTCGCTCCTTATTGTATTTTGTTAACGTGGGTGTGCTTTGTTTTTGCCCGTGTGGGGTCGGAACTTTGTGCATACCGTAGGACATCCCTTCGGAGTCAGTCCAATCGAGTATTTTCAAATCAAATCCTATACAGTTATGAATACCATCTTCATTTTTGCATTAAGCCTGTTGCTGGCTGTAGCCGGCCTCATCATCTCTCTGCGCATAGTTCAATGGTTTGTCACAGCTATATGCGGCATGCTGTCGGCGGCTATAGACTTTTTTCGTGAAATCAAGGACGCGACAGAAGCTGTGAGCAAGCGTCTATGGTATCTGGCACGTTTTATATGCAAGTTTTCGGCAATGGTGCGTCTGCGGTTGCGAGCAAGGGTACACGGTATGTTGTGCGTCCTCAGCCCGAGAATCTGCAATGCGCTCACCAAGATTTCATGGATGCTGTCACGCGCAAGCTATAATGTGTACCTGAAATACCGCCAACACAACCATATGGTCATTCCCGGCACAATGTCTGCCGACTGCCGCATAATCCCCTGATAATTAATGGATGCTTGATGTCTCTACTGCTGCTTGTCAGCGGTCTGTGTGGGTTCCGCTATAGACCTGCATGATGTCACGGGCCACGGCATCGGCGGTGTTGGGGCCGATGACTCTGGTGGCGGCGGCTTTGACTTCAGGGAGGGCGTTGGCTACGGCTACGCTTTCGTCGGCCACGGCCATCATGGGCAGGTCGTTGAGGTTGTCTCCGTAGACTATCAGGCGGTCGGCTCCGGTCTGGGATTTGAGAGCCTGGACTGCGGATGCCTTGCTGACTCCGGGGGCAAACAGCTCGAGGATGCCTGTGTCTTCGCCGAAGATGTCTGTGAAGGCTGAGACAGAGCATATGCGGAGTGCGCGGATTTTGTCGGCGGCGGCAAATATCCTCTCCCGTGGGCCCATGGCGAAGAGCAGCATGGTGTGTCCGCCTTCGGGCATTGGCCGGTCTATATGAAATTCTTTCAGGCCGCTAACACGCCTTTCGTCCATGAATCTGATGTCATTGTCGCTTAACGGCGAGTTGCGGAACACATGTAGCAGCGGATCACCGTCAAAAAACGTATAGACAAACGGCTCTATCCCTTCGCTGCGCATGACTGCGAGCAGCTGGTGGTCGGCATCGCCGTCAAATGGATGGGTGTTGACATAGGAGCGGTTGTTGCGGTCCCACATCGCTGCGCCTGTCATCACTATGGCCGGCAGAGAGGTATATGTGTCCTCGAGAAGCGGCTCTACGGTGGCCGGAGTACGGGCGGTGGCTACTGTGATAAGTGCTCCTTGGCGTGAGAGGTCGCTGATGATTTTTGCCGAGGTGGGGCTGACCTTGCTGTGCTCGTTGAGCAGGGTACCGTCCATGTCGGTTACGAAAAGATGTTTCATGCGTCAGGGTTTGCTGGTGTGGATGTGAGGGGCAGCTCGATGGTGAATGTGGTGCCGATGCCGGGTTGAGAGTCGCTGACATAGATACGTCCGCCGTGATACTGCGTTATGATGCGTCGGGCCAGAGTCAGTCCGAGGCCCCATCCGCGTTTTTTTGTGGAGTAGCCGGGTTTGAATATGTCGCTGCGCTGCTTGCGCGTCATCCCCTTGCCTGTGTCGCTCACGGTGATGACGGCCTTGTCATACGTGGATTTGACTTCTACGGTGATGGCACCTTGTCCGTCCATGGCGTCTACGGCGTTTTTTATCAGGTTTTCCATCACCCATTCGAGCAGTGGAGCCGACAGATTGGCCTCAACGGATGATGAAGATGGGGTGAATGTCAGACTTATACGGCGTGAGATGCGGCTCTTCATATAATTGACCGCCTGGCTGACCACCCCGTTGAGCTCCATAGGTTCCATGCTGGGGCGGCTGCCTATCTTGGAGAAACGGGATGCGATGGTGGATAGACGGTTGACGTCCTTGTCCATCTCTCTGACTGTCTCCTTGTCTACTCCCTCGGCTTCAAGCAGTTGCAGCCATGCCATCAATGATGAGATAGGGGTGCCCAGCTGATGGGCGGTCTCCTTGGAGAGTCCTACCCATAGGCGGTTTTGTTCGGCCTTCTTTGACGCCCGGAGAGCGAAATATATGATGGCAATGAATATCACCATCACGAGTATAAGTATGTAGGGATAGATGTTGAGGGTCTTAAGCAGCCTTGAATCCTCATAATAGAGGTGCTGCACGTTGCCCTCGGATATGTCTATGTGTATGACATTGGTCGACTGCCTCAGATGGTCGAGTTTGGCTTGCAGGTAGCGTTTGTTGACATCCGACAGCTCCCATTGGGCCGTGCTGTCGATAGGCTGGGGCAGGGTGAAATTGCGCTGCATGATTATTGTCCCCTCGTCATCGGTCAGCAGCAGCGGTATCGAGCGGTTGTCCTCGATGATGCTCAGCAGGAACTCCAGATTGGCCGGCGAAGCCCCCTCCTCGTCATCGGTATTGATGATCTGACGGGTAGCGTTGGCCCATATCTGCATGCGCGCACGTTCCTGTGCGGCAAGTTCATCCACCAGCGTTCCCGAATAATACAGAAAGCCACCCACCACTGTCACAGAGATGAGCACAAACAGAATCGGAAACAGCCGCCTCGGCCATGAAAAACCCATAATAAATTATAACGTTACACACCCCTGAATTATTGCGTCAGACCTGCCGCCATCATCCGGGCGACCAGTGTGTCAATGTCATTAAATTAGAGAGTCGTTAATGCTTGAATGGTGTTCGTATGTAGTAGGGACATGCCATGGCATGTCGCCTAAAGTCATGCTAATAAGGGGTGTTGCGTCAGCAGACATGCCATGGCATGTCCCTACCGCGATGGGTGCATTCCTTAATTTAGTGACATTGACCCATGTCATCTCGCTGCTGCGATGGGTGCATCTCTGTGTGTTGCGCAGTGGTGTCAGGGGGTGTGGATATTGCGGATGAAGTCGGCGGGCTTGATGCGGCTCAAGGGGGTGTGGCGAGTGAGGGGCC
>ERZ1027217.360-NODE-360-length-20350-cov-13.363981_pt1 | contig 20350 bp, 15 predicted proteins | sample MGYA00519268_ERZ1027217 | MGnify/ENA primary metagenome ERZ1027217 (study PRJEB26926, sample SAMN06164537) | human gut metagenome | biome: ENVO:00009003; feature: ENVO:2100002; material: ENVO:00002003 | host: Homo sapiens | place: USA | collected 2012 ...
ATCAAAAGATACACCACTCAGGATTTAACTTTTGTTATTAAACACCCTCTTAAAATGGCACGCATGCCCGGGGCATATATGTGTCCATCTATTTTTAACTAAACACTATAACGCTTTATTTAGCCGCTTGGTTGAGTATCTTGACAGGCACCCGGGTGTTGTCATAGAATCCGGTGAAATCCTGAGCGCCGACACCTACAGCATAGAGTGGCACGAAGCAGCCCGAATGCTCCCCGGTGGTGAAGCCTATGCCATAGTGGTCGCCGAGTATGCGGAATGTCTCCATAACCAGCGGCGAGTAGCTCTTGTAGTAGGTGACCGTGCGCTCCGAGTTGTCGCGGTCTATGAATGTCTGCTTGAATGCTTCACGCAATGCCTCATCCTGCTTATCTGTGACAGGTATGGCAGTGTAAAGACTGAAATCATCGGTCAGCATCTCCTTGACATCGTCAAAACTGTAGATGCGGCGTGACTTGAGCATCGCCTCAATATCGCGGTTGAAGAGGTCCTTGGACTTCTTTTGGTTATCTATCAGGTCAAGATTCATGTCATAGCCGGTAAATGTGGTGCCGAGACCCATGCCGCCGGTCTCATGGTCGGCGGTCACTACGATAAGGGTCTCATCGGGATGCTGCTTATAGAACTCATAGGCCACAGCGAGCGCATCATTGAAATGCCCTACCTCCTTGATGACAGCAGCCGCATCATTGGCATGTCCGGCCCAGTCGATATTGCCCCCTTCGACCATCATAAAGAAGCGGTCAGGGCTGACACGCTGCAGCTGGTCAAGACAAGCCTTGGTCATATCCACCAATGTAAGAGCCTGAGGGTCATGGCGGTCGATTGTATATCCCAGGTCATAGGCCGCACTGTCAGTGGCGAGCATGACCATACGGGCCGATGTGATGGTATCAAGTCCGGCAGTGCCGCGCACAGTGACATATCCGGCTTCGGCAAAACGCTCGGGCAGGTCGGTAGGATGGCCATCCTTGTCGCGGAGTCCGCGCCAGTTGCTTCCCGAAATAAACTCATATCCGCTCGCAGCAGCCTGACAGCCTATCTCGTAATACATCTTACGGTTAGGAACATGGGCATAGAATGCGCCGGGAGTGGCATCGTCAGGAGCCACATTAGTAACCAGACCGATGCCGTAGCCGTCACGACGCAAATCCCGGGCTATGGAGTAGACCTCTGTGGTATCGGCGGCCATGCCGAGCATGCTGTTGCGCGTCTTGGAGCCGGTGGAGAGCGCCGTACCGGCCGCTGCGGAGTCGGTCACAGGGCTTGACGCTGAATATGTGGATATGAGACCCGTCACCGGGAAACTCATCATCAGGGGCGTATCCGATTTCTTGATGTCACGCATATAGCTTTCGGTGGCCATGGCGTGGCCGGCACCCATGCCGTCACCTATAAAATAGAATATATACTTGGCATCGCCGGCCATAGCGGCAAGCGAACAGCCCATTATGGATGCAACGAGCGATGTCTTGATGAAATTGGCGGTTTTCATTGGATGTCGGTATTATAGGTTAGTTTTTTCGGTCGTTAAGCGTGAGCATAGGCTCTATGATGTGGCGGTCAGGACAGAGACGCGGCACCTTGCGCTGCCCTCCGAGTTTGCCTGTAGAGGCAAGCCACTCGTCAAACAGTCCTTTGCGAGCCTCTACTATTGAGAGCCGGGCAAGGAAAATATCCCCGGTGCGCTTGGCCTGATAGTCGCTGTTGACGCCCTGCAATGCCTTGTCAAGCACGGCAGCAAAAGCGGAAATGTCAGATGGCGGCGTCTCAAATTCCACGAGCCACTGATGATGCCCCTTGCTCTTGTCGGTGGTATATACGGGAGCGGCGGTATAATTGGCCACGGAGGCAGCGGTCTGATGACAAGCCTCGGCCATGGCGGCATCGGCATTATAGACCATCAGCTCCTCGCCGAAAGCATTGATATACTGCTTGGTGCGGCCCTCTATGGTTATTCTCAGCGGCGAAGTGCCATGGATGCGCACAGTGTCGCCGGGGCGGTAACGCCACAGTCCGTTGCACGATGTGATGACGAGTTCGTACACCTCCCCGTCTCTGACTTCCCATGCCGGGACAGCCTCGGGAGCTGCCTCAGCCGAACGCGCCACGGGGATAAATTCATAGAAGACGCCATCGGTTATCATCAGCAACATGGCCCGTATGCCGGGGTCATCCTGCACGGCGAAGAAGCCTTCAGAGGCGTTATACGTCTCAAGGTAGTGCATGCGCCCACGGTCGGTGATAGCGTCATACTGCTCGCGGTAGGGGTCAAATGAGATGCCTCCGTGGAAAAACACTTCCAGATTAGGCCATACCTCATGTATCGACGAGACTCCTCGCTGTTTAAGCACTCCGCGAAGCACCGTCAGGAACCACGAGGGCACTCCTGAGATGTTGGTGACATCCTGACCTACCGATTCTGCGATAAGCCGCGGCAGCTTTTCGTGCCATGACTCCATAAGCGCGGTGTCATGCGAGGGAACGCGCAGCCTCTCCACAAGCGGATTTATATTGTCAATCAGATGTGCCGAGAGGTCGCCCACCTTCACTCCGTCGGGCAATCCGGCGATTTCATTGGCAAACGAGCCGCCGAGTATAAATGCCTTGCCGCCGAAAATGCGGCTGTTGGGATTGTTGCGCAGATAATGCCCCACGCTGTAGAGCCCTCCACGGTAATGATTCAGACGCAGAGAGTCATCGGTCAGAGGGACATACTTGCTTTTGCCGTCGGTAGTGCCCGACGACTGGGCAAAACGCCGTGTCACTCCGGGCCACAGCACATCGGACTGCCCCCCCACGGCATCCATAATATCAGTCCTGACATCGGGATAACTTACCAAAGGAACGCGCTCGGCAAATTCCCTGTAGGTCATGTCGGGCGTGATGCCGTAACGCCGGCCGTAACGTGTAGCCGACCCTTTGCCCACAAGATAGCGCAGCACGCGCATCTGCGCGCGCTCCACATCCTCGTGGCTTCTGAGAGCTTTCAGAGCCACATGACAGAAATACGGTCTGAGCAAAGGCGTTACATTTACCATGCCGATATGGGGAAAAGGGTATAATGTGAAAACGATGATACCGGGAGCCTATGCCGCGGCTCACACTGTCAATACATCAAAACGACTGCATCTCCACAAGCCGCTTATAGTAGCCGCCGAGAGCCATCAGTTCGTCGTGGGTACCCTTCTCGACTATGCGCCCTTCGTGGAGCACGCATATGAGCGAAGCGTTGCGTATGGTGGAGAGGCGGTGGGCGATGACAAGCGTAGTGCGCGACTTCATCAGGCGGTCCAGAGCCTCCTGCACCAGATGTTCGCTCTCGGTGTCAAGAGCTGAAGTGGCCTCGTCGAGTATCAGTATCTTGGGGTTCTTGAGGATTGCCCTGGCTATGGAGATGCGCTGACGCTGACCGCCCGACAGGCGGCATCCGCGGTCACCTATGCAGGTGTCGTAGCCATCCTCCGTAGCCATGATGAAATCATGGGCATTGGCCACCTTGGCGGCGGCTATCACCTCCTCGCGTGTGGCTTCCTTGACGCCGAATGTGATATTGTTATATATCGTGTCGTTGAAGAGTATGGCTTCCTGGTTGACATTGCCCATCAGCGACCTCAGTTCGGGCACGCGGAAATCACGTATATCCGTACCGTCGATGGTGATATGTCCGGCATCCACATCGTAGAATCGGGGCATGAGGTCGGCCAGGGTGGATTTGCCCGAACCGCTCTGGCCTACGAGGGCCACAGTCTCGCCGGGCTTGATGGCAAAACTGATGTCCTCCACCACGGGTGTGGCCGAATCGTAACCGAATTTCACGCCGCGGTATTCCACGGTGCCTCCCTGAGGATTTATGTCCACCGGATTTTCAGGGTCCTTGATGTCGTTTTCGGCCTTCATTATCAGGTCCACGCGCTCCATGGACGCCAGACCGCGCTGTATATTGTAAGCCGCGTTGCTAAGGTCTTTGGCCGGATTGATGATACTGTAGAATATCACCATATAATAGATAAAGGAGGGCGCGGTGATTGACGATGAACCGTGGAGTATCAGAGTGCCGCCAAACCACAGCACTATGGCGATGGTGATGGTGCCAAGGAACTCGCTCATAGGATGGGCAAGGCTCTGACGGCGAGCCAGACGGCATGAGAGCTTATAGAGCTGCTGATTTTCGCGATGGAAACGTTCTTTTACCTTATCCTCTGCGGTAAACGCCTTGATGATGCGCAGACCGCCCAGGGTCTCCTCGATGTTGCTGAGGATGGTGCCCCACTGCTGCTGGTTTTCAAGTGAATTGCGTTTCAACCGCTTGCCTACACGCCCCATGACCAGTCCGGCCAACGGCAGCAGTATCAGCACAAACAGCGTCAGCTGCCACGATATGACTATCATCATCACAAGGCATGCGATAATCATCACCGGATTGTTGAACATCATGTTGAGCGAAGCCATGATGGAGTTCTCTATCTCGCCGACATCACCGCTCATACGCGCCATGACATCACCCTTTCGGGCCGATGTGAAAAACGAGATAGGAAGCGTGGTGACCTTGTCGTACACATAGTTACGCAGGTCCCTCACCACTCCGGCTCGCATCGGTATGATGAGATAAGAGGCCAGATAGGCCGTGCCGGTCTTCAATCCGGTCATCACCACAAGCAGCAGGGCCAACAGGGCCAGGGTAGCACTCGCGCCCCACTCTGATATGCAGATAGTGGTGTAGTAATAGAAATCGTTGACCACCACATCCTTGAGGCTTGCACTGCCTATGGGCAGAAACGTATATTCGGCCTTGTTGATGCCGAAAAGTATCTCAAGAATAGGGATGATTACAGCAAACGAGAACAGCGTCAGAAACGCCGTCAGTATATTACAGATGATATTGCCGATGAAGTACTTCTTGTAGGGGGGTACAAACCGTATCAGCAGCTGCCAAAAGTCTTTCATGCCCGCAAAGTTACTAAATATTCGTCACTTGGTGATGCGTTTGTCATCCTTTTGACGTGCCACACGGCGCAGATGCAGGTGCAACAGCAATATACATACCAACGTAAGGAATATGAGGCCGAAATAATAGAGGTAGTTGCCGGCCGCGAGTTCTCCGCGCCCGATGTAACTCATCACGGCAAGATATATAAGCAGTAATACAGGAATCCAGGTAGAGCGTTTCATTTAAGATGTGTCAGATGGTCAAGAAATGGTAGAGGGAGAGAATAAAACGAAAAATAGGTCAATTTACTATCGGAGGGGCACCTGCAGCGTCAATCGGCATCCGTCGGCGACGGCACATCAACGGATACAGGACGCTTGAACGGAGAACTGTCCGGGTCAAAACCGCCGGCTTCAAGAGTGTTGTATATCCTCAGACAAGCCCAGGCGTCAATGGCAGCATACACCTGCTGGGCATGCGAGAGCGAGGGTGCTTCCCAGTTGCTGAGACGCTGCGACTTGGATATGCGTCCCCCGAAGATTATTCCGTAGATTTTCTGGAGGCTTGCATCCGTGATGCCAAATTGCTTGACAAGCTCCTGAAGCTCCACGAACCCGGCCGGGGCAAACTCGCCACGCCTATGGAGCATCTGGAAGTCGTCACGCAGCGACAGCCCTATCTTCAATATGGTATCGTCTTGCAGAAAATCCCTGACAGGGTCTATGCCGATGTTGTTAAGCCTGAACAGAAACGCGCGGTCAAGAGTCGACACCTGCATCAGGGCCACTTCATTCATGTGGCCCTTGCGAAATGACGGACGGGTTTCTGTATCAAAGCCTACACGTGGCTGTGTCTTGAGATATTCAAGTGCCTTGGCTGCTTCCTCCGGTGTGTTGACCAGACTTATATCGCCGGCGAAAGTGACCATCGGCATCGAGGCCAAGCGGTCCTTGGAGATGGCAATGTGGAAGTCTTTTAAGTCAAACATACCACAAAGGTACGCATTTTTCGCGACATATCCGCTAAAACTCGGTAAATGAGAGCGGAAGCAACGACCGCACCGACGGCAATATGAATATGTCGTCACGTCCAACAAGAAGCACCTTTACATCGGCTGCGCCGAGATGCTCATACTCCAAAAGTGCCTGTCGGCATGCACCGCACGGCGACACCGGTTCGGCCACTTCACGCCCGTCGGTGCCTCTGGCAGCGATGGCTATACGTTCAAAACGCGCATCGGGATGCGACGCATGCGCATAGTAAGCGGCTGTGCGCTCGGCACACATGCTTGACGGGAATGCTGCATTTTCCTGATTGGAGCCGGTGACTATATCGCCGTTGCTCAAAAGGATGGCCGCGCCTACGCCGAAATGGCTGTAAGGCGAGTATGTGCGGCCCGAAGCCTCGCGTGCGGCATCGACAAGACGGCGGTCGACCTCGTCAAGCTCAGTATATCCGACCGCTTTGATCGGAGTGGTGATAGTTATGTCTTTCATGGTCAGTATCTTATATCATCGGATAAAGGAATATTATTACAGATCGCGGCGGTAAGCACGGCGGCGGCGGTGCTGCCTCCGCTCGAAATATTGCCACTGGAGCTGCACGGCGTGGTTGTCCTCCAGCTCGAGATTGCTCTCGGCCCACTTGTATCCGTTAGCGATATAATTGGGAAGCAGATGTGAAAACAACATGGCGTTGACCCCCTTGTTTTGAAATTCGGGCTTGATAGCCACGAGCATAAGGTCCACGATGTCATTGTGGCGGTACAGAGCCTTCAGGATTCGCGCCCATCCGAGAGGCCACAGCCGTCCGCGGCTCTTCTGAAGGGCTTTTGACAGTGACGGCAGCGATATGCCGGCCCCTATCAGCTTGTCGTCCTTATCCACTATGATGCAGATGTCGTCAAGGCGCAGCACTCCGAGATACATGTCGATGTAGTGGTCTATCAGAGCCGGTGTAAGCGGCGAATAGCCATACAGCTGGTCGTATGCCTCGTTGACCAATTCGAAGAACGCCCTTCCGTAGCGTCGCTTGAGCTCTTTGCGGCTCTTGACCTCCGCCACATGCAGGTCATATTTCTTGCTTACGATGTCGGAGATGCGCTGGTACTTGTCGGGCACCTTGTCAGGCACAGTCATGCGGTACTCCACCCAATCGGTATCTTTGACAAAGCCCATACGCTCCATGTGTCGCGGATAGTAGGGATGGTTGTATATGGTGGCTATGGTGCCGAGCTCGTCAAAGCCCTCCACAAGCATCCCCTCATGGTCCATGTCTGTAAAGCCCATCGGACCTACGAGGGTTTCCATGCCTCGCTGGCGCAACCAGTCGGATGCTGCCGCAAACAGGGCATCGGCCACCTCATCGTCATCTATGAAATCCACCCAGCCAAAGCGGCCCTCCTTGCGGCCTGACCGTTCGTTGACGCTGCGGTTGATGATGGCTGTGATGCGTCCCACAGGCTTGCCGTCACGGTAGGCCATAAACGACTGGACGTCACAAAACTCAAATGCCGGATTACCCTCAGGGCGCAGTGTCGCCACCTCGTCAAACACCAGCGGCGGCACAAAGCAGTTGTTGCCCCTGTAATGGTCTATGCCGAAATTGACATACCGCTTCAGAGCCTTCTTAGTCTTGGGTATCTCTCTGATTTCTACTGACATATATACTTGTATCTTATTCTGTTATTCGATTATGGATGCGGAGCATAACCCGACGAGAGCCATGCAAGCACCGACAGCATCACTACCAGAAACGCGAGAATCCATACGAGCAGACGGTTGTTGTTACGTCCTTGGAGAGCCATATGGAGGTCATTGGCCGAGCGGAAATGCGGCTTGCCCTTGCTCATGCACTGGCGGGCTATCGTGCGAAGACGCGGATTGTGGCTGTCAAGGGCATCAAGCGTCTCGGTGAGGACCTTTCCAAACTGCCGGACGTCTTCCTCCACGTCGTCAGGCTTGAGCGACTGTTTCTGGTCAAATCCCACGTCGATGAGCTTCAGATTACCTACATTTTCGGTAAACTGTATGGTCTCGGGTCGTATAGGCTGATGCACGAGATGGTTGGCCTCGATATATTCCATGGCCTCTACCAGCTCATGGCAGACCTTACGCAGATGCTCGTCAGTGACTTTTTTCTCGTCGATGAGCTTGCGGAGCGAGTCGCCATACACATCGTCGGTGATGATGCACATGCCCAGGCCGGGAACCTCCTCGAAGTCGTTGATCATGACGATGTTGGGATGACAGAGATTGTAGCGCACATCAAACTCGCGCTCTATCATCTCCTTCATCGCCGGATCATCGCGATACTGCTCCTTGAGGGTCTTGAGCATAACCCATTTGCCATGCTTCTTGGCGGTGTACACATCATAAAACTCCTCGTCCCACAGGGGCAAGTGCTCGATTTCAGTCCATTTATCGTTCTCAGCCATAAGCATCTCGGTTAAGACACCGACGCTCTATCCACGCCAGCCACACAAAGTTAGCAGTTTTCCTCACAAATTCAAAACCCCAGCCACTCCGACAGCCTGTCAGCCAAAGCATAGCCAGATTTCTTACTGAAAGACTGACGGAATATCAATTCTCACGGATAAGAGATGATGATGACCTCCTTGGATTTACAGTCACTAAGCACATACTTCACATCCTGAGAATAATATATCTCGTTTTTACGACCCCGGCTTCGCAGCAGAGACTCCAGAGATTCTATGGACGGTATGCCATTCGAACGATACGAGAACACCAATATGCTGTCTCTGAAATTATCAATAAGTCCATTGAATCCATTGATTATATTGGACTTGTCATTCCATACCGAATAGTGACGTTTCAGCCTGTGATGCTTACTGTTAAAATCAATGATGTCTGCCCACTTGTCATAATCTACAAGACCATTTAAAAAATGGTAAAAATCGGCATAGTCCACCCCGACCCCCTTTTCATTGAGATATGGAGTATCAATATAAACCAAATCATATTGGTTAGGGATAGTCTGTGCGTCCATATTTAGAGCCATACAATCTTCTCCATTATCAAATACAGCTCTATTTGCCTCCTCTACAAAAGAACGGAAATGAGTCTCAAAGGGGGTATCCCATGTCTTCTTGTTTCCAAACGAGCGCCGAACATCTGTCATCCTCACATAAAGATTTTTCCTGTGGAACAGGTTGTATGGCCGTTTTATAATACATGACTGAAACAAGGCAAACCAAGCGACAGCCCGCTTATATTCATCATCCATTACAGAAATATTATAACGAACCACATCCAACCAGTGGTTTTCCTCGTCGGTATAATATATCTCTCGAAAATTATCCGCTATAAATGTCGGATAATCCACTTCCGGATGCTCTGTCAGTATGTAATCCACCTCATCAGTCCCCAGTATATGCGACTTGTTCTCTATTATAGCTTTACCTATAATAGTATTAAAGGGTAATATATCATTATAAGTGACCGATTTACCTTTATCTTTAAGTTTATAAGCGATACTCCCAGTACCTCCAAATGCATCCAGAGCCGTATGGAATGGAATATCTGATATCTTATGCCATATCCAATCTGCAAATTTCGCCTTACTGCCCTGGTACCTGGTGGATGGAAACAGATTACGACATTGTATTTCCGATTCAGGGAAAAGAGAGTACTGCATAATCAATGTAAATTCCTAAAACGTTTATAACTATCTAAATTATGGTAATATGGAGCCATTAACTCTGCATTACGGGCCATGTCTGCCGTCAGATAATTCATCCAGTAATCGTCAAACACATCTTCTCCTAAGATTGAGAATGGGCCGTTGCCATTGATTAAGTCATCAATGCGTGAAACTGAGCCTATATTTTTTGTATTCCCACTACCAGGCCTGTCGGATGCGATTCTCCATTTCTCTTGTACAAAAAATACTATGTCTTTTACTACAGACTGTATTTTATCCAGTTCGTCCAAAGAGTATGTTTCAAACTTATCTATAATATCACTCTCCGTATAGATAATCCCCAACACAATATGAGCCTTGTACGATTCATATGGATGTGTCACATTCTTGGTGCTATGGCGATTCCTAAAATACCCCGTGAAGGCACCAAGAGTCATGCCGTTGATTCGTCCTTCACCTTTACGATAGCTACTTTTGATATCAACAGCATATAAATTCCCGTCACTGTCTCTGAATGTAACATCGGGATAATAATTCTGTTCCCTTGTCAATTCTAATTCAAGCCCGTTGTCCTGAGCGAACTTGTACAACAATGGGAATATACATATTTCAATTATCTTAGATACGACTTTCGTGTCGTTGGATATCGTATAGACCTGCTTGTAGATATCAACAAAACCTTTTACTACCCATTGTCCATTACTGGTTGACACACATGGTCCAAAAGTAGACACTGCGGTTCTTAGCTTGTTTATGAATTCGTCCTTCGTCATAATGCAAATTTATAAAATATATCATTGACGAACAATATATGGCCGTATCACGGTGTGATACATTTCATACTAAGACATAAATGAGACATAATAGAAACCGCGGTTTCCGAAACCACCGTTTCTATTATTCCGGCAACCATATCATATGAAGCAGAACTAATGGACTTGACAAAACAGTGGAAATTCAGACCACACATCACGCAATTTAAACCATGAGGCACGGCAATCCGTTATGCGTTTTTTGCTAACTTTGCCGACATGATTAGAGTAATTACAGCTTCCATGAGGAGATTGGCCGCAGCAATGCTGGCGGTGTGTCCGTTATGGGCAACAGGCCAGGAAGTGCAGCCTCAGCCGGAAATTCCGGCCGATAGCATCGCTGCGACCTCTGATTCGCTTCCCAAGAAGAAAAACATCATCGAACGCATAAAGGCATATTTCGACGACTCCAACAAGCCAAAGAAAGATCCAAAGGCATTTGACATAGGTGTCATCGGCGGCCCATATTACTCCAATGAAATCAAACTCGCCCTCGGAATCGTAGCCACCGGCTCATACTGCCTCGGCGAGCCGGACTCACTCATACCACGTTCGTTCGTGGCCATAAAGGGCAAAATATCCACATCGGGATTTGTGGAGGTAGGCCTTGAGGGCACAAACATATTCCCCCACGACCGTTTCCGCATCAATTACCTGCTCGACTACTACTACCGCCCCACCGACTACTGGGGCATAGGCTATGAGCGTGCCGTCGATGATGACTATAAATCGAAATTCAACGAAATACACTTCGCTTCGCGCATTGACGGACTCGTGCGCATCGGCCGCCACATATTCGTAGGCCCTGGACTGCTCTTTTCGCGCGTCAAGGCTACCAATATCACCGATGAAGCGGTATGGGCCGACCAGCCGCAACGGGTGACTTCGTTTGGCATAGGCGTATCGGGCATGTTTGACACACGCGACAACCTGACGGCCCCGACACGCGGCGTGACCGTGGAATTCGAGCAGCAGTTCTACCCTCGATTCATGGGCAATACATCACACTCGTTCAGCTCCTCCTCACTGACTGCCCGCGCCTACCAGAAAGTATGGAAAGGAGGTATCATAGCCGAGCGCATACACGGACGCTTTGCCTATGGCAATGTGCCGTGGAACATGCTCTCAACCCTCGGAGGCAGCAACAACCTGCGCGGATACTACGAGGGCCAGTACCGTGACAAATGCGAGATGGACCTGACCGTAGAGCTGCGCCAGCATGTATGGAGGCGCAACAGCATAGTGGTGTGGGGCGGCGTCGGAGCCATAGCCCCCGACCTCGGCAGCTTCCGCCTGAGCCAGGCGCTACCCAATGTTGGCATAGGATACCGTTGGGAATTCAAGCGACACTCCAACGTCCGCATCGACATCGGCTTCGGTAAACACTGCAAAGGCTTCGTATTCGGTATCAACGAAGCCTTCTGACCACGAGCCTGAGAGCGGCATTGATTACGACTTGAAACGCTGCTGACGTTTGGCAGCGTATTTCTCTATCTCGCCCTTGGCCTTGAGCGGCACGGTAGAGCTTTTGTCACGTATGAATATCTTGCCGTCAATCATAGGCACGACGCCCGGGAAGGGAGTTACCGTAATCTGGAGTATGTCACGGCTGTTTCGGCTCTCCCACTTATAACTGATAAACTGGTTAAGCGAATAGCCGTCATATAGCAGACCTATGTTGCGGCGGAGGTCATCCATCAATTTGAGTTCAAACAGGTCATGGATTTTACGTGAATCGTACTTGTCACTGCCATGCGCCAGATATACGAAGTCCTCATTTAACCCTATCGGCACCTTCATATCGTTCACTCCGAGATACACGGTGCCTCCGTCGGCATTGAGCATACCGTCGATTATTTCGGCAATCTCGCGTCCCTGGGCCTTCTCGTCGGCTCTCATCTTGTTGCCGGCCGGGAATATCAGCGATGTCTTGTATTCATGCAGCTGGTCTTCATCATTGTCAAGCGTTTCGGCATATTGCTGTGACGGTCTGAGACCCACAAGCTGGAATATCTCGCTGCGGAGATCGCGACGCACTCCGCGCACACCGTAACGCGACACTATGTTATAAGCCTCTATCAGACTCCGCAGACGCTCAAGCTCCGGGCTGCAATCTTCGGTCAGGCTATCTTTCAGCGGCTTGTCAGACTCCATGCATGCCAGCAGGTTAAGCGTCTGGAGCATCTGCACCAGATCTCTGTCATTATTTGCGCCCTTTGTTTTTGATGTGCGCCGTTCCAAATCCTGCAGGCTTGTCACATCCACCCTGCCGGCCACGGCAAATGAATCCAGCAATACCAGAGCCGCGAGTTTCAGCGAGATAATATCATCGGCCCCGTCGCCGAGCAGCGACAGCTGCCTCGCATAAGCCAGATAATCATAGCTTATGCCTATCTCCTTACGCTTCAGATAAGACACCGTTTCAAAGAATCGTGACAACGGCTGCACCTCATCCTGATAGAGCAGCTCCATATCTCCCGATTCCTCGGCTTCGGGAGAACACTCCTCCACGTCGCCCCACGTAAGACCGGGTACATCCTCTTCCGCAATATTGAATAGCAGCTCCTCAAAGGATTCCTCGACATAGCCCTGGACTTCCTCGGCTGACCACTCGATCACCTCATTATCCGTAGCATAACAGTTGATATACAGTTTGTCCTCGCTTAAACGCGGCTTGATATTGTCGACTTTCACATTGACCACGCTGTTGAAGCTCACTTCAATATTACCGGTGTTATGGAAAAGTGCCGGATAATAAGATTCGGTCAGTATGAAGTAGATATTACCCGAGCCAGGGACTTTACCGGTGACAATCGCCTGAAGTGTGCTTTCCTGGTCATAATCTTCCTGTGCACGGCTAAGATAATACTGGAGAGTCTTATCTATCAATGACAGCTCGATGCTATCAGACGCAGCGGTGTTGATAACCTTGCCACAGAACACCATAGGCTCCCCGTCTCTCATAAACATCTCCAGGGCTGGGTGCTTGACAAGCAATCGCGCTATATCTTTCAGTCTTATAGAGGCCTTCAATCCGGGATAATCGGCCACCTCGCAATCAAATATGTACTTGTCATATGCTGACTGCCCCGTCACCCTGAAATACACCATATCACCCAGGGACACAGTCTGTGTCTTCGGCTTCTTTTTGACGCCACGGCGCACTACCGCCGCGCTCATAAGGCCGGCCTCTATTTCTGCCCACACCTCCGGACGGCGCCCCACGGTCTGCGCATCTGCGTTCAGCTTCTTTGACAGCCGGTCATCAAGCATAACACCGGCCTCTATGCCCTCCACCGGGTTGAGCGAAACTACCTTCTTGGCATCGCCGTCGCCCAGGGGATTGTAGAGCGTCATCAGATTTCCCTTGACTCTCAGAGCGGTATTCTTATTCTCAAACATAGAGTTTTTAGGGGAAATATCGTTAGTGGGGTTTGCGAGCCGCGTGGATGTCAGCATATTGACATCAGAGGTATCATTCCATCCATACTCCAGCGGCGAAGGCATCTGGGAAGTCAGTGCATAGTAAGCCTTTGTTAGGAGCTGGTCGTTAGGGCAGATGCCGAGCATCGCGGCATAGAGGTACATCATGCCCCTATGGCGGCTCCACATGGGAAATTCAAGCCCACGGGTCATAAGCAGTTCCAGAGCTATCGCCTCTATGAGCAACGACAGACGGTCACGGTTGAACGGGAAAAACCGTCGGGACTCCTTCTCTATAAGGGCTTCCATAAATTCGATTATGCCCGGAGCGTAGTCCTTAGCGAAATGGGGGTCAGCATGACGGTTACGTATCAGTCCGAATATGCCTCTCATGGCGTCTGTTGACAATTCTATGCCGAGTGAGGAGAATATGCCCAGCAGACCGAACTGGATTTCAGCACGATATATGGGCTGGTTGTTTTTGAGCTGACTGAATATTTTCTCTACAAATGCATCCTGGCTGCCCCCCTCTATCATCTCTATGGCTTTAATATAAAGCTCTGCCCTCTGGGCGGTCTTTTCAAGAGACGACTGCGCCGCTACGGCATCCTCGTCCTGAAATTCATGCAGATAGCCCGATGCCTCTATTACCTCTACTATTATGTCATAAAAAGCCCTCATCAGATTTGACCGCCGTCCCCGTGTCCACAGAGCCGCAGCATCCATGACCTGATCCAGCAGGTCAAGCAGCCAGTATTTATTGCCTCCGCTCTCTTTTTCCTGGGCGGCAATCCATAATGGGGTAGCTTCAAGGGATTTCCACAATCTCATTTTCGTGAATTTTGAGCCCGCGGGTAATTTCTTGAACTTTGCCTTGTTAAAATCTATCTTTTTTGCTGATTTCGGTTCTTCTATGAATTCGAGTATGATGTCTCCGTCGGAGTCTGATTCAGGGTATCTTACCCGAAGGCTGGCACGTTCTGATTTATTGAATTTATGCCCTGCTATAGGCACACGGCTGAAATATACTCCATTTGCATCATCTATTACATTGCATACGCTGTTTTGCCCTCGGGTCTGGGATAATATGGTAAATTCATGTATGGAGCCGTTTTCGTAGAGCAGCGGCACGAGTTCACGCTTGACCTGATGGAATTTCCCTTTGTAATACCGGCATATCAGCACATCGGGTATATTTACTTCCTGAAATTTAAACGGTGTAATCCTCATCGGATTATCGGTAGGGGAATCGTTTACAAGAAACAGGGTCCTCCCCGTCTCCTTACTGACGGTAAAGTCCTTTCGTTCAAAGCGATAAATCTTATTGTCCTGGTAGTTCATAGAGATAATGTTTAATGTTTCTGTTACTTGTCTACAAAAGTACATCAACTTCCGCTACGAGCAAAATAATCAGCCTTGACAATTGATCATACGCGGCATAAATCGGCATTCGGGCTAATCAGCACAGTTTTATGGAGCTTTCGGATATTATTGCCATCAGCACATTACCCGAATTTTTGCTAACTTTGCGCCCATAAATCAGCTGACTTTACAGAGGATGAATCCTGACAGATGAGAATTTTATGGCAAAAAACAGACGATGCGACATAATGACACCACATGACACCGGACGGCGCGAAGCTGCCCTGTGGGGGCTGTTTGCACTCTTTGTCTACGCATCGCTCCTCACACCCAACGTGGCTCTGTGCGTGACCGAGCCGCTTGACTTCTGGGGCATTCTCGCCAACACTCTCCTTCCCGGCGGTGTGTATCTGTGGCTGATGAGCCTGTCGCGCCGTATAGGGCGCGTGACTCTATGGTGCTTTCCGCTGATGTTTTTTGCGGCCTTCCAGCTGGTGCTGCTCTATCTCTACGGACGCTCGGTCATAGCCTCGGACATGTTCCTCAACCTGTTGACCACCAATCCCGACGAAGCCGGCGAGATGCTTGCCGGCCTGATGGTGATAGTCATAGTGGTGGCGGTAGTCTATGGCGGCGACATAATAGGGGGCATCGTAGCCGCAGTGCGCCACGCCAAAATTCCCGGCCCATGGGTTGCGGCATCTCGCCGTGTGAGCTATGCCGCCATGCTTCTTGGGGTCTTGTCGGTAGTCGCGGCCTACATTTTCTCCCCGGGCTACAAGGTATCCGACGATCTCTATCCGGTCAATGTGGCATACAACATAGGCCACGCAGCCGCAGTGGCTTCAGATCTCAGCAGCTACAGCACAACCTCGGCCGGATATACCTTTGATGCCGCTATGGCGGCCAACGACACGGTGCCGCGGCTCGTAATATTAGTGATAGGTGAAACGGCGCGTGGAGCCAACTGGCAACTGCTCGGATATGACCGCCCCACCAATCCGCTGTTGAGCCGCAGGGAGGGCATTGTGGCCTTTCCCCACGCCATCAGCCAGAGCAACACTACCCACAAGAGCGTCCCGATGCTGCTAAGTGCCGTGGATGCGGAATCCTACAGCCGGTTGCCGCAATCCAAGAGCATAATAACCGCCTTCAAGGAGGCCGGATACTCCACCGCAGTCATAACGGCCCAGAAACCCAACAACAGTTATGTCGAGTTTTTCTGTGCTGAAGCTGACACTACCTGTTATATAGCCGACAAGGTCACCGACCATCCGCTGACCGACGTAGACTTGCTGCCATACATACATGACCGCATAGTCCAGCGTGCTGACCGTCAGCTGATAGTGGTACACGCCTACGGCTCCCATTTTGACTACCGCGACCGCTATCCTGCTTCAATGCGGCGGTTTACTCCCGATGGCCCGTTTGAAGCCAAGGCCAAGTACCGTCCGCTGATGCTCAACGCCTATGACAACACCATCCTGACCGAGGACTATGTGCTTGACAGCATAGCCGCTATGGCTACAGGCGAGGACATACCGGCTGCGATGATCTATACCAGCGACCACGGCGAAGACCTCTATGACACTGCCGACGAGCGGTTTATGCACGCTTCTCCCATCCCGACGGCCATGCAGGTCCATGTACCGGTGATTGTATGGCTAAGCCCGCGATACCGCGAGCTACACCCCGAGACTCTCGGCATCATCAAGTCCCATCGTGACAGCCTCGTATCCTCGTCATCGTCATATTTCCATACGGCTCTCCAGCTTGCCGACATCGCCACACCACGATTTGACCCGACACTGTCATTGGCCGACAAACGGTATGCTCCGCGCATCCCCCTGTATGTGACCGACCACAACACAGCCGTCCCGCTCAAGGAACTGCTGCAACGATACCACGAACCGCTGCCTCCCGGGCTGCAATAAGACATCAGACCCCTACACTCATGAAAATAGGCAATCTCGACATAGGAAACCGCCCCGTCATGCTCGCCCCCATGGAGGATGTGACTGACCGCTCCTTCCGCCTCATATGCAAGGAGCAGGGTGCCGATATGACCTACAGCGAATTTGTGTCGGCCGATGCGCTTATCCGCAACATCGCCGCCACGACTCGCAAACTCGCGATTGACCCGGCCGAACGCCCCACCGCCATACAGATTTATGGCCGCGAGGTCGGTCCGATGGTCGAGGCTGCCAGGATTGTGGAAGAGACAGCCCGTCCGGACATCCTGGACATCAACTTCGGCTGCCCGGTCAAGAAGGTCGCCGGCAAAGGCGCAGGAGCCGGGATGCTGCGCGACATCCCCCGTATGCTTGAAATCACGGCTGCCGTGGTCAAGGCTGTCAACATCCCTGTGACGGTAAAGACACGCCTCGGCTGGGACCACAACAGTAAAATAATAGTGGAGCTGGCCGAGCAACTGCAAGACTGCGGCATACAGGCACTGACGGTCCACGGACGCACTCGCTCGCAGATGTACACAGGCGATGCCGACTGGGAGATGATAGCCCGGGTCAAGGAAAACCCTCGCCTGACCATACCGCTGATAGGCAACGGCGACCTCCGCACTCCCGCGCAGGTGCGCGATGCCTTTGACCGCTACGGTGTTGACGGGGTGATGGTGGGACGCGCCTCCATAGGTGCGCCATGGATATTCCGCCAGCTCAAAGCCGCCGCCCTCGGCCAGGAGCCGGAGGAACCGGCCATAGCCGAAAAATTCGCACTCATCCACCGCCAGATTGCCGAGAGCATAGATCGGATAGACGAATACCGAGGCATACTGCACATACGCCGCCACCTGGCTGCATCGCCCCTCTTCAAGGGGATACCCAATTTCCGCGAAACGCGCATAGCCATGCTCAGGGCCGACACCAATGCCGCCCTGATGGAGATACTCGCACACATCGAGCACGACATCATACCGTCGCTGCAACCATGATTTTATCTGACAGCTTACCAATATTAACAATCATATCCGTAAACCAATCGTCATGACATTTCCAAAGATAGCAATCATCTGCGCATCAGTGGCAATCATGCTTACGGCCACCAATCTCAGCGCACAGACCGCCAAAGACTACTCCCTGAAACTCAATGACTTCACAGAGCTGAAGGTGCTTGACGGCATCAATGTCAACTACTCTACCACATCATCGGCCGACAGCGTCGAAGCACGGTTTGAAGCTCCCGACAACATGGCTTCGGCCATCCGTTTCGAGCAGAAAGACGGACGTCTCACCCTGCGCCTCTCCGAAAACATGCTTGAGGCCAAAGGCATCCCTACCGTCCATGTGTCGTCAACGATGCTCATAAAGATACAGAACAACGGCGATTCTACCGTGACAGCCACGACCGACGTGCGTGTGCCCAAGTTTCAGGCGAGACTTGAAGGCAACGGACGGCTCGCCATTGTGGGTGTAAACGCCCCGGAGGTCAACGTCAAGAAATTCACAGGCAACGGCACCATAACGGTCGAAGGGACCTGCAACACCGCCTCCATAGGCAACACCGGCACCGGCATAGTCAACTGTGCCGCGCTCCTGTCACAAACCGCCAAATGTAACATCATCGGCACCGGCTCTATCTACTGCCATGCTTCCGGCACTCTGTCGGTCACAGGCATGAGCGGCACGGTCTACTTCGGAGGAAACCCCAAAGACATCAAATCACGTGCCATCGGCGTAAAGCTCAAACCTATCGAGCAGCTCGAAGCCCAGTAATCCTCCGTCCTGCACAGCGACACATAGAGGCCTGAGTGCCCACGCCGACGACACATGAAACGCGAAGTAGCCGATACCATCAAATGGTCACTGATTGACAAAGTGGCCACGCAGGTGCTCTATGCCGTCACAGGCATAGTGCTCGCACGCATGCTCTCGCATGATGACTTCGGACTCGTAGGCGCGATACTCGTATTCCAGGCTTTCGCCAACCTTTTTGTCGACAGCGGATTCTCATCGGCCCTCATACAGCGCAAAGCCCCCACACGCCTCGACTACTCGACGGTGATGTGGTTCAACATCGCCATGGCTGTAGGCATCTACATCATCCTCTTCTTCTGCGCACCGCTGATAGCAGACTGGTTTCAAGGCGACAGGCGGCTCATACCGCTCTCGCGTGTGATGTTCCTGTCGTTCATCCTCTCGGCCACAGCCATCGTCCCTACCAACCGACTCATGAAGCAGATGCAGGTGCGCATGATAGCCGTGGCCAACAGCATCGGACTTACCTCCGGAGCCATCGTAGGCATATGGCTTGCAGTCGCCGGTTACGGCGCATGGGCCATAGTATGGCAGACCATCGCCCTGTCAGCCGTCAAGAGCATAGTCCTTTGGGCCACGACATCCTGGCGTCCGCTGTGGAGCTTCTCGTGGGTGGCGTTGAAGTCGTTCTTCTCCGTGGGCATGGGCGTGATGGGGGCATCGCTGCTCAACACGGTGTTTCTCAACATCTACAGCTTCTTCATAGGCAACCGTGCCGGCATGGCCTCGTTAGGCCTCTACACCCAGGCCGACAAATGGAGCAAAATGGGCATCATGTCCATCGGCCAGTCGCTCGTACAGGCATTCCTCCCTCCCCTCTCCCAGCTGCAGGATGACCGCGCAGAGTTTGCCCGCGCCACCGCCAAAATGACCCGATGCGCAGCCTACCTGACCTTCCCCTCACTCGGTCTGCTCGCCGTCATGGCCGCACCCATCTTCCACCTCTTCTTCGGCACAAAATGGGATGCCTCGATAGTCCTGTTCCAGATACTGCTGCTGCGCGGAGTGTTCACAGTGCTTTCGATGGTATTCAACAACTATATCCTCGCCCTCGGCAAGTCACGCATGCTCATCATCAGCGAGACCCTACGTGACGGAGTGGCCATCGCCGCCATCATCCCCACCCTCGGCACACTCGCCCTGACCTCCGGGGCTGACATCACCCTCGGCATCCGCATATTCCTGTGGGGACAAGTCGCAGCCACAGCCGTAGGGTGCATAGCCACCATGGTCATAGCCGCACGTTACACCGGACGCAGCATCTGGCACATGCTGTGGGATCTCGCCCCATACATCCCCCTCACTCTCGCCGCCCTCGCCGCCGCCTACTACCTCCCCCTCCTCACCCTGTCTCTTATACACATCTCCGA
>ERZ1027217.365-NODE-365-length-20185-cov-12.761749_pt1 | contig 20185 bp, 16 predicted proteins | sample MGYA00519268_ERZ1027217 | MGnify/ENA primary metagenome ERZ1027217 (study PRJEB26926, sample SAMN06164537) | human gut metagenome | biome: ENVO:00009003; feature: ENVO:2100002; material: ENVO:00002003 | host: Homo sapiens | place: USA | collected 2012 ...
GAAATTTTATCATCTTTTTGACTCGTTAGGAGTCAACTTTTTTCAGGACGAGACAAAAAATGTCCGTTCCTGAATTTGACGACACGGGAGAGACATGACTATTGATGATGATAGCGCATGTAGTGGTTGCAGAACGCACGGGTCAGAATATGCTCGAGTCGGTGCTATACAGCATCAAAGGCTTCTTTGACTCAGCCCTTAAATCCGGATATTCACCATGGCTCTTTCTGAACGCAGAACACTACTTAGCATAGCCACTCCATTTTCCGTAAAGGCATATGGCATATACCTCGACCCGCCTCTTCCGACGTTTAAGGTCACAATTTGTGACCTCAAACATTCTTCCTTTGTCAGTTGAAACATAAAGTCTGACGGAAACCGTTGTATATTACGTTTGACCGCCGGATTAAGCACCTTAGTTTCGACTCCATAGAGCTTTGCGAGATCACTGTCAAGCATCACCTGCTTCCCGTATAATGTATCTTTGCGTATGGAATCTACGGAAGGGGACAAAGAATATCAAGATAAACAGTTGTCTAAAGGCATACTAAAACACGATGTCGTGGATGACAGGCAGCATTGTCCATAAATATCGAATCTCTCATATACATTATTTTTGATACACACCCACATGTGCCAATATGAATTGACTAATATACAGACAAACCCGGGGAATCCCCCCAAAATGCGGATTTTAGCCCAACTAACCGCACTTAGCGCTTTGCATGCAACGAAACCACGCCATCTGACACCATAAAACGCCAATGGACAAACAAATTCAGTTTTGCTTGTCCATTGGTTTATAGATATATTATATACTATACGGCGATTTAGTATTCGTCTTCGTTGAAGAGGAAGTCCTCTTTGGAGGGGTAGTCGGGCCAGATGTCTTCGATGCTTTCGTAGGTGTCGCCTTCGTCCTCGATTTCCTGGAGGTTCTCGATGACCTCGAGGGGCGCTCCCGAACGCATCGCGTAGTCTATCAGCTCGTCCTTGGTGGCGGGCCAGGGAGCATCTTCAAGCTTTGAAGCCAGTTCAAGTGTCCAATACATAGTCGTTGTGTCGTTATAGGTTGATTATTATGTCCTCTGTCATATCTTTAACGCGGCAACAGCCGTTAAATATACGCCCTTAACAATTTTTATCCCACTGGATTTCGTTGACCTGGCGGTACATGTTGTTGAAGCGTGCAAACACGAAGAGGAAGTCGCTCAGACGGTTGATGAAACGGAGCACCATCGGGTCAATGTACGTTTCCTCGGCGAGACCCACGATGCGGCGCTCACAGCGGCGGCACATGGTGCGGCACACGTGGATCTGGGCGGCAGTGCCGGTGCCTCCGGGAAGTATGAATCCGGTCATTGGGGGCAGCCCCTCGTCGAGATGGTCTATGGCGTTCTCGATGCGCTCTACGGCGGCAAGCGTGATGCCCTCGCACTCGTGGCGTTCGCCGGCCGGATAGGGAGTGGCCAGATATGCCCCTATGTTCATCAGCTTGTGCTGGCAGTAGATGATCAGGTCGTGGGCCTGCTGGTCAAGGGTGGGAAATGTGGCGAGCACACCGAGGTTGGCATTCAGCTCGTCTACCGAACCGTAGGCCTCCACACGTATGTCGTTTTTCTTAGTGCGGACACCGCCCACGAGCGAAGTCGTGCCGTTGTCGCCTGTACATGTGTAAACAAGACTCTTTGTCATTGCGTAAAATGATATATGTTGTTGTAGTTTATTCAGTATGGGTTGTACCAGACATCAGGATTTCTTGGCCGCATTCTGCTGCTCTTCGCGGAGCAGGTCGCGTATTTCGGTGAGCAGCTTCTCCTCGGCTGTAGGCTCGGCCGGAGCCTCGGCAGCTATCTCCTCTTCCACCTCCTTTTTCTTGCGGAGATTGTTCATAAACTTGATCATAATGAAGATGCAGAACGCCACAATGATGAAGTCCACGATGGTCTGGATCCATGTGCCCCAGTTCATCGACACCTCGGGAGTGATGACAGCCCCCTGGGCATCCGTGACGGCCTTCTGGATCACCCACTTGTAGTCAGTGAAGTTCATGCCGCCTGTGGCAACACCCACCAGAGGCATTATTATATCGTCAACGAGCGATGAAACGATTTTGCCGAAAGCGGCACCTATCACCACGCCTACAGCCATGTCGATGACATTGCCGCGCATCGCAAATTCCTTGAATTCTTTTAAGAGATTGCTCATGATTCCTTAATTTATATAATGTAGTTTTTACTTAACCGGCTGAAATATCAGTGTCAAGTCCTGAAATTAGTGTAATCCGTTGACTCCGTTGCATATAGGTCTTTTGACCCCTCTATGGAAGCGCAAAATTAGTAAAATTATGTGACTGACAGTGAAATTTGCTACCAAATTTATCTTTTCAACAGAATTTAACACACGAATGTTCCCCCGATTTCAGAATATTGCCAAATTTTCTCTAACTTTGTGGGCGGAAAACTCCGCGCTTTCCACTCATTTTTAGAAACTTTCGTTTTTACAACTTAATAACTATGACTAAAATCGGTATTAATGGCTTCGGCCGCATCGGACGCTTTGTGTTCCGTGCATCTTGCAAGAGAGACGACATCGAAGTTGTCGCAATCAACGACCTTCTCCCCGTTGACTACATGGCTTACATGCTCAAGTATGACACAATGCACGGCCGTTTCGACGGCACCGTTGACTATGACATGGACAAGAGCCTCCTCATCGTCAATGGCAAGGAAATCCGCGTGACAGCATGCAAGAATCCCGCTGAAATCGGCTGGGGTGCTGTAGGTGCTGAATACGTTGTTGAATCTACAGGTCTCTTCCTCACAAAGGAGAAGGCTCAGGCTCACATCGAAGCCGGCGCTAAGTACGTGGTTATGTCTGCCCCCTCTAAGGACGACACCCCCATGTTTGTTTGCGGCGTTAACCAGAACTCATACGTAAAGGGCACACAGTTCGTTTCTAACGCTTCTTGCACCACCAACTGTCTCGCTCCTATCACCAAGGTGCTCAACGACAAGTTCGGCGTTGTTGAAGGCCTCATGACCACCGTTCACTCTACAACTGCTACACAGAAGACCGTCGACGGTCCCTCTATGAAGGACTGGCGTGGTGGTCGTGCCGCTTCCGGCAACATCATCCCCTCTTCTACAGGTGCTGCAAAGGCTGTAGGTAAGGTTATCCCCGAACTCAACGGCAAGCTCACCGGCATGTCAATGCGTGTCCCCACCCTCGACGTTTCTGTAGTTGACCTTACCGTCAACCTCGCCAAGCCCACCACATACGACGAAATCTGCGCCGCTATGAAGGAAGCTTCTGAAGGCGAACTCAAGGGCATCCTCGGCTACACCGAAGACGCAGTCGTTTCAAGCGACTTCCTCGGCTGCCCCCTCACCTCTATCTTCGACGCCAAGGCCGGCATCCAGCTGACCCCCACTTTCGTTAAGGTCATCTCTTGGTATGACAACGAAATCGGCTACTCTAACAAGGTCCTCGACCTCATCGCCCACATGAAGAAAGTAAACGGCTAATAAGCCCTCAACTCATTCATACACACGTCAGGCCTCCAGCACTCCGCCGGGGGCCTGATTCGTTACGTTCATACAGCAGTCCCGGAGGAGGCGGCGCCTGTCAGCCCGTAAACCCGTGACGGGCACAATCCCTCATGCTACTAACCTAAAGAATACCCTCAATACAAATAGGAATACCCTAAATACAAATCCCGGAGGGATGAGTTTATGCTTAACCCCGGATGAGGAATGGCGTAGCCATGACGAGTCCGGGGCGCAGAGATACCCTATACAGTAGTCGTTAATGCCTGAATAGCGTTCCTATGTAGTAGGGACATGCCATGGCATGTCGCCTAAAGCCTTGCTAATGAGGGGGTATTGCGTTAGCAGACATGCCATGGCATGTCCCACTACATAGAGCATCAACAATTTATCGTGCATCCCGGAGTCTCCGTAGGAGACCTACATGTCAGGCTGTAGTCACCATTGTATCAGTTCAGGCCCACCACTATGACCGCCTCCCAACGGAGCCATCCTCCCTCCGGGATTGCATTGATGCCGCGGACATAACGCGACAGGCTCCGGCACTTGGAGGTGTCGGAGCCTGTTGCATTTATATCCGTAAAGACTGCTTAGAGAATCTTATAGGCTGATGTGTTCTTGATGCCGGGCATAGAGTTGTATTTCAGCACGTCGCCCTTGACCATCACATGTGAGCCGAGCATCGTCGGGTTGTCGCCGAGGTTGAGGGCTGCGCGGACATCGGTCTTAGATACCAACTGGATGTCTATAACCTTGCTTTCGTCAGTGCAGTCAGCTGTAGGCGCGAGGAGCACATTGGCATACGGAGCACCTTCGGCGGTGAAAGCATACTTGTAGTTATTGTAGTAACCTACGATGTAACCTTCAACCCATACGCCTGACTGACCCGAAACGACGTCACTTGTGCTCTGCGGATTGAGGATGCGGATGTCACCTACGGTAAACGGTTTGGCCTCGGTGCCGTCGCCAGTGAGGTCACCGCTCGGAGGTGTCGGAGGATTCGGGTCGTCGCCGCCACCGCCCTGGCCGTCAAGCTTGTATCCCTTGAGGTTGGCCACGCCGGGCTTACCGCAGTATTTGAGGATGTCGCCGTGGAGGAGCACCTCCTTCTTGTAGTTGCCGGGGTTCTGTGAGAGGTTGAGCGCATTGCGGATGTCACCTGCAGGGAGCTTGACAGCAACTATACGGTCAGCTGAGGTCTCGCTTGCCGACGAGGCGATAAGGATGTTGGTGGTGATAGAGGATGTACCGCTGAACTGCCACTGGTTATCCTTGTTGTCGAAATCGTAGTAGCCCACGATGTAGCCCTTGACCCAGACATCAGCCTGACCGGCAGCCGGAGTATCCTTACTCTGCGGATTCATGATGATGACATCATCGGCTGTAAACGGATCGGCCTCTGTACCTGCGCCTGTTATCTGTCCGGGAGGTGTGGGCTGGTCGCCGCCGCCCTGGCCGTCAAGCTTGTAGTTGGTAACATTCTGCATACCGGGTTTGCCGCAATACTTCTGCACGTCACCATAAATCATCACCTCCTTCTTGTAGTTGCCGGGGTTGGATACGAGGTTGAGAGCGTTACGCACATCACCGGCGGTCAGCTTGATTGTGACAATCTTGGCATCAGATGTCTCAGAGGGCGAATCGGCGATAAGAATATTGGTGTTGACAGTTACAGTGCCTGTAAATTCAAACTGGTTGCCGGTGTTGTCAAAGTTGTACACACCTACGATATAGCCCTTGACCCATTTGCCGGTCTCAAGCGGAGTGTCCTTGCTGGGAGGATTGAGAGCTATCACCTGAGCGCAGCTATAGGGGCTTGCCTCGGTGCCGTCGCCGCCAACAGGTTCATCGGGACCGGGGCCGGGCTCGTCCATGCCTTCAATCCAGAAGCTGTCAATATCGCCGGTTACATTGCCGATACCGCCGATGCCATACTGGTGCATCAGAGTGCCGCGTATCTTCATCTTCTTGCCCAGATTGCCGGCATTGTTCATCAGGTTGCCCTTGGCCTGGAGGTCGCTGCCCTGAGGCAGATTGAATATAAGGCAGTTGTTGATGTCCTTGACGTCAGCTGCAGGGGCTATGACGAGAGTCGTGCCAAGATAGTCAGTGCCGTCCCAAGAGATATCCTCCGGCTTTGTGACAGAGCTTACCTCGGGAGCGAGACAGCCCACGATATAGCCTTCGGTCCATCCGGTGATATTGTTTTCGTAGCCCGAAGCGTTCTCGATATTGAGAGCCTCCTCCACGGTGTAGGGATTCATCACGGTGCCCTTCTCATAGGTCACGCCCTCGAGGCCGCTCGTATCGTTGAGCATCACCTGCCAGTCGTCGCCATAGAAGCCGAGCAGACCCACGAGGTCAAAGTTGCCCTTGGGCAGAGGCACGTTGCGGAAATTGGCGTAGCCGCTCGTGCGCACTGTAAGCTCGTTGCCGGCGGCATCACAGAGGGTGCGGTTGGTGTTGATTTTGTATCCGTCGGTGAAATTGAGGTCCTGGTCGGCATCCTTGAAGTGCACGTTCTGCAACCTTACGATGCGTCCCTGCCACTCTATCTTGCCGGCAGATGTCTTGTCGAGAGTAGTGAAGTCGCTGACGGTGGGGATGTTGATTTTGTCAGGCTCAGGCATACCGTTGAGCTGTGTGTGCTCGGCAAAGAACTCGTAGGGCATGAAAGTAGCCTCCCATGCGTTGCCCTGGGCATACCATTCGGGGAAACCCATCTGCTGAAGACCGTTGTATTTGCCTATGTACATATCGGTCAGGTCTATCACTACCTCCTGACCCATACGGTAGTCATTGTAGAGCGAGTTCTTGTTGATTGACAGCACCAGACCGCCCGTGGCGTCCTGGATATAGAGCGACTTGTATATGTTGCCGGCGCGGTCATTGGATATTACACGTCCGCTGACTATCACGTGCTGCCCGTTGTCAGCCAGTTTAATCTGGTCGATATAGTTGGTGGCATCGTCCCAATACTGGGTCTTCACCTCCTTGATGGTAGTGTTGGGCTGCAAAGTTGCCACAGGCACGTTGAACGCCGGGGCATCGGTGGTGAAGTCGTTGCATGATGTCATGGAGGCCATCAGCAGCGTCACCGTCACGCCGAGCGCAGGAGTCAGATATGATTTGATATTTCTCATGAGTGTGTCTATTCGTGTGTTAGGTGTTGAAATAAGGCTTTACTTCTTGATGAGCACATTCTTTACCTCCCATGTGCCGCTTGCTTCGGCTGTAGAGGTGTAGTGGAAAGCTATCTGCACTTTCTTTCCGGCATAGGCGGCTAGAGACACCTCTCCGGCCGGGAGGAACGTCCAGCTTGCAGCATCGCCGTAGTCGGGGATGCTGAGCACGGTCCATGCAGTCTGGCCTTCTTCACGGATGACGAGCGTACACTGGCTCTTGGCCATGTCAAGGCTGTTGAACTTGTTGAGGGCATGCTCGAATGTCAGAGTGGCATTGCTTGCACCGGCAAGGTCAACAACGGGCGAAATCAGATAGGAGTCACTCGCGTGGCTTGCTCCGCCCACATAGGCCGAAGCCTTCATGCACGCATATCTTTCATCATGTGCCCATACATATTCTATTCCGTCCATTGTGACATTGTCGATGGTCCAGTCATCCTGACCGGCGGCAAAGGTGGATTTGAGAAGCTCGCTGCCGGTAGGCTGGTCGGGCTGCTCGGGACCGGGGACTACAGGGGTATCGGTGCCGGTAGGCTTGACCACGAGGTTCTTGAACTCCCATGTGCCGGCCTTGGCGGTGGTGGAGATGTAGTGGAAACCTATCTGAATCTTCTTGCCGGCCCACTGGCTGAGGTTGATGTCGCCGGTGTTGACGAAATCGAAGCCCATGGCGGTGGGATATGTCGGGATAGTCAGTGTGGTCCATGCTGTCTGACCCTCCTCACGCACTGCCACAGTGGCCTGTGTCTTGGCCACCTCGAGGCTTGAGAAGTAATTGAGAGCCTGGTCAAATGCCATATAAGGAGTCTCGACGCCGGCAAGGTCAATCACCGGAGATACGAGCCATGAGTCCGTCTCAAAGTTTGACGTTGTGCCCTTGTCATAGCCTGTGGCCACGATGCAGTTATATTTAGTAGAGGCTTCCCACACGCTTGCCAGACCCTCGGGGAGTGTGACATTATCTATGGTGAAGTTCTCCATGTTGCCACCGGCAAATCCGGCCTTGAAGATAGCTTCCGTCGAACCGGCGTTCCAGTCAAAGCCTATGAGCGATGTCTCGGTATTGATGTCATTGAGAAGTATCTGCCACTCCTCACGATACTGCTGGAGTATGCCGACGAGTGTGCCGCGGCCTGTAGGCAGCGTGGTATAGGCAAAGGAGCTCTTGCCCGAGCAGCGCACGTTGATACGCTGACCCTGCTCGTCAGTGATGTAGCGGTTGCCCCAGCTGCCGTTGTCGCCGAATGTGGCGGCTCCGCCGTCGACAAACTGCACATTGTCGAGCTGTATCAGCTGGCTCTGCCATTTCTGGCGGCCTTCATTGTTGCGGATGGCACCGTTGACCGTGGTCAGGTCGGTAGCTACGGGCGACACCTTGCCGGGGAGACCGTCAACCTGTGATTTCTCGTCAAAGACCGCGCGGTCTATGTAAGAGATGCCGTAGTCAGTGCTCGGGATGCCGATTTCAAACTGGTTTGAAGCCATGCCGATAGACATGCCTGTAACATCCACTACTATGCGCTGGCCGTATTTGTGGCCTACATACAGCTCGTCGTCAAGAGTACCCTTGTTGATGGCGAATGTGACAGCCTCGCCGTCATCGTCGCGCACCATGAGGAACTTGAAGATGTTGCCGGTCTCATCGCTTGAGATGATGGTACCTGCTATGATGATGTCCTGGCCGTCGCTGCGCTTGCCTATCTCTACCGACCATTTCTCACCGCTGCCGGCATTCCAATAAAGCTGCTTCAGCTCGGCAATGGTGGTGTTGGGCTCCATGGTAGCCGTAGGGACTACCACGGGCGGATACTCGAAATCGTTGTCGCAGCTCACCATGCCTGCCGAAGCCACGAGCAGGGCGAGTGCCGGTAATATTCTATGTAGTTTCATGTGTGATTATGCGTGAGTTAGTGTGTTTTTCTTCAATCGATAGCTTAGAAGCGTACGCCTACATTGAACATCACCTTGATGCCCTGTGCGTAGGAGAACTTGTTGGGATACTTGTTGCCGTTGTAGTCCTTGTAGTCGAAGCGTCCCTGCTGGTAGCCGTAGGTCATGACATTGCGGTTATTGAGCACATTGTCGATGTTGAGGTTGAAGTTGAGCGAGAGCTTGCGGTTGACATAAAGCACCTTGCCGATTGACAGGTTGAGCACGAAAGCGTTTTTGAGCTTGTCCTGGCCGGCGAGTTCCTGCACGGCATTTTCAAGCGATGCCATGTCGGGATACTGCTGCCACAGCTCGGGCAGAGCCTCGTGGTGGTTGGGGGCAAGCATCACATAGCTGTCGCCCATCCAAGAGCCGTTGATGTTGAAGAACCACATCTGAGGAGCCTGGTAATCGATTCCGATGTTGAATGCTGTCTGGGGAGTGCCGCCAACATAGTAGTTTTTCAGGAACACCTGGGCTTCCTTATCGGGCTCGGCACCGTTTTCATATGAGCGCACACCCATCGGGTTGTTGCGGTACTGGTAACGGGCATATGTGCCGGCAAACGTGGCGGCGATGCTCTGGGTGATCTTGTAGCTCAGACCTAACTCTATGCCGCGGTAAGCCTTGTGAACATCCTTGAGGGCATAGTTCATAAATGTCGAATAGTAGTCGTCATAGAACGAGCTGCGCTCGGTCTGATTCATCATCTCGGTCCAGAAGCCTGAAATCTGACCGCGGAAACGGCGGTAGTTCCAGGTGTAATTGACATCAAACGATGCGATACGCTCGCTCTGCAAGCCGTCGATGGCTGTATCCTTGATACGCGGAGAGATATAAGCATACTCAAACAGCGGTGCGCGGCTCTCATAACCGGCGTGTGCGCTGAAGAAGTTGTGGCCGTCAAGTTTGTAGACAGCACCGGCCTTCACGCCTCCGTTGTCGAAGCGGTGGGTCTTGCCCTTGCCGTAGGAATTTTCGGGAGCACGTCCGTTGCGCATCTGGCCGTCGCGGTAGAACTGTGTGTAGCTCATCTTCAGCGCATAGTCGATGTCCCACTTGGGCAGTGCTATCATATTCTGGATCCATGCCTGGGCCTGGATAGCGTGGATATTGTAGTCATATCCGAATGTATCGCCCTTGCCCACCTTGCGGTTGGGGTTGTTCAAATCATTCTGGAGCATCGTGGGATCATCGGGGAAGTCGCGCTCGGCATATGTGTCGATGTCGCGCCAGAACTCGCCGCCGAGCAGGTCGTCGATGGTCTTGTAGTAGTGAGCGTTGGTGTAATTGACGTTCGCGCCACCCTGGAGGGTCATCACCGAGTTGAGACGGTGGTTGATCGATGAGTTGAATATGAAGTTGAACTGATTGCTGTGACGACGCTCGAGGATGTAGGTCGAACCCTTGTCAGTTCCCTGGGTTGCGTTTTCGTAATTATTGATGTAGTTGGTCTGGTATAGCTCGTCCCAGTTGATCTGACGGTTTTCGGGCACTGACCAATACTGGGTGTAGAGGTCAAAAGCGGCCTGGTCGTCGGCATAGTACGATGGCAGGTAGCGGTAATAGTCGGGACGCGGATCGGCTGCATTGTACCAGTTGATGGCCGAGTTGGAGTAGTTGATCCAGCGGGCAGCCACACCGGTATTGATGCTTGTGGAGTGGCTCGGGTTGCTGAGCCAGTTGAGCATGAATGTGGGGTCGAATGTCTTGGTCACGCGCGCGCTGCGCTTCTTACCGTCCTGCCAGCCCCAGCCGGGGTTATAGAGGTTGCTTCCGGCGAGATCATAAGCCTCCTGATATGTCATCTGCGGTGTGGCTCGCTCGGTAGGCGCGCCGAATGTGGTAAACACCAGCCTGTTCTTGGAGTTGAAGCGCTTCTCGGCCGAGAGGAAGTAGCCATAGGAGTGGTAGTATGTACCTTCGATGACACCCTCGTTCGACCAACGGGCCACTGCACCCACCGTCACGCCCCAGCCGTGGGGATTGATGCCGGTTGAGTAGAGCACCATGCCGCGGAGCATGTAGTTGGAGTTGGTGTACATGGCTGATCCGTAGAAGCCGGGGGCATATTCGTCGGTGATTGTGGAGATGTTGGTGGCACCGCCTATGTCACCGAAACCGTAGGTAGATGCTCCCAGACCCACTGACACCGACTTGTTGCGGAAGGCACGGTTGAGACCGCCGAGGCTCGAGTAGTTGAAGCGTCCGCGGGCGAGGTCGTTCAGCTTGATGCCGTTGATATAGGTGTCGGAGTATTCCGAGTTGTATCCACGGAAGCGGAAACGCATCAGGTTCCAGTCATAGTTTGACGCACTGTAATATATATTGTCCGATGCGCCGGTCAGCGCACCCACAGCCTGTGAGGCACCTTCCTCGTCCTCGATGGCGTTTTCATCAAAATATATTTCCTCCTGATCCTCATAGAATGTAGTGCTCGGGTTAGTATTGCGAAGCACCAGACGGCCCACATTGACGGTCTGGCCATCCACGAGCTCCACCCCTGATGTCAGAGGGTCATAATCGGGATTGGAGATGGACAGCGCGTCATCTCCGGCTTTGGCTCCTTGTATCAGGAAGTCGCCGGCCGGGCCGGTGACGGCTTTGAGCCCTTGGTTGTCAAGAGTCACCATGATGCCTCGCAGAGGCGCTCCGGTGTTCGAATCTACGACAGTGCCCGTGACCGCCGCCTTCTGTGCCAGAGCCGGCACCGCAGCTGTCAGCAGACATAGCAGTAACAGATGTAGTCTCATAAGGGAAAAGTTGGTTTGGTTGATGATTTTAGATGGTATCAGTTCCAGTTAACGCCTGTTTTGAATTTGGCTGATGTTGGAAGCAACAAAGATAACAAAGTTTTTAATATTCAGCAACACTATTTCATATTATTTGCGCCACAAGTGCCAACAAAATAATCAACCAAACCATCCCTCATCACCACGGATGCGGTGCGAGACGCAATCCGTCAGGCATAGCGTCAAGCACGGAGGCTATCTCTCTCGCCGCTGACACCGCCGAGTCGGCAGCGTCGGCCGATGCCGCCGGACACACTGTCTCAAACGCCAGTTCAAGCACGCCCAATGCCACGGCTTCCTCCATCTTGACACCCATAAGTATCTGTTGCGCAGGTGACACATCCACTCCGTCAGGCACTGACAGCGTTAGCGATATGCACTCCGTGCCGTGGATGTCGGCGTCTTGGACAAACCGCAGCAGTTCGGCCATCACATTGACAGCCGAGGCCTCCATCAGCCTCATCAGAGCCGGAGATTCGTCGCGTCCGAGCGGTCGTGGGGAGTCGCGGTGGTAGGTTCTCATAGCCGAGAGGGCATACACCGTCTCGAGCACCTTCGCCTTGTCAAGCGAAAATGTAATAGTTTTCATATACGATTTATAAGAATTATAAGAATTATAATTTATAACTTACCCCTTTGGCTCGGCGGACGCCTCAGATGCCTCCGCGCCCTGGCGCGCGCCGTGAAAAACTTGCGCACAGCCGTCGAGGGGGCGAGCTGGTAGCCACGCATGGTGCCGTCGGCCATCACACGGGCCAAGGCATCGCGCTGACCAATGCGCCACGCAGCCATTTCCCTCTCCACCTGCGCCGCCAGCTCCTCCCACATCTGACGCTTGCGGAGCGAGGCGGCCTTGTCGGGATGCGCTCTGACATAGCGTATCATGCGCAGGGCATAATCGTAGGTCATGTAATAGCCGGTCACACCGGTGCTGACGGCGGCTGCCGATATTTCAGCCACCCTGATGGGGCGGTCGCTCGCCATGTCTCTGATGACTCGGCGGCAGCTCATCAGGAAATCGTGGTCACGGCGCATGGTGGATTGGGTCATAGCAGACATAATCAATTCAATCTTCAATCGTTGGTTTTATTACAATGGCAAATTTACCATATACCTACAGCTCAATCGCTGCCCATCAAAGCAAACGAATGTTAAACGAGGCGTGCCATCCCCATTTTTGCATCCCTGTCGGTGCGGAAGGCGTTAAAGGAGTCAATCACGTCAAGGAGGGCTATCATGGAGTTCTCCACTCGGCTCTCATACAGGGCGACGCCCTCTTTGCTGTCGGAATTTTCGCCACGCAGGGCTCCGCTGACGCCCGAGATGCGGTCAAGCAGCTGCAGCTCGAGCGACAGCAGCTTGTGGGCGCCGGCATCGGCTCCGGTTGACACCACCTGCATAGGCTTGGCATCCCCCGACGGTTTATATGGCACCACGCCGTTGCAACATGACCACTCGCTGACAATCTTCTCCCACGAATATTCCTTGGGCTTGACCGTAGTGGGATACAGGAGCACGCCCTTGGCCGAAAAGGTCATTATATGGTCAATAAGCGTCAGCAGACGGTTGACATGTCGCTGCTGGTCCACCACATCCTCCACAAATGAGTGCACTTCGCCGTCGGTCATCGGGAAGAATTTCATGACAAACGGGTGTGACCCGTGGGCATACGGGCTGAGACCCGAATCAAGCAGCGTCCCGTCAGGTGCGAAGAATCTGAACCGCCACACCAATGTGGTTTCACGACTCGACTCTATCGCTTTGCGCCCCTGACGCTTCCTGTTGGCGTTGATGCGATTCACACGCTCCTCCTGGTCGGCATCTACCATCAGATCCATCCCTCTCGACGTGTCGCGGAGCCTGAGCACTTCGCGGCTTTCGAGAGTCCACACCTCTATGACGCGGCAACGGCCCTGGGCCGGTAGATGGAAGTCGACACCCTCCACGCCGCCGAGCGATGCGCCGCCGCTGCCGATACCCGAAGGGCCGTCGGTGTAGGCGAAGGCTTTCACTATGTCGTTGCGGCGTGTCTCATCGCCATGCGAAAACCTCATCACAGCCTCGGTCAGACTCATGTCGTGGAGCATACCCACAAGCTCAATGTCCCAGCCGCGAGGGTCACGGAATCGGTTGACGAAGAAGCGCGACGGACTGACATTGTCAACCCACACCCTCTCACGGCTGTCATGCAGCCGGCGTTCACATACCACCTTCTGCACGGCACACCCCGAAATCAGAAATTCCTCAAGCATACGCGCATCCAGTTCGTCAAGGGCATTGACGCGCCGCAGCTCTTCTCTCTCCTCGGGTGAGATGCCCGGGCATATGGCTTCGGCTCTGTCGCTCTCACGCAGAGAGGCCCTGAAACGCCCCACGATGGTCTTGACGAGCTGACGTATGATATTGTTGGTCTGTGGTGTGCGGCCGCTTATGCGCGAGTACTCCCCCTCGGTCAATATATGTCCGCTCGGGGTTTCGACCATATCGCCCCACTGGCGTCCGTAAGTGAAATCCTTGTATCGCGACCGCGCACGGCGAAGCTCTCCTCCGCCACACCACGCATCGTAGGCGGCTGCAAACACCGCAGCATCGGCCGGACCTCGCGACAAGCCTGTTTTATATCTCGTATCCATATTCAGTTTTCTAAAGCAGGGACGCCTTATCAGCATCCCTGCGGTTTTGACATATTCATAAATCCGATTCCCTGCTCGTGATGCTGCCCAATAGCTGCTCGTCCATCACATACATGCCGCCGTCAGGCTCCATGACTACCTTCACCTCCTCGATGCCGGCCTCGGGACGCAGCGGCGAGAGGATATGGAGCGTATGGCCCCTAAGCGTGACCACCGGGCGGCAGTCGCCTCCGCGCAGATAGGGATTGGACGATACGCTGACGGCCTGTACGCTCTCCTCGGGTGTCATGGGGCTGACAGGCTCGCGCCAGCCGGTCAGTCTGACTCCCACCACCCTCCTGACTGTCTGAGGCAGACATATGGTATAAGCATCCTCCTCGGCCTGGCAGTGCAACGTCAGTGACGCCCCTATATCTGTCACCTCCAGCAGATGGAGCGGAGCTTCGTCAAGCTGGCGCAGATACCATGCCTTCATCTTGGCTATGCACAGTGCATCGGCATCGACGGCATCCGTGCGCTCCATGACTGCCTCGCTGCCGATGGGAGCGAGAGGCTCAAGCAGGGTGAGCAACCGCCACTGCTTGAGCATCTCTGATTGCGTGAGTCTCAGCAACATGGTGTCAGTCGGTGAGATGTACACGCATATGTGCGTCGGGACAGCGGAGCACAAGGCAGCTCGCCTCTGTGGCCACCACGGCGTTGGTGTTGCGCTGGCCGCTCGTGCGCAGGTCGAGTTTCTCGGCCTTGAAAGGCACATGGGCATACTTGGTCAGATACTGGGGATCGAATACAAGTCCGTCGGCTGAGTGGCCGCATATGTCAAACACTTCGTTGTACTTGACGAGCAGTGTGCCGAACTTTGATGTGATTTCATTGAAATCTATGCCCCAGCGTGTGAAGGTCTGCGCTCCCATGACCACGTGGGTGGTGGCTATCTTGCTCAGCGACGATATGAGTTCGCTGCCGCCTACGAGTATCTTGCGTGTGCTGCCGCCGCCGGTGCCTGTAAACGCATCACGGAGCATATCTATCAGCTGCGCCTCGCCCAAAGCGGCCTTTGACAGCGAGAAATCCTTGCCGGCCTGCATGTAGATGCCGCCGGTGGTCAGCACCTCCTCGTGTTTGCGCGGATTGGTGAAACGCTTCTTCATGCCGAACAGGAAATTCTTCTCCATGCCGAGACGCATATCCATGATGGCTATTTCCTCCTGGTCGCTGAAGGTCCATCCCACCTCCTTGTTGGCTATCTTCTGATAGGTGGATTCCTCGATCTGCATCTTGAAAATCTGGCAGTAGTTGTCATCCTTGGTGGGCAGAGCCTCAAACTGCGGTGTCTGCACATCAAGCTCGGTGGCGGCACGGCCCATGCGCACGAGGGTCACAGTAGAGTCTATGGTGACATCTGACATATCCACATTATCCGATACCAAGGGTATCACGGTCAGATTACCCGTTGCCTCATCACGACTCATCACATAGAGCGCGACGGTGGTCTCGTCTCCGGGTACCTGTGCGCCTATACAGAGTATCGTCTCGCTCTCCTGGAATATGTCGCTGTCTACGGAGAGGGTGTAGGTCTGCACGTCGCCCAACTTCGAGGCGGCCCTAAACAAAGTGACGTTGGCGGTGTCGGGCTTCGCGCTCACGGAGTAATACTCCACAATCATGGAGCCTGACTGGCGGCAACCGCCGCAACGCGAAATCTGGTCAACCGGAGTGGCCGTAGGGCGTATCATGGTGACGCGGCGGTCTATCTCGTTGAGAAGCAGTCCGGGGGCGAGCTTGCCTGTGGTTGAAGTTGTGAGAGGTTCGCCATTGACCATGGCGCCATGGTTAAGTTTCATCTGTGACATAAAAAATTTTTTTATAAGATTTATAAGATTTACCTGATCTACCGGCGCACATCAATCCCATATGCTCGGTCTGATTCGGCGCAGAAGCACCAGGTCATCGTCCGCGTCATCACCCTCTGCCGCCACGGCAAACGCATCATCCTGACGGTGGGGCTGCTCCCAGATGCCGTTGCGGCGCATAGGCTGTGACAACATTTCGTTGCGTCCACGCCTGTATCCGCGCTGCTCGGCTTCGGCCACGGCGCATTCAAGCTCCTCACGGCTGACTGACTCTGCGCTCTCGGGCGCAACATCCCCGTCTGCAGGGACCTCGTTCAGGGCATCCTCTTGCTCTGCCGGCTTATCCGCTTCGGCTCCGGCATCCTTGTCATTGACATCTTCCGCCGCTTCAGCAGCGCTTACCTTGTCCTCCTCCGACGGATAGGCTTGCCGAGTAAACTGGTTTTTCCTTGATTTTGACATAATTTGATAGGTTTAAATGGTTTGATACTGACGGGCCATCTCTTCCGTGACCACGTGACAAAATTACCGCCGCCCTAAACCCATACCGTGCGAAAATATCAGTATCTTTGCATAAACCATTCATCCATCTGCATGACCAATCAAACAATCAGTCAACGACTTAAACCCGGATTCGTATATCTTGCCGTCGTTACCCTCATATTTGCCATACAACTCTCATGGTATATCGTGGGCAGCCCCATAGTCTCCGCAATGGATGCGGCAGGATGGGCTTTCTATCTGACTTCATGCCTCAGCCACGGGGCTTGTCTGTCGCTTGCCCTCTGGCTGGTGCTCTGTCTGCCGCTGTCATTGGCGCGTCTGCCCCGTGTAGGCGGATGGCTCATGTGCCTCGGGGCGGCCATTGTATCGGTTCTGCTGTTTCTCAACATGCAGGTCTACGACATCTACCGCTTCCACATCAATGGATTCGTGCTCAATCTTGTATTCGGCGGCGGAGGCAGCGAGATATTCACGTTTGACACCTCTCTATACATACGCGAGGCTCTGCTGCTCGCCATTTTCATAGCCATAGCCGTAGGTGCATGGATTGTTTCGTTGAAATTATCGCGCCTGTGCTCGCCGGCATTTGTATGGGCTACGATAGGTGTGATGCTTGGATGCACGCTCTACGCCCATGGTTACCACTTCTATGCTGCATTCATGCAGAAAAGCTCCGTCTTGAAGTCGCAGCGTCTGATTCCATACTATTTCCCCACCACAGCCAACTCCCTGATGCTGCGTTTCGGCCTGACCCCTCCCCAGGGCGATGCCTTCGCCGACACGCCGTCTACGGCGTCGGGCGAGGTCAACTACCCCCTCCATCCGATAACTGCCGAGAAACCTTCGCAGCAGCCCAACATACTCCTCGTGCTGATAGACTCATGGAGCCGGTGCGCCCTTGACCCGGAGACTATGCCCAACGCATATAAATATGCACAGGACAATGTGCTGTTTGACAATCATTTCTCTTGCTCCAACGGCACCCGCGGCTCGGTGTTCGGCCTCTATTTCTCGCTCCCGGCCTACTACTGGGACCTCTTCGAGAGCAGCAAGGTCAACCCTGTATTCATCGATACGATGCTTGAGCAGGGATACACGTGCCAGGTATATCCGGGGGCGACGCTCGTAGGACCGCCGTTTTTCCGTGTGGTGTTCCGCAAAATACCCGACCTCAACATTTCCACCCCCGGCAACACGGCATGGGACCGCGACAGGGCCATAACTGACAATTTCATCCGCGACCTGCCGCGCTACGCCGCTTCGGGGCGTCCGTTTTTCTCCATGGTTTTCTATGACCTGCCCCACAGCTTCGAAATCACTCCCGACCGCCTGAAATTCAAGCCGTCATGGACCTACGCAGACTATACGCGGCTTAACAACGACCTTGACCCCACTGAATTTTTCAACCTCTACCGCAATACCTGTTATGAAGTCGACAAAATGCTTGGCGACCTCATAGCTGCCCTCGAAAGAGAGGGCGTCGCCGACAATACTGTGGTGATAGTCACCGGCGACCACGCTCAGGAGTTCAACGAAAACCACAAAAATTTCTGGAGCCACGGGGGCAATTTCTCACGATGGCAGATACAGGTTCCTCTGATTATCCACGTCCCCGGCGAACAGGGCGGCATCGTGCGCCGCCACCGCACCACCCACTACGACATAGTCCCTACTCTGATGCAGCGTTTCCTCGGTGTGAAAAACCCCGTTGACGACTATTCGGCCGGCCATCTGCTCACCGATACGGTCAGCCGCGACTGGCATGTAGTGGGAAGCGAGCTCAACTACGGCTTTATAGTCGCCGGCGACACCATACTCGAGAAAACTCCCACGGGCGGCCTTGAAGTAACAGATGCTGCCCTCAATCCCGTTGACGGCTACCGCGTGGACCCGGCTGCATTCCGTGAGGCGATGACTCGCCTCAACCGCTTTATGAAGTGATGCCTTGACGCTCCCTTAAAGGCGGTCCTTTGGCACCATAAAACGTGCCACAATGGAAGTCAGCACAGCCACCGATATTATCAGGGCCAACACGGCAAACGCATCTGTCCACTCAACCCTGACAGGATATGACGAGATAATCATCTTGGTGTGGTCCCCTCCCATCTTGATTATACCTGTGGTCTGCTGCACCAACGACAGCACGACTCCGAGCACTATGCCGGCTACGCCTCCGAACAGCGTGATCAAAGCTCCCTCTATGGTGAAAATATCGGAAATCATGCGCCTCGGAGCACCCAAGGCTCTCAGTATCCCTACGCTCCCCTCCTTCTCTATTATGAGCATGGAGAGAGTGGAAATGATATTGAACGAGGCTATGACGAGGATAAATGCCAGAAGCAGAAATGTAATCCATTTCTCCACATTGACCATGCGGAACGCCTCGGCCTGCTGCATATATCTGTCATACACCCTGTATGACGGTCCGAGTGCCGACTCTATGGCCTCACGCACTCTGCCGTCGTCTGCGCCATCGGCCAACCCGACATCCACGCGGCTCGCCTCCGTGTCATAGTCCAGCAGCGAACGTGCCTGGGCAAGCGACATAACGATGCGCGGCATGTCTGCCTCCTTGTCTTCGGCCTGATACACTGCCGACACTGTCACCGAATCCCGGCGAAACGCCGTAGCCGGCATGGCCGGATTGATGCGCCCTTTGCGACGCGGCACATACAGATGCACGAAATCATAGCTCCCGGGGAAAGCCATCAGTCCGTTGGCGGCTCCAACGCTCAGCAGCCCCTCGCCGAGACTTGACATCCGCGCCGAGGTCACTTCGCCGTCTATTATCACCGGGGCATAGTCCACGATGCTGTCATAACCTGCCGGCACTCCGTGCACACTGACAGGCAGGTGATACTGACGGTACACCGCCAGCGCAGCCTCGTCAATCACCGGGGCGGCTTCGGATACTCCGGCCACATTCCTGACCGCGGCGGCCACTGAATCGGCATCGGATATGACCTTCCCTGACGCCGGTTCCACCGTCAGAGCCGGCGATACGAGCGACACATGCGAAAACACCATGTCATGGAAGCCGTTGAACACCGACAGCACACACATGATGGCCATGGTCGCAACGGCAACGCCGGCAACGGATATGATGGATATGACGTTGACGGCGTTGTGGGTCTTTCGCGAAAAGAAATAACGCAGGGCTATCCGCAGAGCGAGCATAGCATCTATCAGTGATGAATTAATATTGTAGGGACATACCGTTCATATGTAGGGAATGTCGTTCATATGTTGTAGGGACATGCCATGGCATGTCGCCTAAAGCCATGCTAATGAGTGGTGTTGCGCAACGCACGCCATCTGGAGATTACTCCGCAGCTTTCTCGTCAGTCTTGAGCAACCTGTCGATATTCTCGAGGTAATCCAAGGAGTCGTCAAGATAAAACGCCAGTTCGGGCACTTTGCGCAACTGATAGCGCACTTTCTGTGCCAGCTCGTAGCGGATGGTTTTCATCTGCTCCTTGGCTGCCTGAAGCACATCCTGGGCCTTGTCTGACGGAAACACCGAGAGATACACTTTGGCTATGCTCAGGTCAGGCGACACCCTGACTGCGCTCACCGACACTATGGTGCCGTGGGTCTTGGCTGTCTGCTGACGGAATATTTCACTTATCTCCTTCTGGAGGAGACGGCATATCTTGGCTTGACGTGTTGATTCCATAAATAGATAGTTTAGAGGGTGTTTAATAACAAAAGTTAAATCCTGAGCTGCGGATTTTGAGATGG
>ERZ1027217.409-NODE-409-length-18415-cov-11.765196_pt1 | contig 18415 bp, 15 predicted proteins | sample MGYA00519268_ERZ1027217 | MGnify/ENA primary metagenome ERZ1027217 (study PRJEB26926, sample SAMN06164537) | human gut metagenome | biome: ENVO:00009003; feature: ENVO:2100002; material: ENVO:00002003 | host: Homo sapiens | place: USA | collected 2012 ...
AGTTGTTGATTCTTGACTGGCGTTCCTATGTAGTAGGGACATGCCATGGCATGTCCCTACTGCGATGAGTGCATTCATTTGTAAAAAATTTGTCGTAACTTTATGCATCATTTATGCGGACGTTGCTTTACATAATCGTGGCCGTTATAGTGAGCGGATGCGCTTACTCGGGGTCTCACAAGCTAAGGCTTGATGAGGCACAGAGGCTTATTGCCGAAGACCCCAAGGAGGCATTTGACCGACTCAACGCCATGGATGTGTCGGAGTTTGACGATTCGGCTACCATGGCGAGGTGGGCTGTGCTCTACAGCGAGTCGATGCTGGCCAACAGGTTTCATGCCCCTTCAGATTCCATTATCAACATGGCCGTGGACTATTACCGCATCCATGACATCTCGCAGATTTCTCGGTTGGAACAGCTCAGAGAGCAGCTTGTAGCTTCGGAGAGCCCGGAGGATGCACTGGTGACGGCCCTCTATTTTCAGAAAGAGAAGGAATTATGGTTATATAAAGAGAGGGTGGCACGTGAACGCTACATGATGGGAGGCATACTGCTGTTGCTTGTGGCCGCAGGTGTGATTATATGGCAGTGTCAACGACTGAAACTGCAATCGGAGCGTAACGACAGGCTCATGGTCGAAGCCTCGGGACTGCGGTGTCTCATGGCCGATAAAGACAAGGAGATGCAGACGGCTCTGGACGGTATGCTTGAGTCGCGGTTTGCACTGATTGACTCCCTTTGCCAGACCTACTATGAGGCTCAGGGCACCAAAAACGAGCGGAAAGCCATAGCCGAGAAGGTAAAGGCGGCGATAGATGACGTCCGCACCGATTCGTTTGCAGAAATGGAACGGGCTGTCAACAGTTGCAGGAAAAATCTGCTGGTGAGTCTGCGGCGTTGCCGTCCCGGCATCACTCATCAGGATTATCAGCTTGTGGTATATATGGCATGCGGACTGTCCACGCGCTCCATCAGTCTCCTGCTTGGCGAGACGGTAGAAGTCATCTATAAACGCAAGTCACGCCTGAAGTCACGTCTGCGCCAGTGCGGCGACTCAGAAATCCTCGCCGTCTTCCAATGTCACTGACTTAAGCAGTCGTGAATACCTGAAAGGCGTTCTTATGTAGTAGGGACATGCCATGGCATGTCGCTACTACGATGAGCGCAACTTTTTAAGTTTGTGACATACTTTGAGACCCATGTATGCACCCAGAAAAGAAGTGTGTCAGATAATTTCATAGGTGTTTGTTGTAAGTAGTTGTGAAACAGTAATTTGTATTTTCATATGTCAGACTTTTAATTTGCAGTGAGAGATGCTGTATGCGTAATTTTGCCACAAAAAGTTACGCATATGAACATCCGAAAATTCATCACATCCGCTGCTCTGGCAGCTCTCTTTTTTTATTCACATGCGCAGGATGCCGCTCCCTCCGACAGCCTTTCGCGCGAGTTGCAAGAGGTGGTAGTTTCAGCCCGGCAGCCGGCGACACGGCTTGTCGGATCGACATTGGTATCCACCATCGCCGGCTCCAATCTGCAGCATGTAGGCACCGCCCTTGATGTGCTTGCCCAATTGCCGATGATACAGGTGCATGACGATGCGGTCAGTGTCACAGGCCGCAGCAATATCGAGATATACATAGACGGGCGTCCGCTGCGCGACAATTACGAACTCCGGCAGCTGCAGTCAGAAGACATACGCCGAGTGGAGCTCCTGATGGCTCCGGGAGCTATGTATGCGAGCACCACAGGCGCGGTGCTGAAGATTACTACGCGCCGTACTTTCATTGACGGTCTGTCGCTGACCGACCGTCTGCAGGTCAAGGCTCGCCGCAGATGGTCGGTGATGGATTATCTTGACCTCAATTACAGGCATAGCAGCTGGGATTTCTTCGTTGACGGCTCTTACAACCATGACAATTCGGTAGTCAAAGGCTACACTGTCAACCGCCTTGATTACCATGGCATACATGCTGAGGTGGGAGGGTCACAGCATAATTCCTTTTCCGCGGATGCTGCTACGGTCAGATGTGGTTTCAATTACGCTTCTGACGCTCATTCGTTCGGAGCATACTACCGCTTCAATCCCGAGAACGGAGATTTCTGCAATGACGGCAACGAGTGGCTTGACGATACGCCACCGGTGGCACGTATAATCAGCCGTAACACCGACGGACACTGTCATCTGGCCTCGATGTACTATGATGGCATGCTCTCCTCCAAGCTGAGGCTGCACTTTGACGGCGACATCCGACATGCCGCCGCTGATAACAGTGTTAGCACCACATACCCTTCGGGAGAGTATCCGGCTGTCAATTCCGCCGACCACAAGACATCCAGCCTCTATGCCGGCAAGCTGTATATGGCTATGCCGTTGTTTAAAGGCGATTTTACATTCGGCACCCAGGACTCATACACCCGTTCGTCGCTTGATTACCGTATGCTCAGCCCGAAGGTCAGCACCTATATTCCGTCATCTTTGACGGATGCGCGGCAGGTGTCGGCGGCACTGTTCGCCTCCTGGCAGCGTCAGTTCGGACGGTTTGACCTCTCGGTGGGAGCGCGGTATGAGTATGTCGATTACCTGTTTAAGGTCAATGGATTGAGGGATGATGCCGTCAGCCGCACCGACCATATGCTGACACCCGACATATCGCTCGGCTACTCGTTTTCTGACCGCGCATCGCTGTCGCTGAGCTACAAGATGGCTACAGTCCGTCCGCCTTATGCTCAGTTGACCAATTCGTTGAGTTACGTAGGACTGCATGAGATAGAGGGCGGCAATCCTTTGCTGCGCGACGAGAAGATGGATGACCTGCGCCTGTCGGGTATGTGGGGCGACTTCATGCTTCAGGCCGACCTCGTGCGGAGTTCCGACACGTATGCCTATGTCAAACAGCTCTATCCGGCCTCTTCTCTGCAACTGCTAATGCACCCAGTCAACGTGGATGTCACGGCGCTGAGCCTCTATCTGGTATGGAGCCGCAGCATCCGTTTCTGGACTCCCGATGTCACCGCCGGCATGTATAAGCAGTGGATGACCATCGACGGCACAGACTATCCCACGCCGATATTCTCATATTACTTTGACAATACCTTCGCGTTGCCCCACGGATGGACCGTCACAGCAAATATCAACGGCCAGAGTGCCGGCGACATGCACACTAACCGTTTCGGGCGCACATGGCTGACCATGGACGCCTCTGTAGCCAAATCGTTTTTCGACAACGCTCTCACCCTCAGCCTCTCAGCCACCGACATCTTCAACTCCGCCAACAACGACTGGTCCATGCACACCTACGGCATCACCGTAGACAAGCACCAGAGCTACGACCGCCGCGGCATCGCCCTCAACATCACCTACCGCCTCCACCCACGCAAATCCAAATACAAAGGCTCCGCCGCCTCCCCCTTCGAACTCCACCGCCTCTGACTTCCGGCAAATTGAGATGGGATGGAAATGTCGGGGGAAAATTTCGTAATGAGGGGGAATTGGGCTAACTTTGCATTGCGAAAAACTTGAATCATGGAGACACTTCAGCAACTCAGCCAATATATATCGGAGCGCATCGAGGCTCTGCAATATCCGGCAGCGATGGGCGGACTTAAGGCTCAGGCTGCTTATGCTCTCGGGGCCGGTGGAAAGCATCTGCGCCCTGTCTTGACTGTCGCAACCTGCATGGCTTTGGGCGGCAGCCGCGAACAGGCTCTCAACCAGGCTCTCGGCGTGGAGATATTTCACAATTTCACGCTTGTGCATGACGATGTGATGGACAAGTCGGACACGCGCCGCGGCAAACCTACCGTGTGGGCCAAGTGGGATGAAACCGCTGCCATACTCAGCGGTGACGCCATGCTGACGCTTGCCAACATGTATGTGGGCCACGATGCCGGAACGAGGCTTGAGAGGGTGCTTGATGTGTTCAACACCGCCGCCATGGAGGTATATGCCGGGCAGGAGCTCGACATGCAGTTTGAGGAGCGTCTGGACGTGACGACTTCGGAGTATCTCCACATGATACTGCTCAAGACTGCCGCACTGATACGTTGCGCATGTGCCCTTGGAGTAGTCATGGCCGATGGAGACGATGACACCTTGGAGGCGATGAAAGCCTACGCCGTAGGCATCGGCATGGCTTTCCAGCTGCGTGACGATTATCTTGACACCTACGGCGACGCTGCCACCTTCGGCAAACCGATAGGGGGCGACATCCTCAACGACAAAAAGACATGGTTCCTGACCTCGGTGCTTGAGAGCGACGAGGCCGACAATATCAAATCCGTCATAGCTGACAAGTCGCTTGCCCCGGAGGCCAAAATCGCTGCCGTAAAGGAGATTTACGACCGTCTTGAGCTGCCCCGCAAATGCTCCAAGCTCGTGGAGCAATACACCAAGATGGCTGTCATGGCTCTTGACGATACCCCTATGAGCGACGAGGACAAGCTGTTTTTCAAAGAGATAGCCGAATCGCTTAAGACACGCGCTATCTGACTATGATCGACACCCACACACATCTCTATCTACAGGAGTTTGACCCCTCGCCGCAGGATGCCGTCCGTCGTGCGATAGATGCAGGTGTGACGAAGATGATTTTCCCCAACGTTGACCTCTCGACCGTTGACAGGCAGCGTCGGCTTCATGAGCAGTTCCCGGACAATACATTCATGGCTATGGGGCTGCATCCCACAGAGATTGACGGCGATTGGGTGAAAAATATGCAAGCCATCGAGGCCGAATTGCGCACTCATCGCGATGACTATATAGCGATAGGGGAGGTGGGCATAGACCTCTATTGGGATAAGACTTTCCGCAAACAGCAGCGTGAGGCTCTTGCTATACAGGCCCGATGGGCGGCCGAGATACAGTTGCCTATGATCATACATTGCCGCGAGGGACTTGATGATACCCTTGAAGTGCTTGGCTCATCGGAGTTTGACGGAGATGTGGTTTTCCATAGCTTCACCGGCACTGCTGAAGATGTCAGCCGCATACGTGCGACAGTCCGCAGCCCGTATTTCGGCATCAACGGGGTGGTGACTTTCAAAAACGCTCGTCTCCGCGACGTCCTCCCTGCAATAGGGCTTGACCGAATCCTGTTGGAGACCGATTCGCCGTATCTTGCCCCTGTGCCTCATCGTGGCAAGCGCAATGAAAGCGCCTATCTGGTGCATACGGCAGCACATATCGCATCGTCGCTCGGGCTGACAATGCAGGAAGTTGACGAGGCTACGACACAAAATGCCGAAAAAGTATTCCGACTAAACATCATATAAAGGACACACAGATATAAACCACCATTATGACTAAAATTGGATCAGTGATGACTCCCGTAGGCCGCAAAGCTCTGCTTCTCGGCAGCGGTGAGCTTGGCAAGGAAGTGGCTATAGAGCTTCAGCGTTACGGCGTGGAGGTCATAGCATGTGACAAATACCCCGATGCGCCGGCCATGCAGGTTGCCCACCGCAGCTATGTGGTCAATATGCTTGACGGCGAGGCCATCAAGGCCATCATCGAGAAAGAGCGTCCCGACCATATCATCCCCGAAGTCGAGGCAATAGCCACCCCGATGCTCGTCAAACTTGAGGAGGAGGGCTTCAATGTGACTCCCAATGCACGTGCGGCCCTGCTGACCATGAACCGCGAAGGCATACGCCGTCTTGCTGCCGAAGAATTAGGTTTGCCCACCTCTCCCTATCGTTTCGCCAACGACTATGAGGAGTTCAAGCAGGCTGTAGAGGAAATAGGCATCCCCTGTGTGGTCAAGCCGGTGATGAGTTCTTCGGGTCACGGCCAGTCTGTCATAAAGTCAGCCGACGATATAGAGCGTTCGTGGCACATAGCCCAGGAGGGCGGACGTGCCGGTGCCGGACGTGTCATAGTGGAGGGATTTGTCAACTTTGACTATGAGATTACGCTGCTGACAGTGCGCAGTGTCAGCGGCACGGTGTTCTGCCAGCCTGTGGGCCATATCCAGGTCGATGGTGACTACCGCTACTCATGGCAGCCCCAGCCGATGAGCCCTGTGGCTTTGGAAAAAGCCCGCGAGATAGCTGCAGCCATCACCGGAGCACTCGGCGGACACGGCATATTCGGTGTCGAACTGTTCATCAAGGGCGATGATGTCATATTCAGCGAAGTGTCGCCGCGCCCCCACGATACAGGCATGGTCACCATGATTTCCCAGGACCTGAGCGAGTTTGCCCTGCATGCTCGTGCCCTGCTCGGACTCCCTGTCCCTGCCATACGTTTCTACGGCCCGTCGGCCAGTCGCGCCATAGTGGTAGAGGGAGATACCGACAAAGTGGTGATGGACAACCTCGAGGCTGTGCTTGCCGAGCCGGGCGTACAACTCCGCATATTCGGCAAACCTGAGGTCAAGGGCCACCGCCGTATGGGTGTCATCCTTGCCACCGCCGACACTCTCGAAGAGGCCCGAGCAAAGGCTGACCGTGCCTACGATGCCCTCCAGGTGATGGTTTTGCCAAGATAAAGTAACATCATAGAGACATTGCTAATAAAGCACCCCGCAAAAATCATTTTGGCGGGGTGCTTTATTAGCGTATATGGAATGCCGTTTGTCAGAGGACGCCGGGGATAAACATGGACTCGGCCCAGATGAGGACTATGCCTACGATGTAGCCGGTAAATACCATCCATGTGATGCGGCGCAGATACCATATAAACGATATTTTCTCGATGCCCATTGCCACTACGCCGGCAGCCGAACCGATGATGAGGAGCGAACCGCCTACGCCGGCGCAGAATGTCAGGAGGTGCCAGAATACGCCGTCTTCCACGAAAGCGGCGAGATATGTCGGGTCGGCAGATGCCTGTATGGCCGCCTCGGTGGCCACGGGATACATGTTCATACATGCTGCCACGAGAGGCACGTTGTCAACGATTGACGACAGCACACCGATGATGCCGTTGATGACGTAGGCTTCGTGGATGTTGTCGTTGAGCCAGTTGGCAAGGGTGTTGAGTATGTTGGCCTGTTGCAACGCTGCCACGGCCATCAGTATGCCGAGGAAGAAGAGGATGGTAGGCATATCCACCCCTTTGAGTGCCGAAGATACACGCCCCTCCATCTTCCCTTCAAGCTTGTAATGATTGACGATACACTCTGTAATCAGCCACAGCACGGCAAGCGAGATGATGATGCCGATATACGGTGGCAGACCTGTCAGGGCCTTGAAGATGGGCACGAACAGCAGTCCGCCCACACCGCAGCACAGTATGGCGATAGACAGATTGTGGTGCTCCTTTGACAGTTCGTAGCCTACGCGCTTGTCCTGAGTGTTGAGTTCCTCCACCGGTGCCGGTGCTATCTGGTGCGATGCGATGAATACGGGTATCACCACAGATGCGATACACGGCACTATGAGGTTGATAATCAGGTCAAGTGACGACACATAGTTTTTCATCCACAGCATTATGGTGGTTATGTCGCCGATGGGCGACCATGCACCGCCGCTGTTGGCTGCAATCACTATGACGCATGCAAAGAGCCACCGCTCTTTCTGGTCGGTGAGCATGCGCCGGAGCATCATCACCATGATGATGGTGGTGGTCATGTTGTCAAGGACGCTTGACATGAAAAAAGCCACAAACGCCAGCACCCACATCAGTCCCCGCTTGTTGGATGCATGGATTTTCCTGACGATGATGTTGAAACCGCCGTAACGGTCTATCAGTTCGACGATAGTCATGGCTCCGATAAGGAACACTACTATCTCACACGTGTCGCCCAGGGCTATCACCAGGTCGTGGGATATATCCGGGTCATGTCCTCCAAGGGCATAGATGGCCCATAGGACGCCGCACATCAGCAGGGCGAAAGTGGCCTTGTTGATGTGTGTGACATGTTCGAGTGCTATCATCAGGTATCCGATGACAAACACCACCAGCATTAACGCTATCATTGGTCGGATAAGTTTTTAGATGGTATTGAAAAGGTAATGCAAATTTACCTAAAATTGTTTAAAAGATATTGGTATATTTTGGATAAAACTTTCCGAAATGCACTAATTTGCAGGGAAATGCCAGACTCTGTTCCGAAGCCGCCATGAAGTGATTATCTTGTGGAGGCTGACGTCTCGGGGTCTGTCAGTAGCAGGAGCACATCGCCTATGTAAAGGCGAGTGTTGCCTTTCGGGACCAGATATTTGCCGTCACGCTTTATCATCACAACAAGTGTACGGGGCGGCAGTTTCATCTCGCTCATCAGATTGCCTTCCGACAGATGCTCGGGTGCGATGACCATCTCCGATGACGACCCTTCTATTTCCTCGGGAAGGTCAATGTCAAAAGTGCGCGATTTGACAGGGGTAGTCAGCCCCAGCCATCGGGCAAAGGATGTCACTGTGGTTCCCTGTATGAGCAGCGATAGCAGCGTGATGAAGAATACGAGATTGAACATGAATCGTGCATGTGCTACCCCGGGTGACATCAGAGCATATGTGGCGAATATTATGGGTACAGCGCCGCGTAGGCCTACCCACCCTATGTAGGTCTTGGCTTTGAGGGTGAACTGGCGGAAAGGGACGAGGCAGAGAAACACTGAAGCAGGACGCGAGACAAGAATCATGAACACGCCCAGTAACAGTCCCGGCCATATGATATGGACTAATTCGTGGGGGTTGACAAGCAGTCCGAGCGATAAGAACATTATAATCTGCACAAGCCATGTGAAACCGCCGAAAAAGGTGGAAATTGTGCGTTTGAGGCTCAGACGGCTGTTGCCCACCACTAATCCGGCTATATAGACGGCAAGATAGCTGTTGCCGCCAACGATGTTGGTGATGGCAAATGTGAAGAAGCAGCATGCTATGACGAGTACAGGATAGAGAAATTCGTTGCCGGAACGCAGCAGATTGACCACTCTGACCGTAAGGTAGCCCATGCCCAGACCGGTTGCGGTGCCGACGCTGAGTTGTATGACAAGCGACCACAGTGACGATGCAATGACTGCTCCTGTAAGGTGCGAGCCACTTTCAATCAGCGAAATCAGCAGGATGACCAGAAGATATGCCATGGGGTCATTGCTACCGCTCTCTAATTCAAGCATCGGCTTGAGCCTCTGCCGCAGTCCTATGCCCGATGTGTTGAGGATGGAAAATACTGACGCCGAGTCGGTTGATGACATGATGGAGGCCAATAGCAGCGATTCCATCCATCCGAAGGCATATTCCGGCATCAGCCACTGCATGAGTTCGTGGATAAATACGCCGGTTAATATCGTGGTCAGCAATACGCCTACAGTGGCCAATACGAGTCCCGGAGCGAGTACAGGGCGTATCTTGCCGAAGTCGGTGTCTAATCCTCCTGAAAACAATATTACGCATAGTGAAATCATACCGATAAACTCGGCGGTAGACGCGCTGTCAAACTGTATGCCGAATCCATCGACTCCGGCAAGCATGCCGATGCCGAGAAACGCCAGCAGCGACGGCAGTCCGTACTTGCTTCCGGCCTTGCCGAAGAATACGCTGAAAAAAAGCAGTATGGCGATGACCAGCATTATGTTGCCCGGGGTGATTTCCATATGATATTCAGAGGGGGTGGTTAGCGAAGTTGAAACAAATTTAGTTAAAACTGGAATATTGTGCAAGCCATCTTCTTATAGTTGGAGGGCGCATATATGATGGATTTTGAACCTAAAATTGCTATCTTTGTTGTGATGTAAACGCTTAATTATATGCAGACAGTTTTATTCCATTCCACCATATTCGGCCCTATACATAGCCGCCGCCTGGGGTCGTCGCTCGGTGTGAACCTTATGCCTGATGACGGCAAGGTGTGCACATTTGATTGCCTCTACTGCGAGGCCGGCTACAATGCCCAGGGAGCCGGTACTACCGGGCTGCCGACGCGAGCTGAGGTTGCCCATGACCTTGAGGCCAAGCTCCGCCAGCTCAAGGAAGAGGGCTCGCCGCTTAATGTCATCACATTTTCGGGCAACGGCGAGCCGACATTGCATCCTGACTTTGCCGGTATCATACGTGATACCATAGCCCTGCGTGGCCGGTATTTCCCCGAGGTGAAAATCTCGGTCTTGTCAAATGCCACGATGATCCACAAGCCTGATGTGGTGGAGGCCTTGAAGCTCGTCGACAACAATATACAGAAACTTGACTCGGCCCTTGATGACACTGTCCGTCTGATTGACCGCCCCACCCAGGCATTCTACTCCGTGAGCCGCGTCATAGACCAGCTGAAGCAGTTTGACGGACATGTGATCGTGCAGACCATGATGCTCCGAGGAAGCCACGACGGCGTAGCGATTGACAATACTACCCCCGAAGAGGTTGAGGCTCTCGTCAAGGCATATGAAGAGGTGCGCCCACAGGAGGTGATGCTCTATTCCATCGACCGCAAGACGCCCGAGGAGAGGCTTGTCAAAGTGCCCAAGGAGGATTTGGAGCGTATCGCCGACGAGATACGTAGCCACGGCATCAAAGTGCAGGTCACAGCGTAAATCTATAATCCCAGCAACATATACACGTCCAGATGTTATTCAACGCCATATTGTCATTGATTATGACCATCATAACACCTCCCGCTCTCAATGAGGGCGACAAAATAGCTATAGTTTCGCCCAGTGGGGCTGTCAATGCCGAATATATCCACAAGGCTGTGCCTGTGCTGAGCGAGCAGGGGTGGGAGCCGGTTGTGGGCGAACATGCCTATGACCACCATGAATCCTATGCCGGAACAGCCGAGGTGCGCTATGACGACCTCCGCAACGCTCTGCTTGACCCTGACATCAAGGCTGTCATGTGCTCGCGTGGCGGATACGGAGCCGTCCACATACTCCAGCAACTTGACTCGCTGCCTCTGCGTGACAACCCTAAATGGCTCATAGGATTCAGCGACATAACAATACTTCATGCGCTCCTCGCCAAAAACGGCATAGAGAGCATCCACGGCAGCATGACCTCGCACCTCGCCAAGACCGGCGGCGAGGATGAAGATTCCCAGGCCCTCTTTGACATACTGCGTGGCACCCCTATAACATATGAGTTCCCGGCCGACACACTTAACCGCCCTGGAGAGGCCACAGGCCGGCTCTACGGCGGCAATCTTGCCGTGTTTGACGGTCTTATAGGCACACCCTATGATTTCTTCAATCAGGAGGGCGACATAATCCTGTTCATGGAAGATGTCGCAGAACCGGTCTACAAGGTAGAGCGTCAGATGTACCAGCTCAAACTCATGGGTGTGTTTGACCGCATCAAGGGCCTCGTAGTAGGTCAGTTCACCGAATACCCAGGAGCCAAAGCCCGGGAGATGGAAGACATGATAGCGCGCATGGTCGCCGGCTACGACTTCCCCGTAGCCTTCGATGCCCCGATAGGCCACGTCTCCCACAACATCCCCCTCGTCGAAGGCCGCCAGACCACCCTCACAGTCACCCCCGACGGCGTAACCCTCCGGCAGTAACCCCACCCCTGTTAATGCTTGCATGACGGTATTTCTTAGTAGGCGTCTCGTGATGCCATTAACCTAAACAGTCCCGGAGATACTGCGTTTCAACGCCGTATCTCCGGGATTTACATTGATGCTCTGTAAAAGGACGCTATTAATGCGTTCGCAATTGTTTGATTAAACGGCAGTGTGCCGTAGCTCCACGTCTTTGATTTATTTTGTGGTGGGGGAGAGGTAGGGGTGGGGCTGGCTGTAGTATTCGAGGACTTTGGCGCGGATGATGTATTCGTAGCGCGACTGGATGGTGGTGGAGCAGGCTGTGATGTAGTCGGTCTTGGCTTGCTCGTATTCGGTGGCGGTGGCTTTACCGTAGTTGAATTTCGTGGTCATGGCATCCAGCGCGGCTTTGGTGGCTGCTTCGGCTATAGTAGAGGCTTCGGCTTTCTTGCGCGCAGCTTCGGCCTGATAGTAAGCCTGGTTGATTGACTTGTAGAGTTCATCCGAGGCCTGTTCGAGCTCAAGTTCGGCGCGTAGCTTGTCTATCTTGGCGTTGTTGACGGAGTTGCGTGTGCTGAAGGCATCAAACAGGGGCACCGACAGCGAGAATCCTATCGCTTCCGAGAGGTTGTCACGCATCTGGTGGGCGAATCCGGCGTTGTCAAAGCCCTTGATATGTGTGTAGCTTGACCCGATGTTGGCACCGAGCGACAGCGAGGGCAGATAGCCGCTCTTGGCTATGGAGATGCGGTTTTCAGCCACCTTGATGCCTTGGCGCTTTGCCATGATGGAACTGTTGTGTGTCATCGCCTGGCGGTACACCTCCTCGGCGTCGGGGATGAGGACACCGAGCTGGTCAAGAGGGGCGACAGTCATGTCGGTCTCGGGCGAGAGCATCAGCAGCTGCTTGAGGTCAAGCAGCGATAGCTGGTGGTCGCTCCGGTTGTTGACGAGCGTTACCTGGGCCTGTGCGAGCTGCGACTCAGCCTGTATCAGGTCGAGTTCGGGCGACTTGCCGGCCTCTACGAGCACCTTCTGGCGGTCCACTTCCACCTGTGACAGTTCGAGCTGCGTCTCGGCCACCTTGACGAGTTCGCCGTTGAGCAGCACTTGCAGATAGGCCGCTATGACGCGCAGCGATATGTCGTCACGGGCCGCATCGCTCTCCAGCAGCAGCTGCTGGAGCGAGAGCTGGGCGCCTTTGAGAGTGCGCACATTGCGCAGACCGTCAAAGAGGGGCAGGTTAGCGTTGGCACCCCAGGAAAATCCTGACGAGTTGCGGCTTACGCGGATATTGTCTTCGGCCACGCTTCGTCCGAAATTGAAGCTCTGGTTAGCAGAGCCGGTGACTGTGGGGAGAAACTGGTTTTTGGCCGAAGTCACGCTGATTTCGCCGGCCTTGACATTATAGTCGGTATTCTTTACTGTCAGGTTATGCTCTATGGCGTAGTCGATGCACTGCTGGAGATTCCATGTCTCGGCAGCTGCCGGTATCGCTGCTGTCATGGCGGCGGCGACACACAAGGTTATATAACGGTTCATTGCAGATCGCGTCAGTCGTTAGGGTTTCATTATCTTGTCAGACTTCTCCTCGCCGCGTATGTACTGTCCGCTCTTCACGCCGCTTTTTATCTCCACGTTGAGGCCGTCGCTGACTCCGACTTCCACCGGAGTGCGCTTGAAATCATACGGTGGGAGAGTATCGGTGGCCACGTAGACAAATGTCTTGTTGCCCTCGTACTCTATGACGCTTTCAGGCAGCGTCATGACATTGCTCGCGCCCTGGAGGACGACTGTGGCATTGGCACTGTAGCCCGAGCGGAGCTGTGTCTTGCCGTCGGTGGCGATAGAGCCTTTTACCTCAAACGAGTTGGCTCCGTTTTCCTCCGTGGCCTTGGGAGAGATATATTCGATTACGGCGGTGGATTTATAGTCGGGGAGAGCACCTATCGAGATTTCCATGGGCATGCCCACGTGGAGGCGTCCTACTTCTGTCTCATCCATCTTGCCCTTGAAAATGAGCTTGTTCATGTCGGCGAGGGTCGCTACGGTCGTACCGTCGTTCATCGTGTTGGCCTGGATGACGGAGCTTCCCACTTTGACCGGCACATCGAGCACGAGACCGGTGATAGTGGCACGGACGAGGGTATTGCTTGACTTGGCATTGTCGGCCGACATGCCGTCCTTGACGATGGAGTAGGCATCCTGAGCCGCCTTCAGCTCCTCGCGGGCCTGGGCCAGAGAGGTCTGTGATGTCTCGTATTCCTCGCGGCTGATGACCTTGTTCTGGTAGAGTATCGAGTTGCGCTCATGCTTTGACTTGACATCCTCGAGATTGATTTTCGCCGAGTTGACACGTGACAGTGCGCTTGAAAGTTCGCCCTCCTGTGGCACTACCTTGATTTTCGCGATGACATCGCCTTCGTTGACCTGCTCGCCGGCCTCGACGAGTATCTCGCTTATGATGCCTGAAATCTGGGGCTTGATGTCGATTTCGTCACGCGGTTCTATCTTGCCGGTGAGCACAGTGGAGCGTTCTATATTGCCTGTCGCGGGCTGCACCAGGGCATATGTGACCTCTTTGGGGCGTGAGTTGAGGAACAGATATACAAACGTTCCTACGAAGATGAGGGCGACGAGCGTCCACAGAGCTATTTTCAATACCTTTTTCATTGCAAACTATGGGTTGGGGGAACAGTAGTGTTGGAGTGTATGTTTTATTTATCGTTGATGGCTTCTATGGGTTTGATATTCATGGCTTTGAGAGCCGGGACTATGCCGGCAGCCGAGCCGAGTATCAGAAACAGCAGGAGGATGACCACGGCGGTGGTAAACGGCAGCTCGAATCCGGCTGCCTTGTAGCCCGGTGTCGCGGTCAGTTTGGTGGTCACCGCCAATGCTATGGAGGCGAACACGATACCTGCCGTGCCGGCTATGGTGGTCAGCACCATGCTCTCGGAAAGTATCTGCATGATGACATCCTTGGGCTTCGCGCCGAGTGCGCGGCGTATGCCTATCTCATGTGTGCGCTCCTTGACGATTATCCACATGATGTTGCCTACGCCTATGACACCGGCAAGCAGTGTGCCGGCGCCGACAAACAGGGCCAGCAGCGACAGGCCTGTAAAGAGCGATTCGCCCATCTCAAACATCTCGGTCACGTCCATAAGCCACATGGCATCCTCGTCCTCCGGGCTGACATTGGGGTGGTTGCCGGTGATTATGCGGCGGATGTGGGGCATGAGCTTGGTGGGTGTGTAACCCTTCTTGACGGTGAACAGGATGGCGTCCACGTCCTCTCCGGCGTTATAGGCCACCTGCAGCACATTGACAGGTATGACCACCGACTCGTCAAGCTGCGCACCGCCTATGGATGCCTCGGATGTCTGCGAGGCTACGCCTACAGTGAGATAGTAGATGCCGCCCACATTGACGTATTTGCCGAGAGGGCTGCCTGTACCAAACAGCTCTTGTGCCACTTTTTTGCCCAATACGCATACTTTGGCCTTATTGCGTATGTCTATCTCCGACAGGAAGCGTCCTTCGTTGATGACCGGTTCCATCACACGGGCGAAATTAGGCTCAAGTCCCTTGATCTGGGCCGATGTCGATTTCGTCTCATAGCTGATGGGAGCTATGCGTGCTATGGACATGGATGTGACCTCCTCTAATTGGGGGACATACTTGCGCAGATTATCCACATCGCGAGTGTTGAGTTCCCACGCCATGCCTTTGTTGTAGCCGTTGTAGCTGATGGTGGTGCGCCATGAGCTGATGGCACCCATGTTGGTGGCGAGGCCGTCAAAATTGCGCATCACCAGGTCTTTGGCTCCTTTTGACCCTCCCCAGAGCATGGCAAGCATGGCTGTGCCCCAGAAGATGCCGAAAGCGGTCATGAAAGTGCGCGTCTTGTTGCGGGCGAGTGTCGCTCCGATTTCGCGCCAGTTTTCTATGTCAAACAGTGGGCTTCTCATTAGAGTAGGTGGAAGGTTTATTCATCGCGCAGAGCTTCGACAGGTTTGATTTTAAGGGCCTTGAGTGCCGGGAACAGTCCGGCAAGCGAGCCGGCTATGATGAGTACCACGGTCACTTGTATGGCTATCGAGATGTCTACACCCGGCTTGGAGATGGCTTCGGCGTTGCGGAACACGTAGCCGAGTATGCCGCACACGACTTCGCCCAGGAATATGCCTATATAGCCAAACAGGGCTGTTATGATGATGCTCTCGGCTATGATCTGGGTGAGGATGCTGCGCGGCTTGGCTCCGATGGCACGGCGGATGCCTATCTCGTGGGTGCGTTCGCGCACGGAGACAAACATGATGTTGCTGACACCGACTATGCCCGAAATCATCGTCAGCAGACCTATAATCCACACCATCATGTCCATGATGCCCATGACCGATGACATGGACAGAAACTGGGTGAAGCGGTTCCATATCCACAGCGCGCTCTGGTCATCGGGGGCGAAGTCGTGGGCGGTGCCGAGTGTGTGGCGGATGTCCTGCTCCACGTTGTTGCCGTCAGTCTGTGTCGACACGTTTTTGATGGTGACTTTGAGCTGGTTGATGTCGGGCGAATCGCCGTTGAGTTTCTTGGCCGTGGTAAACGGTATGAATACGTTCTCGCGGAAGTCGTGGTGGTAGGTGCCGATGACGAGAAACGAGAGTCCGCTGATGTCTATGCGGCTGCCTATATATGCCGTGGAGTCAGGGCCGAGGAGTGCCCGCGCCACCTTGACCGGGAGAACGGCCACTTTGCGCACTTCGCGCAGGTCGGCATCGTTGATAAAGCGTCCGGCACGCATCTCCAGGTTGTTGCCGGTGAGCTCGTCAGGGGTCGCCCCGGTGTAGCCCGACGTATAGTCGCGGCTTGTGGATACGACTGCCGAGTCGTTGCGAAGCGTTGACGACACCATTGACACATGATCTGGATTCTCTTTGAGGAGCTTGTCTATGTCCTTGTCCTTGAGGATGATGCGGCGTCCTTCCTTGTATCCGGCATGCGGCTTGCTGGTTATGCCTCCGTTGACCATTATCTGGTCAGTGCCTGTAGACATGAAGCTGTCGTTGAAGGAGTTAGAGACACCGCGCGACATGCCCAGCAGCACTATGAGCATGAATATGCCCCATGACACGGCTATGCCGGTCAGTATAGTGCGGAGCTTGTTGCAACGCAGGGTCTGTGATATTTCGTGTAGAAGGTCAAACATCGCTTGGTCAGGATACTATGAGTCCGTCAGAGATGCGTATGATGCGGTTGGTCTGTTCGCCCACGCCGGGGTCGTGTGTGACTATGACTATGGTCATGCCCTCTTCGTTGAGCTGGCGGAACACGCTCATCACCTCCTTGGAGGTCTTGGAGTCAAGCGCACCGGTAGGTTCGTCGGCAAGGATAATCGATGGCTGGGTGATGAGCGAGCGCGCTATGGCCACGCGCTGTTTCTGACCGCCCGACAGCTCTCCGGGCAGATGGTGGGCACGGTCGGCGAGACCCATGCGCTCGAGCTGCTCCATGGCGAGGGCGTTGCGCTTCTTGCGTGACACGCCTTGATAGAAGAGCGGCAGAGCCACGTTTTCCACGGCGTTCTTGTAGCTGATGAGGTTAAATGACTGGAACACGAAACCTATCATCTTGTTGCGCAGCTCGGCGGCGCGGTTCTCGTTGAGGTCGCGTATCAGCACACCGTCAAGATGGTACTCGCCGGTGTCATAGTTGTCAAGTATGCCGAGGATATTGAGCAGGGTGGATTTGCCTGAGCCTGATGCACCCATGATGGATACGAGTTCGCCTTTCTCGATACCGAGATTTATGCCTTTAAGCACGTGGAGAGGCACTGCCCCGGGATAGGTCTTGTTGATATCTTTTAGCTCGATTATCATTGCTTGTGATGATGGTTCTCTTGTTAGATGCACCAAGTGCATAGATAGTTGCAAAATTAGATAAAAATATTCAAGGACGATGTTTAAACATGCTTTATGAGTGTGTAATAGTGTGAAATATTGATGTTTCCAAAACTAATATGATGCCGTAATGTTGTAACATCAGAAGCATTAATGGCAATTTGTCACTATACTACAAAGAAAGGAACATTTATTATGGACAATGAAATGACAGGCTGCAACGGTGCCTCAATGGAGGCCGTGGAGCTTAACATCAACAACGTCTTGGGCGAGTCAGTGTCCCTCTATCCTTTTATACAGCAGCTCGGCCACAGGCTGCAGCTGTCGCAGGAGATGATAAGCTCGATGGTCATCGCCATCGAGGAGCAGGTGCTCAACCTTATCAGATATGCCTATCCCCGTGGAGAGGAGGGGTCGATAACCCTTAAGGCCTGTTGGCGCAAGGCCACGCAGACTCTTAAATTCTCCCTGATTGACCATGGTGTGGCCTATAATCCCAAGGAGGCCGACCATACCACTACACGGGTGGAGAGGCCGTTGGGTGCCATGGGCATCAATCTGCTGAGCCAGCTGATGGATACGGTCGACTATGTGCGCCGTGCCGGCTCCAATGTGCTGGAGTTTTCCAAGCGTATGGTGCATTGCGGCACTGCCCACCACGACAATACATCTAAAACCATAGATTTCGCCCTCGCCGGGCATGGGATAGATACCGACGATTTCGGCGAAGAGCTGTAACCGTCGTGCCTGACGATGGAAATAAAATCGGGGCGCTGTCATTGCTGACGGCACCCCGATTGTTTATCGGATGGTTAATCCCGGAGGATTAGCGGTTGAGCATTACTTTCTGGCCTTCAACTACGTAGAAACCGTTTGCGAGGGTCTCGATGGTGTTGACGCCGGGATAGAGGTTGATCATGTGGCGCTGGCCTGTGAGCGAGGTGATGCCGATGGTGGTCTGCTGCTTGCTGTAGATTACCAGCTGTCCGCCGATCACACGGATGTCGAGTGCATTGGAGAAGTCGTTGATGTCTTCAGAGCCGAGCGGTGTGTATTCTACCCACTGGTTGGCTGAGTGGTGGAATA
>ERZ1027217.412-NODE-412-length-18364-cov-4.623846_pt1 | contig 18364 bp, 17 predicted proteins | sample MGYA00519268_ERZ1027217 | MGnify/ENA primary metagenome ERZ1027217 (study PRJEB26926, sample SAMN06164537) | human gut metagenome | biome: ENVO:00009003; feature: ENVO:2100002; material: ENVO:00002003 | host: Homo sapiens | place: USA | collected 2012 ...
CGAGATCCTGAGATGTCTCGTGGGCTCGGAGATGTGTATAAGAGACAGATCAATATTGTGATCAATGAGGTTTATGCCGCAGAGAAAACGGTCGATATTACTAACAGTAAAAATAGTGATACTGCTACGGGTAATGACGGCGACAACTATAATCAGGGCAGTGGTATTACTGACGGCGAAAGCGCTTCTATAGTTGGTATTATAAAAGATGGTACTGTCACTAATGACATTTCAGTTACAGCCAAAGGAGGTAACGGGGGCGATGATGATGATAGGGACCATCCAACGGTAATGGAAGGCTCTAAAGGGGGCGATGCCTTTGCTAAAGTAACCGTGGATGAGAGTAAAAATAATGTTACATTAGGCAGTATCACTGTCAAGGCTACAGGAGGCATGAACGGAAGTTCTTACCAGGGCATTAGCCAAGTCGCTGGAGCGGCTGCTGCTTATGGTCTGGAAGTAAAGCATGATCTGACAATAACTGCGGCAAATATAGTTGTAAGCGCTGAGACAAGTCAATTCTGCCGACTTGGTGGGGTCGATACAGGCAGTAATGAGCGCAAGGACGTACTGGCTGTGGGGCTGCAGATTGACAGCGGCCAGGTTAATTTTACAGGTGAAAGTATACAGGTAACTGCCAGAAACCAATATGATTCTTTTTCCGGTTCCTCAAAAGCTGAAGGAAGCGCGTTTTTAAGCAATGGCGGTGATACTGAAGCTTATGGCATCAGGATCACCGGCGGTGAAGCCACTGTTAAGTTGAATGGCAGTTTGAAGTTTTATACAGTAGATAATGACGCTGGAGGCAGCGGTAGCGGTAGTGTATGCGAGGCAGGCAAGGCAGCAGACGGCGGTAACGGCGGCGCAACTATGGCCTATGGTGTCGAGATAAGCGGCGGGCTGGCGCATTTAGATTTACAGGATATAGAATCGCTGATTCATAGTAATTATTTTTCTGCCGGAGATGGCGGACAGGGTGAAAGTATAAAAAAACAGGCTGGGCAGGACGTCATTGCGTCTCTCGGCGGTACGGGCGGCCGAATGACAGCTGCTGGTGTTCACACTACAGGCGGTAAAACCGACGGCCGGATAGGTAAGATCACAATGGGCGGCACGGGTGGAAATGGCGGTGTAGGCGGTGAAGGAAAAAGCAGCATAGGCGGCAGCGGCGGTAATGGCGGTGACGCTTATACTGCAGGTATAAGCGCGGCAGGCGGGGAGTTGGAGCTTGAGGTAGCCGGCATGGATATCAGCGTTTATGGCGGTGATGGAGGCAGTATCGGACTTATGACTAAAAGTACTGAAAATGTTGCTGCCACAGGAAAAGTGCAGGCGACAGGAGGTACCGGCGGCACGGCTTCTGCTTTTGGGCTGGATAACCGGGAAGCAAACAGCAAGCTTGTTGCTACGGCAGATATCAAAATCACTGCTGTAGGCGGTAAAGGCGGCAGGTCAAATTATGATGGTGTTTCTGTAAGTGATTTTACAGAGGCTGAGCGTGGCGTTATAGCCAATGAAATTGCGACCGGTACTGGCGGCACAGCTATGGCAGCAGGTATACAAAACACTGCAGGCAGCTTGCAGGCGACAGTGCAGAAGTTGCAGATATCTGCTACAGGAGGTATGGGTAATGACTATGGCAGCGTATATGGTTCCCAGGGAATAACGGGCGGCACAGGAGGCGCAGCCGCTGCTTATGGTATCAATATTTTAGACGGCACGGCTTCGGAAGTAACTGCGGCGGAAATTGCGGTGCAGGCTACAGGCGGCAAGGGTGGTTATGGTATTAGTGCCAATTATCAAGGTGATGCTGTTTCTGATGGCGCTGGCTGTACAGGAGGTAAGGGCGGTACTGGATCTACAGGAACGGCCTATGGCGTCAGCAATGTCGGCGGCGCAGCAGCTGTAACAGCAGCTAAAATTACAGCACAGGCTACAGGCGGTATGGGCGGCTCTGGCGGTGGGGTAAGTAAAAGCTATTCTTCACCAACAACAGCACATGGCATAGGCGGTGATGGTGGTGATGGCGGAGATGCCTATGCTTACGGAGCCTATAGTAGCGGCAGTGCAAAGACGATGATAGCAGCTGACCTGATCGTTGCGGAAGCGACAGCAGGTGCTGCCGGTAATGGCGCTTCAAGTGTCGATGGTGTTGGCACGGCAGGCAGTAACGGCAGTACCGGCTCCAAAGCAGAGGCATATGGCGTGTATGCTGAAAACGGCGCCGTTATGAATTTGGGCGGCAAAGACACAGATACAATTACTATCGGGGCCAAGGCTCAAAATACAGTTGCTGCCGAAGGCAGCAAAGCCTATGCGATTTATGCTGATAACGCCAGGGTTTTGTTTGCCAGTAAAGCTGTTTTAAATACTAGCGACGGGTCTGATACTGATAATGCTGTTCTGACATATTTGCATAGTGCTGTGTTGGGGTTCAGCGGTACGACCGCTGATCGCACTGTTACAGGAGGCACTTTGAAACTGGATGGCAGCAATGCTTTTCGTTTTACAACTGATCTTGCAAATAATAAAGCGGACAGCATTACCTTTGATACGATAGAGAACAGCAATGCCAAACAATATATCCAGATAGGTTATGAAGAAGCGTTCAAAAATGCATTGTCAGAAGCAGATATCGTTACTGTCAGCGGCAAGGCCAATGTTTTGACTATCACCAATTTGAACGGGCAGGATCTGGATAATTTCACCGGGCAGGCCAGCCATTTAGACAGCCCGCTGGAACGGTTCAAAGTAACGCCAACTGTAGAAGTAAGCGGCAATCAGGTCAATATAACAGAAATAGCTTTGGCTAAAGAAAGTGCTCCTTCCGAAACGGCGATGACGGCCAGTGACGCGCAGATGGCGCTGGGCAGTATGTGGCGCATCGAAGGCAATAACCTGATGAAACGTATGGGTGATTTGCGTAACGACAAAGAAGCAGCGAAAGGCGGAGTGTGGGCACGTTACTACCGCGGCGAAATGAGCGCAGACAGCGCCTACGGCCGTTCTTTCGATCAGGATTACACAGCCTTCCAGGGCGGCATTGATAAAGTGCAGGACTACAAAGGCGGCAAGCTGTACACAGGTATCGCCGTCAACCGTATCGACGGCAGTGCCGGCTATAACAGCGGCAGCGGCGATATGAGCAGCACAGGCCTAGGTGTGTATGCCAGCTGGCTGGGCACCAGGGGCCATTATTTTGATGTTATTGCCCGCGGCAGTAAACTGGCTAACGATTTCAAACTGGTAGATTTGAGCGGCAATGCAGCTAAAGCCGATTATGATACCTGGGCTTATGGTATCAGTGCCGAATACGGTTACAGGCAGGACCTGAATGCAGGCTGGTTCGTAGAACCGCAGGCCGAACTGAGTCTGGGCCATATTGGCAGTGTCGATTACACCACCAGTAACGATGTTATGATCAGGCAGGATAGCGTCAACAGCGCGGTTGTACGCCTGGGATTCCTGGGCGGCAAAGAGTTTACGATCGGCGGGAGCGCCAGTAATGCCTATGTCAAAGCATCGGCATTGCATGACTTCGGCGGCAACGGCGGCGCGACTGGTTACTACGAAAACAGCAGACTGGCACTGCAAACAGGCGACCTGACGGGTACCTGGTATGAGATCGGGCTGGGTGCTAACCTGGGCATTGCCAAAAACAGCAACCTGTATTTTGACGCCTTAAAAACCTTTGGCGGCGATCTGCGGACAGAGTGGCAGTTCAATGCCGGGTTAAGATTCACGTTTTAAGTGATGGCTTGAGGCACTGCTAAGTGGCAGCAATAAGTTCAGTAAAGTAAAAAATCAGCGATATGAAGTAAGTTTCATATCGCTGATTTGGTTTGTTATTTTCTGCTTATGATGTAGGCCAAAAGGCGTAACCAGTGCAGGAGCTTTGTGTAGTTGTTATTGATGTCAGACCTCGTTTCTTTGCTTGATTTACAGTTCTTTGTGTTTGCTGATGATGGCTTTGCTCAGCTCGTTCAGGCACTGAGTAAGGCGGTCAAGCCGCTGCTCCATACGCAGCAGCAGATACCAGCTCAGCACCATCGGGAAACCGAAGTTAGAGGCAGCGTTGAAAATTTCTTTGGTATCCATAGTCGTTATGCCAGCACGGTAACGGTAACGACCTTGATGCGGGCTTCGACGAATTCGCTCAGCCCCAGGCCGCCGCTGGTCAGCACGCCTGCTTCGATGATCTTGGCAGCGGCTGCCTGCGCTTCGGCTAAGGTAACGTCTTCACGCGGGTCGGCGATGCTGAGGGTCTTTTTAGCGCCGTCGCTTTTGGTGAAGATGAGTTCTAAAGTTTTTTCCATGTGTGTTCTCCTTTGCATTAGATTTTTGTTTGAGATTTAGCATTATTCTGCTTTGTCCAGCTCGGCTTTTTCGGTAACGTAGACGTTAACGACGGCGTGATCCATAAGTTCGCCGATAGCTTCGGTGACAGCAAGGCATTTAGCGGCTTCGGCGTCCAGACGGACACTGCCGACAGAGGTGCTTTTGGTTTGCATGGCGCCAAGGGCGTTGGTGCCGTTTTCTACATCCATGGAAAGTTTGAGGGAAGTAGGATTTTTGCTGACAGTCATATTTTCAGCTCCTTTCATAATTTGGTTTTGTTTTTTGTGTTTATGAAGCTTTCTTGAAAGAAAGCTTCGGAAAGATTTTTTCTCTTATAATGTTCATTTCTTTTAGCGGTAAAAGAAACGAACCAATCTACAGAGGCTCATTGTGCAATCGCCTCTTACGCTGTCCGTTTTACCCTTGCATTATTCACGGCGTTACACTTGTTACTAATGCGGTAAAAAGGCAAGAAAAGCCGGCACGTCGCAGATTTTTATTTTGCATCGCTCAACGGCGGCTCCGCGAAACTTGCCTGCAAGCAGGCTTCGGACAAGTCACTCCGCTTTCGCCTTATTCGCTTCGCACATAACAAAATCTGCTCAATGTGCTCTAACACCATATGCTTTAGTGCTTTGGTAAATAATCAATGATAACACCAGGCAGTCGATACTGTGCTTCAGAAAGTCATAGCTGAATAGTATGATGCAGAGGGGAAGCGCACATTGTGATCCAGTCCGTTGTGTGCGATGCGAGCTGTAAGTGCTGGATGGACTGTTTGAGGCATTGACGATTCGCAGCTAAAGCTTTTCTTTGTATTGCAATGCCGAGTTGCCCGGAAGCCGGACAGCGAGCAAAGCTAAACAGGACTTGTCATAGTGCGCAAAGTTCTTTGCTGACTTTCTTTCAAGAAAGTCTAAAAAAGATAAAAAAGCTAAAGAAAAATAAAAAAGATTGAAGAAAACATTAAAAGAAAACATCGTGTTCTTTAAAAAGCAGCCCTTTTAAACAAGGGGGCTGCTTTTTGCATACCACAGGGCTTTGCCCCTGATGACCTGACCGCCGGGCTTCATCAGTCCGTCGCCGGGTGAATCGCGCAGATACCACAGGTCCCAGCGTGTTTCAGCGTCGCCGCTGTAGGGTCCGTAGCCGTCGATAAGCGCCGCTTCGCAGTGGGTCAGCACTGTCCAGCGGTCGATGGGCAGGTTAAGCCCCTGCGCCAGTGCGGCAACTAATTTGCCGGCAGCGTCTATTTGCTGCGGTGTGGGCGGGTAACTGCCAAATTCAGTATCGGTGCCGTTGTGGGGCAGTGCGCCCAGTCCGCAGCACAGAGCGATACCGATCGCGCCGGTGTTGCGTTGCCACGTATGGCTTTTAAGCTCGGTGAGCTGCGTGCAGGTTTGGTAAATGCTGCCTTCGGCATCGATATTGAAGTGGTAGTCGTCGTACAGCTGGCCGTAATGTCCTGCTGTCCAGTGCAGGTAGAGCTGTGAGATGCGGTTGCGCCCCAGGGCGGCAAGTTCGGTGAGTCTGGCTGCTGTCAGCAGCGGTGTTGATGATGTTTGCAGCTGCATGGTGTTGCTCCTTTCGGTGGTTGTGTCGAGGGTGTTTTCCCTTGCACTATACATATGGCATTGAGATGGGTAAAACGTTACATTTTGCAAAAAAGTCTTTAAAAATATTTTCTGTCGTAGTTTCTGCGGCGTTGCCATATGTGTTTTTAGAGGTTCACAGAAATACTTTCCTGTTCGGTCAGTATTTCTGCGGGCTTTTGCAGTTTCTGTTCCAGTCGTCGCGCAGCTCGCCTGTAACAGTGCCTCAATGCCTGGCATTGAGATGGGTAAAACGTTACATTTTGTGAAAAAGTCTTAAAAAATATTTTCTGTCGCAGTTTCTGCGACGTTTCCCGAGATTTCAGGGGGTTGGATGATTTTTGTGAATAAATTATGAAATGTAAAAAATAAATGTAACGTTTTTGGTTTTTCAATGCCATATGTATTATGAGACGGTATTTAGTACTAATTTTGGTTAGCAGATTCTTTTAAAAGTATTTGAGTATTTGGGTTTTTGTGTTTACGTACTTTAGCCTTTAGTTTTACAAATAAATACTTACAACAAAGGAACTCGATACTAACTAAGTAAGTACTATATACTGTCGCACACTTTTAAATGCTGAAAGGAAGATGTTTATGAATGAAGTAGTTACATCAAAAACAGAGCCGGGCAAAAAATTGAGCGTGGGGCTGCAAAGCAGGCTGCTGTATTTGCTGTTGAAATGCCCTATGCTGCAAAACCGGGGGCAGGGCTGCGCTTGCGGTGAGCAGGATGATATTGAAGCCGAGGCTATAGCTGCGGATGACTTTGCAGGCTGCACTGCTGCCAGAGGCCGCCGACAGCATGCCGACGATGAGGAGGTGGTTTTGCAGGTGAAGGTGCCTTACGCTTTGCGCCGTGCTGCCCGGGCAGCGCACCTTGATTGTAACTGGTTGGCCCGCAAGGCTCTGTCCAGGCAATTAAAAAAGGCTGCCCGTAAATGAGCAGCCTGGCAAAAATCGAGCGTGACTGGCTGGCCGCGCCTGAGGCCGCGCCGCGTGCTGTGAGTCTGTGCTGTGTGTGTTCAGAGCCTATCAGCGAGGGCGAAAGCTATTGGGATACGGCTGCGGGTGATGTTTGTTGTGATTGTTTAGATGGAATGACGGCAGCAGCTTTTTTGGAGGATGTGTGCTGCGAAAAAATAAATATAGCTACTAAAGATTGAGGAGTGTCTATTTGGAGATTTATGACCTACATAGAGATTTAGACAGATTTTTTGTGAGTACAGGCAGTGCGTATGCCGGTTACCCGATGGGCAGGCTGATGGAGCTGGCACAGCAGGGGGATAAGGAGGCCCGGCTGCAGGTGGTAGTTGAACTGAAGGGTTTGATGTATAATTCACTGAAGGTACATATGGCTTATATCTGGCTGCCTGAAGGCGATGTTCTGCAAATTTTGTGCGAAACTGTTTTGCGTGAACTGGCCGTGTGGGATGCTGGTGACCCGGAGGGGTTTTGTACACATCTTAGCCATTGCTTTAGAAATCTGATCCGTAATGAGGTACGTCGTAATTGTAATCATAACGTCAGGGAAATCTCGTTCGACGCTTCGGCGGGAGAACGATCGCCGGCGGAAATAGAGCTGGATGGCGTTGTGTGTGGATATTTTTTTGACAGTGATAAATTTGCAACGCAGGAGCTGACTGTAAGGGGGCTGATGGGGATATTGACCCGCAGGCAGCGTGACGTGGTGCTTGCAGCTCTGGGAAATTTAGGCAACAGCGAGATCGCCGATAAGCTGGATATCGACGAGGGTTCTGTGCGGCGCCTTAAAAACAGGGCTATAGGAAGGCTGCAGAGTTTTTTGGCAGTGCCGCAGAAAAGAGGGTCTGCGTTATGCTGAACCCTTATCATGTTATAGGGCAGGCTTTGGCTCTGTTTAAGGCAGCAGGGCTGCCGGTTCCTGCTTATGGCGAGGAGGAAAAACGGCGGCTTTTAGATGCCTGGGTGCAGCGCTATGGCAGTCTGGACGCTGATATTTTCGTGGTGTGCAGCAAAAAGCTGACTTCAGGGCAGAAGTTTCCCCGTTTTTATGATATGGATGAGGCGGTGCGTGAGGCGCTGCGTATCCGTAAGCGTAAGGAAGAAGCTGACGCCGCTGCGCCGGAGCTGCCGCCTGTTGATCATGAAAAAAATAAACAGCGCATTCACCAGCTGGTTGAGCATTTGGTTAAACGTTGTTGATGCTATAATATAAAACAACCGCTGTGAACTATAGTTCACAGCGGCTATTTTATATTATATTGAAAATAGGGCTGCTTTTCAATGCTAAACAGGAGGTTTTGAGTAGTGACGATAATAATTATTAATTTCAAATAAATTTCCCTTGCGTTTTTAAATGACATATGTTATATTAAAGGTGCGTTAGCAAACGCTAACTAAAACGACTGAATTTATGTTTATATAAGGAGGCAGTGATTATGTCATTGATCAACAAGGAAGTTAACGATTTTAAGGTTCAGGCCTATGTAGGCAACGATTTTAAAGAGGTTACCAAAAAAGATATTTTAGGGAAATGGTCGGTGTTCTTTTTCTATCCGGCTGATTTTACTTTTGTGTGCCCGACTGAGTTAGAGGATCTGGCGAATAAATACGAAGAATTCAAAAAAATCGGCTGCGAGATTTATTCCGTATCCTGCGATACTCATTTTGTCCATAAGGCATGGCATGATGCATCGGATACGATCAAAAAAATACAGTATCCGATGCTGGCTGACCCGACCGGGGCTTTGGCAAGAGACTTTGATGTGATGATCGAAGCTGACGGCCTGGCTGAAAGAGGCAGTTTTATCGTTAATCCGGAAGGCAGGATCGTAGCTTATGAAGTTATTGCCGGTAATGTCGGACGTAATGCTGACGAGCTGCTGCGCCGTGTGCAGGCTTCGCAGTTTGTTGCCGAGCATGGCGATCAGGTATGCCCTGCCAAATGGCAGCCTGGCGCGAGTACTTTGAAACCCAGCCTTGATCTGGTAGGGATTATCTGATCATGGAACGGATGTATGATGTCATCATCATCGGCGGCGGGCCTGCGGGCCTTGCCGCTGCCGTTTATATGGCCCGGGCCCAGTATAAGACGCTGGTTATCGAAAAAGAGAAGATCGGCGGTCTGATCACGATTACTTCCGAGGTGGTAAATTACCCGGGCGTTTTAAAAACTACGGGTAAAGAGCTTACTGAACAAATGCGCCAGCAGGCAGAAGGCTTCGGGGCGGAGTTTTTGCTGGCTGAGGCCTTGGAAAGCAAGCTGGACTGCGATATCAAAGAGGTGCGTACCGATAAGGGGACCTTTAAGTCGCTGGGCGTGATCATGGCTATGGGAGCCGTACCGCGGCAGGTAGGTTTTACAGGCGAGTCAGAATACCGCGGGCGCGGCGTAGCATATTGTGCTACCTGTGACGGCGAATTTTTTACTGGTCTGGATGTATTTGTTGTGGGCGGCGGTTTTGCTGCGGCCGAGGAAGCGATTTTTCTGACCCGTTATGCACGGCATGTGACAGTGCTGGTGCGCGGTGATGATTTTACCTGTGCCGGGTCGATCGCCGATGAAGTGAAGCGGCACGAGCAGATAACAGTGCTGTATAATACTGCCATGCTGGAAGTTGGCGGAGGGGACGTACTGCGTTATGCTGTGTATGAAAACTGCAGGACTGGTGAGCGTACACGTTATGAGACCGGTGATGCGACCTTCGGCGTATTTGTTTTTGCCGGTTATGTTCCTGTAGGCGGTCCGCTGTTGAACGGTCTGGAAACTGACTGTGAAGGTTATCTGGTCACCGATATGGATCAGAAGACTAATCTGGACGGCGTTTATGGCGCCGGTGACTTGTGCATCAAAAATCTGCGGCAGGTGGTCACGGCGGTGTCTGACGGCGCTAAAGCGGCTACTTCGCTGGAGAGATATGTTGCACAGCTGCACGATAAGTTGAAGCTGCCACGTTTTGCTGTAACTAAAAAGCAAATAGCGGAGCCGGACGTTAAGCATACAGAAGCGGCGGCTGCCGATGACGGCGCGTTTATTTCGGAAGCTATTAGAACACAGCTGACGCCTGTTTTTGCAAAATTTACAGATGATCTGTTACTGCGGGCCGCGTTGGATAACAGCCGGGCGGCGGCAGAAATACGCGGCTTTTTAAACGAGCTGACTCCCTTAAGCACTCATCTGCGCTGGGAAGAAACCGGGGAGGCTGTGGACGGGCTGCCGTATATCGAGGTCTGCCGTGCGGACGGAACGTCTTTAGGATTCCGTTTTCACGGTGTGCCGGGAGGTCATGAGTTTAATTCGTTTATCGTGACATTGTATAATGCGGCCGGGCCGGGTCAGGCTATCGGTGAGGAGCAGCTGGCTGCGGTCAAAGCACTGCGCGGAAATAAAAAGCTGCAGGTGGTCATTTCACTGTCCTGTACGATGTGTCCCGAGCTGGTAATGGCAGCCGGCAGGCTGGCTGTTGAAAATGCCGGGATCGAGACAGATGTATTTGATATCAATTTGTTCCCGGAGCTGCGCGAGCAATATAAAATTATGAGTGTGCCTTGTCTGATTTATAATGATAAGGTCAGCTTTGGCAAAAAGAATATCGATGAACTGCTGCAGCTGATGCGCTGAGATGCAGGTCAATAAAAACAGGACCACCTTTTGCGGCGGTCCTGTTTTGCAGTTACTGTGGGCAGTTATTTTTTCATAGTGCCGGTTTCCATATACCGGGTATGGAAGGAAAAGGCTTCTTTGAGCAGATGCGGGGTATGGGCGAATCCTGTAGCCTGCTCGGCCCGTTCGAGATAATCCATGAGTAACGGCTGGTAATCGGGATGTGCTGTATTTTTGATGATTATCCGGGCACGTTCTTTGGGACTCAGGCCTCTGACATCAGCTACGCCGCGTTCTGTGATAAAAACGTCGGTGTCGTGTTCGGTGTGGTCGATGTGTGAACACATGGGAACAACAGAAGAGATAGCACCGTTTTTGGCAGTGGAATTAGTGAAGAAAAAGGTAAGATAGCCGTTGCGGGCGAAGTCGCCGCTGCCGCCGATACCATTCATCATTTTTGTTCCTAAAGTATGGGTAGAGTTGACATGGCCGTAAATGTCGAATTCGATTGCCGTATTCATAGCGATCACACCCAGACGTCGTGCTACTTCGGGACTGTTGGCTATTTCCAGAGGGCGCAGGATGATTTTGGAACAGTATTTATCAAGGTTGCTGTGGAAGCGTTTGAGTGCTGACGGTGAAGGACTGAGCGAGGTGCCGGAGGCTATCGTCAGTTTACCGGCATCGATCAGGTCAAACATTCCGTCCTGAATGACTTCTGTATAAACGGAAAGATTTTCAAAAGGTGAGTCGCACAGACCTGAAATGACAGCATTGGCAACAGAACCAACGCCTGACTGGAGCGGCAGTAGATTTTCCGGCAGACGCCCTTGTTTGATCTCATGCTGAAGGAATTCTATCAGATGCCCGCTCATTGCTTTGGCGTCGTCGTCGATCGGTGCCAGCGGCCTGGTGCCGTCTATGATATCGCAGGGGACGATAGCGATTATTTTATCAGGATCGCAGGGAATACTGGTAGTTCCGATGCGGTCGCCGGGGCTTTGAATGGGAATATGGCCGCGGTGTGGCGGGTCCTGCGGCAGGTAAGCGTCATGCATGCATTCAAGCTGTTCCGGTTGTGTAATATTGACTTCGACAATGACTTTTTTGGCGCTGTGGACGAAGGAAGCAGTATTACCCATTGATGTTGTAGGTACAAGGCTGCCGTCTTCTTTGATGGAGCAGACTTCTAATAGTGCGATATCTACAGAACCGCCGAGAAAGCCGTAGCGTGACATTTGTGCCGTGTGGCTGAGATGCAGGTCGAGATACTGTACCTGACCGCTGTTGATCTGTTTGCGCAGCAAATCGTTGGTTTGATAGGGCAGGCGTTTGCGGATAACGTTAGCTTCTGCCAGAGAGCCATCAAATTCAGCACCGACGGAGGCACCCGTCCAGATATTTACTTTTAACGGGTTTTCTTTGGCAAGCTTTGCCAATGCAAGTGGTACAGCTTTGGGATAACCGGCTGGCGTAAAACCGCTGGCGCCGATGTTCATACCGTCTTTGATCAATGCGGCCGCTGCTTCGGCAGTCATGATTTTTTCGTGGAGAGCTTTGTTTTTGATACGGTCGCGGATTTCAATCATTGTTTTCACTCCTTAAAATGTAAAAAGTTTGTAGTCCAATACAGCTGTAAAATAGCCAGGGAAAAGCAGGTTAGAAATATTTTATCCAATTTAGATTTACCTTATAAGTATTTTTATATTGGACTATAAACCCATTGTAGTCTATTTAAAATTAAATTGCAACATCTATTTAAAATGGATATTGCAATTTTGTCGAAAATAAATTACCATAGACTATAACAGGGGTGAAAAAATGAGAAATCTGGGAAAAACCTTAAAATATCTTAGAAATAGACGTGGGCTGACACAGGAGGAAGCCGGCAGGGTGTTTAATGTTGTCAAACAGACGGTATCAAACTGGGAAAGCGATATCGCCAAGCCTGATTTGGCGACGTTTGAAAAAATAGCTGACTTTTATGGCGTTTCTTTTGATTATCTGCTGGGTAAAACACCGGAGGAACTGAACGACTGCACTGTGACAGACGCCGGGTATATTGCTGTCACACATAAAGACAGGATCCTGCTGGATAAGATCCGCTCTATGTCAAAGGCAAAACAAAAAGCACTGGAGGTATTACTTGGCGTACGTGAACCATAAATAAAAGCAGGCAAAGCATTATGCTTTGCCTGCTTTTACTGTTACCAGAGTAAACTTGCCGCCGTTTGGGCAAAGTTTTTGCGGTTGCCTGCATTCAGTGCGGCCTCTTGTGTAAATTTAAGGTATTTGCCAGAACGGTTGAGGATATTGATGGTTACAGCGGCTAATTTTTTCAGCCGGGCCTCTTTGGAAAGGCTGATATATTCACAGTTCATCAGATCCAGAAATCCGGTTTCGTAGTCGACAAAGTAAGTATGCCCAGAGCCGTAGATGTTGAGGATGCGGGTAAAACTTTGCTGTGAGATAATGGCTTGGAGCGCGCTGATGATTTTAGCCTGCAATAGTCTGAGTTTAATGATATTTTCATTAAAAATAACTTTGGGTGAGGCAATAACGTCATAAATGAAGCTTTTTTTGCTTAAATCTTCGCTTTCAAATTTAATAAAGCCTGATAAGGAGCCGACGATGAAAACTGCTTCGGGCCAGAGAAGATTAAAGGAACAGCCGGAATTTGTTAAAGCACTGTGCAATTGACTGCAGAAGGCGCTGACTCGAACATGGGCTGCTGCCATACAGGGACGTTTGCCAGTCGGTCCGGCTACGGCGTTGATAGCCTGCAGCATTTCCAAAAAATCAGTGGGGCTGCCGGAAACTGTAAGGCCAAGATTATTGGTGGTGTTTTTTACTTGCAGCATAAAATACTCCTTTATTGTCCGGCTTTTAATTCGGTCCAGTAACGGTCGTACATAGTGATACTGTCGCCGATATCGGTCAGCCATTCGCCTTTGTGGATACTTTCTTTGCCGATTTTCAGCATAGGGTCATCAAGATAGGTCTGAGAATGATATTTGAGCGCTTCGTCATTAGGATTGGCGCAGTTCATAAATTCCCAGTTTTTAGCGCTGACCTTGGGATCGTACATATAGTTCATAAATTTTTCGGCCAGTTCTTTGTTTTTACAGCCCTTGGGTATGGCAAAGTTATCTGACCAGATCAGTGAGCCCTGATCTGGGACAACAAAACCGACATTATTGTTTTCCCTGTAGGTAAAGGCGGCGTCGCCTGACCACATAATGCCTATCCAGCCTTCTTCAGCAATAAACTTCTGCTTCAGGTTTTCGGTATCGTAGGCAATAACACTGCTGTTGAGCTGCTGTAAGTCTTTGAAGGCTGCTTCTGCCTGAGCCGGGTCAGTGCTGTTATTAGACCAGCCATGTTTTTTCAGGGCGACACTGAAAACTTCGCGGCAGTCGTTTAAAAGCAGTACGTGCCCTTTATATTCTGGTTTCCACAGATCATCCCATTTGACAGGAGTTTCTTTGACATATTTTTTGTTATAGATGATACCGGTGATGCCGGTGGTATAAGGCAGGGTATATTCGCCGGTCGGGTCAAAGGGCAGGTTGCGCAGGTCAGCGCTGATGTATTTTGCATTGGGGATCTTGGCAAGATCCAGTTTTTCCAGCATATCCAGCTTGCGCATGGTGGTTACCATATAGTCAGAAGGCATGATGATATCAAACTGGGCTCCGCCTGCCTGCATTTTAGCCAGCAGTTCTTCATTGTTGGAGAAAACATCATAAGTGATTTTGCAGTTGTTCTGCTTTTCAAAATCAGCGATAACGTCGGGAGCAAAATAATCGGCCCAGCCGTAAAGGTTCAGGACCTGTGGCGTTCCGGCATCTTTGGCAGTGTTATTTGAGCTGCAGCCGCCCAGCAGAACGGCAAAGCAGAGGACTGCCAGTAAACAGACGAGTTTTTTCATAAAGCTAAACACTTCCCTTTTATGTGTTATGAAAAAGGCTGTCTCATGGGAGACAGCCTGATCTTAAAGAAGAGTTAAATAAACATTGGTCGATAATTGCTTATTTAGCGGTTTTGAGTTCAGTCCAATAACGGTCATACATAGGCAGGGCTTCGCCGATATCGATGAGCCATTCGCCTTTGTCGATGTTATCCATGCCGACCTTGAGCATGGGATCGTTGCGGAATTCTTCACTGTGGAATTCCATTGCTTTTTCGTTAGGATCGTTATAGCCGATATATTCGTAGTTTTTAGCGCTGATCTTGGGTTCGTAAATGAAGTTGATGAATTTTTCGGCTAAAGCTTTGTTTTTAGCGCCTTTGGGAATAGCAAAGGTATCCGCCCAGATGGTAGCGCCTTCCTTGGGGGTCACAAAGCCGATGTTTTTATTGTCTTTGTAGGTGTAGGAAGCATCACCGGACCACATGGTACCGATCCAGGCTTCTTCTGCTATAAATTTCTGTTTGATGGTATCGGTATCGAAAGCAAGTACGTTCGGAGCCAGTGTTTTCAGGTCGTTGAAAGCTTTTTCAACCTGGGCCTGATCAGTGGAATTGTTGGAGTAACCGTTTTTCTTCAGTGCCATGCCGATAACTTCGCGGTTGTCGTTAAGCAGGATCACACGGCCTTTATAATCCGGGTTCCACAGGTCTTCCCAGGAGGTGGGCGTTTCTTTGATGAAATTTTTGTTGTAGACGATGCCGGTAATGCCCCAGGTGTAAACAAGGGAATGCTTGCCGGTGGGATCGTAGACAGGAGCCTTCAGGCTGCTGACGATATTTTTGGCATTGGGGATTTTATCAAGATCCAGCTCTTCCAGGAGGTTCAGCTTCAGCATGGTTGCTACCATGTAATCGGATGGCTGGATGAGGTCGTATTGCGCGCCGCCGGCCTGGATCTTGGCCAGCAGTTCTTCATTATTGGCAAAAACGTCGTAATTCACTTTACAGTTGTTTTGCTTTTCAAATTCGGCAATGACCTCCGGATCGAAGTTGTCGGCCCAGCTGAACAGGTTCAGTACTTGCTTGTCGCCGGCGGCGGGAGCTGCTGCGTCCTTTTTGGGAGCGTCACCGCCACAGCCCATGAGAGCCAACGTTAAAACAGCGATGAGGAAAACAAAAAGTTTTTTCATTGTCGGATCACCCTTTCATCATTTTATTTGTTGTTTATATTGTATCACAGTTAGTTGTGATATCAATCGGAGTTTTTATCAGATGTATGCTGCGGCTGCAGGATCTGAGCGATTACGACCAGCGTGATCGTTGCGAACATCAGCAGTGTGGACAAGGCGTTGATCTCGGGTGAGATACCGCGTTTGACCATAGCGTAGATGTAAAGCGGCAGCGTAGTAGAATTGGGCCCTGCCACAAAGAAGCTGATAATAAAGTCGTCGATAGACAGTGTGAAGGCGATCAGGGCGCCGGCCACGATACCTGGCAGTGCCAGCGGTAATGTGACGTAGCGGAAGGTCTTCCACGGAGTCGCATACAGGTCCATTGCTGCCTGTTCCAGTTCATGCCGCATACCTTCCAGTCTGGCGTTGACAGTGATGACAACGAAGGAAACACAGAAGGTGATGTGTGCAAGGATAAGGGTAGTTTTACCAAGCGGTACCTGTGCCTGGGCAAACAGTACCAGCAGGGAAAGACCCATAACGATTTCCGGGATCAGGATCGGCAGGTATAAGAGACCGTTGATTACCGGTTTGTACTTGTATTGGTAACGATTGAGCGCGATAGCGGCTATCGTGCCCAGCGTAGTCGAGGCTATTGTGGAGATCACAGCAATAAAAAGGCTGTTGGTGAGTGCCTCTAAAACGCGGCGGTTTTGGAAAAGCGCTTCATACCAGTTGAAGGTGAAGCCGGTCCAGACGGCGTTGATCCTTGATTCGTTGAAAGAATACATGGCCAGGATCAGCAGCGGCAGATAAAGGAAAGCAAGAATAGCCAAAGAATAGGCTACCATCAGATGGCTACGCCACGTCTTTTGCATCGCCGTCACCTCCTTCCTGTGCCTGCAGAGCTTTGTAGTACAGGATGATCAGCACCAGGCTCAGTACGGCCAGCACTATGGAGAGCGCTGAGCCAAAGGGCCAGTCGCGGGCTGACAGGAACTGGTTTTGGATGAGGTTGCCGATGAGCGCCGATTTAGCGCCGCCCATAACGTCGGGAACAACGAACATCCCCAGCGAAGAAATGAAGACCAGAATCGTACCGGCAGCAATGCCGGGCATGGTCAGGGGCAGAGTGACTTTACGAAAGGCTGTCAGCGGTTTGGCGCCCAGATCGGATGCTGCTTCTAAAAGCCGGGTGTCCAGCTGTTCGATGGATACATAGATCGGCAGCACCATAAAGGGCAGCAGTGCATAGACCATGCCAAGCATAACAGCCATATCATTGTAAAGCATCTGCAGCGGCTGGTCGATAAGGCCCAGATTCAACAGCAGCGTATTGACTACGCCCTGTGAACGCAGGATAATGACCCAGGCATAGGAACGGATCAGAAAATTGATCCAGAAAGGGATCATGACCAGTATCAGACCTGGCTGCTGCCATTTTTTTGGCAGCTGGGCTATGGTATAGGCCAGCGGGTAACCCATCAGGATCGTGGCAAGAGTAGTTACGATAGCTACGACCAGGGTATCTGCAAAAATTTTAAGGTATAATGGTTCCAAAAACCGCAGGTAGTTATCAATGGTAAAGGAAAAGATAACCTGTCCATACGGTGTGCGTCCGGCAAAGGACACTGCAACGACGATCAGCAGCGGTATGACGAAAAAGATGCTGAGCCAGAGCAGGGCCGGCGCTACCAGCAGTTTACCGTTTTTCATCATCGCTGTACTTTCACCTCGTCTCTTTCGTACCACCAGATGCCAACGCGTTCGTCGGGAGTCCAGCGTTTGACGTCGTCAAAGTACTGATATGCGACCACGGTCTGGTTCGAGTTGTCAAGACGGACAAAGACTTTGTCGATAGTACCGTAGAAGACAACATCGACGACGGTGCCGTAAAAAGCAGGTTCGGGGTGAGCGGCGGCTTTGTCTTCGCTTTCGTCTTCTTCGCAGAGATTCAGCTTTTCCGGCCGCAGGGCCAAAGTTTCAGTTTCAGTATCGAAGAAATTACTTTCGCCGATGAATTTGGCAACAAATTTTGTGGACGGATAATGATAAATATTATCAGGATTATCATCCTGTTCGATAACGCCTTTATTCATTACGACGATGCGGTCAGACATGGTCAATGCTTCTTCCTGATCGTGCGTTACATAGATGAAGGTCAGGCCCAGGCCGCGCTGAAGGTTTTTCAGTTCCAGCTGCAGATTTTTACGCAGCTGGTAATCAAGTGCTCCCAAAGGTTCGTCCAGTAAGAGGACCTTGGGATTGTTGACCAAAGCGCGGGCAATTGCGACACGCTGCTGTTGTCCGCCGGACATTTGCTGGGGACGGCGGTTGCGGAATTCTTCGAGTTGGGTAAGATAAAGGACCTGAGCAACACGTTCCTTTTGTTCATCGGCAGGAACTTTTTTCATCATCAGGCCGAATTTTATGTTTTCCTCAACAGTCATGTGAGGGAATAACGCGTAATGTTGAAATACCATATTCACATCACGTTTATAGGGCGGCAAGGCAGTGACGTTTTCGTCGTCCAGATAGATACTGCCCTCGGTAGGGGTTTCCAGGCCGGCGATCATGCGCAGCAAAGTGGTTTTGCCGCAGCCGGAAGGACCGAGCAACGTAATAAATTCTCCGTCGTAAATCGTCAGATCGAGAGAGGGGATAATGACGTTATTACCAAATTTTTTTGTGATTCCCTGTAAACGGACCATTTCTTTCATTTTTTGCTTGTCACAACCTGTCTCTTATACACATCTCCGAGCCCA
>ERZ1027217.435-NODE-435-length-17565-cov-3.408053_pt1 | contig 17565 bp, 11 predicted proteins | sample MGYA00519268_ERZ1027217 | MGnify/ENA primary metagenome ERZ1027217 (study PRJEB26926, sample SAMN06164537) | human gut metagenome | biome: ENVO:00009003; feature: ENVO:2100002; material: ENVO:00002003 | host: Homo sapiens | place: USA | collected 2012 ...
GTTTTTCCTATCTTTGCGGAGGATAAACCTCCGCTCAGACAGGCGGCGTCCGGCCCGGCCGAATAAATTCGCTTCCGTTTCCGGCTCGCGCTGTCTTTGCTGACGAATTCACAAGAAAGAGATGAGAAAGTTCGCTACCGTTCTGCTGTCGGGACTGCTGCTGGCTTCGTGCGGCGGCAATCAGGTCCGGGCCAAACGCCCCGCGGCGCCGGCGGAACCCAAGGAATACACCTACAGCGTCCGGGCGGTCCACCCGCACCCGGCGACCAGCTATACGCAGGGCCTGCAATACGCCGACGGCCGTTTGTGGGAAGGCACGGGCCAGCACGGCGAATCGGTCGTGCAGACGCTCGACCTCGCGACGGGCCGCGCGGAGGTCTTCGCACGTCTTCCCAAGGAGGACTTCGGCGAAGGGATCGCCCTCTTGGACGGCAAGGTCTACCAGCTCACGTGGCAGTCGAACAAAGCCTATGTCTACGACGCCCGGACGGGAGAGAAACTCAAGGAGTTCCGCTATCCCGGCGAGGGCTGGGGCCTCACGACCGACGGGAAGAAGCTCTACATGTCGGACGGCACGGCAAACATCTACACGCTCGACCCGGCCACCTTCAAACGCGAAAAGCGCACCACGGTGACGCTCCGGGGCGAGACGCTCAACTTCCTCAACGAGCTGGAGTGGATCGACGGCAAGATATGGGCCAACGTCTACACCACCGACCAAATCGTCATCATCGACCCGGCGACGGGCGCGGTGGAGGGGATCGTCGATCTGACGGGGCTGCTGCCCGAAGAGGACGTGACTCCGGCGACCGACGTGCTGAACGGCATCGCATACGACGCGGCCGGAGGGCGCATCTTCGTCACGGGCAAGAACTGGAACAAACTGTTTGAAATCGAAATCAGAGAGAAATAAATGGCCGACATATACGAACAACTCGAATCCCGCATCCTGCTGCTCGACGGCGGCTTCGGCACCATGGTCCAGCAGTACGGACTGACAGAAGAGGACTACCGGGGCGAACGGTTCCGCGAGTGGCCCGCGCTGCTCAAGGGGTGCAACGACCTGCTGGCCCTGACGCGGCCCGAAGCGGTGCGCGAAATCCACGTCAAATACCTGCAGGCGGGGGCCGACATCATCGAAACCGACTCGTTCAACGCCAACGCCGTATCGCTGGCCGATTACGGACTGGAGGCGTACGCCTACGAAATGTCGCGAGCGGCGGCGGCCGTGGCCCGCAGCGCGGCCGACGAATTCACGGCCCGCAACCCGCAGAAGCCCCGCTTCGTGGCGGGTTCGATGGGGCCCACCAACCGCACGGCCTCGATGTCGGCCGACGTGGCGAACCCCGCGGCCCGCGAAGTGACTTTCGCACAACTCGTCGAAGCCTACACCGATCAGGCGCGGGGACTGCTGGACGGCGGAGCCGACATCCTGCTGGTCGAGACCATCTTCGACACGCTCAACGCCAAGGCGGCCCTCTACGCGATCGACGCGCTGGCCGAAAAACTCGGCCGCACGATCCGCGTCATGGCGTCGGGCACGCTGGCCGACGCCAGCGGCCGCACCCTGTCGGGACAGACCGTCGAGGCCTTCTGCACCTCGTTGTCGCACGCACAGCTGCTCTCCCTCGGCCTGAACTGCGCCTACGGAGCCAAACAGCTGCTGCCCTACCTCGAACGGCTGGCCGAAACGGCCCCGTTCCGCATCTCGGCGCATCCCAACGCCGGACTTCCCAACGTCATGGGCGGCTACGACGAGACCCCGGAGATGTTCGCCGAGGACGTGGGCGAATACATGCGCCGCGGACTGGTCAATATCGTCGGCGGATGTTGCGGCACGACGCCCGCGCATATCTTCGAACTTTCGAAAATCGCCTGCAACTATGCCCCGCGCCCCGTTCCGGCGCCGCGCCGCGTCACGACGCTGAGCGGACTGGAGCCGCTGCGCATCGCACCCGAAACCAATTTCGTCAACGTCGGCGAGCGCACCAACGTCGCAGGCTCGGCCAAATTCGCCCGCCTGATCCGCGAGGGCAATTACGAAGAGGCTCTGTCGGTAGCCCGTGCGCAGGTCGATGCGGGGGCGCAGATCGTCGACGTCTGCATGGACGACGGCATGATCGACGGCGTCGAAGCCATGCGCACGTTCCTCAACCTGATGGCCTCGGAGCCGGAAATCGCCCGCGTGCCGACGATGATTGACTCCTCGAAGTGGGAGGTGCTCGCGGCGGGTCTGGAAGTCACGCAGGGCAAGGCCGTGGTCAATTCGATCTCGCTCAAGGAGGGCGAAGCCGAATTCCTGCGTCGCGCACGGGAGATACACCGCTACGGAGCCGCCGCGGTGGTGATGCTCTTCGACGAACGGGGACAGGCCGACACCTGCGAGCGTAAGATCGAGGTGGCCTCACGCGCCTACCGCCTGCTGACCGATGCGGGATTCCCCGCCGAAGACATCATCTTCGACCCCAACATACTGGCCGTGGCGACAGGAATTCCCGAACACGACGGCTACGCCAAAGCCTTTATCGACGCGACGCGCTGGATCAAGGAAAACCTGCCTTACGCAAAGGTGTCGGGCGGCGTGTCGAACCTCTCGTTCGCCTTCCGCGGCAACAACGCCGTGCGCGAAGCGATGCACTCGGCGTTCCTCTACCACGCCATCCGCGCGGGCATGGACATGGGCATCGTCAACCCGCAAATGGTGAAGATATACAGCGAGATCGAACCCGAACTGCTCCAACGCGTCGAGGACGTGATCCTCTGCCGCCGGGCCGACGCCGCCGAACGGCTCACCGAATATGCGCAGCAGGTGCGCGCCACGGCCCAGACCGAGCCGCAGGTCCCCGACGCATGGCGCACGGGAACGCTCGCCGAACGGATCGGCCACGCCATGCTCAAGGGCGTAGCGGACTACATCGAGCAGGACGCACTGGAGGGCTACGAAGCCCTCGGAACGCCGATGGCCGTGATCGACACCCTGCTGATGCCCGCCATGGAGCGGGTCGGCACGCTCTTCGGCGAGGGCAAGATGTTTCTGCCGCAGGTCGTGAAGACCGCCCGCGTGATGAAGCGCGCCGTGGCGGCCCTGACCCCCTACATCGAGCAAGGCAGCGCCCAGACCCCTCACAACGCGGGCAAGGTGCTGATCGCCACGGTCAAAGGCGACGTACACGACATTGGCAAGAATATCGTGGCGGTCGTGATGGCCTGCAACGGATACGAGATAAAGGACCTCGGCGTGATGGTCGAGTCGCAGCGGATCGTCGAAGAGGCCGTGGCGTGGGGCGCCGACTGCATCTGCCTGAGCGGCCTGATCACCCCGTCGCTCGACGAGATGGCCCACGTCTGCGAGGAGCTGGAACGCCGCGCGCTGCGCCTTCCGGTCATCATCGGCGGCGCGACGACCTCGGACCTGCATACCGCCGTGAAGATCGCCCCGGTCTATTCGGGATTGGTGATACACTCGCCCAACGCCAGCCGCAACAGCCAGATTCTGGCGCAGCTGCTCGGTCCCGACGGCCAGCTGTACGCCGACAAGGTCCGCGCCGACCAGCAGGCGCTGCGCAGCGACTACCTGCGCGCCGAACGCACCCGGAACCTGATTCCGATCGTCGAGGTCCGCAAGGCCCGCAAAGGCGCCGCCCCGCACCTGCCCGTCGAGCCGCTGCACCCCGGCCGCATGGTCTTCCCCGACTTCGACGTCGCCGACGCCGAACCCTATATCGACTGGAGCTTCTTCTTCGCGGCATGGGGTCTCAAGGGACGCTATCCCGAAATCCTCGACCACCCCGAAAAAGGCGCCGAGGCCCGCAAGGTCTTCGCCGACGCCGAGGCCCTGCTGGCCCGCATCCGCGACGAACGGCTGCTCACGCTGCAGGCCGCCGTGGGGATCTTCCCGGCGCGCGCGGAGGGCGACGACATCTGGATCACCGACCAGAAAGGCCGCGAACGGCGTCTGGCGATGCTCCGCAACCAGACGCGCGGGGAGGAGAACCGCTCGCTGGCGGACTGCATCGCGCCGCACAGCGACTGGATCGGCTGTTTCGCCGTCACCGCCGGCATCGGACTCAGGGAACTCTGCGAAAAATTCCGCGCCGAGGGCGACGACTACGGCGCCATCATGGCCAAACTGCTGGCCGACCGGCTGACCGAAGCCTTCGCCGAAGCCGTGCACACGTTCGTGCGGCGGCAGATGTGGGGTTACGAAACGGGCGAGCCGCTCACGCCGCAGCAGACCGTCCGCGGCCAGTACCGCGGCCGCCGCATGGCCTTCGGCTATCCCGCGTCGCCCGACCATTCGCTCAAGCGCGAGGTCTTCGACCTGCTGTCGGTCGAAATGACGACGGGCATGAAGCTCACCGAGAATTACATGATCGATCCCGGCGAAGCGCTCTGCGGACTGATGTTCGCCGACGCCGACTACTTCTCCGTAGGCACGATCGACACCAAGCAGCTGCTCGACTACGCCCGGCGGCGCGGCATGGAGGTCGAAGAGATCAAGAAACTGATACCCAATAATATTTAACGCGCGGGAACGCCCCGGCGGCCCCGCCCGCCGAACCAAAGCAACAACAGACCGAACCATGAATGTTCTGGACATAATCAATACGGCCATCGCCGAACACCGCACGCGCTTCGCGTTCGAACTGCTCCCGCCCCTCAAGGGCGACGGCATGGGCGGCGTATTCGCGGCCATCGACCGGCTCATCGGATTCGACCCGGCCTACATCAACGTCACCTTCCACCGCGAAGGAATCAAGCAGTCCGTGCGTCCGGACGGAGGCATCGACTGGCACGTGGTGCGCCGCCGTCCCGGCACGGTGGGCATCTCGGCCGCCATTCAGAAGAAGTACGGCGTCGAAGTCGTGCCGCACCTGATCTGCGGCGGACAGTCGAAATACGACATCGAAGACGCGCTGATCGACCTCGACTTCCTCGGCCTGCACAACGTGCTGGCTCTCAGGGGCGACAAATCGCAGAACGAGAAGTTCTTCATGCCCCACCCGCAGGGCCATTCGCACGCCGTGGACCTCGTGCGGCAGATCGCGGCCATGAACCGCGGCGAATTCGTGGACGGCGAGGTCGAAGAGTGCCACCACTCGAAATTCTCGATCGGCGTGGCCGGTTATCCCGAAGGGCACGAAGAGTCCCCCTCGCCCGAAGCCGACATCGCCGCCCTCAAGGCGAAGATCGACGCCGGAGCCGGGTACATCGTCACGCAGCTCTTCTACGACAACGCCCGCTTTTTCGACTTCGTGCGCCGCTGCCGCGAAGCGGGCATCGCGGTGCCGATCATCCCCGGCATCAAACCCCTCTCGACGCTGCGCCACCTGACGCTGCTGCCGCAGACCTTCGGCTGCCGCATTCCCGAAGAGCTGGAACGCGAAGTCCTGCGCCATAGGGAGGACCCCAAGGCGATCCGCGAAGTCGGCACCGAATGGGCCGTCGCCCAGAGCCGGGAGCTGAAACAGGCCGGAGTCCCCGTACTGCACTACTACCCGATGGGCAAGGCCGACAATATCATCAAGATAGCCAAAGCGATATTTTAACTCAAATGAATCCCATCCAATTCCGCCGTCACCTGCACATGCATCCCGAACTGTCGTTCAGGGAGCACGACACGGCGGCCTTTATCTCCGCCCGGCTCTCGGAGCTGGGCATCGAGCACCGTCCCATAGCCGGAACGGGCGTGCTGGCGAAGATCGAAGGCCGCGGCAAAGCCGACCCCAAACGCCGGGCCGTGGTACTGCGCGCCGACATCGACGCCCTGCCGATCGACGAGCGGAATGACGCAGACTGGAGCTCCCACAACCAAGGGGTCATGCACGCCTGCGGCCACGACATGCACGCCGCGGTGCTGTTCGGCGTGTTGCAGCAGCTGGCCGCTGAGCCGGATTTCCGCGGCACGATCTTCGGGCTGTTCCAGCCGGGCGAGGAGTGCAATCCGGGCGGTGCGTCGCTGGTGCTGGCCGAAAATCCGTTCGAAGGCTACGACGTCCGGGCCGTGGTCGGCGAACACGTCGAGCCGCAGCTCGAAGTCGGGACGCTCGGATTCCGCGCCGGCAAATACATGGCCGCAAGCGACGAACTGCGCTTCACGGTGCACGGGACGGGCGGTCACGGGGCCATGCGCCCGCAGCTCAAGGATCCGGTGGCGGCCGCCGCGGAGTTCGTAACGCGGCTCGTGGCGCTCAACCACGAAGAGTGCGTGCTCTCGATCGGCCGCGTGGAGGCCGGGGGCGCCACGAACATCGTGCCCGATCAGGTCTATCTCGAAGGCACGCTCCGCACCTTCGACGAACGCGAACGCGAAATCATCCACAAACGCATCCGCAACTTCGCCGCGGACATCGACAAGCGCCACGGCGTGCGGACCGACGTCGATATCAGCCGGGGCTACCCCTGCGTGGTGAACGACGCCGCGCTGGTCAAGCATGCGGCGGCGCTGGCTGCGGAAGCCGGGCTGCGGGTCGAAATGCTGCCGCTGCGCACCACGGCGGAGGATTTCGGCTTCTACTGTACCAAATATCCGTCGCTGTTCTACCGGCTGGGCGTGGGCGCCGCGGCCGGACGGCCCCATACGGCGACGTTCAACCCCGACGAAGGGGCCATCGACACGGGCATGGACTACATGAAACGTCTTGCCCTCCAAATTCTGAAGAAATGAAAAAGCAATCACAAAAGAACCGTCCCGCAAGGGGCGCGAAAAACACGGACCGGGCGGCAGTCATCCTGAGTCTCTTCCGTGAATTCCCCAATAATAAATTCTCGCTCAAACACCTCGCGTCGGCTTCGGGCGGCGCGACGAAAGAGGGACGCCGCGAGACGTTCGAAATACTGGGACGCCTGCACGACGAAGGCATCGTCGAGGAGTGCGCCCGCGAGAAATACAGGCTCACGCACAAGCACCTGCCCCACTTCGAAGGCATCGCCGACATGACGGCGAGCGGTTCGGTATACGTGCGGGTCGAGGGCGAGGAGAACGATATTTTCGTCAATCAGCGCAACACGGCCAACGCCCTGAACGGCGACCGCGTGGAGGTGGTGGCCATCCACCGCGGCCGCGACGGGAAATTCGAAGGCGAAATCACGCGCATCGTCGAACGCAGCCGCAAACCCTACGTCGGCGTGGCCGAGGTGGGCGCGCACCAGATCTTCGTGCGGGCCGACTCGCGCCGCATGCCGATGGACATCTACCTCTCGAAAAAGCAATACCCCGACGTGAAGGACGGCGAAAAGGTCGTGGTCCGCATCGCCGACTGGGCCGAAGGCAGCAAAAGCCCCGTGGGCGAGCTGGTCGAACGGCTCGGCATGGCGGGCAACAACGACACGGAGATGCACGCCATTCTGGCTGAATACGAGCTGCCCTACCGCTTCGACCCCGAAATCGAGCAGGCCGCGGAGGCCATCGACGGCAGCATCACCGCCAAGGAGATCGCCGCACGCCGCGACTTCAGGCAGGTGACGACCTTCACGGTGGACCCGGCCGACGCCAAGGACTTCGACGACGCGCTTTCGGTGCGCAGGGTCCGGGACGGCGTCTGGGAGATCGGCGTGCATATCGCCGACGTGACGCACTACGTGCGCCCCCAATCGACGATCGACGACGAAGCCGTCGAACGCGGCACCTCGGTCTACTTGGTGGACCGCACCGTGCCGATGCTGCCCGAACGGCTTTCGAACGAGCTTTGTTCGCTCCGCCCGCACGAGACGAGCCTCTGTTTTTCGGCGGTCTTCACCCTCAACGAGAACCTCGACATCCTCGAAGAGTGGTTCGGCCGCACGGTGATCTACTCCGACCGCCGCTTCACCTATGCCGAGGCGCAGGAGGTGATCGAGACGGGCCGCGGCGACTACGCCGAAGAGATACTGACGCTCAACCGGCTGGCGCAGGCGCTTCGCCGGCAACGGTTCAAGAACGGCGCGATCAGCTTCGACCGCGAAGAGGTGAAATTCAAACTCGACGAGACCGGAAAACCGCTGGGCGTCTATTTCAAGGAGCAGAAGGAGTCGAACCAGATGATCGAGGAGTTCATGCTGCTGGCCAACCGCCGCGTCGCGGAGTTCTGCGGCAAACGCAAGACCGACAAGGGCCGCACCGTCGAACGTCCGATGGTTTACCGCGTCCACGACTCGCCGAGCGAGGAGAAGCTGGACCGCTTCCGGCAGTTCATCCTCCGCTTCGGGCACATCTTCAAGGCTACGAAGGGCCGCGCCGTGGCCAAGGAACTGAACAAGCTCTTCAAACAGATAAAGGGAACCACGGAGGAAAACGCCGTGGCGACGATGGCCGTGCGCTCGATGGCCAAAGCCTATTACACGACCGACAACATCGGACACTACGGTCTGGCGTTCCCCTACTACACGCACTTCACGTCGCCGATCCGCCGCTACCCCGACATGATGGTCCACCGTCTGCTGGCGCGCTATCTCGCCGACGGCAAGGCGGCCGACAAGACGATGCTCGAAGATTTGTGCTTCCGCGCTTCGGAACGCGAAGTCATCGCCGCCGAAGCCGAACGCGCGTCGATCAAGTACAAGATGGTCGAATTCATGAAGGAGCACATCGGCGAAGAGTTCGAAGGACATATTTCGGGACTCACCGAGTGGGGAATCTATGTCGAGCTGGACGAGACCCATATCGAGGGCATGTCGTTCCTGCGCGACATCGACGGCGACTTCTTCCAGTTCGACGAGGCCAACTACCAGATCATCGGCCGCTCGACGGGCCGACGCATGACGCTGGGCGACGCCGTGCGCATCCGCGTCAAACGCGCCGACCTGCAGAAACGCCAGCTCGATTTCGAAGTGCTGCTCGACGGACTCCGCACCCCTGCGCCCGCCGAAGGGCAGGGGCCGCAGGTGCGCCGCAGCAACCGACGCAAAAACCGATAGGCCGTGCAGCGCATCTACGACAAATGCCGGCGGCGGGAGCCGCTCTCGCGCGAAGAAGCCTACCGGCTCTACGACGAAGCCCCGCTGCAGGAGCTGGCGCTGGTGGCCGACGAGGTGCGCCGCGCCGTGGTTCCCGATCCTCAGGTCGTGACGTGGCAGATCGACCGCAACGTCAACATCACCAACGTCTGCATTTCGGGCTGCAAGTTCTGCAACTTCCACTGCAAACCCCACCAGACCGACCGGGCGTTCATCACCACGATGGAGCAGTACTGCGAGAAAATCGACCGCACGCTCCGTCTGGGCGGCGACCAGCTGCTGTTGCAGGGCGGCCTGCACCCCGGACTGAAAATCGACTTCTACGAACGGCTGTTCAGCGGGTTGAAATCGCGCTACCCTTCGCTGCGGCTGCATGCGCTGGGCGCGCCCGAAGTGGCGCATATCGCCCGCATAAGCGGGCTGACGACGCTCGAAACCCTGCGCCGCCTGATGGCCGCGGGACTGGATTCGCTGCCGGGCGCAGGAGCCGAGATACTCGATTCAGACGTGCGCCGGGCCATCTCCCCCGCCAAACCCTCGGTCGAGAAGTGGCTCGACGTGATGCACGAAGCCCACTGCCTGAATCTGCCGACCTCGGCGACGATGATGTACGGGCACGTCGAGACGCCGCACCAGCGCATCGACCACCTGTTGCGCATCCGCGACCTGCAGACCCGCTGTCCCGAAGGCAATTACGGCTTCATCGCCTTCATTCCGTGGATTTTCCGTTCGACGGGCACCGAGCTGGAACGGCAGGGCGTGGAAACCCGCTTTTCGCCGCTCGAATACCTGCGCATCATCGCCGTGAGCCGGCTGATGCTGCACAATATCCCCAACATTCAGGCTTCGTGGCTCACCGTGGGCAAAGCCACGGCGCAGGCGGCCCTGCACAGCGGGGCCAACGACATGGGGTCGATCATGATCGAAGAGAACGTCGTATCGTCGGCCGGGGCGCACAACAGTTTCGACGCCGAAGGCATTCAGTCCGCCATCCGCGAAGCGGGCTTCATCCCGCGCCTGCGGGACCAGCTCTACCGGATGCGGAAGTATGCGCCGCAAACCGGGGAGCTTGCGACATCGCTTCAAGACGCCTAACGGCGCATCACGCCGCAGTGCCCAAGCACCTGCCGCGGCGCAGTATACACCACCGCAACGGCAACAGCCGCACTATTATACGGCCACGGCCGCTACACAATGCGGCCGTATCCGGTACGCGCCCGCAGCATCTGCAAGTCGCCGCAAAATGCGTCCCGCGGCAACGCACGCCCACGAAACGAATCGCCACAGAACGCGCACACACTGCAAAGTAAAAGGAGATGCCGAAAAACATCTCCTTTTTCATAATCCACGTCTCCGGACACGGAGCCAAAGTCCCGCAGAACGCCATAAGGCCAAGTGCAGGAAGAGGGTTGGAAGCCCCGCTACTCGATCACGGCCGCCCAGCCGCCGTTGCGCACCATCTCCACCTTCACAACGGTCGAAGCGTCCACCTCGCGCACCCGTTTTCTGTAGTCCGTGGCCTGCAGGTCGGCGTTCACCCCGTCCTCGAACGAAATCATCGTAAAGGTACGGCCCACAGGCAGGAAGTCGAGCGCGATTTCGGTCGTATAGGGCCGGTCGTTCGTAATGCCGCCGACGTACCACTTGTCGCCCTTGCGGCGCGCCACGACGACCTCCCGGCCGCATGCGGCGCGCAGGACGCGCAGGCTGTCCCACGTGGTGGGAACCGCGGCCAGAAACTCCGTGCAGGGATGCTCGCGGCGGTAGAGCACCGGATTGTCGGCGAGCATCTGCAGCGGGCTTTCGAAAACCACGTACAGCGCCATCTGATAGGCGCGCGTCCCCGTTCCCATCGGATTGGCCCCCGTCGAACGGTTGTCTTCGGGCTGCGCCGAGAACATCGAGCCGGGCGTGAAGTCCATCGGTCCTACGGCATTGCGGATAAAGGGCAGCCAGTTGCTGTTTTCGGGCTTGCAGCGGGCCCCCTGCTCCATGCCGAGCACCCCCTCGTAGGTAAGCAGGTTGGGGTAGGTGCGGTAAAGCCCCTTGGGTGTATAGGAGCCGTGCATATCGACGAAAAGGCGGTGCCGGGCGGCGCACTTCATCACCCGTTCGTAATAGCCGACCATCCACTGGTCGCTGCGGTCCATGAAGTCGATCTTCACTCCGGGAATCCCCCACTCCTCCAGCGTCGCGAAGAGCCGGTCCATATCCTTCTCGACCGCCAACCACGTCAGCCAAAGTACAATCTGCACGTTGCGCTCCCGGCCGTAGGCGATCAGCTCCTGCAGATCGAGATCGGGATTGGGATGGAAGACGTCGGTCGTCGAAGCCGACCAGCCCTCGTCCATGATGATGTAGGGAATACCGTATCGGGCGGCGAAGTCGATGTAGTAACGGTAGGATTCGGTATTGCGCCCGGCCCGGAAATCGACGCCCGTCAGGCGCATGCCGTTCCACCAGTCCCAGCTGACCAGTCCCGGTTTCACCCAATCCCAGTCGGCGTCGGCCGCAGGTTCGGCGAGCAGCCAGACCAGCTCGTTCTCGATCAGGGCGGCGTCCTTTTCCGCAACGACCGCCACCCGCCACGGGAAGGTGCGCGTCCCTTGGGTGCGGGCGATATACGGCTCCTCCGCGACGATCTTCAGACTGCGGTCGCCGGCGGGGGCATACTCCTTGGGCACACGCGGAAACAGCGATTCGAAGCCGCCCGCGCCGTCGCCCCGGACGAACATGCAGGGGTAATCGCGCACGTCGGATTCGGCCAGCAGCACTTTCTTACCGCCGGGCATTCCGACCAGCACGGGCAGGTAGCTCATGCGGTCCGCCGAATCGTATTCCGCCGTCGCCACACGGGTATAAGGCTCCTCGTACATCGACCGGAAACCGTCCACCTCGGAAAGCCACGCTTCGCTTCCGGCGGGAAATCCCAGCCGGCACGCCTCGCCCATGACCTCGACCTCGCCCGGAAGCGACGTCACGAAACGGTAGGCCGCACCGTCGTCGAACAGCCGGAACTCCACGGCGTAACCGCCTGCGAAATTGAGCCGCACGGCATTGTAACAGTTGCGCACCGAAGCGTTCTTGGTCGGATTGCGCCGTTCGAGCACCTCATCGGCCGACGAACGCTTCACGCTCCGCAGGCGGGGCTTTTCGCCCAGCGTCCTGTCGGCAAGCGTCAGTGACAGCGTACAGTTTTCCAATATCTTGTCCTCCCCGGACCAAAGGCCGTAAGTGATCCGGTCCGAGACATCGACCGCAAGTCGGAGATTTCCGCCGGGCGACGCGGCCTCGACGGTTTTGGCTTCGGCGGCGCAGGCCAGCGTCAGCGCGCACAACAGCGTGAATAATCGTTTCATCATCATTCGGGATTAGCGGAACCGCCATAAAAAAAGAGGGCCGCAGTCAGACCGCGGCCCTTCGGAAATTAACCTATTTAACCTCTATCGAATTCAGCAGATCGGTCTTGCCCTCGTTCACCAGCTTGAGAATCAGTTCGCCGAACAGCGTGTTCTGCCATGCGAACCACGAGCGGGTGAAGTCCGCGGGATCGTTCACGTTGAACGACTCGTGCATGAAGCCCGTTCCGGCGTCGGTGGTCATCAGCATCTCGACGCAGCGTTTGATCTCAGCGTCGTCCTGCGACGTGAAAGCCTTCATCATGATGCTCATCGGCCATGCCATGTCGTAACCGATATGCGGACCGCCGATGCCCTCGCCCGCCGTACCGCGGAAGAAGTAGGGATTCGCCTCGCTCCACACGAAACGGCGCGTATTCTGGTAGATCGGATCGTTCACGTCCATATCGCCCAGATAAGGCATCGCCAGCAGGCTCGGCACGTTGGCGTCGTCCATCAGGAAGCGGTTGCCGAAACCGTCCACCTCGAATGCGTAGATCGTGCCGAATTCGGGATGGTTGTAGGTCGCATACTTCTTGAGCGCGGTCTCGACCTCGGCGGCCAGCGCGGTGCACTCGGCGGCCAGCGCCGGCTCGTCGTTCACCTCGGTCAGAATCTCGGCAGCCTTGCGCAGCGAAGTCACGGCGAAGAAGTTCGACGGCACGAGGAACAGGAACGTCGTGGCGTCGTCCGAAGGACGGAACACCGAAGCGATCAGCCCCACGGGGTTCACCGGATTGCCCTTGCCCGCATTGCAGACCGTGTCGAGCTGACGGTCGGTCACACGCATGAAGGTGTAGGGACCCAGTCCCTCCTTGCGCTGCTGCTCGCGGAAGGTCTTCAGGATATTCTTGATAGCGGCCATCCAGTGCTCGTCGAAAACCGAAGCGTCGCCCGTCGTCAGCCAGTACTGATAAGCCAGCCGCAGCGGGTAGCAGAGCGAGTCGATCTCCCACTTGCGCTCGTGGAGTTCGGGGCGCATCTCGGTCTGGTCGCTCATCCACTGGTGGTCGGGATTCGGATCGTAGGGATCGAGGAATGCGTTGGCATAGGGATCGAGTTCGATGCACTTGAACTGGCGGCGGATAACGCCCGCCAGCATGCTGCGCAGGTGCTCGTCCTTATTGGCCAGCTGGAGATAGGGCCACACCTGCGCACCGGAGTCGCGGAGCCACATGGCATGGATATCGCCCGTATAAACGATCGTATCGTCCTTGCCGTTGGCGTCCTTGCGGGCGCGGACCGTCGTGTCGAGCGTATTGGGGAAGCAGTTCTCGAACATCCACGCCAGCTTGGCGTTGGTCAGCACGCCCTTGATGCGGGCGATCTCCTGTTCCACGGCTTCCGAACGGAACAGACGTTCAGCTTCGGCGGGACGGTTCGTCGCGGCATATGCGGCCGGCGTCTGCGCTTTGGTCTTCTTGCCGGGCTTGGCCATACGCGTATTGTCGGCAGGCATCGGAGCTGCGGCTTCGCGCGCAGCGGGCTGCGGGGCTTCGGCGGGAGCGGAAAGGCTCACCGTGCGGGCCGAGACGCCCTCTGCGGCGCACACCACGGCGGCCGCAAGGCAGATGTTAAGGATTTTCTTCATTTTCATTTTGTTGCAATGTGTAAGTTGAGTATGGTTATTTTGTCTGATCCAGTTTCACGCCGCTCATGCGTCCGTACATCTCGGCCATGGCGCCCTGCGTCAGCAGCCATTTCTCGGACTGCTTGTCCGCCCCCGTAAAGTCGGTCTCGAACAGCCCCTGCGCATCGCGGGCATGCTCCCACGCATAGTCGAGCGTGCGCTGCACGTCGCCGAGGTAAGCCGCATTGCCGTCGATGGCGTAGAGTTCGGCCAGTCCGCGCACCATCACCGCCGAGAACCACACGTTGCCCTTGTTGATGATGCGGAAGGTCTCGCCGCCTTCGGGCGTGAACTCCCCGAAGAAGCGGTCGTAGCAGGCCGCCGCCGTACGCTGGGCGTCTTTCAGGTAGCTTTCGTCGCCCGTCGCCTTGTAGAGCAGCGCCCCGGCCTGCACCATCTGTCCGCTGTTGTAGGCGAACTTCGCGCGGCCGATCTTGCCGTCGAGGCCGATGTTGTCGAAATAAAGGCCGTCTTCGGGATCGAGCAGGTGTTCCTTGGTCCAAGCGTAGAGCGCCTTGCCCTGCGCGAGATAACGTTCGTCGCCCGTGGCGGCGTAGAGTTTCAGCGCGTAGACCGTACCGGGTGCGTTCGAGCAGGTATTCTTCGAATGTTTCTGCTGTTCGCACCAGTAGATGCCGCCGCCCAGCACGTCGTCCGTGCCGCTCTCGATGAATTTCCAGATCATCTCGGCGTCGGCGAGGTACTTTTTGTCGCCCGTGGCTTCGTAGATATCGCAGAAATCGATGCCCAGCCAGACGTTGTCGTCGTAAAAGCGGTCCGAAGCGGGAGCCGTATTGATATAGGAGGCGTAAGCCGCGGGCATGCGCGTCGTGTCGAGGTATTGGGCCAGCCCCGGCAGTACGCGTCCGTCGAGCACGCTGCGGTACGACGCGTCGGCTTCGAGAATCGTATTCACGGCCGAGAGGGTTCCCGAAAAGGGCCAGAGGTAGGAATAGGGATTGGGGCGCGCCTGATCCGCCGAAGCGAGGTAGCTCGCCGTATAATCCACATTGAACGGATAGTTCTCGCGCAGCAGACGGTTTTCGGCCACGCCGTAATGCGCATATATCGAATCGAGCGTCGCCTTTGCGCGATCGAGGTTGCGGGCGTCACACGCCGCGCTTCCGTTGTTGCAGCAAGCCGCGAAAGCAGACGCGGCAAAAGCCATAATAAGCAGTTTCTTCATCATTTATCGGTTATTTTGCAGGCAATACGGTTGTATACCATGTTTTCTGAACGCCGAGCGCCCGGTTGATGCCTTCGACGACCAGCGGCTCCATCCGCAAATAGCCGGAAAGAACCGGATGGCAGCCGTCTTGGGAGAGCTCTTCGGACATTCCGCCGCTGCCGTTGTCGAGCGCCCGATGGTAATCCACATAGGGAATCTTCTGCTCCGCGGCATAGCGTTCCAGCATCGTATTGAGTCGTCGGACCTCCTCGGCAGGATCCATTTCGGGCCGCCACGAGAAGCGGTCGCAGGGCAGCAGCGAGCAAAGCACCACCTTGATCCCGTTGTAGCGGGCCAGATCGCACATCGAGACGATGTTGCCGAAGACGTTTTCGAGTTTTATCGGGCCGTTGTTCCGCGCGATGTCGTTGATGCCCGCCAGAATGACCACGACCTGCGGTTTCAGGTCGATCACGTCGCTGCGGAAACGGGCTAGCATCTGGACGGTCGTCTGCCCGCTGATACCGCGGTCGAGGAACCCGTTCCGTTCGAAGAAATCGGGATCGACGCGAATCCAGCCGTCGGTGATGGAATTGCCCATGAAGACCACCTCGACGGGCCGGTCCAACACGGCATTCTGAAGTTCGTAACGTCCGTACTGCGCCCAGTCCGCCGGTCCTTCGGCACGAAGCGCCGCCACGGAGAAAAGAGCCAGCGACAAGAGTACGATTTTTTTCATGCAGGTCATACGGGTTTCGGGTTTTCGCTAACAAAATTAGAAAACGCCGGGGAATCGGCAGTCCGTATCCATGAAGAAATAGTACAGATACGTGCCAAACACCCCAGAGCAGGCATTTTCGCGCTTCCGCCCCCGCATATCGGGGCGTCGGGTCCGGTTTTGCAACCGCAAAAATACGATTTTTGTCTGTTTTCAGGTCGTTTCGCCACAATATTTATCCGATTTCAGCCGTATTTTGCATAAATTTGCACAAAAGAGTTCAAACCCACACAACCGAAAGTTCCCATGATACGAAAAACCGGTCTCGTCTGGTTGCTCCTGCTGTTCTGTACGGCAGTCCGCGCCAGCAACCTGCGGCAGATATCGAGCCGCGAAGGCATCTCCAACAACGCCATACTTTCGCTGGCTCAGGACAAGCACGGATTCATCTGGGTCGGAAGCTGCGACGGCCTGAATATGTGGGACGGAGAGCGGATGCGGCTCTTTCCGAACGACTGGGGCGGAGAGACTCCGCTGTCAGGAAATCTCATCGAGGAGATCGCCGTCACCACGGACTCGCTCTTCTGGATCCGCACCAACTACGGACTGGATCTCTTCGACCCCGACAGCAAGCGGGTCGAACGCCATGCGGACTTCCAAGGGATGTACAAAATCGTGACACGGCGCAGCGACGAAGTGCTCGTCGTCACGCAGGACAACAAATTCAGCTGTTACGACCCGGCGGCGCGCCGGTTCAGCTCCGTACAGCCCATGCCCGGCATCGACTACGCCGACATCCTCGACATGCAGCTGGACGACGACGGCGCCCTGTGGGTATTCTCCCGCAAAGGCATCTTCCGCATACCGGTCGCATTCCCGGACAAAAACAACGACCGGATCGGCATCGGACGTCCCGAACGGTTTCCCACGGTCTCGAATCCCGAATATGCGTTCGCCGAAAACGGCAGCGGCTTCTTCATCGACGAAAAGCACATATTCTACGAATTCGACATCCGGGAGCGCCGTCTGATCTACATCAAGGAGATGAGCGACGAGATGGCGCGCATGGGCAGCGTGTCGAGCATCGTCCGCGACGGCGGCGACTACATCGTCTCGTTCTACACCAACGGCGTCATACGGCTGCGCACCACGCCCGAACAGAGCGTGAAATACGCCACCGAGCACATCAACATCCCCTGCGGCGTCTTTTCGCTGCTGCGCGACGCCCGGCAGGAGATCGTATGGATCGGCACCGACGGACAGGGACTCTACCAGCATACGCGCAACGCCACGGCGTTCCGCTCGATCACCTTCAACCAACTGCCCTACAACCTCTCGAAACCCGTCCGCGCGCTCTACATCGACGACGAGCGGACGCTCTGGGTCGGAACCAAAGGCGAAGGCATCCTGCGCATCGCCGACTTCTACGACCGCAAGGAGTTCACCCCGGCGCACGTGCAGCAGCTCACGGCCGACAACAGCGAGCTGCTCGACAATTCGGTCTACGCCTTCGCCCGCAGCAGACGCAACCTGCTCTGGATCGGCACCGACGGCGAAGGACTGAACTACTATTCGTACGGCGACCGGCGCATCCGCACGCTCCGCACCCCGGCGCCGCTCAAATACATACACGCCCTGTACGAGACTTCGCCCGACACGCTGTGGGTGCTGTCTCTTATACACATCTCCGAGCCCACGAGACATCTCAGGATCTCGT
>ERZ1027217.442-NODE-442-length-17357-cov-12.760664_pt1 | contig 17357 bp, 9 predicted proteins | sample MGYA00519268_ERZ1027217 | MGnify/ENA primary metagenome ERZ1027217 (study PRJEB26926, sample SAMN06164537) | human gut metagenome | biome: ENVO:00009003; feature: ENVO:2100002; material: ENVO:00002003 | host: Homo sapiens | place: USA | collected 2012 ...
ATCTCAAAATCCGCAGCTCAGGATTTAACTTTTGTTATTAAACACCCTCTTAGTATCAGAAGTAGCGCGGAAGGGAGTAGTGACGGTAACGGACGCAACCGTCAAGCCCGTTGTGGTCATCGGGACGGTAATCCACTGCACGGCGGAACATGTAGGGGAGCAAGCGGAAAATATTGACGCTCAGGCCCGAGCGGACGCGGTAGAACTGCATTGCATCCTCCGAGACTACGACTCGGAAGGATTTAGCTCCTCTCAGAGTGCCATCGCCATCGGTATCAGTATAGATATTAGCCTCATAGGTGCCACTCGCTGCCGTAGGTTGCAGATACCCCATCACCGTCCCGGGTCTCACTGCCCGGTCAGGAGCTCTCAACACCACCATCCTGTAGCAATCAACCGACCCGACATCCGCGCCCCGTGGTTCCACACGTTCCACAGCTATCAGTCCGCCGGTAGCCACCAGCTTCCATACATCCTCTATCGGGCTTGAGGCTTCGATGTCCATGCGCTCCTCTATCCCGTCGGACATGTATCCGTCAAGCACCACAGACTCCGTGGGCAACGTATCAATCCATCGGCCCGGAGAAGATGCCGACAGCCGCACCGGCAACGTCAGCATACATGACATCCATAGAGCTATGACAATCAGCCTCATAGGCTACAGTTCAGACAGTGATTTCGCCACACAGGCTTGCACCGACGAGATTGCTCACTTCTTCCGGTGTCAGACCCAGCCCGAAGAGGTGCATCAGTTTGGTTATGGCAGCCTCGCCGGTCATGTCACCGCCTGATATCACCCCGGCAGCAGCGAGGGAATCGCCGGCAGCATAACGGTGGGGCATCACCCCTCCGGCATCACACTGCGAGATATTGACCACCACAAGACCCTCGGCAATGCGCCGACGCATCAGCTCTATGAAAGCCTCGTCAGTGGGGGCATTGCCGGCACCATAGGTACGGAGCACCACACCCTTAAGGCCAGGTTGCGCCAGCTTGTACTCCAGAGCTTCCACGCTCAATCCGGGGAACAGGTCTACGAAGCTGACATTGACATCCATCGTGCGGTTGACTTTCAGCGGACGGCGGAAAGGGAGCCTCAGCAGCGCATCCTGATTGAAAGCGATGCTCAGGCCGATATGCGCCAGTTCAGGGTAGTCATAGCTCTTGAAGGCATTGAAGTTAGTCGACGAGTGCTTTTTGGCCCTGTTGCCGCGCCATAGATAGTTTTCAAACAGTATCGCCACCTCCTGGACCTGCGGATCACCGCCCGGAGTGCGGCACGCAGCTATCTCCAATGCCGTAATCAGATTCTCCTCACCATCGGTACGCACCTCGCCAATGGGGAGTTGTGAACCGGTTATGATGACAGGCTTGCTCAGATTTTCAAGCATGAACGACAACGCCGATGCCGTGTAGGCCATCGTGTCGGTGCCGTGGAGCACCACGAAACCGTCGTAACCGTTATAATTGTCGGCGACAGCTCCGGCAATGTCTCCCCAGTGGAGGGGAGTCATATTGCTGGAGTCTATCGGTTCGGTCAGCTGTATGTGTGAAATATCATAGTCGAGCATCTTGACCTTTGGCACACAGTCGATAAGGTGGTCAAAATCAAAAGGCTCAAGCGCACCGGTCACGGCATTTTCAATCATGCCGATGGTGCCGCCGGTATAGATTATCAATATGCGTGGTTTCATAGGTATCGGATGTGGGAGTGTCAGCCAATCTTCACGCCCGGCACCACAGGAGCCGAGGGAGATATGAGCACGAGCGATCCGTCGGCATTCTCAGCCGACAGGAGCATGCCGCAGCTCTCGATGCCCTTAAGCTTGCGCGGCGGCAGATTGGCTATGAAGCATACCTGCTTGCCCACGAGTTCTTCGGGCTTGTAGTATTTGGCTATGCCGCTGACTATGGTGCGCTTCTCCATGCCGTCGTCAATGAGGAAACGGAGGAGTTTGTCGGCCTTGGGCACTTTCTCACACTCGAGGACTGTGCCGACGCGGAAGTCACACTTGGCGAAAGTGTCAAATTCCACCGGCTCGGCCTGTGGCTCGGGGCGGAAATTGCGGAGTTCGTTTTCTTTCTTGATACGCGCCAGACGGTCAAGCTGAGCCTGTACCTGCGCATCCTCTATCTTGTCAAAGAGCAGTTCCGGCTCTCCGATTTTGGCACCCTCAGGTATAAGAACGAAGCATCCCAGCATATCCCATGTAATCTTATCGCCGCCGAGCATCTTAAGCAGTTTCTGACTCATAAACGGCAGGAACGGTTCGAATACTATGGCAAGATTGGCACAGAGTTGCAGAGCCGTGTTGAGGATGGTGGCGGTGCGCTCCATATCAGTCTTGGCGAGCTTCCACGGCTCGGTCTCCTGAAGGTAACGGTTGCCGGCACGGGCCATGTCCATGGCGAGTTTGAGAGCCTCGCGGAAATGGAATGTGTCAAGAGCCTCCGAAATCTGCACTTTGAGGTCATTGACCTCAGCCATCAACGCCTTCTCGGCATCGGAGGGAGCAGCCGCAGGTACCACGCCGCCGAAATATTTATGAGTCAGGACCACCGCGCGGTTGACGAAGTTGCCGAGGATGGCTACAAGCTCACTGTTGTTGCGCTGCTGGAAGTCGGCCCATGTGAAGTCGTTGTCCTTGGTCTCGGGGGCGTTGGCCGTCAGCACATAGCGCAGTACATCCTGCTTGCCAGGGAAATCGCGGAGATATTCGTGGAGCCACACAGCCCAATTGCGCGATGTGGATATTTTGTCACCTTCAAGGTTAAGGAACTCGTTGGCCGGCACATTGTCAGGGAGCTGGAATCCGTCACCGTAGGCCATGAGCATGGCCGGGAACACGATGCAGTGGAACACGATATTGTCCTTGCCGATGAAATTGATAACCCGTGTCTCAGGGTCTTTCCAATATTTCTCCCAGCTGTCAGGAAGAATCTCCTTGGTGTTGGAGATATAGCCGATAGGGGCATCAAACCACACATAGAGCACCTTGCCCTCAGCACCCTCTACAGGCACGGGGACACCCCACGAGAGGTCTCGGCTCACCGCACGCGGCTGCAAACCCATGTCAAGCCATGACTTGCACTGGCCGTAGACATTGGTCTTCCACTCCTTGTGGCCTTCGAGAATCCATTCGCGCAGCTGCGGCTCCCACTTGTCAAGGGGGAGGAACCAGTGTGTCGTCTCCTTCATCACTACAGGGCTTGAAGTCAACGCGCTGTGGGGATTGATAAGGTCGGTAGCATTGAGCGACGTGCCGCATGCCTCACACTGGTCGCCGTAGGCACGGTCACTGCCGCAATGGGGGCATGTGCCTACCACATAGCGGTCAGCGAGAAACTCACCGGCCTGCTCATCGTAGGGCTGCATGGATGTTTTCTGCACAAATTCCCCCTTGTCATAGAGGTGGCGGAAAAACTCGCTCGCAGTGTCACGGTGTATGTCGGATGTGGTACGTGAATACACGTCAAACGACACCCCCAGCTCCTTCATGGAGTCACGGATGATGGCATGGTAGCGGTCAACTATATCCTGAGGAGTCACGCCCTCCTGACGGGCCTTTATGGTGATGGGCACACCGTGCTCGTCACTGCCTCCGACCATGACTACATCTTCGCCTTTAAGGCGCAGATAGCGTACGTAAATATCGGCCGGGACATATACGCCGGCGAGGTGTCCGATATGCACCGGACCGTTGGCATAAGGGAGAGCTGTGGTAACGAGAGTGCGCTTGAATTTCTTTTCCATATGTAAGGTTGATTTCTTAATGCAAATATAGGGAAATTTGCGGAAATATCTGCCAATATCAGCGTAGTAGCTTGCCCCTCTGCCCCATCATCAGTCGCCGGGATACAGATAGCCCTGGGCCGAGATGCGCCGGCCCGGTCTGTAGGAGCCGGAAATGATGGATTCGTCGGGACGGAGGTATCCGGATTCGATGCCGCTTATCTGGAGGAGCATCTGGCCGAGATTGTCAAGGGTACCCGGACGGTCGGAGGCACCCCGGATGCTGTCGGCCATATCAGGATATTTACCACGGAACGACTCTGACATCCACACCACAAACGGTATGTCAAACTGCCGGTGCATCCATGCCGGGTCCTCGGGCTGCTGCTTGTTGCGGTTGCCGGCCGGTGCCGTGTCCCACATCTCCTCACCGTGATCAGAGAAATACACCACCACGGCATCCTTATCGCGGTAAAGGTCAATGATAGAGCCCACCACACTGTCATTGTAGAGAGTGGCGTTGGCATAGTCGGCGACCAGCTGACGCTTGCCATCGTCAAGCCAAGGCTTGTCAGCCGGTATATCTTCCATACCGAAACGCTTCAGGTTTTTATCTTCAGGGAAACATTCCAAGGCAGGAAAATGCTGCCCTTTAAGATGCCATATCGTCAAGCTGGAGGCATTGGGGAGGCTGTCAAGACCGTTAGCCTCAATCATCGCCGACACGAAATCGCCATCGTAGGATTTCTGCGAGTCGTTATAGGCGTCATAACAGGTCTCCATCAAAAACGGGTCAAAGAACATGCGCCCGAGATCAGACGTGCGTGACTGCGGATCATACTGGTTGGTAAACAGAGACACCCTCCATCCTGCCTTTTTGAAGAGCAGCGGAAAATACACGCTCTGCCACCAGTTGCGATGCGACTCGTCAGAAGCATTCAATCTGTTGAGATTCATCAGATTGGCTATGGACATATTTGTGAAGTTGCCGGCCGTAATAATATCCGTAAAAACCACTAACGCACTGTCGTCTGCCTCCTTGCCGAGACGCGGATTGACAGGCAGACGGTAGCCGTAGAGCGACGAGTGACTCTTTATAAACGACTCGCCTATTATGACCACGAGCTGCATGGAGCCGTGCCCCTGACCGCTTACCATGTCCTCCTCGGAAAAGGCCACAGGCTGGTGTTCTGACCAATCGTCATATATCTTACTCTCCAGAGATAGAAATTTGGTGATATACGCCGCTTTGCTGACAGGATCAGCATAGTTAAGCTGATGCACATTGGCAAGCTCAACGTTTCCCGGATCCTGAGAGTACCATATGGTGAAATCATCTATATTGTCAATGCGGAGCATGGGGGCGAGATGCACCAGGCGGACTATGCCTCCGGCAAGCATGGCTAGCGTCAGCAGCGACCACAGCGGTACCATCCGTCTAACCCTCACACGTGATCTGCCTATCGCCCATGATATGACAACCACCACAACCACACCGGCCAGCACCCCTACTGTCACCCACGGGGTGAAAAACTGCACGAAGAAACCGTTTATCTCTCGAGTATTAGTGTCAAGCATCAACGACACCGACTGCTCATTGACCGTATGCTTCAGAAGAAGATAATGGGTCACCTCTATCAATGCCGTGATGCCCCACAGTCCTACCAATACACTTTTGAGCCATCTTTTGTCCCACAGGTACACAATCCATGACAACAGATATGCCCAGACCGACCCTTGCATCACGTCATAAATGGTAATCCACTTTCTGAAATTACCTATGACCACTGTTTCTATGGCCACACACGACAGGCTCAGGGCTATTATGGCGATGAAAAACCATGGATTGGCAGCCACAGGGGCAAAGAAGTCGTAGAGTATTTTGCGGATTCGATCAAGCATATCAAAAGGGGGTAGGAATAATCAGAATCTGTAGCCGTCAGGCTTTGAATCAGCGGAGGGTCAGACGTAACAGGCTTGCGGCATTAAGATATGACGCCGCAGCCATCATATCGTCAGGAGTCAGAGCCTTTATGGCCTCAACGGTCTGCCGGGGGTCCGGGAGGACATCAAACAGAGTCACATAGTGCCCTAAGGCGAGGACACGGGCTTCGACATTTTCATTGGCAACTACGAGCTGGCCGAGATACTGGCGCTTGGCTCGTGTGAGGCACGTCTCGGTGATAAATCCGTCGGTCAGACGCTCTATGACAGACCTTACATGGCGCAGACAGCGCGATGTGTCTTCCTCGTCGCAGCCGAAATATATCTCCATCAGTCCGCAGTCACTAAACATGGCCATGGAGCAGTCGACCGAATAGACCAGACCGCGCTTCTCGCGCAGCTCTACATTAAGCAGCGAGTTCATGCCCGGGCCACCCAACATATTGGCCAACAGCGACAAGGCATGTCGGCCGGGGTCCTTTGCTCCCGGGATGACCGCGCCTACCACCGTGTGTGACTGATGCAGTCCCAAGTCTCTGACCTCATCACTCGCCGCTACCGGAAGCGAGGGACGCACACGTGACAACAACGGCTGCGGATGGTCAAGCAAGCCGAAGGTGCGTTCCACCAGTTTCAGCACCTCATCTGCCGGCAACGAACCGGCATATGTCAGCACCATATTTGACGGAACAAAATAACGTTTCAGGTATTCACGGCATATGTCGCCCGACAGATTCGCCACACTCCCCTCAGAGCCGAGGATGTTATGACCGAGACCATTGCCGGGAAACACCATGTCTTCAAAATCGTCTATCACCGCATCTGACGGACTATCGAGATAGCTCGCAATCTCGTCAAGCACCACCTCGCGCTCGCGGTCAATCTCAGTCTGAGGAAACGACGAGTGGGCTATCAATTCGCAGAGCAGGTCAACCGAACGGCGCAGATTGCCGGCAGGGGCCACCGTATAAACCACAGTCTCCTCCTTGGTGGTATAGGCATTGAGTTCGCCGCCCACCGCCTCCATCCTGTTGATGATATACGACGGACGGTGCAGGTCAGTGCCCTTGAATATGGTATGCTCCACAAAATGCGCCAGCCCCTCACACCCCGGGGCATCGTCACGGCTGCCCACATTGACGCTCAGAGCCAAGTAGTCCACCCTGGCCTCAGGGCGGCAGACACATGCCAGCCTGAGTCCGTTGGAGAGTCGGAGCAGGTGTCGGTTGTCAGAAGATGTCTGAGGCATTTGTTTTCAGGGAGCTCTCGCCGCGTAGCTATGCTTTTTCTATATATGCTTTTTTTCGTGTCAAAGTGCCGAGGCCTTGAGTTTCAGGCCCGTCTGCTCCTGCAGACCGAAGAGAAGATTCATCACATGGACGGCATTGCCGGCGGAACCTTTAAGCAGATTGTCTATCACGGCCACTATGACCAGTTCATCGCCCACTTTCTGGAGATGGAGCATGCACTTGTTGGTGTTGACGACATCCTTGAGGTCGGGGCGCACATCGGAGATGAAGGTGAAGCTATGGTCGTCATAGTATTCCTCGTAGATGCGGCGCAGCTCCTCGATTTCCACAGCGCAGTCAAGGTAGGTCACGGCTATCAGTCCGCGCGTAAATGGCCCGTTGAGCCCTACCACATGTATGTCTGATTTGAAACTTGTCTGCAATTCACCGAGCAGACATGTCACTTCGGCTATATCGTCATGTGTAAGCAACGCCGACGGGCTGATATTGTCGGAGCGCATGGTGTGTACATCCTCGTTGAGGCTCTCGCCGGCTCCGCTGCTGCCAATGACGGCGGTAGTGTGGATGTCGGAGTTGAGCATCAGGTGCTTGGCAAGCGGCAGCAACGACAGTTCGAGAGCCATGGCAAGCTCGCCGGGACATACGGCCCTTTTGGCTCCGCGCACAAGCGGTTTGCGGTTATATTCGGGTATGCCGTAGACCAGGCCGTTGTCACGGGCCGCATCATCGGCTATGCGGTAGTCAGCCGAGAGGTCTATGACGCAGACATCGTCGCCGGGACGGTTTTCTTCCAGCCACGCGGCAGTGTTGCCGTCAGGATGGCATAGAAACACCACATTGACGGCACTGAGGTCACCACGGTCGGTGATACGCAGGTCAGTATCCCCGGTGAGGCCCCTGTGCAGACGGCTCACCGGCACACCGTCGCGACCGGCAGCGCTTACCCACATCAGTTCCACATCGGGATGATTAAGAAGTAGACGTATCAATTCGCCGGCCTTGTAACCGGTGCCTTCCACTATGCCTGCTTTAATCATAAGTATAAGTTGGTGTTATATTTCGTTTTTCAATGACGGTGGGTGGTGAATATGCTGTCGTAGATGCGTGTCGTAGCACCGAGATTTTCGGTGATGTAACGTCCGGCGGCCTCTCCGGCAGATTTCAGATACGCGGGATCCGACAGAAACCGGTCCATCACATCGTCAAACTCGACTACGCTGCTGACAGAGATGCCGCCACCACACTGTATCAGTCCTGCGGCCTCACGGAATTTCTGATGACGGGGACCAAACACCACCGGTATTCCGTAGACGGCAGCCTCGTTGATGTTGTGTATGCCGGTGCCGAAACCGCCGCCTATATAGGCGACATCGGCATAGCGGTAGAGACTCGACAGGTGTCCGAAGCTGTCGACTATCAGACCCTCGACACTGGCCGGACTGCCGGCACGCTGCCACTCCGACAGGAGCATCACCTCCCGTCCAGGGAACAGGCCTTTGAGATGGCTGAGTCGTGCATCGTCAAATTCGTGGGGGGCTATGATGAACTTGACATCCTTACGTGCATTGAGCCAGTCGGCATAGACGGCCTCATCGGCCGGCCACGAGCTTCCGGCTATGAATTTCATGGCTGCGTGCTCCATCATGCGCGGTATCCACTCGATTTTACACTTTGACGAGCGCACATCGGCCACACGGTCGAAGCGTGTATCGCCGGCTACGGTCACGTTGGTAACCCCTATGTCCTCAAGGAGTTTGCGCGAGGCTTCATCCTGCACATAGAGGTGGGTGAAGCACTTGAGCATACCTCGGAATGTGCCGCCCCATGGCTTGAAGAACGCCTGTGCAGGGCGGAAAATGGCCGATATTATATAGGTGGGTACTTTGCGCCGGCGAAGCGCGGAGAGGTAGTTGCCCCAGAATTCATATTTTACGAAAATGGCCACGGATGGATTTACCGTGTCGACAAACCTGCGTGCATTGGCCGGTGTATCAAACGGCAGATACACGACCACATCGGCCAAAGGATACTTTTTCCTCACCTCGTAGCCCGAGGGGGAGAAAAAGCTCAACACCACCTTCCAATCGGGATGCTCCTTCTTGACCATCTCGATCATAGGTCTTCCCTGCTCAAATTCGCCCAACGATGCGGCGTGTATCCACATGACAGGCGATTCGTTGCCCTTAAGGGCCTGTTCAAGAGCTGCAAATGTCTCCTTGTGGCCCTCAAGCATCCTTCGGGACTTGGCATTAAACCCCTTGGAGAGGCGGATGCCGGCTCGGAGGAGAGCTATGGAAGTGTTGTATAGCGGATTCATCACTCGCCGGGTTTGATACTCTCTATGGCTTTCTCGATGCGACGTATGGTCTCGTCGGGTCCCATAAGCTCCGTGATGTCAAACATATGGGGTCCCTTGCACTCGCCTACCACCGCGAGGCGGAAGGCGTTCATGACGTTGCCCATATGATAGCCGTGGTCGGTAATCCATCCGAGCACTACAGGCTCAGCCTCGGTGCTCTTCCACGACGGCAGATTGCGGAGCACCTCTATCAACTCGCCCATGATGCGCGGAGTGTCCTCTGACCAACGCTTCTTGATGTCCTTGGGGGAGTAGCTCTCGGGGGCTGTGAAAAAGAACCCGGCATGAGTGAGCAGGTCTTTGACGAAATTGATGCGTCCCTTGACCATACCGACGGCCTTGGCTATGTAGGCATCGTCATAAGCCGACAGCTCCACACCGGCCTCGGCAAGCACAGGCTTGAACATTTCGGCCAGCTTCTCGTCGGGGAGCTCCTGAAGATACTTGTGGTTAAACCACTTGCCTTTCTCATAGTCAAACTTGGCTCCGCTGCGCGAACAGCGGTCAAAGCCGAAGCGGCTTATCAGCTCGTCCATCGACATGATTTCTGTGTCGTCGCCGGGATTCCAGCCGAGCAGGGCCAGGAAGTTGACCACGGCCTCGGGGAGGTAACCTGCCTCACGGTATCCGCTGGAGAGGTCGCCAGTCTTGGGGTCATGCCAATCAAGGGGGAAGACGGGGAAGCCGAGGCGGTCACCGTCACGCTTGGAGAGCTTGCCCTTGCCGTCGGGCTTGAGCAGCAGCGGCAGATGCACAAACTCAGGGCGTGTGTCAGCCCAGCCGAAGGCTTCGTAGAGCAGCACATGGAGGGGTGCCGAAGGCAGCCACTCCTCGCCTCGTATGACGTGGGTTATCTCCATCAGATGGTCATCGACGATGTTGGCCAAATGGTATGTGGGGAGGTCATCGGCACTCTTATAGAGCACTTTGTCGTCAAGTATATTGGAGTTAATCACCACTTTGCCACGCAAGAGGTCATGGACCTCAACATCGCGGTCAGGCATGATTTTGAAGCGCACCACATATTTTTCGCCGGCATCTATCAGACGCTTGGTCTCCTCGTCGCCGAGGGTCAGGGAGTTACGCATGGAACCGCGAGTGGTGGCATCATACTGGAAGTTGGGCGTGGCGGCACGGGCTGCTTCAAGCTCCTGGGGAGTGTCAAAGGCTATGTATGCTTTGCCGTCGTCAAGGAGCTGCTTGACATACTTGCGGTATATGTCCCGACGCTCGCTCTGACGGTATGGACCATGCGGACCGCCCTGCTTCACTCCTTCATCAAACCGTATGCCGAGCCAGTCGAGAGCCTCGCATATATAGTCCTCGGCTCCGGGGACAAAGCGGTTGCTGTCAGTATCTTCGATACGAAGCACCATCTCGCCGCCGTTGCGCTTGGCATAGAGATAGTTGAATAACGCTGTGCGGACACCGCCGATATGGAGAGGTCCTGTGGGAGAGGGGGCGAAACGAACTCTTACCTTGCGTTCCATGATTATATGATAGTGGTTGTTGTAGTTGTTTTATAGAGTTTTGCGCAAATTTACGTATTTTTCCGCTAAGTTACATAACCGTCCGCGTCAGACCATGCGAAAATGTCAGTGTCGGATATGCCTGATATGCAAGATGGGATATATGACGAGAGCGGCACCCCCTTTGCACCGGGGATGCCGCTCAAGAATTATAGGTTATAGACCCTGAATGGGTTTAGCGGACCTGAACAGCTTTTCCTGCACCGTCGATGTTGATGATGTAGATGCCCTGAGGCAGCTCTACAGTGACATCGCTGGCATTGCGTGAACTGAACATATTGCGTCCGTCGATAGAGCTTACACTGACTGATTCACCATTGAGACCGAAGAACTCGATGCAGCCCTGACCGATGCGGTAGTTGGCGGAGTAGTCACGGTCGTTAGAGATTACGTTGGTCGACAGCGGTGTTGTCTTTCCTACTCGAGCAGGAGCATAGGTAATGATGTCTTCGTCTTCTTTCTCCTTGCTTGATGAAGAATCCATAGAATAAGATTCCGACACATTGTCAAAGTAAGCCGGATCGTAAGGAGTACCGCCGATAGGGCTTGCACCATACACATCAAGATACATTACACCTATACCATTATTCTTGATGTAGTCCTTGGTGACACCAAGCAGAGACAGAGGCAATCTGACTTCATAGAATGTATGAGCATCATTATCTATTTCGCTTGTCAGATCTGCAAAACCGGTGTTGCCCTTCAGTACTTCGGGATCATAGCTGAAATCAGACTGTCCCCATATATTCTTGATGTCGGGAAGCAGACCGTCGGCATAACCATAAGAGTTAGCAGGTATATTCTTGCAGTATTCGGCATCATAGCTTGCATGACCATCGGGGGTGGGGATGAAGAGACCTGGGGTACCGACACCTGGCTTGGTAGAACCGATGAACACGGCATCTACGCCATTGGCAAATTTAGCTCCGGGAGCGTTTTCATCGTTCCATATAGCCTTTGTTCCGTTAATATAACCATCGAAAGACTTGTTGGGATCAAGATCAAAAGCCCACATGAATCGTCCATCCATATTGTAAGGTTTGGATTCGCCAGGCTGCTTGCCTTCACCATAGAGATCCCAAACCGTATAAACGAACTGCACACCGAGATAAAGGTTTTCATCGTCGTAGGATGCGTAGATAGCGTAAGAGTCTACGACAGGACGTTCGTGAACACCCTTGATAGCCTGACAAACGTCACGAGCTACACCCTGGGCAATCATATCTTTCTCGCTCCAGTTGCTAAGAGCGGTGGTGGACTTCGGTCCGTTAAAACTCATGTTAACAGTACGCTCTGTACCGAAGCCCTTATGGTTAACCTTATAATAATCTGTGATAAGGTTATCGCCTGGGTTGGGGTTAGGATTGGGATTCGGGTTGGGTGTATCATTCTTGGTGTACACGAAGCTGGCGACATCGCCTGTAGTGCCGTCAGTTCCCACTGCAAATGCCTTGATGGTGGTGGTAGCGGTGAGGGTGAAGTCGGTCACATACTTGGTCGACGAGGTAGTGGGAGTTGCACCGTTGTCGGTGTAGTAGATTGTCGAGCCGGCAGGTGTGGCGCTGAGCTTCACTGTGATTGATTCAGAGAAAGTGGTCGAGCCGGGGGTGGCTGTCACTACAGGCTTTTCGGGCTGGGGATTGGGGTCTTCGCCCTCAGTCCATGTGCCGTCCTGATGGTAGGTAGCCTTGTCGACATACTTGAGGTCGCCCCCACCGATTTTGTTATCACCTTCGTGGATGATAATCTGAGTAGGAATGCTCTTGCCTGAGGGAACTGCCCAGTACCATTTGCCGTCCTTCTTGGTCATGTCGTCACCGGGCCATTTGGGAGCTGTGGTGCAGTTGCCGGCATCAGTCCATGCCCATACCTGGGGAGCAGAGAAAGTACCGTCGTAATATACGTAGTGGTCATCGGGGGTGGGATCAGGGTTGGGATTGGGATTGGGGTCGTCACCGGTCTTGACTACTGTGAGCTTCATTGACGACAGATCTGCTGAAATGTCATATTTACCGGGGGCAACTGTCCACGAAAGGCAGCCTGAAGCATCAACACCGTTAGCATATTTAACGATTGTTGCGGCTGAGCCGAGAGTGATGGTCTCGCCTTCGGTAGCAGCACCGTAGCGGTTGGCTGTCATGTTGAGGTCATCCCAAGTAGAACCGACATAGTCTGTCAGATTGAAGTAGCATGTGGTCTCACCGGCAGCAGCGACAAACTCCACGCCTTTGGCTGTGTAAGTGCTGCCGTTTTTGGTCATGGTCATGCCTGTACCGGGAGTTGTGCTCCAGCCGGCTGCACCGGGAAGATTTCCGAGAATCCACATAGATGCAGATGGGTCGGGATCAGGGCCTGGATTAGGGTCTGGGTTGGGGTCAGGGTTGGGACCTACGCCGTCTTTCATAATGACAGCGATACCGCTTGAACCTACATTACCGCTGATGGTAGAGGCTGTCACAGTAAATGTGCCGCCGCTGACCATATCGGTGTATGTACCTGCCGGGCAGTAACCGCCACCATTGGCGATAGATACGTTGCCGCTGCCTTTCATCACGATGACAGCACCGCCGCCCTGACGGGTCACTGAGATAGCGTTGTTGCCGCTGCTGAAATAGTCAGCCTTGCCTACCATGGCATTGCGGAACTTGTTGACAGCTGCGATATGCTTAGCCTTGAAAGCAGTTGAGCCTTTGCCTACCTTGATGTTGTTGAAGCCCTTGGCGTTGGGACGCGAGAGATAGAGAGCTGTAGCACCTTTGCGGCAAGCAAACGAAGCCCATGCACGGTCAATGATTGACTGGTCAACATTCTGGCTCCATTCGTCATTGGAATATGTGTCGTGGCTTTCGCCCCAATACACTACCTTGTCGCCAAGACCGTGGTTGACAGCCCACGAGCCGCCATAGCCATAGGGTATGCCGCCATTTTCACGGGCAGCACCGTTGCTGTATTTGTTGTCGGTAACGGACATCATTCCGCCATATTCCTTGATGATGGATGCGTTTGGACCCGGAGCGTCAAGAATCTCACCGTAGTGATACATGCCGGGGACGCTGGTCACAGCTGTCCAGAATCCACAACCTTCAGAGGGAAGACCGATATGCTTGGCAGCATCCCAGCGGCAACCGGCAACGCCCATGCTCTTAAGGTCTTCAACATAGGCTTTTCCTCTTGCGGCGACTTCTGCAAGCTCAGAGTTCACATCGCCGTAATCGCCGAGCTGGCCATGGGTGATGGATCTACGGTCACCATAATTAATACCGCCTTCCCAACGGACGCGACCATTGCTGTCCCACCAAGTATCGTGGTAGCCGGCTGTTTTGTCAACGTGGTTAGCTACGACATCGACGATAATCTTGATACCGTACTTGGCAGCTTCGGTGCAAAGAGCCTTAAGTTCCTCACGTGAGCCAAGGCCGCCCTTGAACGCGAGGTCATAGGGACGATAGAGGTCATGCCAGGGCGAACCGACACGCACGTCGGAGCGCTGCATGGGAGAGAGCTGCACAGAGCCGAAACCGGCTGCAGCGATGTTAGGCAATTCATTCTTCACCTCGCTGATGGGCCAGTTGAAGCAATGGAGGATGTTGCCGTCCTGGACTTTGTCAGGCATACCGTTGGCTGCGTGCAGCCATCCGGGCAGGGCCAGGATCATCAACATCAACGTGCTAAGTAGTCGTGTAGACATCTTACTTTTTGATTGTTAATAAGGGATTAATGAAAAGATTTATTGAGAGCTGAATAAATAGCCGGATTAATGCACTATTGGTAATTGATAGAGTGTGACGCATAGTCAAGTACAACCCGTGTGACAGAAAATTACGAACTCCATTCGTTCTTCATGCCATATCGGCCACAATTTAAGGCAAGATTAAGTCCGTTGGCTATGAAATTTAAAATGTGGACTATTCTATGCAGATAGATTTGGCATCAGATGCCGCCGCTTTTGACCCTACGCCGCAGACGATGACCCGAAATACATAAATCAGAGCCACCAATTAATATATGTAGGGATTGTAATATAAAAAACCGCAAGATGTTCACAAAGATAGTTTAAAATTTTCACATTATAAAACAGTCGGACAATCTTACTATCTTTTGTTGATGATTTTTAATGTTATTTAATCCATACAAACACGAATGCCGATGCAGTGACTTCCCATACGGGGTCTCTGCATCGGCATTATGTGTTGACTGATGTTTTATATCAGAAGGTCTATGACTATGCCGGTCATCAGGTCATCCACTCCGGCTGCGCGGAGATGGCGCAAATCTTCCTGCATGGCCTTGGCAAAGGCGGCTTTGCCTCCTCCGGGCATCTCGATGGCTCGCTTGTACATGTCTATCGCTTCATGGTAATGGCGCGTGGCCATCTCAAGGTGACCTATATTGATCATATCCGTGGCGGAGGGGTCGTCGGAGAGCACACGCTCATAGTAACGCCGCGATGTATCGTAGTCGCCGGTCAGAAACGAAATCCAGGCTATGGGGCGCAGCGGTTTCCGAGATGACGGGTCAAGGAACTCGACTTTGAAATAGAGCTTGAGAGCTTCGCCGTTGCTGCCTGTTTCGGCAAGCGCGTTGGCTTTCTGCAAGGTAAGTGACAGATTGTCGGCATCGTCGGCAAGCAGACGGTCATAATATGGGAGGGCCTTGGAGGGGTTGCCCATGACGCGATGGCATGCGGCTATGCGTCGCCATGTCCACTTGTTGGAGGCATCAAGCATCTCAGCCTGTTCATATAGGCGCAGTGCTGCTTCGTGATGTCCGAGTTTCTGATCCGAATACCCCATTTTCTGATACACAGGGGCCTTATTGTCAGCTAAGGGAAGCAGCTTATCAAACACCGTGACGGCATCAGCCCAATACCCATGGCGGAAAAGGAACTCGGCGATGAGCGACAGATTGTCAGCATCGTCAAAGGTGTCGGCTATCTGCGGTATCTCTATTGGGTTGAACCCTGCGGCAAAGGGGTCTTTGAACTCCCCCTTGCGCCTGAAGAGCTTGAAAAAGCGATAGAGGTCACGGATGTAGTTGGTGGCATAGACTTCACGGCCACCGTCCTCGCGATGCAGCTCGGCGTTGCGCATCTCGGCCATGTTGATGTTCTGCGCCTCAAACTGGCGCATCATCATCTTGCGCTGAGCCTCGGGGATGCTGTTGATGCTGAAAAGCATCGAAAAGCGGTCGCTGCTGCACACAAAGTCCGATGCAGCTATCATGTCGGCCACGGCATCTCCGCCGGGACTCTTGCGCAGCTCCATCATGGCCGAATGGTCATCATGAAACGGCATGAACCAGTTGGTCATATCGGCGAAAAACGGATAGCTCTTGAGATGGGAGAACGTGGCCATCATCACATCGCTGCCCTCCTCCTGCATCTCGCTGAGTTTCTTGAGTTTTTCGTTGAGTCCGCTGCGCTCAAGCAGCTCCTCCCACTCGGGGTTTTCGCCGAGCGATGCAGGGTCATCCACCGCCCCCTCGTCATTGAGTTTCCTGTAGATGTCGGGGCGCAGCTTGAGCATTGAGGGTATGACCTCCTCGGCCATGGTCTTGGTGATTTTCTCGGTGTCACGTGTGCGCAGAAGCAGCAACGCGGCCATCTTTACGTCACGGTGCCACGAAGGCATGTCGGCCAGAGCGGCGAAGCGGTTGTCTACCTGCTTGCCGAGCGACTCGCCGTGGTAAGCCCACAGCACCATCAACATCGCGATAAACGCACGCATAGAAAGCTGCGCGTCAGCAGTGTCCGAATTGTCAGAGTAGATGTCAGCCAGCAGAAGCAGCTTCTGTTCATCGTAGTATTCCATGCACCCGAGCATCAGGGCTGACACAAGAAACAGTTTGAGATGCCTCGGAGTGCTGTCGGATTTCATCAGCTCCCTGATCGAGTTCACATCCTCATGCTTCATGGGATATGAAATCCATATGAGCTTGAACAGGTCGGCGGCTTTGCGCTCACGAGCTTTTATATCCTCGATACCGGTCGTACCGCCGGTAAACACCTTCAATGCGCTCTCATTGGCTTCTTTAATGAGCTGCTCCGACAGGGACGCTATGGTAGTCTCAGGATGGAGTTGAGAATACCTCACGGCATCAAAATACATCGTGGAAGCATCCTTCGACTTTGCATGGCGCACCATACGGTCAGCAAGCGTGCGTATACCCTTGACTATGCCGAGATATACATTCTTCCGTTCGGGGTCATCAACGCCATCAAGCGCATAACGGCTCATAAAATCATATGCCGAACGCATGCGCTCTATCTCATCCGTCACACGCCAGTCACTGGCCGTCATAGACGCAAGCGTCACCAGCAGATTCAAGGCCTCGCTTATCCTGCGGGCCTGTACGCAGCGGTCAATCCGCGCTTTTACATCCAATATCTCCTTTATGTTTATCATATGAAGTAATTCAAAATCAATAGAGATTGTAAAGATACAACATTTATAAGACTGATAAGTCGCATAAGTCCGATAAATCGCATAAAAAAGGCGTCCCCGGGGAGCCGTGGGGCTCTCCGGGGACGCTTGGAGGGGGCG
>ERZ1027217.451-NODE-451-length-17004-cov-12.105552_pt1 | contig 17004 bp, 16 predicted proteins | sample MGYA00519268_ERZ1027217 | MGnify/ENA primary metagenome ERZ1027217 (study PRJEB26926, sample SAMN06164537) | human gut metagenome | biome: ENVO:00009003; feature: ENVO:2100002; material: ENVO:00002003 | host: Homo sapiens | place: USA | collected 2012 ...
CCTTATCGTCGGCAGCGTCAGATGTGTATAAGAGACAGCCTACCTATCCCTCAACACCCTCCTCGGCAGCCAAATCCAGCACCAAGCCCTCACCTACCTCCGCCCCCACAAATAACCTACAACATGTATCTTGCTGTAAAACAGGCAATTACCCTCCACATTGCAATTCCCATGATTGCAATGATGCTCGTGGAGTAGACCTTTGTAAATTTGTATTCGCCTTGTGTATAATGGCCATACACTCTGGCATAGGATTTGAGGAGGTATATATCAAAGGGACCTTTTCCAGCTATCTTTACCCACTATTATTCCGTCTTGCTGTCCCTTATTTCTTCGTTGCTTCAGGATACTTTTTCGGACGCAAGGTCTATACCTCCGGAGTTTATAATGGATTCAACAAATGGGGCACTTATCTACGTCGTCTTGCCCTTAAGCTCCTAATTTTCGAGCCTATAGCTTTAGCAATATACCTTGCAGGATTATACCTTGGGCACCTCTCTCCGGACATAATATTTCTCAAAGGGCTTCAAAGCGTCCTGTTTTATCCTATGGGAGCTTTATGGTATATACAAGCCCTGATTATCGCTTTTATCCTTCTCATACCCTTTATACGTAAAGGTAAAGAGATTCTTGCTCTAATCATTGGAATCTGTCTATATGTATTCGCACTTCTATCTAACTCGTATTTTTTCTTAGCCGATAATCTCGCTCTGCAAGGTATTATACAAGATTACAACCATATTTTCATATCTGCCCGTAATGGCTTTTTCGTCGGTTTCATTTTCGTCATACTCGGCCTATTATGCGCCAAATACCAAAAACAGTAACAAACAATCAGCTCCTGCACAATATTTGCCTTCACCGCCATACTATACGGTCTTACAGCATTAGAGACATGGGCAACATCAGGGAAAGCGTTCATTGACGAACGCTCACTTTTCATATTCTATCTGCCTCTGATTCCGGCGATATTTCTTTCATCTCTACGATTAACTTTAGACAAATTATCGTGTTCTATCACCCTCCGGCACCTCAGTACAAGCATATATCTTCTCCATGCGATAATCATAAGGGGTTTGCTACTCTTAATCCGACACACCACCTCATGGGCACCGTCCCCATTTGAAATATACCTTATCACTGGAATCATCCTGGCCGCCATAATAATCCCAGTGTATCGCACGCGCATCCGTCCTTTGATGTCGTGGATAACCTGACCAGGATTTTTCAATGCATCTCATTTATTTTTACAATATCTACATTAAGATTTTCCACGCCTCCTTCAAAACATCAACCAATTGATAATCATATGATTACCCCCCCCCATTGCAAAAGTGACAATTGCTTAAACAACTCTAATACAGAATGTAAAGCAAAAGAGTCCAATAGGACGGAGAGAATCATTTACCTTGATTTGCTGAAATTCTTCGCTATATTTCTGGTCGTATGGGGGCATGCTATACTTTTTAGTCGCCCATCAACTCTTGAATCCGAAGCCTGGCAACACAATGGCACCCTGCAATTCATCTACTCCTTCCACATGCCTCTATTTATGATGCTGACAGGATTTGTATATGCCATGACTCTCAAAAGTTCCTTTATCAATTCCATAAAAAAGAAATTCAGGCAACTCATAATACCTTCATTGACCTGGGGTGCAATAATCGTATTAATAGAGCTCCCCTTTGCTACGACTATTCAGCATGGAAATATTCTGGTGACCTTATGGCACAAACTCTGGTTTCTGAAAAGTGCTTTTTTCTGCGGCGTCGTCGCCTTCCCGGTATTCAAGTACCACAACAAGACCTCCTTTTTATGGATAATAATGCTAATCATAGCAGTACAGTTTGTTCCCGAAACAACACCTCTGCGCTATGTCTTCATTTTGCCATTTTTTTTGATGGGTGGATTGATATATCGCTGCAACCATTTATTTTCTCGTCATCTCATCGGGATAATGGTCATATCCGGGATAATATTCTGGAGCATGATTTATACATGTACATCAGAGGTATTTATAAAATTCAATCATTATTCATATAACTGGGAGAAAATCATTCAGTATCCGTCTCTGCTTTTATATCGAATATATAGCATTGCCATCGGCACAGCTGGATCTCTGTTTTTCATATCTCTATTCCAGCTGTTATTTAAAAATACCAACACAAATCCTATAGTCCTCAAATTCGCGACATGGGGCCAGCTGACATTAGGGATATACACGCTGCATTGTGTTGGCATACGGGAATATTGCAGACATCTATTTTTCACCGACCAAATAGAGACACCCCTCTATTCCTATGTCTATACCCCGCTGTTCAGCATCCTAATCTTGACTCTCTGTATTTCTCTGTCAATTTTAGCCAAACGCAATCGATGGACAGCATGGTTGCTTATGGGTGCGCGATGCCCACGGAGCACTCCACCTTCACGACAATGCGACTAATTTACCCAAACTCCTACTACATAAATATAATTAGACAGTAAACCTATAGGTGCGGGGCGAGCCATGAGGCGAGGATGCGGGCGTTGTTGTGGTCGGGGTCTCGGGAGCTGTAGAGGAGGACTATCTCTGGCTTTCCTTTGAGGTCGTTGATCAGACGGGTGGCGGCCGGGTTGGCTGCGAGTTCGGATTGGTAACAACGCTCGAATTCGGGCCACCGTGTGGCCGGGTCGGCATGATACCATTCGCGCAACTCCGTTGAAGGAGCTATCTCTTTGGCCCACAGGTCGTAGTGGAATTTCTCTTTGGATTCCCCACGGGGCCACAAGCGGTCAACAAATACGCGGTAGCCGCCAGTCGTCCCTTCGGGATCGTCATATACTCGTTCAAGTCTTATATTTGCCATGATTTCGCTTCCATTTTGAGGTTATATCTAAGAAACAGCCGATGCGACTGCAAAGTTTTCGCTATATTTGCCGATACTATGACCACATCCACTCTACGTCCTCATTATGACTTTCTGATTGTTGGTTCCGGATTGTTCGGGGCCACGATGGCTCGCCGTGCCACTGATGCCGGCAAACGATGCTTAGTAATCGAAAAGCGTCACCACATCGGCGGCAATATTTATTGCGAAAACGTACACGGAATCAACGTACACCGCTATGGCGCACACATATTCCATACATCCGACCGCGAAGTGTGGGATTTTGTCAACCGTTATGCGGAATTCAATCGCTATACCAACTGCCCGGTGGCTGTGGCTCCTGACGGCAAGATGTACAACCTCCCCTTCAATATGAACACGTTCTACCAGATGTGGGGCACTCGCACTCCTGCCGAAGCAGCGGCCAAACTCGACGAGCAACGCCGCGAAGCCGTGGAGGCGATGCAAAAAGCAGGTGTCACCGAGCCGCGCAACCTTGAGGAACAGGCCTTGGTGCTGATTGGACGCGACATCTACCGGCAGCTCATCAAAGGCTACACCGAGAAGCAGTGGGGCCGACCCTGCACGGAGCTGCCGGCTTTCATCATCCGCAGACTGCCCGTCAGACTGGTTTTTGACAACAACTATTTCAACGATACATATCAGGGTATCCCCGTAGGCGGCTATAACCCTCTGATAGAAGCATTGCTCGATGGCAGCGACGTGCTCACAGACACTGATTTTTTTGCCGACAGAAGCCATTGGGAGGCGATGGCCGACAAAATCATCTTCACAGGCTGCATAGATGAGTATTTCGGATACTGCTACGGACACCTCGACTACCGCACTGTGCGTTTTGAGACCGAAACCCTCCAGGAACCGAACCATCAGGGCAATGCCGTGATAAATTACACCTCCGCCGACATCCCCTTCACGCGCATCATCGAACACAAGCATTTTGAATCCTTCGGCAACGATGTCTACGCTAACCCCCTGACCGTAATCTCCCGAGAATACTCCGCCGAATGGCATGATGGAGCCGAACCGTTTTACCCCATCAACGACGAGCGTAATTCATCCCTCTACGACCGATACAAGGCCCTCGCCGAAGCCACACCGGGAGTAATCTTCGGAGGACGTCTCGCCGAATACCGCTACTATGATATGGCTCCCACCATAGCCCGAGCCCTTGCCATACCTCTGTAATCCTATAGCTGTAATCCCATGGCACCTTTGCTGATACGCACCCACGCCATGGGATTATTCTATAAATTCAAGGACAAATTGTTAATTTTCACACCAAATAAAATACAATATTTTACACATTTTAAGACCACAATTAACGGGTAAGGTTTCAACATTTTATTTAACCGAAATTAACCACACATCGTAAGTCATTAAAAATCAAGGTCTACAAGTCTACAGTTGCACAAACTCTACTTACGATGTGCAACTCTATAAAGTACATAATTTGCGCAAAAACCTATGCTTCACTACCTTTGTAGCGTTGAACACATGAAGTGTGAAAATATCTAAACACATTCTCCTCAATTCTCTAACATCTCCTCTTGCGTAACCTCTTACCCATGCAAAAAATCAGCATCCGAAAATTTCTCCTGATAGCAGCTGCGGCCTTTGCCTATGTAGGACTCGCAGCACAAACCTACCACGTACCAGCAAACCACGAATCCCAGCACCGCAACCTTCTTGCAAGCCAGACTCCGCTGATGGAGCACATGAAGCTTGAAAACACACAGAAATTTATCCAGGACATCGAAGCCCGCGAAGCTCTTGACGACAACGACATCTTCAGTGCATTCTGGGACAACCAATCAGTCAACCCCTACGGCAGCAAAGCCCTGATTCCCGACCACAAAGACATTAACGTAAGCTCATACGTCGCCCCGGTAAGCAGCAACAACATCACAAGCGAATTTGGCTACCGTCCGCGCTTCGGACGCATGCACAAGGGCATCGACATCAAACTAAACATCGGAGACTCCATCAAATCCGCATTTGACGGAGTAGTACGTATCGCCCGTTACAATCCCGGCGGCTACGGCTACTATGTAGTGGTACGCCACTACAACGGCCTCGAGACAGTCTACGGCCACATGTCAAAATACCTCGTGCACCCCGGTCAGCGTGTCAAAGCTGGCCAGCTCATAGGCAAGGGCGGCAACACAGGCCGAAGCACAGGCCCCCACCTCCATCTCGAGACCCGTTACATGGGCATCGCCATCAATCCTCGCGCCATCATTGACTTCGAGAACTATACCACACACCGCGATGTGTTCGCTTTTGACCGCAAGACATGCGAGAAAGCCGTCAACTACGCTCCGCGCTACAGCAAGCACAAAGCCAAGTATGCCTCTAAATCCAAATCAGGCAAAAAGAAAAAAGCCACACGTCGCAAGGCTCGCCGTCGTTAAGCATTTAAAATTTAAGACATCAAGAGTGCCGCATAATTTGTGTGGCACTCTGTTTTTTTCGTATCTTTGTCATTGTGGAAACCAATCAACGACTGACCAACCCCTACAAGCAGGGAGCCGACAACGGATTTGTGCTCGGAGCATATCTGAGCGCCCTGTTTTTCACGACTGCTTTCGCGCTCGAAGTGCCTTTGCTGGGCATCCTTTCGACGTGTATGATTGTCGCCATACCCGTCATCATATTCATGATGCTCCGACGCACATGGATACGTGACCGCGGCATGTCACTCTTCTCGAGCCTGTGGATGCAGGGCATCATGGCATTTGCATGCGGCGGCATCATCTCCGGCCTCGTGGCTTACGTGTACATCCGCTGGATAGAGCCCGAGTGGCTGACATCCCAGGTCAAAAACATGATAAGCCTCTACCAGTCAGTGGAAAACGGGCAGCAGGTAGCCGACATCCTGCAGACCATACTTAAGCAGGGACTTTTGCCTACACCCATACAGATGGTCATACAGATGCTGTGGTTTGAGATATTTGCCGGCTCTGTGGTATCACTACTCGCCACCCTCATAGTCCGCGCCATCAAACCAAGGCAGACACCCGACAACCGATAGACACAACCGCCATGTCACAGACCCCAACCGCAATCCCCGACATATCCGTCGTAGTACCCCTATACAACGAAGCCGAATCGCTTCCCGAACTCGAAGCGTGGATAGCCCGCGTTATGGCCGACAATAATTTCACCTACGAAATCATCTTTGTCAACGACGGTTCCACCGATGACTCATGGGAGGTCATCAGGCATCTGAGCGAAGCGAATCCCAATGTCCATGGCGTATGCTTCCGCCGCAACTACGGCAAGTCGCCGGCCCTCAACACCGGCTTTGCACGGGCGAGAGGCTCCGTGGTCATCACCATGGACGCCGATCTCCAGGACTCTCCCGACGAGATACCCGAGCTTTACCGCATGATCACCCGGGAGGGCTACGACCTCGTCAGCGGCTGGAAGCAGAAACGCTACGATCCGCTGTCAAAGACCATACCCACCAAGCTCTTCAACGCCACAGCCAGGCGTGTCAGCGGCATCAAAAACCTTCATGACTTCAACTGCGGACTCAAGGCCTACCGCAACAAAGTGGTCAAGCATATCGAAGTCTACGGAGACATGCACCGCTACATCCCCTATCTGGCCAAAAACGCCGGATTCACACGCATAGGCGAGAAAGTCGTGCACCATCAGGCCCGCAAGTACGGCACGAGCAAATTCGGCCTCGACCGCTTCGTCAACGGCTACCTTGACCTCGCCACGCTCTGGTTCACAGGCAAATTCGGAGCCAAACCGATGCACTTCTTCGGGCTGCTCGGCTCGCTGATGTTTTTCATCGGCCTCGTGGCAGTAATAGCCGTCGGAGCCATCAAGCTCTACAACATGTACCATGGCAACCACTACTCGCTCGTGACCGATTCCCCCTACTTCTACATCTCCCTGACCACCATGATTCTCGGCACCCAGCTGTTTTTGGCCGGATTTGTAGGCGAACTGGTGGTGCGCAACTCTCCGCGGCGCAACGACTACGAGATAGATCAGGAATTCTAAGACCAATCAGAACCCTCACCCCAATACCTTTTACACACTATGAAATTTGCAGAGAAATGTGACCGCATCTTCGCCGACACCACTTCACGATACCACATCACAGACAATGTCGATGCCAAATTCGAAAACCCCTTCGAAGCAGGTTCGATAGAACACACCCTCGCCGAGAAAAACTGGATAGACGCCGTGCAGTGGCATCTGGAGGACATCATCCGTGACCCTGACATTGACCCGGTGGCCGCCCTCGCGCTCAAACGCCGCATTGACCGCTCCAACCAGGACCGCACCGACATGGTAGAGGAAATTGACACATTCTTCCGCTCCAAATATGCCGATGTGAAGCCGGCCGCTGATGCTACCATCAACACCGAGAGCCCGGCCTGGGCACTTGACCGCCTCAGCATCCTCGCCCTGAAGATTTACCACATGGAGTGTGAGGTCAACCGCCCCGACGCCACTTCGGAGCATGTGGCAAAATGCCGCAACAAGCTCAATGTACTCCTTGAGCAGCGCACTGACCTGACATCGGCCATAGATGCCCTGCTTGACGACATAGCCGCCGGACGCAAATACATGAAGGTCTACCGCCAGATGAAGATGTACAACGACACCGACACCAACCCCGTCCTCTACCAGAAGAAATAACCTCACCCACCACAATATGCACATAATCATATCCCGCTTCTCGGCTATCGGAGACGTGGCCATGACCATCCCGGTCATCTACGGACTGGCAAAGGCCAATCCGCGCCACCGCTTCACAATGCTGACCAAGCGGGGTATGGCACGCATATTCGTCAACCCTCCGCGCAATCTGGAGATAATCGGCCTTGATTTCAAGGGCAATCCGCTGAGTGACTGGCGCACCCTCGCCGCAGCAGTGGATTCAGTCAAGGACAAAGCACGCGGCAAACGCTACTTCGTGGACCTGCACGATGTGCTGCGCTCACGTCTGTTGGCATGGGTATGCCGCACGAGAGGCTTCCAGACCCTGCGTTTTGACAAAGCCCGCAAAGCTAAAAAACAGATTATCAGCCACAAACCTGGCGCGGAAGTATCGTCAAACTTCATCCGCTATGCAGCTCCTTTCGCCAAAATCCCGGGACTGAAACCGGCCGCTGCATTCCACTCCATATTTCCGGGAGGCAGGGGCGACAAAAAACTGTTTGAACACATTACAGGAGTTCGCCGCGAAGGCGAACGATGGGTAGGCATCGCCCCCTTTGCCGCCCATGAGGGCAAAATCTACCCACAGGACCTGATGAAGCAGGTCATCGACGAGCTTGCCTGGAAAGGAAGTATCCGCATATTCCTGTTAGGTGGAGGCAAGCATGAAAAGGAGATTCTTGACGCTTGGGCCGCGGAATATGACAATGTCACATCACTCGCCGGAAGCGGACTTAGCCTCGAAGCCGAGCTGTCACTTATGAGCCATCTTGACCTCATGCTCACCATGGACTCCGCCAACATGCACTTCTCATCGCTCGTCGGGACGCCATCGCTCAGCATATGGGGAGCCACATCGCCTGTGACAGGCTTCGCTCCCTACCGCTCCCCAGATAGCAGCACCCCCAACAGGTATATACAGGCCGAAGGCCTGCCGTGCCGTCCGTGCTCGGTGTTTGGCAACAAGCCGTGCCGCATAGGGGGCTACCCGTGTCTCCGCCGCATAACCCCGGGGCAAGTGACAGAGCGCATAATTGCAACACTGCAAGGCAACGACAAAGCTCTGTGAGCCGATTAACATTCCATCGCATATAATCGCGTCCTAAGGCCTGTTTACAGCCCTGACAGCCCATCATAGCACCATAGCACCAACAGGCTTGCTATGGGGCACAATAAAGACGCGCCATGAATCCGCGTCACCACCGTTTTTTTTGCAGAAGCCCGGAACGCAGACGCATGGCGCGTCAAAAAAAAGTCTATATGTATGCGGCGTCAGTCGTTGATGTGTATGAGCATCAGTTTGCCCTGCTCCAATGCCTTGACAGCATGCAGCGTGTTAGGGGGCATCACCACCACATCGTTTTTCTTCATATAATGAAGGTTATCTTCTATACTGATCTCAAAAGCGCCCTCTACAATCTGTATCATCACTGCGAATGGTACAGAATGTACATCAATCTTGACATCCTTGTCAAAGGCAAGCATGCTGACTCCGCCTCCTTTGGCTGATACCAAGTCCTTACGCACAACGTGTCCGGCCTCGTATTCAATCTGAGATCCGAGACGGAACGGCAGCCGCTCCATTACATTTGATGCCATAGTCTACTTAAATTTCAGGTTATACAGTTTAAATATAACAAACCCGAATAAGTAACAGTTCATCAATGAAGAGGCTTATATGCTCGCGTACAGGGGGGGGGGGAGAAAAGAAGGCGCCATCAGTGATGTGACGCGCCTCCCTTTTTATGTCCGGATTGATGGTCGGAGCAATCAGTCTTCCTTCATATTGTGGAAGACGTTCTGCACGTCCTCGTCCTCTTCAAGTTTCTCAAGGAGCTTGTCAAGCGTGACACGCTGCTCCTCGGTCACCTCTTTGAGGTCGTTGGGGATGCGCTCGAACTCCGCGCTGACGATTTCAAAACCATTTTCCTCAAGGTACTTCTGGATGTTGGCAAACTCCTCAAAAGCACCGTAGAGCACGATTTCGTCCTCGTCGTTCTCCAGCTCGTCCACACCGTAGTCGATGAGTTCAAGCTCGAGATCTTCAAGGCTCACGCCGTCTTTGGGTTTGATTTTAAACACGCTCTTGTGGTCAAACAGGAACGTCAGAGAGCCCTGTGTGCCGAGCGAGCCGCCGAACTTGTTGAAGTAAGAGCGGACGTTGGCCACGGTGCGTGTGTTGTTGTCAGTGGCAGCCTCCACGAAGATAGCGATGCCGAAGGGGCCGTATCCTTCGTAGGTGATTTCCTTATAGTCGCTTGCATCCTTGTCGGTAGCCTTCTTGATGGCACGTTCCACGGTATCTTTGGGCATATTGGCAGCCTTGGCGTTGTGCATAAGCACACGCAGACGTGGATTAGTGTCGGGATCGGGACCACCGGCCTTGGCGGCGATAGTGATTTCCTTGCCGATACGGGTAAATGTACGGGACATATTACCCCAGCGTTTCAGTTTTCGCGCTTTGCGATATTCAAAAGCTCTTCCCATAGTGGTGAGTTAGTTTTGATTTTATGTTTATAGTTGTTGTTATTGTTGTTGCGTTCATTTCATCATGCGTCAGCGGAGAGTGGCTCCGAGACGTTTGCCGAGATTGGCGGTCACCTTGTTCATCACAGCCTCTATCTGCTTGTCCTGAAGAGTATTTTCGGCATCCTGGAGAGTCAGGGATATGGCATATGATTTCTTGCCCTCGGGCAGGTTCTTGCCCTCGTAGACGTCAAAGAGGCTTACGTCCTGGAGCAGACGCTTCTCGCTTTCGCGCACTACCTGGGCTATCTGTTCCATGGTCACGCCCTTGTCTACGAGCAGAGCGAGGTCACGCTTGACAGGATGGGTCTTGGCGATATTAGCCGCGGTCACATTGCGTTTCAGCGCCATTGATGTCAGAGCCTCCCAGTCAAGTTCGGCATAGCACACAGGCTGCTTTATATCCATCATGTGAAGCTGGCTCTTGGCAACGATGCCGAGAGTGGCAAGATGCTTGCCGTTACGGCTGCTCACAGTCATGCATGCTGCCATGAGCGGATGCTTCGCCACCTCCCATTTCAGCTCACGCATGGAGATGCCGAGCACATCCATCACATCCTCCACATAAGCCTTGAGGTCGTAGAATGTGGATTCAGCCGACGGACGCACCCAGTTGCCCGGAGCGACATTTCCGGTCACCCACATGCCCAGTTTCGCCTTCTGGCTGTAGGGGGCGAGGGGACGCTCGGCAGTAGACTCGGCCTCGGGATTGAGCGAGTAGACATTACCGCTCTCCACGAGCATCAGCGAGTCCTCGCGTCGGTTGACATTACGGGCTATGGATTCCAGACCACCGTAGAGCAGGGTCTGGCGCATCACACTGAGATCGGTGCTGAGCGGATTGAGCAGCGACACGCAATTAGCGAGAGGGAAAGCCTCATTGTCGGCATAATAACGCTCCGATGTCAGCGAGTTGCACATTATCTCATTGAATCCCCGGGCGGCAAGCATGGCTATGATTTCAGCTGTGAGATGGGCACGCTTGTCGGTCGGAGTCATGTATTGCAGGCATGAGTGCACCTCATCGCCGGGCAACACATTATTATATCCATAGATGCGGAGTATGTCCTCGACCACGTCACAGGGGCGAGTCACATCCACGCGGTATGTAGGAATCAGCAGGTCCACGGCGCCGTCAGTGCGTCCGGCTATCTCCATCTCGAGCGAGGTGGCTATAGCGTCAACCTTGTCAGCGTCAATATGGGTGCCTACAAGGCGGTCAAGGTAATCGTATTCGAGATGCACCTTGGCCCGCTCTACCTGACGGGGATAGATATCGACAGGCTCGCCGACAATCTCTCCGCCGGCCACCTCTTTGATAAGTATGGCAGCGAGCAGCAGATTGTACATGGTGCCGTTGGGGTCGACTCCGCGCTCGAATCTGAACGAGGCGTCGGTGTTGAGTCCCTGCCGACGCGCAGTCTTGCGGACAGAAGTGGGGTGGAAACATGCGCTCTCGATAAACACGTTGCGCGAGGCCTCCGTCACACCCGAGTCCAGACCGCCGAACACACCTGCGATACATAGCGGACGCTCGGTGTCACATATCATCAGGTCGCGGCTGTCGAGTTTGCGTTCCACGCCGTCAAGCGTCACGAAGGTCTCCCCTTCCCGAGCGGTCTTGACTATGATTTCGCCGCCGGCTATGCGGTCGGCGTCAAAGCTGTGGAGCGGCTGGCCGAAACCGTGGAGGATATAGTTGGTTATATCCACGATATTGTTGATAGGACGCTGGCCGATGGCAGTCAGACGCTGCTTGAGCCAATCGGGGCTCTCCTTGACAGAGACATTGCGTATGGTCACTCCGCTGTAGCGGATACATGCTTCAGTATCCTCCACCTTGACGCGGATTGCATCGCCGTCAGGCACGTCGACCTTGAAGCCGTCGACAGCCGGACGAATCAGGGCTGCACCTTCGCGGTGGCAAGCATCCCATGCCGCGAGGTCACGCGCCACGCCGAAATGGCTTGCCGCATCAATGCGGTTAGGAGTCAGGTCCACCTCTATCACATAGTCCGACGAGAGGTTATAGTATTGGGCGGCAGGAGTGCCCGGCTTCACATCGTCAGTGATAACTATGATGCCGTCATGGCTCTTGCCCACGCCTATCTCATCCTCTGCGCATATCATGCCCAGCGACTCCACGCCGCGGATTTTGGATTTCTTGATTTTGAATTCCTGGTCACCGTCATAGAGAGTAGTGCCTACGGTAGCCACAACGACAGTCTGCCCGGCGGCCACATTGGGAGCACCGCAGACTATCTGGGTCGGCTGTCCGTCGCCAAGGTCCACCGTGGTGATGTGCAGGTGGTCACTGTCAGGATGCTCCACGCAGGTGAGCACCTTGCCGATGACTATGCCTTTGAGACCGCCGCGTATTGATTCCACCTCCTCTATGCCGCCGGTCTCCAGACCGATTGACGTGAGGGCTTCGGCAATCTTCTCCGCGTCAAGGTCTATGTCGATATACTGACGCAGCCAGTTGAGTGATATATTCATATTGGATATTGTCGGGCAGTGGTTAATCAGTTGATGATGTCAAATCCGGTGTATTTGCGCAGCACCTCGGGCACCACGATACCTTCAGGAGTCTGGTTGTTTTCGAGCAGAGCGGCCACTATGCGCGGCAGAGCAAGCGCGGAACCGTTGAGCGTATGCACCAGAGCCGTTTTCTTGTCAGCCGTGCGGTAGCGGCATTTGAGACGGTTGGCCTGATAGGTCTCGAAGTTTGACACCGAAGACACCTCAAGCCAGCGTTTCTGTGCAGCCGAGAACACTTCGAAATCGAAAGTGATGGCCGAAGTGAAGCTCATGTCACCGCCGCAGAGGCGGAGTATATGCCAGGGCAGACCGAGCTTCTCGAGCAGACCCTGCACGTGGTCCTTCATCTCCTCAAGAGCAGCGTAGGAATTTTCAGGCTTCTCGATGCGCACGATTTCCACCTTGTCAAACTGATGCAGGCGGTTGAGACCGCGCACATCCTTGCCGTAGCTGCCGGCTTCGCGACGGAAGCATGCCGAGTAGGCGCAATTCTTGACCGGGAGCTGATCGTCAGTCAGGATGACGTCGCGGTAGAGGTTGGTGACAGGAACCTCGGCGGTGGGGATGAGATAGAGGTTGTCCTCATTGATATAGTACATCTGACCCTCCTTGTCGGGGAGCTGACCTGTGCCGTATCCCGATGCCTCATTGACCACATAGGGGGGCTGTATCTCCAGGTAGCCAGCCTTGCCAGCCTCGTCAAGGAAGAACTGGATGAGGGCACGTTGCAGACGTGCACCCTTGCCTACATACACAGGGAAACCAGCTCCGGTGATTTTCACACCGAGATCGAAGTTGATCAGATTGTATTTCTTGGCGAGGGCCCAGTGGGGAAGCGCATCCTCGGGAAGGTCGGGCATCGGACCGCCGGTCTTCTCCACCACATTATCGGCAGCCGTTTTACCTTCGGGTACTGCGGCGCAGGGTATGTTGGGGATGGTCAGCAGGATGTCGCGGATGCTTCCCTCGACCTCTGACAGCTCGGCGGCTTCAGCAGCCTGCGATGCTTTAAGTTCTGCCACGAGAGCCTTGGCTTTGTCAGCCTCGTCCTTCTTGCCCTCTTTCATGAGAGCACCGATAGCGGCAGCGTGCTTCTTCAGTTCGCCTGCCATATTGTCGCTGTTGAGCTGGAGAGCGCGGCGGCGGTCATCCAGAGCGATTATTTCGTTGATTCTTTCCTGAGCGTCAAAGCCCTTTACTGCCAGTCGCTCGACTATCAGCGCGGGGTCTGCTTTAATCTGCTGTAGAGTAAGCATATATTTTGTTTTTGATATTATTTCGTGAATTTTTCAGGAATCAGGCGAGGAGTTCGCGCACTTTGGCAGAGATGACTTTGCCATCGGCACGTCCGGCGAGAGCCTTTGAAGCCACGCCCATGACCTTGCCCATCTCCTTGGCAGATGTAGCGCCTACCTGAGCGATGATTTCGCGAAGCTTGGCGGTAAGCTCTTCATCGGAGAGCGGCTGGGGGAGGTATTCCTCGATAACGGCAGCCTCGGCAAGCTCGTTGTCAGCGAGATCCTGACGGTTTTGCTCGGCGTATATCACGGCTGTCTCCCTGCGCTGCTTCGACATCTTGGCAAGTATTTTCAGAGCGGCATCGTCACTGAGAGTGCCGTCGCCGCCTTTGGCTGTCTTGGCTTCAAGAAATTCTTTTTTGATGCCGCGGAGAGTCTCGAGACGCACCTTCTCCTTGGCGAGCATTGCCGACTTGATGTCGGCACTGATTGTGTCAAATAGATCCATAAGGCTATTTCTTCGTTATATCGTTTTGTGTACTTTAATGCTGGTGCACTTGTGCAGGACGGAAAGCGTTGGAGAACTGGAGGATTATCATCTTGTAGGGACATGCCATGGCATGTCAGCCTTCCTATAACTTGATTCAAGCCATCACAGACAGCCCAGTCAGACATGCCATGGCATGTCCCTACAGGCTTTAGCGTGATTTTTGGCGGTTCTGCAACACCCACCCTACAGGTATGCTAAAGCATTTCCTTGTAGGTCTTTGGAAGTGCAAATTTAGCGAATTTTTCAGAATTTAATATTATAATGTATAGATACAATCGTGGCATATGGTATTTTTTGTTTTACAAAATTTTAATATCTTTGCCATTAATTTGGAAAATGCGCGTTAACCTATTCTCTCCGTCATCCGAACCAAGGTGACGAGGGTTTCAACCAGGCTATGCAATATCATGATAATTAGAAACATACGATTTTTCAGAGACTGTATGGATTGGCACACTCTGTCATGGCACTGCTGTATATGGACTTCTATCTGCACCATAGCATTCGGCAGCACGGGATGTGTCCGCGACAATGAGAATTATCCACAGGAGACCATGGCGGCTTTCGAACGCATCGACTCCATCATGTCAATCCATGACCACATCATAGCCGACAAAGAGCAGCAGCTCAATCAGATGCGCATGCTCCAGCATGAGCTGGACGACCGAGGGCGCGTGGGTCTGTACCACCGCCTGTTTGAGGCATATTACTCCTATGACTTCGACTCGGCAGCCCATTACGCGCGCCTCAAATACGACGCCGCACTGAAAATCCGAGACACCCACACGATGGCTCAGGCAAAGGTCAACATCGCCAAGACAGAGCTCGCTTCAGGAAATGAGATCATAGCCATGGACACGCTCAAATCCCTTGCCATGACCGACACCGCGAGATATGCCGACATAAGGAAAGGCTACTACGATGCCATAGCCAACCACCAGTTTGCCAAAGGCAACCGAGCCGACAAGGAATTTCAGTGGCTCATCGATAACGCAAAGCCAGGGAGCAAGGGACTCGCCTACAACAAAGTAGCATATCTCAGAAGCCAAGGACGGCACAAGGAAGCATTGGAAGTAATCACCGCAAGCCGCGAGAGACTTACACGCGACATACACGGAATAGCCATGGCTGACTTCGTGACTGCACAGATCTATCTGTCGCTGGGTGACACAGTCGGCGCAACGCAGCTGCTTGCTAACAGCTCCATCCATGACCTGATGTCGCCAGTGCGCGACTACACTTCGCTCTACCAGCTCGCCACTATCCTCTTCGGCAACGGAGATGTGGACCGCGCCTACCGCTACCTGACCTTTGCCACCAAGGACCACTACGCATCAAAGGTCAACAACAACCTCCTCGCTATCAATAACATGATGCCCGTCATCATATCAGCCCATGACAAACGCAACTATGAACGCACACGTCTCCAGACTGCCATGACCATAGGCATCGCCATTCTTGCGATAGCTCTGCTGATAGTGCTGTGGTTTCTGTACCAGCAGCTACGCCGAGCCTCCAGGGCAAACCGCGCCAAGTCACTTCTCAACGAGCGTCTTGTCATTGCATCCAAGCGTCTGAAATCACTTAACCACACCCTCACACAGAGCAACACCACCAAAGACGCTTACATACTCCAGTATCTCAACCTGTGCTCATATTATATCGACAGCCTTGACCGTTACCGCAACAACCTGCGTGCGATAGCGCGAACCAAAGGTGTCCAGCAGATGCTCGACCACCTCAACTCGTCAAATCTCCACGACCGCGAACTTAAAGAATTTTATCACAACTTCGACACAACGTTTCTGCGGCTGTTTCCAGATTTCGTAGAGCGCTTCAACGATCTGCTCGAGCCTGACAAACGGCTCGTGATGCCTGCCCCCGACACCCTCAGCACCGAGATGCGAGTGTTTGCCCTGATGCGACTCGGCATCACCGAGTCAGACCGCATCGCCACATTCCTCCGCCGCAGCACTTCGACCATATACAACTACCGCGTCAAAATGCGCAATGCAGCCATAGGAGACCGCGACAGTTTTGAGGAAAAAGTGATGAAAATAGGGCAATAAATCAGCTATTTTGCATAACTAACCACTACTATTTAGAGCATCATGCAAAGCACTAAATATCTGATTTACAAAAGGAATAATCTAATACATCACTACTATTTGCCTACAATTAATTGACAATCCTCCGGAGCCATAGTAATTTTGCATTGCATCCTTGAGAGCAAGGGTGGCCCAACAAAGAAATTACGATATAGAAAATGCTCTGATAAATTATTCTCTCTCGCTTTGACTCCTACAATCATGGGGCGGTTTCCAATGTAATTCCCGATTTAGGAAGCAATGAAAAAACATTATTAGATTATTTTGTCCTACGCATATATATATTTCTACAAATTAAGAACTCTGATTTAGAACATCACCTGAGAGTGGAAACGACGATAGGCGACCGTGAGGCCGCCTATTCTTTTTATTAAGGCATTGAATAAGGGTGTCGCAAACTTGTATTCAGCCACTCAAACTTGTAGGGATGCACCCCAATGCTGTTCACTTAAGGAATGCACACATCG